>Ga0137403_10003348_pt1 | contig 19268 bp, 18 predicted proteins | sample CZOMad2_1_16fung_FD_122057 | JGI IMG/M metagenome (GOLD analysis project Ga0137403, IMG submission 122057) | Vadose zone soil fungal communities from Angelo Coast Range Reserve, California, USA - CZOMad2_1_16fungal (Hybrid Assembly) | ecosystem: Environmental > Terrestrial > Soil > Vadose zone...
GTGGCGTGGCCCATATAGCAAAGCTTGGCCTCCCGTCCGGCCGCCTTGCGATAAAGCCTGCTGTCCGGGTCGCTGGTACTCGCATGGGTGTCGTTCTTGCGCTTCTGGCCGTGGAAGTTGGCGCCATCATCATCGTCGCCGCTGCCGTCCTTGGGGCGAAAACTCTTCTGCGAAGCCCAGGCTTCGATCAGCGTTCCGTCCACCGAAAAATGCTCGTCCGACAATAGTGGTTTGACCTGAGAATGGTTCAGAAGCCTGGTCATGAACTTCGTGAACACATCGCCGTTCTGCAGCCGCTCCCGGTTCTTGGTGAAGGTGGTCGGGTCCCAGACCGGATCGTCCGGCGACAGTCCCACGAACCAGCGATACAAAAGATTGTAGTCCAGTTGCTCCATCAACTGGCGTTCCGAGCGGATGCCGTAGAACACCTGCAGCAGCAAGGCGCTCAGCAATTGCTCCGGAGGGATCGAAGGACGTCCCTCGCTGGCGTAGAGCCTCCCAAGGCTGCGGTTCAAATCACTCAAAACATCCCGGACAAGTTCCCGGACCTTCCGCAGCGGATGGTTCGCTGGCACACGCTTATCCGGCGCGATGTACGAAAACAGGCCGCCCTGATCCGTAAACCTGCCGCGCATGATCATCTCCACTGATTCGAGATGATAAAGTGAATCATCAAGCCCCCTCCATGGCGAGGGGGTTCTTCAGCAGACTGCTAGAGACCTTCAGGAGGAAAAATGGTTCGTCTCTCTAATAAGATAGTGCGAAGCGATTGGTTTTTGTGGCCTCACGATAGGGATAGATCATGAGTCCAATCGCATTAGCTTGCATCGCGTTCGCGTGCATCTCTGGCGGCGCGTTGATCGGCATGTTCCTTCGCAACACGTTGTCAGGGCATCATCTGAGCACAGATGCAAAGGATGTAGTCCGGCTGGGCACCGGCCTCATCGGAACGATAGCCGCGCTCGTCCTTGGCCTGCTGATTGCCTCGGCGAAGAGTTCGTACGATACGCAGAGCACTCAAATCAAACAGATGACGGCCAATATTATCCTGCTCGACCATTTGCTGGAGCAGTACGGGTCGGATACAGGCGCAGTCCGCAATCTGTTGCGGCGCGGCGTCGTTGTTTTAGCCGACCGAATGTGGCGTGAGAACAGTCACGATCTTACCAAGGCGGCCCCCTTCGAGGCGAGCGCCGCAAGTGAAGCATTCTATTTAAAACTTCAGGAACTTTCGCCACAGAACGATTCTCAACGCTCCCTGCAAGCCCGGGCAATACAAATCAGCACCGATATTGCGCAAACGCGCCTACTGCTATTTGCGCAGATGGGCAATTCGATCCCGATGCCCTTTCTGGTGGTGTTGATTTTCTGGCTCACCATCATCTTTGCAAGCTTCAGCCTGTTTGCCCAACCCAACGCAATCGTTCTCGGCTCTCTGCTTATCTTTGCGCTGTCGGCTGCCGGCGCGATATACCTGATCCTGGAGCTCGGACAGCCGTTTGCGGGGCTGATGCAAATTTCGTGCGCGCCACTGCGCAACGCCCTGGTACCTCTTGCCCCTTAGATTCTTCGGGAAGCCTCTGGGCTTGATTTGAAGGAATACCTCGTTTGGCACGGTCTCGACGCCCCAAAAAAAGTCGCAGCTCAAGCAAGGGAACCGCTTCGGAACCCAAGACGACGGGCGCGGAGATTGAAAATATGACGTCAGGTCTCCTTCCCAAAACGACGATTCTCATCGCGGTAGCGATCGTCGCGGTGACCGTCTTCGCGGGGGGTGTTGCCGTTCAATTCCTCGGCGGCAGCACCAGAACATCCCCCGCTCGCATCTCCGACGCTACTGCGCAAGCGACGTTCGTCGGCAGCGAGACTTGCGCCGGCTGCCACCAGGCCGAGGTTAGGCTTTGGCAAGGCTCTCAACATCAACTAGCCATGGCCCATGCGACCGATAAGTCTGTGGTTGGCGATTTTTCCAATGCGACGTTCGATTATTTCGGCGCGAAATCTCGCTTCTTCCGGAAAGATGAAAAATTCTTGGTCGAAACCGATGGCTCGGACGGCAACCTTTCCACCTTTGAGATCAAGTACACCTTCGGTGTCGATCCGCTGCAGCAATACCTCGTTGAATTTCCTGATGGCCGGCTGCAGTCGTTATCGATCGCTTGGGACACCCGTCCGAAAGACAAAGGCGGTCAGCGCTGGTTCCACCTTTATCCCAAAGAGGAAATCCGCCACGACGATGTGCTGCATTGGACAAAACTGAACCAGAACTGGAACTTCATGTGCTCCCAGTGCCATTCTACCGGTGTTCGGAAGAATTACGACGCCACGAATGACAGGTTCGCAACGACCTTCGCCGAGATCAGCGTCGGTTGCGAGGCGTGCCACGGGCAAGGATTTCGCCATGTCGGTTGGGCGCAGAACAAGAACAGCTGGTGGCCGCTTGGAAAGATCGACGATCCCACGATGGGGTTAGCAGAACGCTTTAGCGAGCGGCACGACGCGACTTGGCTGCCGAATGCCGAAACCGGCAATGCCAAGCGAAGCACCGCGCCGCGCGAGCTTCGTGCCGAGGTCGAGACCTGCGGGCTTTGTCATGCTCGGCGAGGCCAGTTTTCCGAAGTTTGGGCTCCGGGACAGCCGCTGTCCGACACCCATATGATTTCGCCGATTGGGCGCGGTCTCTATCATGCCGACGGGCAAATGTTGGACGTGGAGGAGGCTTACAATTATGGTTCGTTCAAGCAAAGCAAGATGTTTGCAGCCGGCGTGACTTGTAGTGACTGTCACGATCCACACAGCTCCAAGCTGCGGCTCGCCGGTGACGGCACTTGCTTGCAATGTCACTCGCAGGACAAGTACGCAGATGTAAAGCACCACCGTCACGAGGCAGTTACTCCACCGCTCTCTTGCGCGTCATGCCATATGCCGACCCGTACCTATATGGTCGTTGACACACGGCACGATCATAGTTTCCGCGTTCCGCGCCCCGATCTATCCGCAAAGCTCGGCACTCCTAACGCCTGCAATGATTGTCATACAAATAAGTCGCCGGAATGGTCCGCTGCGGCCGTCGAAAGCTGGCACGGACCGAATCGCAAAGGGTTCCAAAATTACGCAGCGGCATTCCATTCTGCCTGGAATGATCAATCGGATGCCGCGAAGCTGCTGGCTGTTGTTGCCGCAGACCGCAATACGCCTGCCATCGCGCGAGCCGGCGCATTGAACGAACTCAGCTCTCGCGTTACCCCGGCGACCCTCGGGCTTGCGCGCACCTCGCTAACGGACCCTGATCCCATGGTACGGATTGGTGCCCTCGATATGCTTCAGGACGTAGCGCTGGAACAGAGGTGGTCGATTGCATCCCCGCTCTTGTCGGATCCCGTCCGCGGCGTGCGCATTCGAACGGCCTCGCTCTTGGCCGACGTGTCGTCGGCGCGCGTATCGGACAAAGATCGGGAGCGTTTCGATCGCGCGGCAGAGGAATTCATTGTTGCGCAGAAGTTCAATGCGGACAGGCCGGAAGCCCGAACCACACTGGGTGCCTTCTATGCCCGCCGCGGACGCAACAGCGAAGCGGAGGCGGAATATAAGGCCGCGCTTCGATTGAGCGCGCAATTTGTCGGTGCCTCCATCAATCTTGCAGATCTTTACCGGCAGACGGGGCGAGAAGGCGATGGCGAAAGGGTCTTGCGCAGCGCTATCGCCACCGCGCCGAGCGACGGCGGATTGCATCATGCGCTGGGTCTCAGTTTGGTACGGCTCAAGCGGCTGGACGACGCGCTCGTTGAGTTAGGCCGCGCTGCTGAGTTTGACCCTAATAACGCGCGATATGCCTATATATACGGCGTAGCGTTGCATTCGGCCGGGCGTCAGCCCGAGGCGATTGCCTACCTGAAGGGAAGCCTCGTGGGGCATCCGGACAACCGCGACATTATTATGGCGATTGTCAGCTTAAGCCGCGAAGCAGGAGATACCGCTACGGCACTTCAATATGCCGAAAAGGCAGCTAGGATTGCGCCCGACGATCCGACAGTCAGAGGCATAGTAGGCGAACTTCGACGCCGGATCTCGCCGCGGTAGAGCGCCTATCCCTTGCAGATCAGTCCTTCGGGAGTTTTCGCGCTAATTGCTGATCCTGAAGACATGTCAGCAATTCAACGTAGCTCGGCGGAGTCGAGTTGTCGTTGGTTGTTGATTCAGTGCACATTACTCGGTCAGGGTTGGCGAAACCTGACCATTGTGTTTCAAGCTGACCCTTCGCTTGCTGTTCGTCGTCCACACATCTCTTTATCGTTGCGGTCAAGCCGGCATTAGGGTCGAACGCGGAAGCGCTGTCGATCCGGCAACCCCGCGCGATATCAAATTTTGGAACGTTGTCTGCGATGGCGATGACGAGCTGCGAAGTAAGGACTATCATCGAAAACGAAATCAGCATTTTTTCCTCCGAGCTAAATTTCATCCGGTCGCGCGGAAGATAGACGTATCTTATCTATTCAATCGTTCTTTGCGACGGGATAACGAGCCTCTTGCATGCCATCGCAAGAAGCGGGCCAACACGGGGGCGCTCTCACGCCGAGAAGAAATGTTCGATAGATCAGCGAGATGATAAAAGAGGACGCAAACTGCGGCGCGTCGGATACATTCAAATTCTCCGAATTTTCGGAGAGCCTCCGAAAATTCGGAGATCATAGTTCTAGTGCAGCCCAAGCTTCCTTGCGCAAAGATTTGAATCAGGTGTCAAGCGGGGTCGACGAAGGTTCATAGGAGGCTTAGGCTTCTAAAATTCGTCTCCATCGTCCCCGAGCGTGATGCCGTCAACCACGCGGGCCGACCTTGACGGCAGTGGTCCAAGGCTATCATCGAGAGGCCCACGGAAACAACAGCTATGGTCAATGCGACATGAATAGTTCACTTGGTCGCTTGCGAGGGCGGTGGAGCGATCCACTTTTGACGACGCTCACGGTGCTGCTGATACTGATGTTGTTTGTCTTTGCGCCGCTTCAGGCCGTTGGCATAAAGCTATTTCAAGTCCTTGGATTCGCATCCGCGCTCGGGCTCATTGGCGGTATTTTCCTGATGTCGGGCAGTCCGACGGTAGTTGTTGCGTTGCTGGCGGCATTCATCATGGCTGGCACGGCGGCCGTATCTCGCCTCAGCGCGCCGTCGGTTCTCGATGTTTATCTCTTTGCCGGCGCGTTACTCATCATGGGAGTTGCGCTGGTCTGGGTCGTTGCTCGAACGGTGTTTGCTCCAGGACCTGTCACGTATCATCGAATTATCGGCGCTATCCTGGTTTATTTGAGCATCGCCGTGACTTTCACGGCACTCTTTACGATGATTGGTCTGCTTGTCCCCAATGCATTTTCGGGGATGTCGTTTGAAGATGACCCAGCGCTGGCCAGCAAGGTGATCTATTTTAGCTTCGTAACGCTGACCTCAACCGGCTACGGCGACGTTTTTCCAGTGCATCCCGTGGCACGCAGCCTCTGCAATCTGGAAACCATAATTGGTCAGCTTTATCCCGCGACCTTGCTCGCAAGACTGGTATCGCTGGAGATTGAAGGCCGGCGCTGACGTCTCAGCCTGGACCCATCTCGCTTCCTGCCGGACACAAGACCGATTTACGGGATCATGCCGCAATCGTACATCCTGTTCAGAACGGGTGCGGCGATCTTATTAATGAAAGATATTCGGGCCTGCGAATCGTTGCGGAGAAACTCTATCGCTTCCTTCTCCTTATCCGATGGAGATTCGTTCTTTTGCGCCTTCAGCTGATCGCAGGTTGCCGTCTGGTATTTCTTGATCGCCTTGTCAGCTGCGGCGTCCAGGAGCATGCCCTGGGCAGATGCCGCGCTGGCGACGATCAAGGCTAACATTCCTACTGCTATGCCAATTGATCTGTTCACGCTAAGCTTCCTGTCATGTTTGGTAATTGATAGGCTCTGAGACTCACGGAATCATGCTGCATTCGAACATTTTGTTCAGCACGGGCGCTGCGATCTTATCGACGAAGGCCACTCGCGCTTTCGGATCGTCCCGCAGTAGATCCAGGGCTATCTTCTCCTTTTCCGATGGCGGCTCTGCCTTCTGCGCCTTCAACTGATCGCAGGTAGCCGCTTGGTACTTCTTGATTACTTTGTCGGCCGCAGCGTCGACAAGCATGCCTTGGGCGGCCACGGCGCCTGCAACGATCAAGGCTGAAACGAACACCGCAGCACCGATCGATCGACTCATGTTGCGCTCCTCATGTTGCTGAATGTGTCAGGCGTCTATAGAGAGTCTTCGGTCCCTGGTGGCGCCGACAGTGCGGCGCCACCTTTCCGGCTGGCTTTGGCCGACCGTCCTAGTCTCGCGCTCGGGCGGTCGCTTCTCGCACCTTCATCTCTTCCACGGCGGTTAGCTGCGTCGGTCCGAGGTTGAAGGTCACGTTGTCGATCTTGCCGTTGAAGCGAAATGGCACCTGGTAGTCCTGATCGTTCACGCCGGTGCGGGTGTCGACCCCGACGTCGAAGGTCTCGTCCGCCGGCAGCAGGAACGGGACCGTTTTGGGGACTTGCAGCGTGCGGACCGCGTTGCCGTCGACCTTCAGCACTCCGGTGCCGCCCTTTGCGATGCCAGGGCCGTCATACTGGAAGTCGAACACGATGGTGTGCTTACCCGTGGCGAGCGGCTGATCGCCGGCCCATCGGGCCTGCAACAGCGTGAGCATGTTGTAGTTGAACACTGGTACCCCTTTAAGCAGGTAGAGCCCATAGCCGCCCCAGCGGCCCCCTGTGGTGACTATCATGCCGTCGCCATTTTCCGGGACCTCTACGTTTGCGGTGATCTTGAACGACCTGTTCAGGATGTTCGGTGTGTTCTCCGTTGGAATGCCGGCCATCTCACCCGAGTAAGTAAAGACGGTGTGTCCCGCGGTGGCACTGGGCCGCGGCGAGATCGCACGCGCGAACGACGAGTTGTCCAAAGGGAGCACATTGTATTTGGCTGCCTCTTGCACGAACAGCGCCTGCATTTGCTTGAGCTTGTCAGGCATTTTAGCCGCGAGATCGTTGGCCTGGGAGTAATCCGCGTTCAGGTTATACAACTCCCACTTATAGGAATTGACGTCCGGCATCGGAGCGTTCAGGACCCACGGACCCACGGGCGGCGTCGTGTTGGCGTACCAGCCCTCGTTATAGATCCCGCGATTGCTCATCAGTTCGAAGTACTGGGTCTTGCGAGCCGAGGCCGCGGTGGCGTTCGCCTTGTCAAAGGTATACGCCATGCTCACGCCTTCGATCGGGCTTTGCGTGATGCCGTTGACCGTCTGCGGCGCCTTGATGCCCGTGGCCTCAAGGATCGTCGGCACGATGTCGATGATGTGGTGGAACTGGGTGCGAACGCCGCCGGCGTCCTTGATACGGTCTGGCCACGAGATCGCCAGGCCCTGCCGCGTGCCGCCGAAGTGCGACGCCACCTGCTTGGTCCACTTGAATGGCGTGTCAAACGCCCACGACCAAGCGACCGCCATGTGCGGATAAGTCGCCTCCGAGCCCCAAACGTCGTAGAACTTGAGTTGCTCGGCGACCGGAATATCCAGAATTCCGTTGTACGAGGTGAACTGGTTTGGCGTGCCGAGAAGTGTGCCTTCGGGGCTGGTGCCGTTGTCGCCGGCGATGTAGATGATCAGCGTGTTGTCGAGCTTACCGATGTCCTCGACCGCCTGGATCACGCGGCCGATCTCGTTGTCGGTATAGGCCGTGTAGGCAGCGTAGACTTCCGCCTGCCGGGCGAAGAGCTTCTTTTCGTCGGCCGACAGAGTTTCCCATTTTGCCAGCTCATCCGGCCAGGGTGTCAGCTCGGCGTTCGCGGGGATAACCCCTAATCGCTTTTGGTTGGCGAAAATCTGTTCGCGCATGACATTCCAGCCCATATCGAACTTGCCCTTGAATTTGTCGATCCACTCCTTGGTCGGCTGATGCGGCGAATGACTTCCGCCGGGAGCGTAATAGACGAAGAACGGCGTGTCCGGTGCCGCTGCGTTGAGCTGCTTCACATGCGTGATCGCTTCGTCCGCCATGTCGGTGATGAGGTTATAACCGGGCTTCCCAATCCACGGGAAAATCTGGGTGTGATCGCGGAACAGGTACGGCGTCCACTGGTCGGTCTCGCCGCCCATGAAGCCGTAGAAGTAGTCAAAACCCATCCCGGACGGCCATTGGTCGAAAGGGCCCGCCACGCTGTACTGGAACGGCGGCGTATTGTGGTTCTTGCCGAACCACGATGTGGCGTAGCCGTTGCCTTTGAGGATCGTGCCGATCGTTGCCTTGTCAGGAGTGATGATCGAGTCATAGCCCGGGTAGCCCGTCGACAGCTCCGAGATCACACCGAAACCGGCAGAGTGGTGGTTGCGGCCAGTGATTAGCGCCGCCCGCGTCGGCGAGCACAGGGCGGTAGAATGGAACTGGGTGTAACGCAGCCCCGCCTTTGCGATCCGATCCAGCGCTGGCGTCGGAATCACGCCCCCAAACGTGCCGTTGACGCCATAGCCCTGATCGTCGGTCATGATGAGCAGCACGTTGGGCGCGTCCTTCGGCGGTACCACGCGCGGCGGCCACCACGGCTTCGAATCCTTGGCGCTTTCCTTAATTACGCCGCCGAATTTCGGGGGCGGGGGCGGGAGTTGATTGCCATCGATTGTAATCGTCGCGCTCGGCGAACCCGGAGTGCCGTTGATCTGCTGAGCATTCGCTCCGGGCGAAAGGGTTGTACCAAGGAGGATGCTCAATGACAGCGTCGTCGCAACTCTAATCATACCGCTTCTCCTCACGATAGCCGCATCAATACAAAGCCACCTGTTGCCCGTCGCAAGAAGCGGGCCACTTCCCGATGCGCAGGACGGCTGAAACGAAATGCTCGACAGATCAGTGGGGTAACCCAAATGCGACGCAAGCTGCGGTACATGGGTTACACATAGTCCACTCCGAATTTTCAGAGAGGCTCCGAAACTTCGGAGGTTAGAGCTTCGATAAGACCGAGATCATAATGGTGTGCTGGCCACTAGCTGTCTGCGCCGAATGCGAGAGTTGGAGCGCACGGTGACTGCAACCGCTACTGCTTACTATTTGGGGATTGAAATGGAGCGCGATCGTTCGTGATTGCGCGATCCCCGAAAAATGAAGATCGCGCTGACGCACTGAATCCTCTCTTACTGCACTTTGATGCCCATTCTTTCCCGCATGCTTTTGAAAACCACATCGATGGCCTGGATAATTCTGAGCTGCGGGTTTGCCTTGCAATACACGATCAACTCGTGCTCGGCTTCCCTTCCCTTCCTGATATCCATATAGTGCCTTTTTGCGAGCCCGTTGTACCAACCGCTGTACCAAGAACTCAGCAGGTCCGCTTGATCCTGCCAGGTTCCGGCGAGCTGAGCACACGTCAACGCCTGGATATCGAGAAATCCCTCAGGGTCCGCATAAGCACTGAGATCGACCTGAGCTTTGGCACCCGAACCTGCCAGCGTGATCGCGAGACCGATAGTCGCTGAAATCAAGATCTTACGCATTCCATCTCTCCTGTTTACCGCAAGAAAAATCTCGCTTCGGCATTCGGCATCATCCAAATGCCATTTGCTCGTCCCTCGCGTTTTGCCTACGACTTACAGATTTTTCATCGGGCAGGGCCTAAGGTGACACTTCGATGAAGCGCCAAGGCGTCGACACCCTCCTCCCGCTCGACTGCGTCAATACGCACCACCGGCGCTTCGCTCGAGAGCTCGATTGCGGCGACAATCGCATTGAGCTTGGCCATATCGAGATTTCTCTCGAAATGCTCACGAGACTCCCATTCTTCGACCAGCAACAAAGTCTTACGTCTGTCGAGATCCGAATAGAGACGAGCATCCAGGCAGCCCGGCGCGACCCGCGTTGGACCGAGCATGGAGCCAAGAATGCGCAGCAGAGCTGTTCGTCTCTCATCGGGAACCACGATCTGCATCGAGAATACGATCAAGGTTCATATCTTTCGGTCGCCGCCTGCAAAATGAGAAACGGTCTTCGCGCTTCTCATCGCAAGAAGCGGGCCAACGCGAAGGACGCGACGCGTTTGAGGCGAAACATTCGATGGATCAGTGGGGTATTGAAAGCCGGCTGCGAGCAGCTGCACGGCCAGCTCAATCAAATTCTCCGAGAATTCGGAGCGCCTCCGAATTTTCGGAGGTCACCGGTTGGGGATGAGCCCGAGCTTCTTGATACGGGATTCGAGTGTCGTTGGCTTGACGTCAAGAAGCGCCGCAGCTCCATTTGACCCGCGAATACGCCAATTGCACTGCTCAACCGCCTGCAGAATAATTGCGCGCTCAGCTTCATCGAGTGAACCTGCCGTCGCCTTTACGGCAATCGGTCGCAGCGTCGTATGACAAAGCTTGATGTGCAGCTTCGGACAGTGACCAAGGATCATCGCGCGTTCGATCACATTTCGAAGCTCGCGGATATTGCCAGGCCAGTGATACTCCTGAAGCGCGGTCATCGATTCTTCCGCGATTTCATCGATCGGCTTGCCCATCGAATTGCTGAACTCCTTGACAAAGGTCCACGCCAGCAACGGAATATCTTCGCGCCGTTCGCGTAGCGGCGGCACCTCAATCGGAAATACATCGAGCCGGTAAAAAAGATCTTCCCGGAATTTTCCTTCTTGCACGGCTTGTGCGAGTGGCCGGTTGGTGGCTGCGATCACACGGGCGTCGACCTTGATCGTCTTTGAGCCCCCCAAACGCTCAAACTCGCCCTCCTGGAGCACGCGTAGGAGTTTCGGCTGTAACTCAAGCGGCAGTTCACCAACCTCGTCGAGAAAGATGGTTGAACCATCGGCGATTTCAAAACGGCCCGGTTGTCGCGCCAGCGCTCCGGTGAAGGCGCCTTTTTCCCGGCCGAACAGCTCGGACTCGATCAGGCTCGCCGGAAGGGCTGCGCAGTTGACCTTGATCATCGGTCGACCTTTACGCGCACTCGCATCATGAATGGCCTGCGCCAGGACCTCCTTTCCGCTACCGGTTTCGCCGAGCAGAAGAACCGTTGAGCCGGTTTGCGCAACCTGCACGATTTCCTCGATCACCGACAGAAAGCGCGGCGAGCGGCTGGTAAGCCCCTGCGGCGGCCTGACCTGCGCGGCGAGCCGAAGATAGGAATTCTCCTGCTCGAGCCGGTCCTTCAGGATCTTGATCTCAGCCATGGCGCTTAGAAGTTTTTCCTGCTCGCGCTTTCGCGCGATAGCCTGCGCGAACACCTCACCCACGAGCTTGAGCCTTGCAATCAAATCGCCCGGCCAGGCACGGGTTTCCTTGAAGGCTGCGAAAGCAATGGCACCGATGATACGGCCGCCAATGCGAAGTGGGATGCTCAAATGCGAACGAAGGCCCGTCCGCTGACAATATTCAGCTTCGCCGACTGCTTCTGGTGGAAGATCAAGGGTGGGATTTTGGACTGCGAAGATCTCGCCCGCGCGGAGTTTGGCAAGAAACCAGGAAAGTTGGGAAGGAAGCGGGCCTTGTGGCGTGGGCTCGACCCCTTCTACGGCGGTCGAAGACAGAACGACAAGCGAGCCGTCCTCCTGGAATTCAGCAAAGGTGCTGCGATCGAATCCGAGAAATTGCCGAAGTATTACTTGGGCGATTTGAATTTCGGACTCGACCCTTTCAGCAGGAACGTTTGCAAATCGCGCGGAGAGATCGGCGAGCATCCGCTCAAATGCCAGAAGCTCGTCCACCGACGCATCGTTCGACGCCGCGCCGTGGATTACGGCAGGTGCAAACCGGCCGAACACCATATTACTATCCACGAGATGCATACGAACACTCCTCTTTGTTATTGAGGTCCAAAGGTGAGTGCAACATGCGTCGGAAACCGGAGGTTGCTCCATAGTACTTGCGGAAGGTTTGGCCGCTGGAAGGAATCGATAATCGATACTTTAGTATAGATCCAAATTGCACTCTTCGGTGGGCGGATTGCCGACCAGTCAAGCTTCGCGATTGCCAATTCGTTGCTGTTTGCTGCTTCGCGCGTTGCGGCTATCGAGCCAATATGGGCGTGCCTGGTTAGGTCAGTGCTTGATGAGCCTAATACGTGCTCTCCAAAAGATGCCGCAGAGCAACTAAGATCCGAGCTTTGTCTTTTAATATGTATACGACAATTTACGGCAGCTGAATTTTCTTGTCGGAGCATCCCAGCGCACTTTCGAGGCACCTGACCAAGCTCTCCTCGCTGAAGGGCTTACCAAGATAGCCGACAGCGCCAGCCGTCATTGCGCGAAGTCGCGTTCTTTCTTCCGGAAAAGCCGTAATAAAAATCGTGGGCATATGAACGCCTTGAGCGATCAGGCAGCGCTGAAGTTCGACACCGCTCAAGCCGGGCATCTGCACGTCGGCGATCAGACAGGAAGTGCTATCCACGCGATCCGATTTCAAGAACTCTTCGGCCGATGCAAAAGTCGCGACCTGGTAACCGAGCGATCTTACGAGCCCCTCGGTCGACTCACGCATCGATTCATCATCGTCGACAATCGAGATCAAGGGCGCGCTCCGCATTTAAACTTCCCGATTCTTCAAATAAGCGAGTCGGAGCCATCGCGCTTTCATACGTTGGTAATGATTCAAAACAAATAAGTTCAGGACATTATACGTCAGTATAGATCTGCTACGCCGTGGTACGTCGGATACCCAACATATCCGCCATCCGAACCAGATCCGCGAGCGAATTTGCCTGCATCTTGCGCATAACATTGCCGCGGTGGACCTTCACGGTAATTTCGCTCACACCTATTTCAGCTGCGATTTGCTTGTTCATGAGACCTGCCGTCACCAGTCGTATCACCTCTTGCTCGCGCGGCGTCAGCGATTCGAATAGAGACCGAACGACTGAGGTTGTCTTCTGGCTTTTGCGCCTTGCCTCGTCCTTCTCAAGTGCAAGCTTCGCGGCATCTAGCAAATCCTGGTCCCGGAATGGCTTGGTAAGGAATTCGACAGCGCCAGCCTTCATGGCCTTAACGGTCATGGCGATGTCGCCATGGCCGGTGATGAATATGATGGGAACGTCGATGTTGGCTTTGGTCAGCTCGGCCTGAAAATCGAGTCCGCTCAATCCCGGCAATCTGACGTCTACGACCAGGCATATGGCAGCGTCGGGAAGTTTCTTTCCGAAAAATTCTGGTGCGGAACCGAACGCTTCAACATGCAAGCCTACCGAAGCAAAAAGGCTCTTGAGCGCCTCCCGCATTAACGCGTCGTCGTCGATCACATAGACGACCCTCTGCGCTTGCCCAGTCTCTTTCACATCTACCTCTTGCTTTTCGCCGCGGACAGGATCGGCCGCCGTGTCTCCGAAAATAGCCAGTATCATCCGGTGCCCGGCTGATAGATGGGAAGCTCGAGCTGAAATACCGATCCGTCCGGATCACCGGGCGAGACAAGAAGCTGTCCGCCATGAGCCACGACAATGGATCGGCAGATTGAAAGTCCCATGCCCATCCCGTGTGTTTTTGTCGTGAAGAACGCTTCAAAGATACGGCCGATAATGCTCTTGTCGATGCCCGTTCCTGCATCCTCTACCGTCAGCGTCACGCTGGAAGGTCCGCTTTGCTCGGATCGAAGCTTTAATACCCTGGCACGATTACCCAACGTTGCCATGGCGTCGATACCGTTCATCACCAAATTCAGAACGACTTGTTGGAACTGGATTCGGTTGACAAGAACCTCCGACAGGTTCTCTTTTAGTTCAGTTCGGACCACGATCTTTTGGCTCTCGATCTCGCCGTGAGCAAACGTCAGAACTTCGCGAACGAGTTTGTTGATATCGAGCGGCTCCTTTGTGTCGCTGCCTTTTTCCAGCATCGTTCGGATGCCGCTAATCACCTGGCTTGCACGATGACCGTTACTCACGATCCGTCTGAAGCAGGCGCGCGCCGCTTCGAGATCGGGGGTTGTATTTGCCAGCCAGCGAAGTCCTGCCGAGCCATCCGCTACAATGGCGCCCAACGGCTGATTGATTTCATGTGCAATAGATGCCGTCATCTCGCCCATCGTCGTTAGCCGTGCGACCCGCGCAAGCTCCGACAGCGCGTCTCGTGAGGCGGCCTCTGCACGTTTCCGGTCTGTAATGTCGATCGTGGTGGCAAGGAAGAACGGTGGCTTGTCTTCGTTGCCTTGCATTCTGGATACATAAGCATTCACCCAGATCGGAGCCCCGCTCTTATGCCTGTACTGCTGCACCGCCTCGTAGCTTTGGTGTTTGCCTTCTCGAACCTGCTCATAAAGTAATTTCAAGGATTTGCGATCCTCAACTACGCAGATATCGAGCGGCGAAAGTCCCCGGAGTTCCTCGTCCGCACGGCCGAGCATGGTTTGAAAAGCGGCATTGGTGGCCTGGAATCGGAAATTATGATCAGCCAGAGCGATACCTACCGTCGACATTTCGAATACAGATCGCCAGCGCTCTTCGCTCTCTTTCAACGAAGCTTCAGCTCGTCTGCGCGCAAAGATTTGAACCAGCAGTGCTATGATCATTATCGCCTGCAATAGGATGACGAAAACAGTTGCAAGCACGAGATAGCGGTGCTCCTCCCACAACGTCATCTGTTTGAAGGACAAGACAGTATCCGCGGGCAAATTGCTTTCGGAAAGTTGCCACCGCAGCAATTGGCGGACGTCAACGAGAAATCTGCGATTTTGACTGGGCTGCGGGTCGATCGTGCTCGGGCTCCTGCCGGCAAGTATTTCCAGGGCGAGGTCAGCCGCGCTAGCGCCCATCAACTCGAAAGAGTCCATGTAGCCACCCACGACTCCCCGGCCCAGGTAAGTATCGGAAGGTCCATAAACCGGAGCGCTGGCGACTTGAGCGAGAGCCTCCACAACTTGGGCGGGGAAAAGTAGCTTGCCTGTAGTATCGTCGTAGACCGTCACGAAAATTGTGATCGTTTCACGCGGTAAATGCGAGACGCGATCGAGCAGAGACGCGTAGGGAACGCCGATCCAATATTCAGTATTGAAACGATTCTCATACGGTTCAATTTCCTTCCGTAGCGCCGCTAACCAACGCCGATCGATCTCCGATGAACCGGAAATGATGACAAGATTGCGAGCCCCGGGCTGAAGTTTCTGCGCAAGCGCTATGGTCTTTCCGACATCGAACTTGCTGTAGATGCCTGTAATATCCTTCGGTCGATCCGCGGCATTAGCCATGTCAGGCGTGACACAACAAAAAACAATAGGAACATTGGGCGCAATTATGGCGCGGTATTTAGTCGCGAAGCGCAGTGCCTCCGAGTTCAGCGGCATTATTATCTCGGGCAATCTGCCGGCGTACTTCTCGGCCAGATAACGTGCCGAGCGGAGCTCGTCGGTCCCGCTGTGAAATCGTGCGAGATCCAGAAATTCGGCAGCAAGATCAATTTCTGAGGGCGATCCTTCAATCAGTCGCTTCCTGATCGCGGCAGCGGCGCTTGCGGTAGCAGGCTGTGTATTGTCAAAAGGATGAAGCAACAGAACGCGACGCGGCGATTCTTGTGCATTGACTGACCAACCATCGAGCATCAATACGACGGCGGCGATTATGATATTTCTAAAATGAACAAAAATAGGCGTCCTCCCGGTGCTCCGACGCTACTTAGCGTTGATCGGGCCTCGCTTCGGGCGAAGCGTATCCTAAGACCGGACGGACGGCCAAGCTTAGCTAGAGGAACGGTATCTCCGTAAATCTACGGCTTTTGAAAAGAACTGCAACTGAACGCGCAATGGAAACAGCTATTTGTGCGAGGGCGGATGGGATTGCTAATGCGTCAGGGTCACTTCCCCAATGCGGTTGTCTGCTCCAGCTGATCGCTCAAATTGGACCAGCGATCCGTCTCGCCTGACCACCTTTCAGTCGCTGCCAGATCATTGCCATGACAGAAGTGACGTCTTCGAAAGCTTTATCGTGAGCAGGTCCCCGATATGTCAGTGAATGCTTGTTAGTGATTTTCCATGATGTGCAGCACAAATTATTTTCGACGATCGCGATGAACTTCATCGAATTGATGCTGCGAAAGGAATGACAATTGATCGCGCGTAGTGACCCGACAATTTTGAGTTTGCACCAAAGCGGCGACTCCGAAATTTTGGAGATTCTCCGAAATTTTGGAGAATTCCAATTTCTCAGATGCGCTGCCGCTCGCGTCGAATGTTGTTACCCCACTGACCTATCGGTCATTTCCTTGCTGACGCGCGGTGTCTCCTGCGTTGGCCCGCTTCTTGCGAAGCGAAGCAGGCATTCGTTGTTCGTTGCAGGCAACGTATCTCACGCGATCAGACTTACTGCGATGCTGGTCTAACCGATAGGAGCCAACATGTTCAAAGTATCCGCAGGCGTCCTTTTCCTCACATTCATCTATGCAGCCGCTATGGCATCGGATGCTCATGCCGCCGTTATCTATTGCACGAGCGCCGGCGTGCCACAGGGCTGCGTGGCACGGGTGGGTGTGCCGGTCGTAGGGGCACCGGTTGCGAGAGCTGTCGCCACGCCGAGGGTTGGCGTCGGCGGTGTAAATCGCGGTGGACCCGTGATCCGAGTTGGCGTTCGCTAATTCTCGCGCCGGGAAGACGGCGGGAATTCATCACCATTCTTAGCGGCGCTTCGGCGGCTTGGCCGCTCGCGGCGCGCGCGCAACGGACCGAGCGGGTAAAAACACTTGACAGGCAGGATTTCGTGCCGACCTCGCATAAAACGAACTGGCTATGCTCGGATAGCGCGGAGCATGTTCGGGTGTCAGTGGATTTTCGAGAAGGAGAGCCACATGAAATCTAAACTCGCTTATTCCACGTTTGCCGCTGTTCTTCTGCTTGCACCGACGCAGTTTGTCACAGCGCAAGGCCCTTCCGGCGGAACTGGTGCCGTCGCATCCATTCCCGGCAGCGTAGTAAGAGGTGCAGAACAACGGCAGCCTGCGACGCAGCTGGGTATTATCAGTATTATAACCAGTGCAACTCCACCCAAGTCTAATGTGGGTTCGAAACAAACGACGACGCGCCGTGGTGATAGCCCGATGCCGAAGTAAAACAAGCGCGCGAGAAGTTCAGCACCCTGTCAATGCACCTCTCGTGACCTCGAAAGACCGCATCCGGGCGTGTGGCTTGCGGCGTTGAGTAAGCTCACCGACAGCCGGACCGTTTGATTAAGCCTTGCAGTTCGACAGACGCTTTCCGGCAAGGTCTGCGTCGAACACGTTGCGAAATCTGGCGCGCCGTGGACTGCGAAAACGTCGTTGAAAACGAGAAACATTTCCGCCGGGCATAGCGGGCTGAGTTGATTGAATGCCTTGTACGCTCCGATCCGCTGTAGTGAACCAAAGGATAGTTTCTCACCGCTGAGGGATAGGAGCGCCGCACCTAAGGATAATTTTGCACGGAGAATTCCAAGTCCAACATCGACAGGATCGACGGCCCCGTCACCATGGACGTGGCGCCAGGTTTGCAGAGAAAGGGAGCTACAAATGGCTTTGAGCCGCAAAGTGCTCGTCTCCTTTACCGTCGGCATCATAAGTGGAGTGAGCGTTCTCATGCTGCCTGCGCACGTTGGCTATCTGTGGGGCCTACCTATCGTGGCGCATATTCCGGATCCGCTGCCACTTCCATGCCGGAAGCAGAACTGGACGAATGCCGACCGTATCTGCCTGTCGTGGACCGCACCACGCGACAACATGCGTCAGACAACAGCCGCCGCTACCGACAGAAATCGAAGTGGCGCCGCCGCAATTTCGAGAACCCCATGACATCGCGGGAGTCGCGCTTTCTCTACTGATTACCATTGTTGGTTCTGGTGCTACCGCCGACATCGACGGAACCACCGCGGAGATAAGAATTGCATGGTCGACCGGGGCGAAGGATTCAGTAGCCGCAACAGAAAGCGATGGCGCACCAGACGGCGCGCATAACGAGGGTCTGGTCCAGTCAGTTGTTCGCGCTCACGCCTTGGTGCAATCGCTTCGAAATGGTATGTACGAGTCTATCGAGATGCTCGCCGAGGCAAATTGCCTGCATCCAAAGGTCGTTCGCCAGGCGCTCCGGCTCGCATTTCTTTCGCCGGATGTCACATCGGTGATTTTGGAAGGTGGGCGGCCAGCCGCTCTCTCGCTGTCGCAAATCCCTAAGTTGCTTCCTTTGCAGTGGATTGAGCATCGGCGCCTCATCCAATAATCTTCGGATATCGGTTGCTGGCAAAAAATCCATGTATTGAACGTTCGCTTTGAACCCAAATCGGTACAGCCGACAGGAGTCAGCTTATGGATGGCTACGAATATGGCTCTCTTTCTAGCCACGGGCTAATTGGTCGCCGTCCCTGCCACGCGCTACAACGCACTTAAATCATCCGGCACGTCGCCGAACTTTCTGATCACCCTGGCGTCGCTGAAATCGCCGGTGGCCGGATCACCGGTGCGGCTGAATGCGACTGCACCTGTATGACCCAATATTTTGCACAGGCCTTCCGCACGCCCTATCGCTGCTGCGGCGCTTGGGCACTCGACGGGTTCACCAACAACAATGCTGCCGTCAGCAACATCGAACGGCAAGGCAACGAAATAGGTAATCCCGGCCATGATACTCACGCCCTTATCTTGACCAGCGTGATAGTGTTCCCATTTTGTTCCCGTGTCAATTCGAAGCCCTGTGTCCTAATTTGCCCCTCGAAAAGGAAGGGGATTCTGATGGGGGACAAGCGAGACAGTCAGCGCCAACATGTCCTGAAAGCCGGAACGATCTTGTTCGACGGCCCTGGGACCGACTGTTTGGTGCGTAGAATGTCGCTTGGGGGCGCGAACCTTGAAGTCGAAAGCCAAACCGGCATTCCCGATTCATTCGATCTTGTCATCGACGTTGAGCATAGCAATCACCATTGTCACGTCGTTTGGCGGAAGGCGCGCCGGATCGGCGTTGCGTTTGAATAACTGCTTATCCCCCTATCGAAAGGGCGACTAGTGTCCATGGGTTGGGATAGGGAATTCAGCGAACCTGTCACGATACCGAAGGGCAAGCCGCTTGATGTAGAGCGCGGCGTCGCGTAGTGCCGCCATTTCATGCGTTGTCCCGGCTGGGGCGGTTGGCTTGATGTGCGCGATCTGGAAGTGTTCGAACACATCCACGACGTGTATCGGTTTGCGAACAGATAGAGTTAGTGAAGCTCAGCGGTGCCAATCTATGGGCGTAAACCGCAACCCTCGCCGGTCCATTTCTTCGCGGAGCCGGTCGGCATATTGCTTGACCGAGT
>Ga0137403_10003349_pt1 | contig 19263 bp, 12 predicted proteins | sample CZOMad2_1_16fung_FD_122057 | JGI IMG/M metagenome (GOLD analysis project Ga0137403, IMG submission 122057) | Vadose zone soil fungal communities from Angelo Coast Range Reserve, California, USA - CZOMad2_1_16fungal (Hybrid Assembly) | ecosystem: Environmental > Terrestrial > Soil > Vadose zone...
CGTGCCGTCCGGCATCTGGACTGAGCGGAATGAAAACACGATGCTTCCGTTTTTCTTCATCCACCCTGCGGAGGAGGCTTTTTGAACCGTTCCAGTGATTTTGGTTCCGGCGGGATAGATCAGTTGATGATCCGCTCGGAAGTACGGCTGCGACACAACGGCTTCGATTTGCGTGCCCGCCGTGGACGTACTTGAGTTGATTGGGGTCGATAGATGAAGGTGGAGATAGTCGATTGCTTGCAGAGACGCCGCATCAGGCTGAACCGGTGCGAGCACCGACACCGGTTCGAGCAGGGCGGCGTCAAAGACGGTGCCTTGATCGATGAATTCCGGGTGGTAGGGCAAGCTGGTTACGACGGCTTCGCCCAATCGCTGCAGCTTATTCGGTTCACGTAGCGGGGCCATCGCGCCCTTGAGTTTTTGGCGGGTTCCGGGGCGCTGCGACTTGGGAAGATATTGCGAATTCGCCACACGACCAAGGCCGGCAGCGGAATCGCTGTGAATCGGCACCGACGTTCCATCGGAAAGCACCAGTTGATCGAACGTTACCCGCGCTGTCTTTGGCGGGGTAAAGTCACCATTCAGGAGCCTTCTGGTACGCTTGCGCATTGGAGCTTTGCTAATTGAAGAAACATGTCCCTTTATCGTGGAGCCTGCTGGAATCGCGAGAGCCTCTCCGGCGTAGACCGGCTCAATCAATTTTGCGGTAATGGGTTGCCCTACAGCTTTGAGGCGGACTCCTTTCTCTAGCGCGGCACGGAGATTATTGCCGGGCTCTACAACTACAGTTTCCTTCTCGGAATCGGTTTCCTGGGCGCGCACGGGAATGCCCGCGAGGCCCAAGACTGAATAAGAAATTAAAATCAACACAACGCTGCGTTTCATAGTGTCCCTCGTCTCGTATCAAAATTCGGGCGCTTTCCCCCAGAGCGACCGTCCTGCATTCGAGGAACTTAGGCAGAGCTTAATTGGAACGAAGAAGGTGTGCGGCGAGGATATGTCGACGGTATGTAAGGAATTGAATGGAGCCTAATCGCGGAACTCAGAGGGCGGTGTGCGTCGGATTCTGGTGGAATTCGGCTCAGGCGGCTTGTTTGCTGGCAAATCTCACGCTCAAAATCGAGCTAATTGCAGCAATTCCTCCGAAGAAAATTACAATTGCTAGGTCGTCTCCACTCGTAATTTTCCCGAGACGAAACAACAGGTAACCGGCGACTAGATTGAACAGTGCCCAAACGACGTTTACGGTTGACGACGACAACCCTTTTCCAGGAGGGTGAGCGAATGGTGTTGGGAAGCGGTCACCTGAAATCCCATGCACGAAATGAGGTACGAAATTAGCGAGAAACATTCTCGCGAAGAAGCAGGCGATGTAGTTATACCAGTTCACCAGGTTTTCCTTTCGATTCGCCGCATTGGAAAGGTCATAGTGACGGCCGATCATGGTCGTTTCACCTGGACCTGCCGTTCCGTGGGGAGTTGGTTAACGTTCCACCCGCCACCTAAAGATTCGATCAGCTGCACGCTGCTCGTCATCTGTTGTACCCGGAGCGTGATCACCGTCTGTTGGTTTGCGAGCAAGATTGCTTGTGCCGTAAAAACGTTCAAATAAGGATCAAGCCCGGTTTTGTAACGCACAGACGCGACATCGACAAACCGTTGTGCGGACGCGACTGTCTCTTGCTCCTGCTCGACCTCCTTGGTGAGCAGGCGCAAGGCGGCGAGGTTGTCCTCGATCTGTTGGAATGCCGCCAATACCACCTCCTTATAATTCGCAACGTCAGCATTGTAGAGCGCCGTGAACTGCGCCATCGTCGATCTTCTTAGGCCACCATCGAATACGGTTTCCGAAGCTGTCGGTCCAAGAGACCAGTAACGGCTAGGAGAAGTCAGCCATTTTGAGAACGTTGACGCTGCAAATCCTGCCGTGCCAGTGATGCTTAGAGTGGGATAGTAGGCCGCCTTTTGAACGCCGATGAGTGCGTTTGCTTCCGCCATTGTTCGTTCTGCAGACGCGATGTCCGGACGCCTTTCGAGCAGATCGGACGGCAGACCAACCGGGATGTCCGGCACCTGTGTTGTCAATGCGCGAACTGGGACGGAAAAAGTAGAAGCGGGCTCTCCGACCATTAGCGCGATTGCGTGCTCAAACTGGGCGCGAGCGATACCGGCGTTTGTAGCCGCTGCCTGGGAACTCTTTAGAGTGATCTCGGCCTGGGCGACCGCTTCATCGTTATCGAGGCCCGTCTTGTACAAGACGCGAGTGAGTTCGAGCGACTGACGATCTATTTCTACTGTCTTCTGGAAAAGATCTTCCAGAGCATCCTGGCCGCGCAGTTCGAAAAAGAAAACTGCGAGATTTGCCTGTTCGGTCAGCCTCTGATTTTCAAGGTCTGCGGCGCTCACCTGCGCCGCATTGGTGGATTGACGGACAGTATTGCGCACACGGCCCCAGAGATCCGGCTCCCAAGCGACGTCGAATGGAAGATTGAACGTATTGCTGTTCGGATTGCCTTTCGAAGAGACTTGAGCGCTCGTTTGTGATTGAGAGGCTCGGTTGCGCGCGTATGACGGCCCAACACTAACGGTTGGATAGTAGGCGGATCGCACCTGCTGGACTTGAGCTCGCGCGGCCATGAAATCTTCAAATGCCCGGGCAATGTTCTGGTTCGAAATATTCAATCTATCTTCGAGCGAGTTCAATTCAGGTTCCTGATAGATTTCCCACCATTTCCCACGCAGCATCGCATCTTGCGGTTGAGCGGGCTTCCAGACGGTGCCATCCGGCGCTTGCTGAGGCCCTGACTCTTTGAAAACCGACGGAGCTGGAACTGCCGGGCGCAAATATCTTGGACCAACGTTGCATCCCAGCACTCCAAGAAGAGAGAAAACAAGGAATGCAAATGTCGCTACGCGGCTCGGCCAGGTCACTTCTTCCCTGCCTCCAGGCGAGGAGCACCCTCGCAAAAACTGTTTCATTAGATTGTGCCTTTCTGCGCAGTTAATTTAGCGAAATCACCGCCGCTGCTGTGGTGCCACAGCCGGAGCCGATCCAGGATTAGATAAATCACGGGCGTTGTGTACAGAGTGAGTATCTGGCTAACGACTAGACCGCCTGCAACGGCGATCCCCAAAGGGCGCCGAAGTTCAGATCCGGTTCCATGACCCAGCGCGAGCGGAAGAGCGCCGAAAAGAGCGGCCATCGTGGTCATCAGGATCGGCCGAAACCGCAGCAAACATGCTTCGAATATGGCATCCGTTGAGTTCTTCCCTTCCATTCGCTCCGCCAGGAGCGCGAAATCGATCATCATGATTGCGTTCTTTTTGACAATTCCGATGAGCAACACGATGCCGATGATGGAGATCACGTCCAGTTCGCTCTTGAATACAATGAGGGCAAGAACGGCTCCGACACTCGCAGGCGGCAGAGTGGAAAGAATCGTAATGGGGTGTACCAGACTTTCATACAAGACGCCCAACACGATGTAGACCGCAAACAGTGCCATCACGACCAGTACGATCTGGTCGATGAGCGACTTCTTGAAATCTCCGGCGGTGCCAGCAAAGCTACCAAGGACAGTTCGAGGCATCGCCAGCCTCTGCTGCAGCTTTTCGATGGCGATAGTGGCCTGTTCAAGGGGGACTCCAGGTGCCAGATTGAAAGACACCGTAACTGCGGGAAAGAGTCCGTCGTGATTGACCAGAAGAGGAGAAGTCGAATTTGCTGTTTGCACGAAGGCGTCCAGGGGAACGGTGTTTCCGCCGGAGGGATGGACGTAGATCGATTTCATCCCCAAGGGGCTTTGCGCATATTGCGGTGCTGCCTCCATAACGACGTGATACTGGTTCAGCGACGCATGAATCGTGGAAACTTGCGCCTGTCCAAATGCTCCATAGAGGGATTGATCGATGAGCTGCGGCGTGATGCCCAAACGGGCAGCAGTACGACGGTCATAGTTGAGCGAGGCCTGCAGCCCTCCGTTTTGCTGATCGATGTTGACATCCTTGATTTCAGGTAATTTTTCCATCTCCTGGTAAAGGATCGGGCCCCATGTATTCAGGTCGGCCACATTGTCGGACGACAGTTCAAATTGATAGCTGGTGTTGCTGCTCTTCCCAACGGAAGGAATGTCCTGGAACGGCTTAAGCAGAGTCGAAGCTACAGGAATTGCGTCCAGCTTTGGGCGCATGCGATCAAGCACTTCGGCAGCGCTCAATTTCCTTTGTGCTAACGGTTTCAGCGTAATAAAAAGAAATCCTGAGTTGCTTCCGTCTTCGCTCCCGGGGCCAGAGGTACTTCCAGTAAATCCGGTTACGACGTCCATGGCCGGATCGGCCTGGATCACCTTTTCAATGGAGATCAAGGCGGATTGCATCGCATGGAAGGAAGCATCCTGCGGTCCCTGAAACCCGCCGAGAAGTGAGCCGGTATCCTGTATCGGGAAGAAGCCCTTTGTGACATGTCCCATCAAAACAACGTTGAGCGCTAGCGTCCCGAGGAAGACGAGCACGACTGGCACGGGATGCTTCAGCACCCACGTCAAGCTTTGGCGATACCCAGACAATAGACGATCGAAAAGGCGCTCACTGAACTGATAGAGAGGTCCATGCATTACTCCCCTTTCCGGTCGAAGAACGTAGGCGCACATCATCGGCGTTAACGTGAGCGACACAATCATCGAGATTGCAATCGACACTGCGAGAGTGACTGCAAACTCATGAAAGAGCCGCCCGGGAATTCCTCCCATGAACAAAATCGGAATGAAGGCCGCGATGAGCGACAGGCTCATGGACAAGACCGTAGGTCCGGTTTCCTCAGAACCTCTCAGAGCGGCCGCCATCTGCGGAACGCCCACCTCCATGAGCCGAACCGTGTTCTCCATGACGACAATTGCGTCATCCACGACAAACCCCGTGGAGATGGCGAGCGCCATGAGCGACAAATTGTCGAGCGTGTAGCCACAGAGGTACATCACCGCAAATGTCCCTATCACCGATACTGTTACTGCGACGCCGGGGATCAGTGTGGCCCGCGCGTTGCGCAGGAAGAGAAAGACAACAAAGATTACTAAGCCGATTGACAGAACCAGCGCCACTTCTACGTCCCTAACCGACGCACGGATTGTGGTCGTTAGGTCTCCTGTGACCAGAAGCTGCTGGTTTGAAGGGATGGAAGCCCGAATGGACGGCAGTTGGCGCTTGATCTCATCCACTGTACTGATGACGTTGGCCCCAGGCGAACAATAGACGAGGAGACTGACCGATTCCTTGCCGTTAACGTAAGCCACCGAGCGAACGTTCTCCACCGAGTCGGTGATCGTCGCAATATCACTAAGCTTCGCAACGGAATTATTTCTTGATGCAATCACGAGGGGCGCATAATCGCGAGCCTTGGATATTTGATCGTTTGCCGTAACGTCGGCGATGGTGTCCTCATCGGAGATCTGACCTTTTGGACGGTTCGCATTTTGAGCGCTGATCACGCCGGCCACATCCTGAAAGCCGAGACCATAATGACTAAGCTGTTGCGGGTTCAGATCGACGCGCACAGCGGGTAAGGACCCGCCAAGAATCGTTACTTGGCCAACGCCGCTGACTCGAGAGATTTTTTGCTGGATGATGGACGATGCGCTGTCGTAGAGGACGCCTGAAGAGGCTGTCTTTGAAGCCAGATTGAGTACGAGCACAGGCGCACGCGCGGAATCAATCTTGCGGTAGGTTGGATTCGCGGGAAGGTTTGAGGGCAGATAGCTGCGAGCCGCGTTGATTGCCGCTTCTACATCGCGCGCGGCGCCATCCACGTCTCTGCTCATATCGAATGTGAGTCTGATCGACGTGACGCCAAGTGAGCTCTTGGAACTCATTGACGTGATGCCAGCGATATGGCTGAACTGCTTCTCGAGCGGAGTCGCCACGGAGGACGCCATATTCTCGGGACTCGCGCCAGGAAGCGCCGCTGAAACCTGAATCGCTGAAAGATCGACCAGAGGCAAAGAAGCCACAGGCAGAAACCGGAACGCGATCATGCCCGCCAACGCGATGCTCAACGCAAGCAGCGTGGTAGCAACCGGTCTTCTTATGAATGGGGCTGAGAAGTTCATGGCAGCTCCGCAGCTTCAAGAGTTGCCGCCCTCCTCCGGTGGGAAGCAAAACGTTCTCCCAGCCTGTCAAAGAAGATGTAGATGACAGGTGTCGTATAGAGCGTCAAGATTTGGCTAAGAAGCAGACCACCCACCATCGCTATGCCTAGCGGACGCCGGACTTCCGAGCCGATACCAGAACCGAAAGCGAGTGGCAGACCCGCGAAGAGCGCCGCCAGAGTTGTCATCATGATGGGACGAAAACGCAGAAGCGAAGCTTCGTAGATCGCCTCCGTGGCGGTGAGGCCGCGAGTCCTTTCAGCCTCCAATGCGAAATCGACGATCATGATGCCGTTTTTCTTGACGATACCGATCAGCAGAATAATGCCGATGATGGCTACGATCCCGAGATCTTGCCGGAAGAGCATGAGTGCCAGCAACGCGCCGACTCCGGCCGAAGGAAGTGTTGAGAGAATGGTGATCGGATGAAGGAAGCTCTCGTAGAGAATTCCAAGCACGATATACACCGCCACTAGAGCCGCTAGAATCAACAGTGCCTCATTGGAGCCAATTGCCTTGTAGGCTTCGGCAGCGCCCTGAAAGCTTGCCAGTACACTGGCAGGCATCCCTAGTCGGCGCTTTACGTTTTCGACCGCAGCCACTCCCTGGCTTAAAGACGTGTTTGTCGCCAAATCAAAAGAGATTGTGACGACTGGGAACTGGCCCTGGTGCGCAATGGTCAAGGGGCTGGATCTCTTTTCAAAGCGCGCGATTGCAGAGAGCGGTATCGGCGACGACGCTGAAGCTGATGTTGCGGAAGGACCGCCCGTTCCAAAAGGATTGGAAGAAGGCTGACTCGATGCACCTGACCTGCCGGACGCCGTGCTTGTCGAAAGAACCGAACTTGTAGACTTCGAGGAAGTGGCGAGCGTGTTGGACGACAGGACAGACGTGCCCGCGAAACCTGATAGACCCGACCGCTGTGCCCCTGATATCCCGCTGGTCGACGAGACCGCAAGGGTTCTTACTGGAGTAGACACGCTGTTGGAAAACGATCGGCCAGAGGCCGTGGCAGAACCGGAACTAGCGCTGCTTTGTGCAGAAGAATTCTGCAGATAGATGTCCTGCAGTTTTTGAGGATCCCTCTGGAATTCAGGAGATGCTTCAAGGATGACGTGGTACTGGTTGAATTGAGTGTACAGGGTACTGATCTGGCGCTGACCGAACGCATCGTACAGGGTAGAGTCAATCTGATCCGGAGTGATATTCATGCGCGACGCTGTGGCCCGATCGATGACGAGATTCTCTGCTAGCCCTCGAGGTTGTTGATCGGTAGCGACATCCCTCAGCTCCAGCTGCTTCCTCAGCTCCCCAACCATTCTTTCCGTCCATGTGTCGAGTTCCGCTTGATCGGAATCTTCCAGCGTGTATTGGAACTGATTACGGCTGGCGCGGTCATCGACGGTTAGGTCTTGCACAGGTTGCAGGTAGAGACGTATGCCTTCCACTCTCTGCAGTTTGGTCTCGAGTCGGTTAATCACCGCTGCCGCGTCGATGCGGCGTTCAGCAAACGGCCTCAGGTTAATCTGGATGCGTCCGCTATTAAGCGTTGCATTCGTCCCATCTACGCCAATAAAAGAAGACAAGCTCGCAACTGCCGGGTCTTGCAGAATGACTTTCGCCAGCTCCTGTTGCCTGAGCGACATGGCCTGGAACGAGATCGACTCAGGAGCTTGCGAAATGCCTTGGATAATCCCGACATCCTGCGTCGGGAACAGTCCTTTCGGTATGACAATGTAAAGAAACACAGCAAGCACCAGAGTCGCGGCCGCTACCAGGAGAGTCGAAGTCTGATGCCACAGAACCCAGCGTAAGGTTCGGCTGTATCGCACGATAAGGGCTTCGAGCATTCGTTCGGACCAGCGGTAGAACCGCCCTCGCTCCGATTCCGGCTTGTGGCGCAGCAGGCGAGCACTCATCATGGGAGTCAGCGTGAGCGAAACGGCCGCGGAGATGAAAATCGTAACGGCAAGCGTGATAGCGAACTCGCGGAACAGCCTTCCGACGATATCTCCCATAAGAAGCAGCGGGATCAGGACCGCAATAAGTGAGATCGTTAGTGAGATGATCGTGAAGCCAATCTGTTCCGCTCCCTTAAGTGCAGCCTCCAGCGGTCTGAGTCCTTCTTCGAGATAACGCGATATGTTTTCGATCATCACAATCGCATCGTCGACGACGAAACCGGTCGAGATCGTGAGCGCCATCAAGCTGAGGTTGTTCAGGCTATACCCCAATAAATACATCACAGCCAGCGCTCCAACGAGGGAGATGGGAATGGCAATGGCAGGGATGATCGTCGCGTAGAGATTGCGCAAAAAGATGAAAATGACCATCACGACGAGGCCGATGGTAAGGACCAACTCGAACTCCACATCCTCAACCGACGCCCGAATCGTCGTCGTCCGATCGGTTAACACCGTCAGCTTTACGGATACCGGAAGGTTTGCCTGTAACTGCGGCAGGAGATCTTCGATGCTCTTCACAACCGCAATTGTGTTTGCCCCCGGCTGGCGTTGGATGTTCAGGATCACCGCTGGAGTCTGATTCATCCATCCTGCAAGTCGGACGTTCTCGACGCCGTCGCTGATCTTGGAGACGTCTGAAAGTGTCACGGGAGCGCCATTCTTGTAGGCAACGATTACATCGCGATAGTCATCTCCAGCGAGCAGTTGGTCGTTCGAATTGATTTGATAGTTCTGTGCTTCGCCATCGATGGTTCCCTTCGCGGCATTCACGCTTGTGCTCGCAAGCGCGATCCGCAAATCTTCAAGATTGATGCCATAAGTTGCCAGCGTTGCCGGATTCACCTGAATGCGCACCGCGGGCTTCTGGCCGCCACCGATAGTCACCAGTCCAACTCCGCTCAGCTGCGAGATTTTCGGGGCGAGCCGCGAGTCTGCCAGATCCTCCACCTTCGGAAGCGGAAGAGTCTTGGAAGTGAGCGCCAGCGTCAACACAGGCGCGTCTGCCGGATTGGATTTGCTGTACACAGGTGGTACGGGAAGGTCTGTGGGTAGAAAGCTCTGCGCGGCGTTGATTGCGGCCTGTACCTCCTGTTCGGCCACATCGATATTCAGACGTAACGAAAACTGCAAAACGATGGATGAACTACCATCCGAACTCGTGGACGTCATCTGCGTCAGACCAGGTATCTGTCCAAATTGCCGTTCCAGCGGCGCTGTCACAGCCGACGACATCACATCCGGACTGGCTCCCGGATAAAAAGTCCGAACTTGGATCGTCGGATACTCCACCTCGGGTAATGCCGAGATCGGTAGCTTGATGTAGGCGGCTGCTCCGACGACCAGGATCGCCACCATAAGCAACGCAGTCGTCACGGGGCGAAGAATGAACAGACGCGAGGGACTCACAACGTGGCTCCCTTATCGACTGCTGTTTCTTTTTGAGCGGGCTGTTCGACTTGCACAGGCGTCCCTTCCTGCAGCTTGTCAAAACTCGAGATCGCTACGATTTCCCCCGCACGCAGACCTTGCACCGCAGTCGTGCGGCCGTCGGTGCTCTGCTCGGTGATATTCCTCACCGACACCGCATTCTTCTCAACAGCAAACACAAATGCTTGCGTTCCATTGCGCTGAATCGCGGCGCTCGGAATGAGAACTGAATCTCTAAGTGTTTTTACCAATAACCGCGCATTGACGAATTGGTTTGGAAAAAGAGCGAGGTCGCCATTCCTGAATTCACTGCGGAATCGGACGGTACCGGTCGACGTGTCAATTTGGTTGTCGACGGTTAGCAAGGTGCCGGTTGCCACCTTCGTTTCGGCCGACCGGTCATAAGCCTCCACAGCAAGGGGTTTGTGTTGATGAAGTTGCGCTTGAACCTCTCCGAGATGATCTTCCGCCACGTTGAAAACAACGGTAATCGGCTGGAGTTGAGTGATCACTACCAGCGCGTTCGAACTGCCCGCGAAAACGGTATTGCCTGAGTCGACGAGCCGCAGACCGACCCTCCCCGAAGTGGGAGCTGTGATGTGACAGTAGCTAAGCTGGACCACTGCATACTGCACTTGACCAAGGTCGAATTTGACGGCTCCTTGGTCCTGAATCACGATTTGTTCCTGGTCGTCGAGAACCTGCTTTGCAACAGCGTTCGAAGCGAAGGCCTCCTTGTAGCGAGCAAGATCAATCTGCGCCTGGCTCAAAACTCCGCCGTCGTGATCCAGTAGACCTTCTGCCTGTTGCAACTGTGCCTGGTAGGGACGCGGATCAATGTCGATGAGCGGGTCGCCTTTGTGTACGATTTGCCCCTCCGCATAATGCACTGCAAGGACTTGACCGCTCACCTGGCTGAAAACGTTTATCGTGGAAATAGGCGTTACCGTGCCGAGAGCATTGATATACACGCCCATATCGCCTCGATAGGCTGTGCCGGCGCGAATGATGACGGAATGGCCCGCTTCATCACCCGCTGCGGGATTTCCCTTGTGCTTGAGCTTTTCAGATCGCACCGCAAAGATGACGCCGAGCACCACGATGGCAACCAAACAAACAACCCAGATCCTCTTTGATTTGGAAGTGCCGTTAGCAACATGGGGTGCAATTCCAGGTTGCGCGATTTTCTCTTCGGTTTCTTCGAGAGATGGGATCATTTGCCATCTCTCTGGTCGATATTCAGATGCATCCGTGCGCGCGCACCGAGCATCCGAAACAGGAGTACGAGCGCAGCACAGCATTTATCGAGCAACCATCTTCTGACCTTCATGATGCCTCCCCGGTCTATATTGTGCGGAGGGCAACTGCGCAGTGCTGTTAGGAACGATCAGTTAGCTGTGAGGATTTGTATGGAGAACGAGTCACCCGCACAGGGAAAAACTGAGGAAGTACTTCAGGAGATCGAACTCTATCCCGGAAAATGCCTCCGCGACACAACGCAGCGCGTCGGTTCACCAAGGCTAGACCACGTGGCCGTTCTGTCGATTGAAACGAAGCCTTATAGCGCGGTGCTATGCTCGGGCTTGGAGATCTCGTCTCCTCGAGCGTCTATGTCCTGGGCGGCAGGCAACTGCACAACAATTTCGAGGCCCGTAGGCTGGACGTTTTCGGCGCGGATCGTACCGCGGTGCATGCGAATCGCTTCAGAAGCAATCGCGAGCCCCAGACCATTCCCTCCTGTTGCTTCCCCTTCCCCGTTGATTCGATAGAAGGGCTGAAATATCGCCTCGAGCGAATCTTCGGGAACCCCAGGACCGTGGTCCCGGACAGAAAGAAACACTAGCGGCTCCGAAGTGCTTCGATGGATCTCCAGAACAATCTGGACATCGCTTCCCGACCGCGTGAAGCGGACAGCGTTACGAATGATGTTTTCGCAAGCGCTCCTAAGGGCATGGGGATCGGCATTCCGGAGAATGATCGAACCGGTTGTCTGAAGACTGACGGATTTGCCGAGGGCTTGTGCTTCGAAGTTGCAGTCAGCCACCACTTCCTCGACGAGCTGAGCGAAGTCCACATCCTCTCTCTCCGAAGGCGAAAACCGTGCTTCCAGGCGTGAGAGCGTCAAAAGCTGTCCCATCAGCAGATCGATTCTCACGACATCACGATCAAGCCGCTGGAACAGATCGTCAGACTCGGCTGGGAAACGATTTCGTAGAAGAGCCAGTGAGATATTAATGCGAGCCAGGGGAGAGCGCAGTTCATGCGATACCGAGTTCAGAAGTTTCTTTTGCGTTTGAATCAGTGAGTCAAGCCGGCCAACCATCGAGTCGAAGTCTTTTGCGAGAGCTGCCAATTCATCATAGCGTCGGGAAACGAAAGACGGCACTCGCGCTTTGAGATCGCCTTGCGCGACTCTTCTAGCCGTTGACTGGATGCTGTAGATCGGGGAGGCAATATGATAAGCGAGCCCGAGGCAAAGTAACGTGACCAAAAGGACTAAGGAAATACTAAAAGGGAGCCCGTCGCCAAGCAGGACGTCTGTCATCTGACGCAAATTGGACTTCAGGTACAGCATCAATATGTAAGGATGCCCTGAGGAAGAGACAAACTTGTAGGCCGCGATATGGGCCCGAAAGACGACCAGTTGGCCGTCTTTTGCTGCACGCACAACCCGGAGACCGTCGTCCGATACGGGCCGCGACAGCACATCTTTATTGGAATTGAATCCGTCGAGCAGAAAGAGTTGCCGTTCGCGCTTGTTGTCATCGCTCTGCGTAAAGCGGGCAAACGCTTCGGTGCCGCCCGATTCATATGCCTTAACGGCTTCCTCTGCCAGGATAGGCGCAACCGTTGCATACATGTTTGGAGCTGACACCTGTCTCATGCCCGTTAAGCGAGTGCCGAGAAGCACGACCGCGATCATGCCCCAGGCCGTCAGCCAATACCAAAAGAAGATCTTCAGGAAGAGCCGGTACATGGGCACTCTCGCTCTTACCCTGAGGAGTCTCGCTTGAAGATTAAGAGGCAAAGTCTTCCTTCCTACTGAGCGCAAGCCAGTTAAATGTATACAATACAACCCGGCTCTCGAACAGCCCGCGGCCCAAGACCTAACAAATCCTTACAGACGCTCAACCCTTCCTGGCCGCACCACCCTCAAGCCCCTCATATCCTGCATGCAGGAACACTTTATCTTTCGTGGAGGGTTATGACTTGCTGCAGTATCGTTTCCCGGCGCCCCTGCGCCATCGTATTACTTGCGACCACCATTTTTTGTCTTCATCCGCGTTCTATCGCCGCACAGAAGTTGAACGCCAAACCGGCGTCGACCGACCCTTCAGACGCTGCTCCTTCCTCAATATTCCATGGAGATGAACTTCAATCTGGTCGGCAAGACTTGACTGGCGACCCTTTGCCCGATGCACCCCTGCCGAAGGGACAGGCACAAGAGCAAGAGCAAGAGCAAGACCAAGACCAAGACGCCGTGGCGCCTTCGAGTGTTCAACCGAACCAGGTGCTGGGGCTGCCTCCAACGCTAACCAGGACCGCTTTGACAGGCGGCGACAAGTTTCGCATCTACATCCATAAATCATTTGGTCCGCCCGCCGTGATTCTTCCTGCGTTTGGCGCAGGCTTCCAAATGCTGAATCCGCCAAACCACTACCCAAGAGAATGGAAGGACGGAGCTGCCGCATTCGGCAGAATCTACGGCTACAAAGGGGCCGACCGCGCCTCCAGGGAGACTGGGCAGTTTCTTACGGGTTTCCTTCTGCATGAAGACCCGCGCTACCTGCGCTCCACCAGTACGAATCCATTGCGCCGAACCTTCCACGCGCTTGCCTTCACAGTCATCGACAAGACGGATTCCGGCAGAAATACTCTCGCGGTGAGTAACTTCGCTTCTGCTGCAGCTGGGGGTTTCGTGGGAATGGGCATCCTTCCGAATGGCTACAACGATGCAACGCATGCGGAACAGCGTATGGCTAGTGAGTTCTTGCAGATCGCTATCGGGAACGTAGCTAGTGAGTTTGAGCCGCAATGGGGGCCGTTGGCCAAGAAAATACACCTGCAGAAGATACTTCCTGCTTGGTGGGTTCCGCAGCATTCACACTAGCCCGAGCATCCCCTGAGCTGAATGCGGGATGCTCACGTGGTCTAGCCGCGCGACGGATTGTGGGTGACACCAGCCCACCCCAAATTGCATCGTATGGTTGACAGCAACACGGCATAATACGGGTGGGGAAAGCGATTCTTCGTTACGATTTGTTTTGCCGGGCCTTCCTGCTTCAGAGGGGATTTGTCGCAGTCGTCATGGACGATAAGAGCACACGTAGCGCGAACACAACGGAAGTTGCCGGTAAGGCGACGGAGAAGCTCCGGCCGCACCTGCTCATAGTGGATGACGATCGTGAACTCTGCGAAATCCTGAAGCGTTACCTCGAGACGGAGGATTTTCGGGTTTCATTTGTGCATACGGGAGACGCCGGGGTAAAGGCGGGAATTGAAGGCAGCTTCGAGCTAATCGTGCTGGACGTCATGTTGCCGGACAAGAAGGGATTCAACGTTCTCAAGGAAATTCGACAGCGCGCGCGGACTCCTGTTCTGATGCTGACTGCCAGGGGCGAAGAGTTTGACCGCATCCTCGGGTTGGAGCTCGGCGCCGACGACTACCTGGCGAAGCCGTTCAACCCGCGCGAACTCGCGGCAAGAATCTCTGCCATTCTCCGCAGATCGGGCTGGCAATCCGACAACAAGACCGGGCTCAGACCTCCAAAAATCAAATTTGGAGACCTGGAACTTGATTTGGGTGCGCGCACCGTCGCAAGAGCCGGCGCCCCCTTGAATTTAACGTCCGCGGAATTTGAGCTGCTGCACATGTTCTTCGAGTTTCCAGGCCAGGTGCTCACAAGAGATAAGCTAGTGGAACGCGTCCTGGATCGGAAATTCTCGCCCTTCGATCGAAGCATCGATTTTCACATTACCAACCTCCGGCGCAAGCTTGGTCCGCAGCCCGGCGGCGGCGAGAGGATTCGTAGTGTTCGCGCCATCGGCTACCTCTACGCGTGGCCCGTGAAACCGTGAGTCCCCGGGTTAATCCTCTTTTCGTTTCACGGTTTAGCTTCGACTCCGCTCCTCGCTTGCTTCCCTACAAACGCTAACAGTAGAAACACTCTTCCTAGCCGCACTGCCTCTCACTGACCACCAGAATGAAAGAGAGAGGAGAACTCTTTATGAAACTCTGGCTTCAAAGGATCTGTGCGACCGTCTTGGTCCTGTTGCGAGTAATCGGATATTAGGAATTGCGATGGAACTATCGAGAACCATATCTTCGTTTCCTCACGTTTCACGCTTCCTTATGCTCACGCTTGCTGCTGCCTTTGCGTTGCCGCCATCGTTGCCTTCCCAAACTCCAAAGGAGTTGATCGGAGACGCGTGCTATAACGAATTGCAACAGCGCGAGAGAAAAACGTTGTGGTCCTACGTCGCCGAGCGCCGCGTCAACAACCAGGTATTACGCGAGCAAGTAATCGAAACTGTGGACGGCCCAGTTCGTCACCTTCTTGCAGTGGATGGCCATCCACCCACATCAGGGCAGTTGAAAGAGGAGGAGGTTCAGCACCACGAGTTGCTGAAGAATCCGTCTGCTACGCGCGCAATCCGGAAACAACGGGACAACGACGACAAAACAATGGACGAACTCTTGCGCATTATTCCTGACGCCTTTGTCTTTGAGGATCGAGGCAAAGAGGGAGAGTCCGAAAAAATCGCGTTTCATCCAAATCCTGGGTTCAAGCCCAAGACCTACGAGCAACGGGTGTTGCATGCTTTGGATGGGATAGTTTTCATTGATCTTCACGAGAAGCGAATTGCCCGCCTTTCTGGTTCATTGGGAACACGCGTGAAGTTTGGGTACGGACTGATCGGCCACGTGGAACAAGGTGGCACCACGGAAATTACGCGCGTTAACCTGTCGCCGGGAGTGTGGAAAACGAGCGCGGAGAAAATCGATATTGATGGGCGACTCGCAATGCTCAAAACGATCAATAAGCATCAAGAAGAGAGTAGAACTGGTTTTGAGCGGGTACCGCTAGACACAACGTTCGCGCGTGCGCTCGACAAATTTGGACAAAAATAATCCTCACGCTGTTTGTCGGACGGCGAAGGATAGTTATTCAGCAAGCTACGACGTTCATGAACTCGCCTCTTCATGTCGTTGTCCTCTGTCGCTCGAGCCGTGGTCCTAAGCTCTCCGCCAACTTGCATCGAGCACGAAACATCCGCGCTTTCATTGCTGTCAGCGTGATCCCCAACCGTTTCGCGGCTTCTTCCTGCGAGTGCTCTTCTATCCCACAGAGTACAAACGCTGTGAGTAGTGGGGACGATAGTTGTCCCACATTCGATTGAATCATTTCTTTCAATTCTGTATGCGCGAACAGTTGCTCAGGATTGTGATCCTCAGCCTGCAAGCGTTCTGACAGCGGCAGTTGACTCTCTGGGTGCTCAGCGTCGAGCGAAGTCACCCGCAGCCCTGTGGCGCGGCGTCGCCGCATGAATGCCGCATTGATTACGATGCGGGTCAGCCATGTCGAAAACTTGGAGCGCCCCTCGAAACGCCGCACATTGCGGTATGCCGAAAGAAGCCCGTCCTGCAAAGCATCTTCGGCGTCTTCCGTATTTCCCAAAATACGCCGGGCTGCCCCAAGCAACTGCTTTTGGTACCGGCGGAACAGCGTCTCGATTGCCTGCTCATTTCCACGCCGGCTCGCCCGAACGAGTGCCTCTTCCGATGTCGTTTCGGTTCTACTGCATCGGCTTCCCATTTCCTGCCCCCAAAGTTCTGTGTCGATGGACAAGACGGACTGTGCCATGTGGACAGCGGATGTGACTTGTCCTTCTCAAACACTGCATCGCATTGTTGTCACGACTAGAGTGCAGTACCGTAGGGAAGTGAAATTTCTGCGTAAGGAATTGATTGCCGAAGGGTTGGTGTGATTCAACGGTTAGCAATCGGCGGATGCATTTTGCTGTTTCTTCGCTGAGGGGGAAATTGGGGGGACTCTATGCATGCGGAGCCACATTTCGGTACACGGTGCCACTACCAAAAATTTTTCTAACTCGTTTGTTTTCAAAACTGAGATTGAAAAGGAAGGACTTCCAGGAGATATTACGCCTGCCTTGGGCGCAGGATGTCCCGAGTTCAAATCTCGGCGCCCCGACCAAAAATATCTCGCGTGTTTTCTTCTACTTATTGAAAGCGCCGTTCACCTCAAACCCCATCTGTGGAATTCTGGCAGACAGGAGGTCTGGATTCGCAAGTCATTTACTTTCTGAGAGTTCGCCACATGACGAATTTTCAAAAACATGAGGAGGCAGGCGTGCTATACAGAAAGTATTGAACCGAGGGAAGTTAAGCGCGCACTATTTGGCAAGTATGGGGAGAATTCAGGGGACTTTACGCATTCTAGTCTCAATGATCATCGGAGATGCAAATCAGTAATCGCGCGCCATGCTCAGCTCGCGCTTCGCCGTATGCCTCTCAATTGTCTTCGCATTTAGTTGGTTGAATCTGGAAAGCGCGAGATCTTGGTTGCGGTTTGCTAATTCACCCTGACCTGCTCGTACAGACCGATTTTTATTTGTTTTGTTAGCGTTATAGCCTTCCTAGTTGCGCTGGAAGCTCTCATTTGCAGTCTATTGTTCAGCAAATGTTCAGCAAAAAACTATCGGCTTTCCCTCATTCTGACAGGGCAGTACCAGCATTCATTTCGGGGTTGCCAACCATCCAGTAAAATTCCCCACCAAATTAAATCAACACAAGGGGCGTTTGTCGGTACTGATCCGACGAAGTGCCCGCAACTTCCGAGTGACCCGTCATCCGACCGAAATTGCGGATTCGACGTTGCCGAGTCTCTGGTCAAATGCTGACTTCCGCCGTGCCAATATCGCACTCTCAGACGGCGGCTCCATAACCCCCTGCCTCGCGGAGGTGTTGCGGCTGAGCAAGTTGTAAGCGCGCTGGCCGTAGACGTTATCGATGGCCTTCATAGCACAGCGAGTGGGCGATTCTTTGCTTGGGTCATCGGCGGTGCGCTGTCGGCGGCGCTCGATGCGGACTGGCTGACCGCTGCGTGGGATCAGAATGCCTATAACTATGTTACCGGACCTGCCGCGGCGGTGGTTGAGGAATGTGAACCACAAACAGCCTGTGGTCACTAAGGACGGATTGGATCGGCTTCGGATTCTGCCGAAATCCCCGCTTGTCGAGGCAGTCCGATTCGAGTCTCAGGACAGGCCAGAATCATGACCCAACGCAAGTGGATAGAGAGGCCGCAACAGGCGACGATCGGCGACTACTTGCGCGGTCGCGCCTTCCGCCGATTCGCGGGTAAACCCCTTCCGCTCCTCGTTACGGGCTTCCTTGTGTTGGCTGCCTCAAACAAATGCCGGATGCCGTCTTCCAACAGTTCGACGGCCCTCTCCAGGGCGCCCAGTTGTCCAATCCGCGTTATCGCCACGGACAGGCGCAAGTCAAATGATGGGGGGCGCAACACTTCAACCGTGTCTCGACAATTTTTCCTGGCAATAAAGCGGGCTGGCAGCAGCCCGACTCCATATCCCGACTGAATGAGCGCTAGCTGCAAATGTATGTTGTAGTGGATTTCAGCCGCAACCATGGGGGTGAAGCCGGCACGTTCCATCTGATCGATGAGGCTTGCCCGAAGCAAGCACCCAGACGGGTTGAGCACCCAGGGTGCTCTGCTCAAACTTTCCCAATCATCGTCAATGTTGCCTGCGGCGCTTTGAACGATCTCCATGCGGTCACTAGCGATGATATTCGTCAGAAGAGGTGAAGGCGCGGTTTTACCTTCGGGCAAAAACACGACAGCAACGTCGAGTTCACCGGCGAGCAGCCGGTTAAATAATTCACCGGTAAGTGCGCTCAACAGCCGCAGCCGGACCTTGGGGTATTTTTCAGTCAGCGCGCGAATAGGTTTGATAAGCGTCCCCTCGGCCAAGGCATGCGCGAGCCCGATGCGCAAGAGGCCGTGAGGTTCGGCGTCGCGCGACGCAACAGATTTCATCGCCTCCGTCCGCTGCAACAGATCTCGCGCTTGTTCAAGCACCCTGGAGCCCAGAGAGTTCAGGCGCGGCGGCTTTACTGAGCGGTCGAGCAACTCAGCCCCCAATGCAGCCTCCAGCCTTTGCAGTTGCCGGGTTATAGCGGAGGGTGTCCGGTATAGACGATCGGCTGCACCGGCGATGGACCCGGCCTGGGCAAACTCTACGAGGGCGCGTAAATCATCGAGCAGGGGAGCCTCCTAAAGTACTCCTAAAGCCTCCTCCAACGAATAGCAGAATCGTGCGTAAACGGCAACATCATTGTGATGATAATGAACTTGTGGAATTATGGGTTCTCCGTTACAAAGAGCCAGAAGTTTAGGAAACCCTGAAGACACATGATTGACTTCGGTTTGGGAAAGTTGCGGCTCTGGAGCGCGGCAGCAGCCTGCGCAGGCCTATTCATGACGCAGGCTGCGGGAACCCATCCAGCGGCCTTTACACTCAACGATGTGATGCAGGCGCCATTTCCGTCGTACCTGCTGGCCGCGCCCACGGGCGCAGCCGTGGCGTGGGTATTCGACGCGAAGGGCTGCAGTAATATCTGGGTAGCAGACCCCTCCCATGGCGCGAAAGCGCGCCAGATCACACCGTACACAGAGGACGACGGTTTC
>Ga0137403_10003351_pt1 | contig 19263 bp, 15 predicted proteins | sample CZOMad2_1_16fung_FD_122057 | JGI IMG/M metagenome (GOLD analysis project Ga0137403, IMG submission 122057) | Vadose zone soil fungal communities from Angelo Coast Range Reserve, California, USA - CZOMad2_1_16fungal (Hybrid Assembly) | ecosystem: Environmental > Terrestrial > Soil > Vadose zone...
CTCGCAGTTGGATCATTGGCGATCCCGGCTCAATCCCGAGCCCAAGTTGCTGTGGGCATCTCCGTTCAGTTTGGCCCTCCAGCGTTACCAGTCTATGAGCAGCCTCTTTGCCCAGGCGACGGTTACATCTGGACCCCGGGTTATTGGGCTTGGGATCCCGAGGACGAGGACTATTACTGGGTTCCTGGGACCTGGGTCGAAGCTCCCGAAGTCGGCTTCCTCTGGACGCCCGGCTACTGGGGCTGGGAGCGCGGTGCCTTTTTCTTCCATGAAGGGTATTGGGGCCCGCACGTTGGGTGGTACGGCGGCATCAGTTATGGATTCGGCTATTTCGGCCACGGGTATGAAGGCGGCCGATGGGATCACGACCGCTTTTATTACAACCGTTCCGTGACCAACGTGAACATCACTGAAGTCCACAACGTCTACAACACCACCATCATCAATCGCAACGAAACCCGCGTCAGCTACAACGGCGGCGATGGCGGTATCCGCGAGCGGCCCTCCAGGGAAGAAGAATCCTTTTCTCGCGAACGCCACATTGCCCCGGTTTCCGCGCAACACCAGCACACTCAGGAAGCGCGCGGCAATCGTGAATTGCGCGCTTCAGTCAATCAGGGCAGGCCTCCAATCGCCGCAACGCAAAGGCCCGGATCATTTCGCGGCTCTGCTGTTGTTCCAGCAAGGGAAGCCGGCGGACGCTACGAGCCGCCAGCCAATCGGCGCGGTAATAACAATGCTGCTCGTCCCGATAACAATCCCAATCGTCCGCCAGACCCGGGAGGCAATGCCAATCGTCCACCCTTCGCTCACGCCAAGGAAATTACACCTCACGATCGGCCGGCTCCGCCGAACACGGGCAATCCCAAGCTCGACCAGAAATACGGGCAACAGCAGGACAGGCTCTACTCCAAACAGGTACAAGAGCATCAGAAGCTCCAGCAAAAACAAGAGCAAGACCACCAGCGCCTAGCGCAGCAAAATGCCAATGAAGCAAGAAGGCAGCAGGTCGAACAGCGCCACCAGCAACAGACCCAGCAAATGGAGCAACGCCACACACAACAACAACAGAGGGTGCAGGAGAGGCAGCCGCCGCCGCGCCAGAATCCGCCGCCTAAGCCGCCGAAGGAAAGGCCTTAACAGGCCCGTTTGCAAAGCGCCGGAGGCGCGGCACATTTCGTAGCGCCGGCTTCCAGCCGGCTTTTTGTAGGGGCGGCCTTCACGGCCGTCCTCTCTTGTGTCTGCTTGCCCAAGAGCGTGCCCTCGAGTCATTCCGAAACGCGCCGGGTGCCCGATACGCGGGGTTTGCGTGTGGGGATTTTGACCTTTCCTCTCCACTCTTCCACCTATGGGTCCGTACCTCGCCACTCGCCAATCGTCACTGCCCCCGCGAACTCTATTCTAAACACCTTCTTTTGACGCCTCCGGTCAGACGCCTCCGGTCGGGTTGCGAGTGGGGCGTACCGCTGCTAAAATTCCATGTTTGCTGGGACGCAGCCGTCTGCGCCGTAAGCGTGGGCGGCTTTTTCTCCGTTTGGGATAGCGCTCGCAAAACGGACGTCTGAGATGTCGTTTCCAAGGCGAGCGGCTGGCGACCTGTCTTACCGGCCTGACCCCCTCGAGCTTTTTTCGAGTGCAACTGCGGTGAGGAGGTGCTCGACTCACCGGTTCTGGCCCCTGCGGGAAGGGAGACTACGAGTGGCAAAATACGATGTGGCGATTATCGGGAGCGGTCCGGGCGGATATGTGGCGGCAATCCGGGCGGGCGAACTTGGATTGAAAACGATTGTAGTGGAAAAGGACCCCTACCTCGGCGGCACATGCCTGCATGTTGGCTGCATTCCCACCAAGGTTCTGCTGCATCACGCCGAGGTTTACGATCACTTCAAGAATGGCGCGGAGTTGGGCTTCGAGGTCAGCGGGTTGAAAATCAATTGGGCTAACGTCCTCGCGCGCAAGGACAAGATCGTCAAGAAGCATTCGAAAGGCATTGAGTTCCTTTTCAAGAAGAACAAAGTGGAATGGGTGCAAGGGTGGGGAAGATATGAAGGCCCGGGGCGCGTGAGCGTGGAAAAAGACGGAAAGAAAACCGAGATCGAAGCCGCAAACATCCTGATGGTGAGCGGCTCGGAAGCGAAGTCGCTCCCCGGCATCGAACCCGACCACAAAACGATTCTCACCAACCGCTCGATTCTTGAGCTTCCGGAAATCCCGAAGACGTTGATCGTCGTTGGCGCCGGTGCTGTAGGCGTCGAATTTGCGTCCATCTACAATTCGTTCGGGACGCCGGTGACCATCCTGGAAGCGCTGCCGCGCATCGTGCCGGTCGAGGACGAAGAGATTTCCGTGGAACTGACCAAGGCCTTCCAGAAAAAAGGCATCCAGATTTTCACCAGTTGCGCAGTGGAGTCCGTGAAGAAGGATGCCAAGGGCGTCAGCGTGGCGTTCAAGGACAAGGACGGCAAAGCGCAAACACTGCAAGCGGAGAAGCTGCTCCTCGCGGTCGGCCGCAAGGCCATGACGGATGGCTGCGGGCTGGAGAAATCCAAAGCCAAAGTGGAGCGCGGATTCGTCCACGTCGGCGATAACATGGAGACAGCCGAAAAGGGGCTCTATGCCATCGGCGATATCGTTGCGGGCCTCCCGCAACTGGCGCACGCGGCGATGATGGAAGGGATTATCGCCGTGACGCACATTGCCGGAAAGCCGACCCATCAGATCGTGAAGACGCGGATTCCTAATGCGACTTACTGCGAGCCGCAGATCGGCTCGATCGGTTTGACCGAAAAACAGGCGCGCGACGCGGGCTATGATGTGAAAACCGGCAAATTCCCGTTCGTCGGCAACAGCAAGGCGACGATCTTGGGGAGTCACAGCGGATTCGTCAAAGTGGTTTCCGACGAATCCTACGGCGAGGTGCTGGGGATTCACATTATCGGGCCGCTGGCGACGGAAATTCTCGCCGAAGCCGCGACCGTCTTGAACCTGGAAGGCACCATCGACGACATGATGAACATGATCCACGCGCACCCCACAGTGTGGGAAGCGATGGGCGACGGCTTTGCGTCCGTGCGAGGGTTGCAGATTAACGTTTGAGAATGTGCCTGCAGGGGCGCCCGCCGCGGCGGGCTGCGTCCCTGCAAAGAGAATCGAACCGTGCCGAAAGATTGCCTCACCATCGATTTGGGCTTGATTGGCTACGCGGAAGCTTACGCGCTGCAGAAGAGGATTGTGGCCGCGCGCAAGGCCGAGGCAATTGAGGATGTGCTTCTTCTTTGCGAGCATCCGCATGTGATCACGCAAGGTCGTAACGGGAAGCGCGAGCATCTGCTCGTGACCGAGAACGTTCTGCGGCAAAAGGGGGTTGAGTTTTACGAAACCAGCCGCGGCGGTGACATTACCTACCACGGGCCGGGACAGATTGTGGGATATCCGATCCTAAACCTGGGCGCAATCCGGCGCGACGTTGTTTGGTACGTTCGAACGCTCGAAGAAGCGATGATCCGCGCGACCGCGGAGTTCGGAATTACCGCCGAGCGCGTTGCTGGAAAGACCGGAATCTGGGTACGCGCCGGCAATACCGAGGAAAAGCTGGCCGCCATCGGCGTGCACATCAGCCGCTGGGTTACTTCACACGGATTTGCATACAACGTCTCCACCGACCTGCGGAATTTCGACCTGATCGTGCCGTGCGGGATTGCGGACCGCAAAGCCACGTCTCTGGAGAAATTGCTGGCACGCAACGTTGAGCAAACCGAAGTCGCGCCGAGGATTGCCAAGCATCTGGGAGAATTGCTCGGGCTGGAAATATTGGAAGCGACGAGGAAAGAACTGTTCGAGAAACTGGAACACGCCAAGCAAGCAGTTGCGGTTTCCGCATAGGAATTGGAGCAGGGATGAAGAAGGAATTGACGCGGCAGCATTATCTGGACATGTTCTACTACATGCGGCTGAACCGCGCCGTCGAAGACATGATGGTGAAGCTCTTCCGGCAGAACAAAATTGTCGGGGGGCTTTACTCCAGCCTGGGCCAGGAAGCGATTTCGGTTGGCACCGCATACGCGCTGGAGAAAAAAGACTGGCTGGCGCCCATGATTCGCAACATCGGTGCGCTCCTGGTCAAGGGCGTGCCGCCTCGCGACATTTTCATGCAGCACATGGCGAAGTACGATTCGCCGACCAAGGGCAAGGATGGCACCAGCCACTTCGGGGATCTCGACGACCTGCACATCGTCTCGCCGATCTCCATGCTGGGAGATTTGATTCCGGTGATGACCGGCGTAGCCATGGCCGGGCGGTACCTGGGACAAAAAATCGTGGCGATGACTTGGATCGGGGACGGCGGCAGCTCCACCGGCGTATTTCATGAAGGTCTGAATTTTGCAGCCGTGCAGAAGGCGCCGTTTGTTTTGATTCTTGAAAATAATCTATGGGCGTATTCGACGCCGGTGCGTAAGCAGGTGCCCCTGGAAAATCTGGCGGACCGGGCCAAGGCGTATGGCATTGACAGTTACATCGTCGACGGCAACGACGTAGTTGCCGTCTATTCGACCGCCAAGGAGGCCGTGGAGCGCGCACGCGCTGGCGAAGGGCCGATCCTGATTGAAGCCAAGAGCTTCCGGCGCATGGGCCACGCGCAGCACGACCCGGCCGAGTACGTTCCGAAAGAGATGCGCGCGTATTGGGAAGCGCGCGACCCGATTGCGCTCTACGAAAAATTTTTGGCGGGCGAGAAACTGCTCGACGCCAAAGGCAAGAAAGAGATCGAAGAGAAGATTGACACCCTGCTCGCCGCGGAGCGGGAGTTCGCGGAGAATTCGCCCATGCCTCCGCCGGAATTGGCGGAGACCGGCGTCTACTGCACCGGCGACGATTGTCACAAGATCCGCGCGAAGTGGGAGCGCCCGATTGCCGAGGTGACGCCGCCGCGATCGAGCGTCAAGGCGGTTTGGACGGTTGCAGGATTTGGATCGGGCAAAGGCTCCGGCGGCGTGAACGCGCCGATTCACTTCGGCGATACGCAGCCCGCGGAGCATACCGTCGGGAATGACGCGAAATCCGCGAATGGCCGAAAGCCGGCGGCCAAAGTTGCAGCTAAGGCCGCGCCAAAGAAAACTGAAAAGGCCGCCTCGGCGAGCACTTCCAGAAAGGCGCGGAGATAGCCATGCCCAAAACAAACGGCGCCGGACCGAATGGCAGCGCGTCCAACGGAACGCAAGTCACGTTTCTCGAAGCCATCAAGCAGGCCATGTTCGAGGAGATGGAACGCGATCCGGCGGTCATTTTGATGGGGGAAGACGTCGGCGTGTACGGCGGCGCCTTCAAGACCAGCGAAGGTTTGCTGGAGCGCTTCGGCTCGGAGCGCGTGATTGACACGCCGATCAGCGAGAGCGCCATTATCGGCGCTGCTTGCGGGATGAGCTACTGCGGCTTGCGCCCCATTTGCGAAATGCAGTTCATCGATTTCATCGTCTGCGCCTTCAATCAGATTACGAATTTCGTCGCCAAGGGACACTACCTCTGGAACGCCCCGGCGCCCATGGTGATTCGCGGGCCGTCCGGAGGCGGCGTGCACGGCGGACCGTTCCATTCGGCAAATCCGGAAATGTATTTCGTGCACACGCCCGGGTTGAAGGTGATCTATCCGTCGACGCCCTACGATGCCAAGGGCTTGCTGAAGGCCGCGGTGCGCGACAATAACCCGGTGCTCTTCTTCGAGCACAAATTTCTCTACCGCCGCATCAAGGGAGAAGTTCCCGCCGGCGATTACACCGTGCCGATCGGCAAAGCCGCCGTGCGCCGCGAAGGTAAGCACGTCACCATTATTTCCTACGCGGCAATGATGCATGCTTCGCTCGAAGCGGCCGAAGCCCTGGCAAAAGAAGGCATCGAAGCCGAAGTGATTGATTTGCGCACGCTGCTGCCTCTGGATGAAGAGACGATTTTGAATTCCGTGAAAAAGACCAACAAATGCCTGGTCGTGCACGAAGACACGAAGACCGGCGGAATCGCGGGCGAGATTGCGGCGATACTTTTCGAAAAGGCCTTCCATGATCTTGATGGGCCGCTCATGCGCGTGACTTCGCTGGACACGCCGGTGCCGTACGCGCCGACCCTCGAAGAACATTTTTTGCCGAACGCGAAAAAAGTTTTTTCTGCCGCGAAGGAACTGGCGCGATATTAGGATTTAGAGAAAAGAGGAGAGCAATCATGGCTGTAGACATCGTAATGCCCCAGATGGGCGAGAGTATTTTCGAAGGCACCATCACCAAGTGGCTGAAAAAGCCCGGCGACAAGGTGGAGCGCGACGAACCCTTGTTTGAAATCTCCACGGACAAAGTGGACGCGGAAATCCCGTCGCCCTCCGCAGGAGTGCTGAAGGAGATCAAGGTCGGCGAAGGGCAGACCGTGCCGATTCAAACGATCGTCGGCGTTATCGACGCGGCGGGTTCTGCGGCCGCTTCGTCAGCGCCTGCTCCCGCGAAAGCGGCTGCGCCCGCTTCTGCAAAGGCCCCTGCTGCCACTGCTTCCGCCCCCGCAGCGCCTAGGCCTGCGGCGCCTGCTCCGGTGCCGGTTGCGGCCGCTCCTGCTTCTTCAGGTTCGACTGGCGAGCGGATTCACAGTTCCCCGCTCGTTCGCCGCATGGCCAAAGAGCACGGCATCGATCTCTCTACGATCGAAGGCACGGGCGCAGGCGGGCGCATCAGCAAGCAGGACATCGAAGCGGTGATCGCAGCCGGCGGCGCTCCCGCTGCTCCGCCCGCGTATTCCGCTCCGTCTCCGGCAGCGAGTTCGCGACCGGCGCCTCCTCCACCGGCAGCCGCACCGGGGGTTTCGGGCGGGCAGGTGCACGTGGCGCTTGAAACAGCAGTGCCGCGCGAAAAGATGTATTTCGGCAATTACGAAGTGCATCCGATGAGTACCATGCGGCAGCGCATCGCCGAGCACATGGTGGCGTCGAAGCGTGTTTCCGCGCATGTGTACTCCGTCGATGAGATCGACATGACCAAGGTGGCCGCCCTGCGCGCCAAGTCCAAGGACGAGTTTGAAAAGCGCTACGAAACCAAACTGACCTTTATGCCCTTCTTCGTAAAGGCCGCGGTCGCGGGGCTGCGCGCGTTTCCCACGCTGAACGGCTCGCTCGACGGCACCAACGTGATCCTGCACAAGGAGATCAACGTCGGGATCGCTGTGGCTCTCGACTGGGGCCTGCTCGTCCCGGTGGTGAAAAACGCCGACGAGAAAAACATTCTCGGCATCCAGCGCAATATGAACGACCTCGCGGAGCGCGCACGCTCGAAAAAACTGAAGCCCGAGGAAGTGCAGGAGAGTACCTTCTCCATCACCAACCCAGGAGTCTTCGGCGGCTTGTTCGGCCTGCCGGTGATTAGCCAGCCCAACGTCGGCATCCTCGGCCTTGGCGCCATCGAGAAGCGCCCGGTAGTCATCAACGATTCGATCGCCATCCGCTCGATGTGCTACGTGACGCTGAGCTACGACCATCGCGTCGTGGACGGCGCCATCGCCCACCAGTTCCTCCACAAGGTCAAGGAGACGCTGGAAAACTGGAACGAGCCCGTACTGTAAGAAATGCTCCTTTCGCTGGGCAAGGCAGAGAGTCACGCGAGGGCTCTTACTTCTGTCCTTACGATTTAAGTCAGGAAAAGCTCCCGCAAAAGCGAGCGTTCTTCTTCAGCGTAGGACTCAGTCCTCTCTGTATGTCCGAAACTGGGACAAGTGTTCCCACTAGTGGCCAGAAGGAGGCACATCGTTCCTCCTCGATTTCCTACAAACCATTCACCTTAAAGCTGTTACTTGCAGGCACCACTGGCACACTGCCTGCCTCGGTATGTTGGAGCGGGAGTGAGGGATTGACAGAAATGACAGCCGCAACGCTCAAGATTTCCCCGGGACGCGAACCCATGCAGCCGCGAATTCTCATCGCCGATGACCAGCAGGATGTCCTTGATGCCCTGCGGCTGCTGCTCAAGGGGCATGGCTACAGCATCGAAACAGTGAATTCCCCGGCGGACTTGCTGGCGGCCGTGGGCCGCCAGGAATTCGACATTCTTCTCATCGATCTGAACTATGCCCGTGACACCACCTCAGGCCGCGAAGGCCTGGACGTGCTCAGCCGGCTGAAGGAAATCGCGGATGCGCCGCCGGTCGTAGCTATGACCGGATGGGCCACCGTCGGCTTGGCCGTCGAGGCCATGCAATTCGGCGTGAGCGACTTTGTGGAGAAGCCCTGGACCAACACGCGGCTGCTGGAAATTCTCACCAAGCAAGTCGGCCTCGGCCGTGAGCGCCGCGAATCGCGGCGCCTGGCTGCGGAAGAAGCCCGGGTGCGCGAAGAGGCCCTGCTTCATCTGCAGGAGCAGGAGCGGGAAATCGCCGAAGCCAAAGCCATCCAGGAAAAACTTCTGCCGCGCGAGATTCCTCAAATGCCGGGCTATGAAATCGCCAGCGCGTGGCAATCTGCCCGGCTGGTTGGCGGCGATTATTTCGACATTCTTCCCCTCGACGAAAAGACCCTGGGAATCTGCATCGCCGACGTGGCCGGAAAAGGCATGCCGGCGGCGCTGCTGATGTCCAACTTGCAGGCGGCCGTGCGCGGTCTCTCTTCCCCTTCCTTGCCGCCAAATCTGCTCTGCAGCCGGTTGAATTCCATCGTCTACCGGAATACGGAAAGCGACCGCTTCATCACCTTTTTCTATGCGCATCTGGACGGCCGCGCGCGCCGGCTGGTTTACGTCAATGCCGGCCACAATGCGCCCTTCGTCGTGCGCGCCGACGGCTCACACGAACGGTTACGGGAGGGCGGCGCGGTGCTGGGCGTCTTCGATAGCCGGAATTATGAGAGCGGTTCGGCGCAGTTGGCGCCCGGCGACCGCGTGATTCTGTTTACGGACGGCGTCACGGAAGCATGCAGCCCCGCGGGCGAGGAGTTTGGCGAAGCTCGCCTGTTGCGCTTACTCGAAGACCACCGCAATTTGTCCGCCGATGACCTGCAGGCGAAAATCCTGGCGACGGTGGCCGAGTTCAGCGGCAGCCGCTGGCAAGACGACGCCACGCTGCTGGTCCTGGCCGTTCGCGAATAGAGCTCGCTCTGAAATACAGGTCTGGTCCGCTATTTCCGCGCCTGGCGCGAATCACCCTCACTGGATCATCGGTTTCAGCTTGGCCACCCACACCGCAAATCCTTCCATCGCCACGGGCTCGATGCCGGCCTCGCGCAACGTGTCGCGGACGAAGCGATGGCGCTCATTCTCCGCGTTCAAAGCCACGTCCGTGACCGCCGCACACTCCGTTTTCAGGGTGGCCTTGGCGGTAATGCGCTCCGCGGTGTAAGCCAGCAGCTTGGCGTCCGCCGGGGCGCGCGTGCTGGAAAGGCACTGCACGAATACGCGCGTGGCGTTGCGGCGGTAGCTGTAGTCCAGGCGCATAGGGTCGCCCGGGAACGTGAATTCCGCGACCCGAACAGACTTCTCGATACGGTCCCAAAGCCGGGCTTGCCGGAAAACCTGCGAGCAGTACAAGCGCATTGGGCGCGGCTTCCCGGCGCCCCCGCGCGGCTGGGCGTGCGCTGCAAAGCGACGTGGTCGGCGTAGAGGTCCTCCAGTTCGGCGTCGAGGTCTGCCGCGAGGACGCCCTTTTGCGGGGCAAGCTGCAGCGCATTGGACAGGGTGTCGTCCCACTTGCCAAGGAGCCGCTGCCAGTTGGCGGTTCCGCCATTCGAACCGTCAATGGACTCCGACCGAAAGCGGTCTTCGAGATCATCGCGGAGCGCGCGCAACAGAGCCTCGTCAGCTTGCGGATGGAGCCGCCGGACGCGGTTGTACTCGTCCTGTTCTTCGATCAGTCGCAAGCGGCGCTCGCCGGTGCCGGGATCGAAGAGCAGCACGCCGATGTTCACCCATTCGTCGCGAACAAGATTTGGCGTGTAGCGAAGGATGCGGTAAGCGCAGGCTTTTTCCCCGGGCGGTATTCCGGGGCTCGCCGATTCAACAGAGTTTTCATTCATGATTCACATCCAGTTTGGAAATGGCCGGCGATTGCATCTCTTGGCCTCCAGAATCAGGTCCGGCACGCGCTGTCGCCGGCGGTGCAATTGTTCCAGGAGCCGCAGCAGCGCATCGTAATCGTCGGCATACCACTCCGGCGGGATTTCCCGGCTGGCCTCGTCGAGAATGCGCTCGCTGGCTTGTTTTTCCAGGCGTTCGAGCCAGGGCGCAAAGGATTCCATGCCTGTGACGCCCTCGCAGACGCGGTTGCGCGCGTACAAACCGCGCAACGGAGCGTCTGGGAAATTCCATTCCCCGGCGTTAAAGCAAAAGCCCTGGTCGATCATTCGCGTTTCGTAACGTACCGCGCCCTGTTCCGCCGTTCGGTTCCCTTCGCTGAAGAACACCGTCTGGCGGCCGTTGGTGTTGCACGTCCACTTGTCGAAGACCAGCATCCCCGCAAACGCGTGCACATTTTCAACCGTCCGCAGCTGCTCGTCCGGGAGAAAATCATGCAACGTCAGCCGCCGCGGATCTCCCGGAGAGCGAGATCCGAACTGGAGGCCTGGCTGGCAGGGAATCCGCGCCCGCGGCAGCTCTATGGCCAGCTCCGGCGTCAGACGGATCAGTTCTTCGGAGACGGCAACGATCTCAACCGGTACGGTGGGCAGCCCCAGCCGCGCCGCCAACCTTGTTCCCAGCAGTTCGTTGACCAGCACCCGCGTATGCTGCGGATTATTTTGGAACTTCACCACGTAGAGTAGCCGTCGTCGCAGCGCATCAGGTGAGACTGCGCCGCCCCGCATCCGGCGTATCTGTTCGAGAGCCCGCAACATGCGCGGTTATGCTAATAGCACTTACCCCTTCCGGCGAGCACTTCGCTCCACTGCGAAGTTCCATTCCTGAATTGAGATACGGAACATTCAATCTGGGAACCAGCCAAGGCCAGAAAATCGTCCCGGTCTGGGAAGCGCCATTCCGCAAAAGAAAAAAGCCGGAACCTTGGTCCCGGCCTTTTCTTGACGCCGATCTCTAATCTTCGAAAAAGACTTACCGCTTCCTCTTCTTCCTCGCCGGCTTTTTTGCCTTTTTCTTGGCGGCCTTCTTTTTCGGTTTTGCTTTCTTCGCCTTTTTCTTCGGAGCAGCTTTTTTCTTGGCCGCTTTCTTGGCCGGTTTCTTCGCCGCCGGTTTCGGCGCGGGCTTTGGCGCGGGCGCCTCTTCCTCAGGCTCTTCGCCGACGATCACCAACTCTTCTTCCTCGGCCTCGACGATCTCTTCCGTTTCGCCGGCCAACTCCTCGTCGTCTTCCAGCCGCGACAGCTCGTTGTCATCCTCGAAGTTGTCCTTCTCGAAATCCATTCCATCCTCCCCTGGGGGAATCTCCGGGCCCCACGCGCAAAAGAGCCCTTGGGCCGCTGTTCTGGCCGGAGTTTGCGTAAAATCCCACCCCGCCCGTGAGCCGTTGTTACCGTACTCGCCGTTCGTTGTCAAGCGTTCTGCGGGTTTCTCATCAAGGGACCGCCCGCATCGCGCGAATCAGCACGAAAGCCAACCCAGGCAGGCTGCCACCCACGGTGTTCAGCGGGGTGTAATTCATTCATTATAAAAGGCTTAGTTGTGGTTTACAGCGACTGTCCCAGCCGTCGCACCGCCAGCCGCGGGCTGCGCCAGTTTTTTCTTTGGCCTGGATCGCGCCCGCCCCGATGAAGTTTCAGGCGCTCCCCCGAGGGCATAAATACGCAGCACCATGCCGCGGCTCACTCGGTTGGCCTTCAAACGATTCCATTTGCGCAAGTCGTCCGCGCTCACGTTGTAGCGGTCGGCGATTCCCAGGAACGTGTCGCCGCGGCGCACGCGATAGCTCACCAGCCGCCGTTTTGTTTCCGATTGCGGCTGCACCGCGGGAATAATCAGCTTCTCTCCGGCGTCGAGCGCGGCATTGCGCTCCAAATTGTTGGCATCGGCGATAGCCGCCGCCGCCACGTGGTATTTCTTGCCGATGGACGTGAGCGTTTCTCCGGTCTCCACGCGATGCCGCCGCCAGCTGACCCACTTGTCCGCAGGAATATCCGCGATCTCCGCAGAAAATCTTTGCGCCGTGCCCACCGGCAGATGTAGTTCGAAAGACGGATCGTCGGGCGTCGCGAGCCGCAGCAGAGAAGGATTCAGCGAGCGCAGCGTCTCCACGTCCACGTCGATGGTTTCCGCCACCAGTCGCAGGTCGATGGCCCGCCCCGGTTTCACCACGTCGGTGGGAACCGGCGCTTCCGGTTCCGCCTGGATGTTGTAGTGCGCGGCGTCTTTGGCGATGAGCGTCAGCGCGATGATGATGGGCACATAGTTTTTCGTTTCGCGCGGAAGCACATTGCGTTTGTACAGTTCCCAGAAGTCGGCGTAACCCGTGCGCTCGATGCCCTTCTGCACGTTTCCCGGCCCGCAGTTGTAAGCAGCCATCGCCAGATACCAGTCGCCGTAGAGCTTGTACAGATCGCGAAGATGTTGCGCCGCGGCGTGCGTGGCCTTCTCCGGGTCCTGACGCTCATCGATCCACCAGGTATGCCGAAGGCCGTATTCCTGTCCGCGGTACGCCACGAATTGCCAGATCCCCCGCGCCCCGGCGCGCGAAAGCGCCAGCGGCTGGAAGGCGCTTTCGGCTTGCGCCAGGTAAATCAGGTCCTGCGGCAGGCCCTCTTCCCGCAGCACGCGCGAGATCATTTCCCGATAACGCCCGGAGCGGCGCAGTCCGGTCTCCACGATGGCGCGGCCACGCGGCGTCTGGAAGAAATTGACAAACGAGAGTACCTGGTCGTTCACCGTCAGTGGCAGGTCGTGGGAAATGTTTTTTGCCGCTTCCTCCGCCCGCGCTTTCAGCCCGGGATCGACCGGAAAAGTCATCTCCGCCACTTCATCAATCGCGGCCGGCACGGCGGGAGCTTCGCTGAACCCGTCTCCCGCCCGGAAGGCTTGCAGCTCGTAGGCATAGACCGTATCCACGACATGGTGAAACAGCTCGCTCAGCTTGGGATCGCTGTTGGGGTCGTAGCCGCTCTCCAGCATCCAGTCCACGGCGTCGTCAAAATCCTTGCGCGCCGCTTCCAAATGGCCCGCCTTGAAATTTTGCTCGCCCGATGCGAACTTCTCCTGCACCTTCTTGATGAGGTAGTCCTTCCCGGATGGGACAGGAGGCAACAGCCAGGCGTAGTGGCGGCGCGGCGGATTCAGTACCGGCAAGGGCGCAAGTTCCGCCACGGCCTGCTTCGCGTCTGCTGGCGCGGGAGCCAGCACCGGTACTCGCGCCTGCACGGGCTTTTTTCCAGCGTCCTCGCAGCCCAGCAGCCCTGCCGCGAAAAGCACCACACCCGCCGCAATCGAAAGCCGTTGGTTCATCCCTTCATGGTAAGGAGGGCCTCCCACAAGGTCAACGTTTTCCGGCGCTCAGGGGGGTAACACTTTCGACCTTTCCACCAGCCGCTCCGGCCTTATCGGGGTCATCCAACACTGCCCTCCCCTTACCGCCCACAACACACTACCAAAAACCTCTTGCGCAGTCCCCAAGCTTGTGGTACTCTGTTTTTGCGTTTGTTGCTCTTGTATCGCCTTTGGGTAGTAAAGCGGTCGCAAGGTCACACTTGCGGCCATTTTTTTGTTCGGTTGACCGCTTTGCGGTCCATCCGCACAAAGCTTGAAGACGGCCGCGGCTCTGTTGAGGGGCTCGGGACTTGGGGCATCAGATAGCTTAATGTTGTGCTCAGCCGGTTTCCGGTTGACAGAAAAGAGTAAAGCAGTGAGTAAAGAACAAGGTACAGTGAAGTGGTTCAATGCCAGCAAGGGCTTCGGCTTCATCCAGCGCCAGAGCGGCGAGGACGTTTTCGTCCATTTCTCCGCGATCGTGGCTGATGGCTATAAGACGTTGAACGATGGCCAGGCGGTTGAATTCGAAGTTTCCAAGGGCCCCAAGGGCCTGCAGGCCTCGAACGTACAGCCCCTCTAAGGAACAGCTGCTTCCGGCCTGATCGGCCTTAACCCCCGATCCAGCCGGTTTCAGCTCACTTCACAAAAATACAACGGGCGGCACGACGCAAGTCGCGCCGCCCGTTCTGTTTTTTCGCCCTTCTTTTCTGCAGTTCCCTCCAATAGATACCCCCACACCCCGGCGTTTTTTCGCAAAGAGTGCGGAAGAACGTGAAAATAAATGAGTTGAGTTTTTGCTGAATGCAAACGAGCGCAGGAAAGTTCAAAAGAGGAATCGAGTACGCCACGCATGAGGCTGGAAGGCTCACTTTGCCCTGGAAGTCGGGAACTCGCCAGGGACTCAAATCAAGCGCGTTGCTGGTAGAGGCCGATCACGTTTTCTCCCGACGAGTGGCGGGGATATTGCGTTGCAGCGAATCAAAGTAGCGCTGCCATTTCTCTCGTACCTGTTCTTCGCTTTGGCCTTGATCGTAAGCGGGGGAAACCAGCGGCATGGCTTCGTCGATCTTGACCAGTACAAATGACCGAATCTTAATGCGGCTTTCGTCGAGGTTGCGTTCCGCGCGATAGAAATCCAGGATTCGCTCGAACAGAGCTCCCTCCGTGAGGACGGAGGCGACGCCCTTGAAGCGGTAGCCCTTGCGCACCATCGGATCGACCACATTGATCTCCGTCGACGGATTGCGTCTTAGATTGGAGACTGTCGCAGGGGAGCGGATATCAGCAAAGACGATATGATCGTCGTCCCATACCGCGGTCGTTCCCTTGGGCGACAAGTTGGGAGTACCGTCCGGACATACCGTAGCGACGAAGCCGAGCCGCTGCTCGCTGACCACGCGCTTCATGTCTTCGGTCAAGATTCCCATTTCGGCCTCGAAAAGAACGCATTAAGCCCGCACGGTTAGTATTGAATACGCGCTGCACGGTCCGTATACGCGAGTCCCCACTGTTGCAAGCGCCGCACGAGTTCGGGAGAGACACCGGCATTACGGAACTGTTGTGACGCCTCCCATACCTTTCCGCCACTGATATCGGCGTAGTCGTGAGGCAGAGCGTAGGCGTGGGGGTTCGAGCGGAGGCCCATCGGCAAGTGTCTCTCGATGGGATATTGCAGATTCTTGTCCATCCACGCCGCGAGTACCGCGGCCGTTAGAGCCTGGTGTACCTCGATCGGGAGTGGTTTGAAAACAGGCGCCCAAGCTGCACTAATCATGATACGAGGATCGACATTCTGCTCCGGCCGCCAACCCTGGCCGAGGTTATCGGGGCCAAGGTGCGGATCTGTAGACTGCAGCGCTTTGATTACAGCCACAAGGAGCCTCGCGGGCTCCGGTTGGTGGGTCTGACCATAAAGGTCGCGGTACCTGCCGATCAGATATACCCAATCCACGGGGCCACGGTCCCGATGTTGATGATTTCCGTTATTCAGAAGAATCTGCAACTCATACCAGGATGCCGAAAGATACTCGTTGGTCAACGCGCTACCGCCGGCTCCGGCCGCGCCATCCGGGATGTGCGCCTCTGATGGGGCAGTGTCCGCCGGAATGGTGTTGAACCACGAGCGGGAATCCGCCGTCGAGCCAAAGAAGTCGTGCCCGCGCCCTTCGAGCCCAAATTCCTGCATCATCTCCCAGGTCTTGACGAGCTGCCACAGCTGGGTCGAGTAAACCTTCTCTGTCAACGGCGGCGACCACACGGTTTTTCCATCAACAAAGCGCTTGAGGAAGGAGCGCCGGGCTTGAGACCACTGAGCAAAGGCGGGGACGAGGACGCGAACGTTGGAGTCCTCCCGCTTGGCTGATGCCAGTAGTGCACGTAGCGACGGGTTCGCACCAACTGTTGCCGTTTTCCCAGGCAACACCTCTCCAACGTAGGAGGCCGCGAATTCGCTCTGCGTAAAGGCTGATCCCCATGCATCCTTGGGATGTACGCGCGGCAGCCACTGGCTCCAATCTGGGAGTTGCAAGGCGATCGGAATCTGCCGAGGATTGAGGTTACCGTCCGGGCGAAACGTGTCCGGGGTAATGTGTCCCACGAGTTCCCTCAGGCTCGTGGTATTTCCCCGCGGATTCGAGGCTGTCCTGCTTAGCCTGGCATCGCGCTGGCCAAATAGATACGACAACGCGTCCGTATCCTGGTCGAGGACCCAGTCGAGTCCGGCACCGGCAGCCCAGCTCGAGATCGGTTGTTCGTCCAGTGCGGGCCCAGGTTGGTAAGGCGGGTTCCATGGGCGGCCAGGATTGGGAAGTGCCAAGCTGCGAATGTAGCTGGCGATCTGCTCGCCCTGCAGCACAGAAAGGCCGTGGAAGCGCGAGCGGTCGATAATGCTGGCGTTGGAGAAATTAAAGTATTTCAGATCGCGGCCATCGTGAGCATGACAGTCCGCGCAGTGGGCCAGCATTCTCTGGCTGTTTGGCAGGCTGTTTACCGCTAGTGGCGCGCCCTGCCAGAGCTCCTGCCCAGCCCGGATGGAAGCCGCGTCGGATAACGGAGGTGCCCAGGTTTCGGGCGCATCCTCGGCAAAGTTTTCCGCCGGGATGATCTTCCTTCCGTCGCTGGCTAGGAAGTTCCATGAAAGGACGCGATAAGCGCTCGTGACTCCATCGGTCTGGTTGAACCGGAACTGGACGGTATTGGCGCCGCTGACAACCGTGCCGTTCGGCAGGGGGAGAGTCACCGTGAGCGTGGCGAAGCCTCCACCTATGCCGCCGAAGCTCCTGCCGGGTTCGGCGATTGTGACCGTGTTGTTGTTGAGGGGAATCCACTCGCTCCTGTTGACTTGAACGCTGGCTTGATTCGCATACCGCACTCCATGAATCCGGAGCCAAAGAGATCGCACAGAGTCAGCGTCCCCAGACTGCAGGGCGACAGTCCTGCTTACCGTCGTGCCGTCCGCACTCAACACCTCGATCGGTAACAACATGCGGTCTGTGGTGCTATCCGCAAATCCGACGGGAACGGTCATGACAGCTGGAAACAAAAATGCCAGTAGAGTCGACCACACGAAGAACGAAGTCACAGATGTGGGGAGATTAACAAGGCGCATTTCAGGTCTTTCCGTTATGGCCGCCCATGCCTTGAGATTCTACTCTGACCCTCTCCTCGAAGTCCTCACTCATTGACGTTAGAAGCTCTAGCCACGTCGCTAACTCTCGCGCAGTCACGCTACGGGACATTGACCCGCTACCCAAGAGGGGCTACGGAAAGGTTATGGACGAAATGACGGAGGAGGGGCGCGGGTTAGACAGCGGTGAGGAAGGAGCCGTCGTCGGCGACGTACCCGTACGCCATGCGCGGCGTATTGAACGCGAAGCCGGGATTGCCGTGGCGATCGAGGAGGATGAGGCCGCCGGTAGCGTGGGTGTGTTTGGCGAGGAGATGGACGGCTGCGCGGGCGGCCAGCGAGGCGCTCGAGGTTCCGCAAGAAATGTTGGGCAGCGTGTCCACGCAGATTGCGGGGCGGCAAAGGAAATCGACCGCGGACTTGGCCAGGACGATTTTCATGATGGCTTCGCCGTAGCCCGTGCACGAAACGCCGCCAGCTTCGGAGTCCGCATAGCAGCCGCAGCCGATCAGCGAAGAATCGCCAACGCGGCCGGGAAGCTTGCAGCACGTTCCGCCCGTGGAAGTAGCGGCGAAGAGGCTTCCGTTGGCGTCGATGGCGACGGCGCCAACGGTTCCTTGCTCGTGGCCGCGATGATGCTCGGCGGCGTGCTTGTCGGACTTGCACTTCATCCAGGCTTCCTGTTCGGCTTCGCTGACCAGTTCCTCGGGCTTGCACAGCTGGATGCCCTGTTTTTTCGCGAACGTTTCGGCGCCTTCGGCGACGAGCATCATGTGGGGGCAATTTTCCAGAATCTTGCGCGCAAGCTGAATGGGATTCCTGACGCGGTGCAAATTAGCCGCCGCGCCGGCGCGAAGCGTGGCGCCGTTCATCACGATGGCGTCACATTCGACGTGCCCGTCGAGATTGAGGTGCGAGCCGTAGCCGGCGTCGAAGACGGGATCGTCTTCGAGGACCATGATGGCGGCTTCGATGGCGTCGAGAGCGGAGCCGCCTCGCGAAAGGATGGCCCAGCCGGCGGTAAGAGCGCGTTGGCAGCCGGATTTGCAAGCGTCAATGGCTTCGTCAGGAATGTCCCACGCGCCGCCGTGAACAATCAGAGATGGTTTCATGACCAAAGAATCGCAGAGAAAAACGAAAATGGAAAATAGAAAGTCGAAAATCGCTTAGGAAAACAGATTTAACACAGAGGGCACGGAGTTCGCAGAGGGACACAGAGAAGAGAAAAGTTTCAGACTAAGAAATCGAGAAGGAAAAGAAGAAACCCGAGAAAGAGAAGAATAGCAGGGCGGTTGACGCGGCGGCGGGGAAATCGCGTGATGGATCCCACGAAAGAAACCGGGATGGCTTTGAGGCGGGATTCTTCCCGGAGGGCGTAGAACGGGCCCGCCGGCGTGTAGCGGGAGAAGTTGCGCCGGAAAAAAGAAAGCTCATCGTGGAACCACACGGAGAAATCACCGCGGCTGCGCCACATGAGCGCGGCGCCAGCCAGGAACAACAGATAACCGAAAACGGTCAGGGGCCCGAGGCCCGGGCCTATTCCCCAATTCATAAATCCTCGCAGGCGGCCCACGGTTTATCTAGTGAGACGCCCGGAACTGCCAGAAGGTTACTCGCCCTCGTGGATGGTGACGAGGCGTACAACTTCAAATTCTTTCTTTCCCGCGGGCGTGGCAACCTCGATTTCGTCGCCAACCTTGCGATTGAGGAGCGCCTTGCCGATCGGCGAAGTGGTGGAAATCAGACCCTTCTCGGCGTCGGCTTCCTCGGTGCTCACGAGAGTGTAATCGATTTTCTTGTCGCGCTGCACGTCCAGAACGGTGAGTCGCGAGCCGTAGCCGGAGCGGTCCTTGGGGATGTTCGTGAGGTTCAGCATGCTCAGGTCGCCCATGCGCTTTTTGAGATGAGTGATCTTGAGGTTGACGTAGCTCTGGCGCTCTTTGGCGAATTTGTACTCGGCGTTTTCGGAGAGGTCGCCGTGGGCGCGCGCGACAGCAATCTCTTTAGGAAGCTCGACGCTGAGCTCGTGAGAGAGCTGGTCGATTTCGTCTTGCAGCTTTTTCTTGATCTTCGCTAGTGGGTCGGACATGGTATTCAGTTGTGCGTTCGCTAAAAAAGTCCGCGGAGTCCGGGAGCAACGCTTGGTCTCCCGTACCCCGCTTAAGGAAACATTATAGATGGGAGAGAATTGAAGTCACAAGGGGAAGCGCAACAATCGGCGCC
>Ga0137403_10003353_pt1 | contig 19256 bp, 9 predicted proteins | sample CZOMad2_1_16fung_FD_122057 | JGI IMG/M metagenome (GOLD analysis project Ga0137403, IMG submission 122057) | Vadose zone soil fungal communities from Angelo Coast Range Reserve, California, USA - CZOMad2_1_16fungal (Hybrid Assembly) | ecosystem: Environmental > Terrestrial > Soil > Vadose zone...
GCCACGGCGATTCGCCGACTCTCGCCGACGTCTGTCTGGCGTCCCAGGTTTTCGGCGCGAAGTTTTTCAAACTTAGGACGCTCCAAGAATCCTTCACGCGGCTCTGATTCCTTCTGCATCGGGAAGTACGGAATGTTCGAGACCTTGCTTTCGCGTTCTGCGAGTTTGAACATCCGGCGGAGCATGGCTAGATTGCGATTGACCGTTGGGCCGGTAACTCCGTTTTCCGTCCGCTTCGCGGAAAAGTCCCGCAGCAAATCCGTGGTAATGCTGGCGACGTTCATACCACCGAAGTAGCGAAGTAGTCATCGAGAGGCTTCAGACGGTCTTGCTGCTTTCACTGATTTCGAGCGCTACCTTCGCCCCCATAGCGCAGCGATTCATACGCGGCCCGGTTTAGATCGTAGAGGGCTTATCGTGTCATGCGGGGAATGCCAGGTTGTGCGGCTGAAGGCACGGAACTATGATAGCGTTTACATTTCCGTGTTCGACCTAGCGATTTCGGGAGACCGCATGACTCAGTCCGCGATCAACGTTCGATATCTGCGTCTATTCGTCTTTTCCTGCGCGGCCGTTCTATTTCCGCTCCTTACAAACGCGACGGAAAGAGTTGACTTGAACGGAGACTGGCGTTTTCGGACGGATCCAAAATCCGAAGGAAGGAAGCAGGAATGGAACAAGTCTGTGCCGGATGGGACCGAGATGGTGCGTGTCCCCCATACGTGGAATATTGGCAAGTACGACGATTACGAAGGCGTTGCTTGGTACTTTCGTACCTTTGATGCGCCGGCGCTACGTAGCGCGAGGCACTTGGAGCTGCACTTCGGCGCAACTTTTTACGAATCGCGCGTCTGGGTGAATGGAACCGAAGCGGGAAGCCACGAGGGCGGCCACACGGAATATTTCTTTGACATCACTAAGCTGGTAAACCCAGGGCAAAACTTGATCGCGGTAGAGTTGGACAATCGCCCCACCGAAACGAGTATTCCTGGTTTGGCCCTGAAACTGAAGCCTGGCAAGAATATTTGGTACGACTGGTGGCACTACGGTGGAATTGTTCGTGACGTTTGGTTGTTGGAAAATGAGGGAATCACCATCCGCCGGCAGCAGATCCGATCAGATATCGGGACCGACACTGCGCAAGTGCGTGATGCCGTGTACGTGGAGAACTCCGGCACCAAAGAAGAAAAACTTAGCGTCGTGGCCCGCTTTTACGCGCCCAACGGCACCCTCGCAGGGACTAAGACGCAGAGCTTGGCGATCCCTGCAGCTGGCAAGAAATCGGTTGAGTTCGAACTCAGCGTTGAAAAGCCGCAGCTTTGGGATTTGAATCACGCGAACTTGTACTCAGTGCGAGTCAGTGCCAGCGACGCAGCCGGGCATCTGTTGGACGAAAGACTAGACACATTTGGAAACAGGAAAATTGAGATTCGCGAGAGACACCTTTATTTGAACGGCGAACGAGTGCGGCTTTCTGGAATGACTCGGCACGAAGATTCGCCTTGGGAAGGCTTAGCGGAAACTACGGGCACGATCAAGCACGATTATGACGACCTAAAACTGCTGCACACAACACTGACGCGCCCAGTGCACTATCCGCAGAATGAACGCGTTTTCGATTATGCAGACCAACATGGAATTCTGCTGATCCCGGAGATTCCTGTCTGGCAATTCACCGCAGATCAACTGTCGAACCCGAAAGTGATCGCGCTGGCCAAGCAGATGATGCAGGAAATGATCGAGCAGGCGGTTAATCATCCAAGCATTTTTGCGTGGAGCGTGTGCAATGAAAGTGACATGAGCACCCCAGGCGGACGCCAATATTTTCATGAACTAAAGGCGCTGGTAAATAAGCTCGATCCGACTCGATTTGTTACGTTCGCGGACAATGACATCTCGTATGGAGCCGATCCAACCCGGGAAGCTGCGCACGACGCCGATTTCATCATGATGAACCAGTATTACGGCGCATGGAACGGACCCGAAGAGGGCCTAGTTCCGATGCTGGATCGCGCGGGCAAACAGTTCCCCGACAAAATGTTCCTCATCTCGGAGTTTGGTACGCCGGGGGTCTTTGCCGCGGACAGTGTAGATGCCGACAAACTGCGGATTCATACGCTCGAATATCAGCTTGACGTTTTTCAGAGATACGACTGGATCGCCGGCGCGATTTTCTGGTGTTACCAGGACTATAAATCCCACCGCAATCTTTTCCCGGGCAACGGTTCAGGGTATGTTGACCACGGAGTTGTAGACGAATACCGGCAGCGGCGTCCGTCGTTCTTTGCGTGGCAAAAAAGGACTTCGCCGGCAGTCCTAAAGGCCAAGTGGAAATACGGAAAGTGGTACGAGGTTGGTGGGTTCGAGGTTGTGGCAGGCCGACGGCCCCTTAGTGACCTGCCTTCCTATCCGTTAAAAGACTTTACACTGCACTGGGAGTTGCGTGACGGACAAAATAAGCTACTCCGTGGAGGAGACTTTGTGCTGGCGGACATGGAGCACGAGCAGACATTCAATGCAGAATGGGCAGGAGATCCGAATCTGCATCATCTTTCCCTACACCTGAATCTGACGAATCCGCGCGGCGAAGTAGAGAACGAAGAGACACTGCAATATCTTTTTCCAACGACGGGCGGGCAGGAAATTCAGGACATGACCTTGCCCGGCGTCAGGCCCTGAACGCTATGACGACAGACGATATCTCCGACAATCAGCAGATTCACGATAAGGTTCCGTTGTGTCTGTGCTGCGTGATATTGTGCCGTTAGCGGCGCAGACGCCCGGCAAGCCTGAACTCCAATGAACATCAAAGAGGTAGCGAAACGCGCTAAAGTTTCAACGGCAACCGTGTCGCGGACCATCAATGGCTCGAACAAGGTCAGCGCGCGTACGGCGGCGCGGGTCCAGAAGGCCATCAAAGAGCTCAACTTTTATCCCAACACGCACGCCCGCACTTTGGTGTCCGGCCGAAGCCGTATGTTGGGTCTGATTATTTCAGACATCACAAACCCTTTCTTTCCGGAACTCGTGAAGCATTTCGAGGATCAGGCCGTTCAAAAGGGCCTCGAGGTCATTATCGCCAACACTGACTACAAACCAAAGCGCATGACGGAATGCATTCGGCGCATGGTAGAACGTAAGGTAGACGGCGCGGCCATCATGACCTCCGAAGCGGACCCGGCGCTCCTTGTGGAGTTGACGCGGCGCGACATTCCCACGGTGTTCATGGACACCGGCAAAAACAGCACGCGCAGCGCAAACATCAGCGTCGACTACGGTCAGGGAATTCAGGAAGCGCTGCAGCATCTGTTCTCCTTGAATCATCGCCGGATCGCTTTTATCTCCGGACCGCTCAACTTGCAGTCCGCGCAGAGGCGGGTGGATGCTTTCGTCGCCGGCATGAAGGCACGAGGTGTCGAGGCCAGAAGCGAGTTCATCGAAAAGGGAGACCACCGGATTGAAGGCGGCATTTTTGCCATGAAGAACCTGTTGCGGCTCTCTGAGCGGCCCACGGCGGTAATCACGTCGAACGACTTGACCGCCATCGGAGCGCTGGGGACTATTCATGATGCGGGGCTGGAAGTGCCACGCGACATTTCGTTGATTGGGTTCGATGATATTTCCTTCGCCCACCTTACGCAGCCCCCACTCACAACAGTTCGACTCTCGCGCTCGCAACTCGCCATCACGGCCTTGGCCGCTCTCGAAAGACTTATCCGAAGGGAAGATGGCAAGGATACGGACTACACCATCCCTACCCATTTGGTCATGCGGGGTTCGACTCGAACCCTTTGATTCCAAAGGGTATGGCGCTTGACAAACCAGCACATGTAAAACAAGATGCAAGGTGTAAACGATTGCATCCTGTGCTGTAAAAGCCTCGACTAGGCCGCCGCAAGTCTCGTCTGAGTGCTGGCTTTAGCGGCGCAAGGAAGCGTGCCCTGTTGGCCTATGGTGAGCAGGCGACTCTCCGACTCAAGGTGTTTCGAACGCTTCCTAGCTAGATTCCTGCGGCCGCAAGTGTTTTCTTAGACGTCTGAAAACGAGAACCCTAAACTGACCGCAAGAAAAGGTTTGTTTATGTTTGGCGGCCGGAGGGACTAGCCGAGTTGCGGCAATGCAAAAAATAACTGCGCAACAGCACGAAACGACGGCGGGCCGGCTGGCAGTGCGATTTGAGGAACGATTCGGCTTGAAGCCACGGGTGTTTCGGGCGCCAGGCAGAGTCAACCTGATTGGCGAACACACGGATTACAATGATGGGTACGTGTTACCCGCTGCGATTGATCTCTACACATGGATCGCGATCGCTCATCGCTCGGATTACAAGCTCGATATCTTCTCTGAGAACGCAAAGGAATCTGCAGTGATCGATCTGCGGGACGAACATCCGCGGCCACTAAATCGATGGTCAGATTATGTGCACGGAGTTTCGCTGATGCTGCAGAAGCAGGGCCTTTCTGTGGACGGCGCCGATATCGCCATCTACAGCAACGTGCCGAGTGGCGCGGGACTCAGTTCTTCAGCGGCGCTTGAGGTTTCAATCGCGAGTGGTCTGCTCGCAATATCTGGACAAGCTCTAAATCTCGTGGAAATTGCGAAACTCTGCCAGCACGCGGAAAATGAGTTTGTTGGCGCCCGAGTTGGTATCATGGATCAGTTCACTTCATGCTTTGGCAGCGCGGACCATGCAATTCTCCTAGACTGCAGATCGCTGGAGTACAAGCGATTGCCGCTCCCTGAAGGAATTGCGATGGTGGTGTGCAATACGATGGTAAAGCACGAGCATTCGGGAGGAGAATACAACGACCGACGCGCACAATGTGAAGAAGGCGTGCAGCGTCTCAAGCGACACTACCCAGCCATCAAGGCCTTGCGCGACATTTCGCTTTCGCAACTTGAATCTCACCGCTCAGAACTTCCAGAACTAATCTATCGACGTTGTCACCACATAATCAGTGAGAACGAGCGCGTGCTGCGCTCAGTCGAAGCATTGAACAAGGCAGATTTGCCCACGTTTGGCAGGTGCATGGCAGAATCGCATCTCAGCCTAAAAAACGACTTCGAAGTGAGCTGCCGCGAGCTCGACATTATGGTGGAACTGGCCACAGGGCGTGAAGGAGTGGTTGGATCAAGGATGACCGGCGGAGGATTCGGGGGTTGCACAATAAATCTGGTGAGGACGCTGGCCGTGCAGAAATTCAAGGCCGGCATAGCTGAAGACTACAAACGCGCCACCGGGATTGATGCGGAAATTTATGTCTTGAAAGCGGGGATAGGCGTCGCGGAGATCGGAGTGAGCGCCTAAAAGCATGACCGCTTTCGATGGAGCAACGCGGCCGCACCGGCGCTTCAACCCACTAACCCGCGAATGGATACTTGTCTCGCCGCATCGAACGCAACGCCCGTGGCAAGGCCAGGTTGAGGCGACAACTCCTGCCGCCCGCGTTCAATACGATCCGGCATGCTATATGTGCCCTGGAAATACGCGTTCCGCGGGTTACAGAAATCCGAATTACAAGAATGTTTTTGTTTTTGATAATGATTTTCCCGCTTTGCTGCCTGACCGAGGAGTCGCGAGCATCCGTCAGCAAGATCTTCTGATCGCGGAAACGGAAACTGGAATCTGCCGGGTCTTATGTTTTTCGCCTCGGCATGATTTGACGTTGCCAATGATGGATAAAGCAGACATTCGGGCAGTTGTCGACTGTTTGGCGGACCAGTTCCAAGAACTGGCTGAACGCCGCGGAATTCAGTATGTGCAAATCTTCGAAAATCGCGGCGCTATGATGGGTGCCAGCAATCCGCACCCACACTGCCAGATTTGGTCGAGCGCAAGCGTTCCGAATATTCCGAGGACGGAGCAAGAATCGCAAGACGCCTACCGCAAGGCGAAGGGTTCGTGCCTGCTCTGCGATTATTTTCGATTGGAAGAATCCTCTCCAATTCGAACGGTTGTGCAGAACGAGCATTTTCTAGCGGTCGTTCCCTACTGGGCGGTCTGGCCGTTCGAAACGCTGATTCTTTCAAAACGGCATGTAGGCGCGATCCATGAATTCAATCCCGTTGAACGCGACGCGTTGAGCGAGGTTCTTAAACGGTTAACCGCTCGCTACGACAATCTGTTCCAGACACCCTTTCCCTATTCGATGGGCTTCCATCAGCGGCCTACGGATGGTCTGGAACATCCGGAGTGGCACTTTCACGCGCACTTTTTCCCGCCGTTGCTGCGTTCCGCGACCGTGCGTAAGTTTATGGTGGGGTTTGAACTTCTAGCAATGCCTCAGCGCGACGTCACCGCGGAAACCAGCGCGGAACGATTGCGGGCCGTCCCTGATTCGCTTCCAAACCGCTAGGAAATTTGGATAATCGGGATGGTTAGGAAACGGTCCAGCTTAGAATCTGCTTCAAATCTGCCGGAGTGTTCGAAACAGTTCCGCGCGGCACGCCGGGGCCAATCGCCACGGCTTCGTTGTGACCTTCGAACCACACGATAAAGGCAGATTGCGCGGCACCGGACAGCCGCTGCTGGTTAAGCCAGTTGTAGTAAGCGCCCATGTCGGCGTCCACAAGGGAACCGTCAGGATCGAGCTCGGTCGCACCCTTGTTTCCATACAACAATTCGTTCATCGGCCTTTGACGCTGTCGCGGAGCAAAGCGCACCAGTAGCGTCAATGGCTGGGCACGACGCAGAGTCTCGCGTGCTGCCCACTGGGCGAACGTTGTACTGAAGATCTGCGTTCCTGAACCTTCCGTCAGAAGCTTCAGCTGAAAGCGAGCAAGCACCGGATCCGCCGTACGGTCGAGCCCGAGGTCAGAAGGCCGCAGCTGCGCCATCACCGTGCGGAGTTGTTCGGGACCCATGCCCGGCTGCTCGATTTCCTTTTGTAGCTTTCCGGAGAGCAAAGTCCGCGCGGGCTCCAAGGCCCGATAAGAGATGCATGTCAGCGCCGCGTCAAAAGCGACTTCTTGCCCACCGTCGATATACCAGTGAGCGTAGGAAGCGGCGTGCGACTTCGCCCGTATGGCTGCAAACTCCAACAGGTCCTGCAATCCACGTTCTGCATTGACGCGCTTATAATAGGCTCCGTGCGCACGCAACTTACGAAATAGCGGAATCTCGCTCGACGCCACGCCCTGCCCAATAACGCTGATACCCAATCGAGGCACAGGCGGCAGCTCCGGAGGAGCGGCAGCCATCAGACGATTTCCATAGTCCGTTGCAGCCTTTCGGAATGCGTCCTGCTGATGGGTGGTCCAGAGATGTGCAGACAGTTGTTCGACAAACTGGCCAGGCGCGTTCACCCAGTCAAACCGTTCAAGAGCTGCGGAAAGCTCGATCTGTTTGAAAGCTCCAAACCACTCGTCGCGCTGATCAGGACTCAACGAGTTAAGATTTGCGATTTCCCTCTCGAGCGCCTTGCGTTCGGCGGGAAACTTGAAGTCGTACTCGATGGCCTCCCTCAGAAGGTTGGGCAGGACGCTCAATGGCATCACGCGCAACACAGCAAGGTTTTCCGTAACCAGCTTTCGGGCCAGCGGCGGATAGTCTTTGAAGTGTTCGACTTTCAGATCACTGGGAAGCATGTTGGTTACAAAAGTTCCTGAACCGGCGTGCCCTGCGAAAGCGATGGAGAAAATCCCATCTTTGCGCCAATTGTGGGAACGAGATCGGTGGACTGCATCGAGCGATCGTACACCACCCCCTGCCGGATTCCCGGTCCAAGCACCATCATCCACGTCGTCCGGGAAAGCGCGTCGCCAGTGCGATGATGCTGAAAACCGTTGCCGCCGGACTCTTCGTCCGAGTCGCGGCCGAAGTCCGGGAGGATAAACAAGGTAGTCTTACCAGCGTACTCGGGCTCATTTTCAATTGTTTTCCAAATGTCCGCGCACAACCGATCAGTCCGCCGGATTCCATCAACATAAAGCGAGTACGCGCCGGCATGAGCAATATCAATATCGTGGAGCGTGATCCACAAGAGACTTGGCGCGACCTGCCGCATCAGCTGCCGGGCGATGTAGACCGACAATTCGTCGGGGCTCGACAGCGCAAGCGCGTGATTTTTGAAATCGTCCATCGAAAGCTTCAGCAGCGTCTGCAACTGCAGCAATTCGAATTTGTTCCCACCCAACTCCGGCGCATAAAAAGGCGTTTCATAGTTGTCGCGCAACAAGTGCTCGTAGTCTTTGCCGCCTGACGTCGCGGCAGTCAGCAAATGCTTCGGCAGGATCACTCGGGCGCCCAAACCGGGCCCGTACAGGCGGTGACTGCTCTCGCCGATCCGGTTGAATCCGTTGCTCGGAGCGACAACCCAGGCATCCGACGCGGGGCGTTTCAAGTCCTTGCGAAAATACTCGAAAACGGTAGGAGACTCTGGCGGCCTCGCCGCAAAGTTGTTGAACGTTTCATAGACGCCGGTGGCTAGGCTCGCAGTGGCAACATAATGGCCGAGGATGCCATGATTCACCACCTGTGTGAAGAAACTCGACTGCGGAATCAGCTCGCGCATCAGGTGCGGAATGTTCTCCTGCCCTTCAGGCGCAAACGTTTCTTGATCCCGCGCGCCTCCACCAAAAGTAATAACGACCACTTTCTTGCTTTTTGGAAAGGCCGCCGCGCGGGCTATCGACGCCGTGGACACAAAAGTGGATCCCAGCGCGACGCCAGCAGCACCGCGCAAGAATTCGCGTCGGTTCCACGATAGGTTCTGACTCAGCTCGCGCGGCGAAGCAGACTTCCTGAAAAGGCGGCGGTCCAATTCCGTCGGCGTCCTGATGAAGAATGACGAATTCATGTGTAAGCCTGTGTGTTTCGCGTACGCTACGACGTGGAGTTAACGAAGTCAAGGAACGGCAGCATTCGTTTTTGTCCTATTCTTCATTGCTTCACAGCCGGTCGATCCTTCGACGAATACACAAATTGGCGGACATCTGCTCTTTGCTTATCCAGATCGGCCAAATGCTGTGCGCGAAGTTGCTGATACACCTGGAATTGCTCTTGCGCGAGATCCTTTTGGCCCGTTCTCACATATGCCTGGCCCAATCGATAGTGCGCGTCAGCAAGGTCGGAGTTCAGTTCCAGCGCGCGTCGATATTCGGGAATTGCTGCAGCAAAGTTTCCCTGGTCCGAGCTGAGGTTTCCCATCTGGAGGTGGGCCTCGGCAAGGGCCGGATCAGCGGCGATCGCTCTCTTCAAGATAGACTCAATTTGTTTGAGGTCCAGATCGGGATCTTGAGCCCGCTTCCCTTTCCATAAACTCATCGCGTAGTAGTAAAGCGCTTGCCCGTTGTGAGGCAGCAATTCTGCAAATCTCTGGAAGCGTTCGATCACATCAGCGGCTTGGCTAGGCGAGCTGTCATACGCCCGCGCTAGGAATTTGTAGCAGCGCTCGTCCGAAGGATTCAGATCGGCGCCACGAATAAACGCTTTTACTGCGTCATCGTAATTGCCTCGCGCATAGTACGCCATTCCAAGACCGACCATCAGCCGCGGAGAATCCGGAAAGCGAGCCGTCGCCTGCTCAAACACCTGCACTGCCGGATCGAGAGTGCGGTGAAGAAGAAACTCGGCGGCCCAATCGAATAGATTGCTCTCGCTTGGCTCCATGCGCGCTGCGGTTTCGAACTCGTTGGCCGCAGCGACGAACTGTCCATCCTTCTCGTCGATTTGTCCTAGCATATTGTGCAGCTCAGCGGTTTCTTTTTGTTTCAGCAAACTCTCAACCGAAGCGCGGGACTCTGGCAGATGTCCGGCGACCAGGTACGCCAGCGACAGGTCATAGCCATTGTCATAAGCCGTCGGGTTGATCTGCTGTGCCTTTTCCAGAAATGGGATCGCTTTGGCAACGGTTCCAGCGTGGATGTAGGCCTCTCCCAAATTGTGATTCGTGTCGAAATTCGAGGGGGCTAACTGGACTGCCTCGGTGAAGTGTTCTATTGCCATAGCGGACTTGCCCAAACGTTCATAGCTTGCAGCCAGGTTCGAAAGAGCCGCTACCGAATGAGGCTTAATTCGAACAGCCTTCGCAAGATGTTCATTGGCCTTGATGTCTTGCAACTGCGCGGCGTATGCCATACCTAAAAGTTCGTGCACCTCAAAACTCTCCGGTATATCGCGTAGCAGCTTTTCCAGTGCCGGAATGGCCTCCGCGTAGTGGCCCGACTCGTACTGCGAAACCGCTGATCGGAAGATACGGTCTCTTTCTTGAGGCTGCGTGTTCTGCGGCCGCAAGGGGACGGACCACGCCAAAAGGACCAAAAGAACGATCAGATTGCGAGTTCCGGGTGACATCACTGTATTCCGATGTTAGCACTGGCATGCAAAGGGGCGGCGCCAAGAAAAAACGGGGAGAAGCCTCTCTCGAAGCCCCTCCCCGGTGGGGTGGTTGTTGGGTTTAGAAATACATCTTCAAAGCAAACTGGATCTGCCGCGGATCATAAGGCGCATCGCGAGTAGAGCCAATTTCTCCGAAGGTTGAACTGTTGAAGTTGCCCGAGTTTGAGATCGCCACGACGCCGTTGCCGCCGAAGTTCGGTGCGTTGAAATTCGGGTGGTTGGCAATGTTGAAGATCTCCGTCCGGAACTGAAGCCGGAACCGTTCGTTGATTGGAATGTCCTTGAAGAACGACAGGTCCACGCGCTTAAAGCCAGGGCCCGGAACCTGTGTGACGCCGCCAAGGGCAGCCGTACCGGTTAAGGGCACGCATCCTGCCGGCGATTTCGAGGGATCGGGAACTCCGCCTGCGCCTAGCACGCAAGGCTGTGTGAATGCGGCGGAATTTCCGAACCATGCCAACTTGCCGTTTGCGTCGTCGTGGAGCCCGAGTTTCAACGGCTGACCAGTAAAGAGGTCGCCGCAAGCCGTTCCCGAAGTGGTTGCTGAGGGACAGGAAAGGGTAATCGGTTGGCCTCCCTGGAATGTCGCGCTCCAGTTGATGCTCCAACCGCCGATCACCTTATTGGTGACTCCGCTGGCGTCGGTCATGAAATGCTTACCCCTGCCGAACGGAAGCTCATAGCCGCCACTGAAGTGGAAGACGTTGCGGATGTCGAAAGGAGCCAAACCGTAATCCCCTTGGATTCCGACACCAGGAACGTCCGGAGCCCGGTAACCATTCACATTCCCCGAGCCACCATTGCCGACGCTACCTCCGTTTAGCAGGTCGTGAGCGTCTGAAAGCACCTTCGACCAGGTATAGGTGCCAAGGAAGTTCAGACCACTGGCAAGATGCTTTTCGAGTTTGAGCTGAAGGGCATGGTAGTTACTGTTCCCTTCGGTTTGCGCGAGGCTCGTACCGCGCCCAAAGTCCGGAAACGGGACGCAGGCATGGCCCAGAAAGTTTAGCGTAGGACAATTGCCAGTTGTGGTCGCACTATCCTGAACGGCAACGTCCGTGCCGGATGGCAGGATAGAAGTAACGTTGTTGTTGCCCGGGAACACCTCCAAGTGGCGGGCCAGAGAAGTCACGTAGCCAGCCTGGACCGACATCGACGGCGTGAGTTGATACTGGACCGTGAGATTTCCACTCATCGAGTAAGGGGTTATGTACTTAAACTGAATTCCGCGAAGAGCCAATCCGTTCGCGTTGACTGCAAGGGGATCGAGTGGCGTGCAACTGAAACCAGTTTCGAACGTTGGGCCTCCGGCGGGAGTCGCCGTCGGGCACCCGGCAAAGTTATTGATCGGAAGCGCCCCACCTGATGGATTGAAGAAGGAGAAGTTAAACTGAAACGGGTAGTTCTCCCCGAGGTTCGGCGAGAATCCGCGGTTCTCAAATCCGTTGTAGAACAGTCCAAAACCGGCTCTCACGACGAGCTTCTGGTTAACTTGATAAGCCGCCCCAAAGCGTGGTGCGAAGTTGTTCTTTTGGCCCTCCGCGAGGCTCTTCCCATACTTTCCCGTCACCAGGGCGATTCCGTCTGCTGCAAGCAAATCCGTAAAGCAGGTCGAGCAGCCACTGGAAAGATTGCCAGAGTTTGGCCCGCTGGGGATCAAATATGCCGGCCCTCCGGTGGGTGCGCCGGTTGGAATAAAGTTCGCTTGATTTCCGTGATGCTCGTAAACGGGCTGGAAGTAATCCCAACGAAGCCCCAAGTTCAGCGTGAGTTTGTTAGAAACCTTCCAATCATCGTTGACGTACGTGCCGTAATAGTTTTTACCGTTGTCGGTCAACGAAATGTTTGAGACGAAAACGGAATTTGGGCCACCGACATAATCAACACCGCCTACCGTCGATGCCTGGGGAATGAGCAATGCCTGCGCGATACCAGTCGTGTTGTTGCTCTGGTTCGGAATATCCGTATACACTCCATCGAAGTTGAATTGGCCGCGTGACCAAGGCGGCTGCAACGTGGAGAATTTTACGTGTTGCCACTCGAAACCCATCTTGAAGGTGTGCTTGCCATAAATCTTGGTCAGGTTATCGGTGAGTTGAAAGGTCGACGAAACTTCATCGGACGGAAGAAACGCATTGCTGCCCAACGTTTGTAGTCCGCCGAAGCCAAACGCCGGCAAGCCGCCGTTTTCTGACAATTGAGGAATGTCCAGTACACCGAACTGGCTCGGAATGTCGCTAAGATCGTTCGCCGACGGCGACACGCGCGTTGTATGCAGGTAATTCAGACCTGCACGAACTTCGTTGATTAAAGTCGGAGAGAAAGTGTGCGTGTACCCGAGAGCGCTTTGCTGGGCATTGGCCGTCTGGTTCCCCTGCTGGAAGCCGCCACCATCCGCGATTCCCCCAAAAATGCCAGGAATCAGTTGCGGATCATCTACATAGCTAAACCGAAAGAATAGCTGGTTGTTTTGGCTGAAATTAATGTCCATGCGAGCGTCAAATGCGTTGCGATCTTCTTTCAACTTGGGAGTCGAGGCAAAGTTAGAAGTCACGCCGCTTGAAGTCGGCACTGGAAATAGATTTAACAGCGCGATCGCATTTGCGTCCAATCTGCCGGCAGGCAGAATATTGCCCGGAAATGGATCTCGCACATATACCTTGGGAGAAATTTGACGGGTAGTCGCCGGATCAAAAATCGTTCCTCCCTGGAAAGTACGGCCCAGGGCATCTGTCCTGGTGCTTCCGACATTTCCAAGCAGGTCGGAGAAATCAGTAAACCCACTATTTCGTTCCGCGACCGTCGGCACAGTTCCAGTCAACACCGTACCCTGACGGCGGCGCAGCCCCTCATAGTCACCGAAGAAGAAGATTTTGTTCTTGATGATCGGTCCGCCACCCGACACTCCATACTGGTTCTGTCGGTATTCGCCCTTTTTGATTCCGCCCGCGTTTTCAAAGAAATCTGCCGCATCGAATTTATCGTTTCGCAAGAATTCCCATGCTGCGCCGTGGAATTCATTACTGCCCGACTTAATAGTCGCGTTCAAAACAGCCGCTCCGGATCGTCCATATTCGGCGCTGAAGCCGCTGGTCTGCACCTTGAATTCTTGAACGGCATCCACAGGGGGCAATACGACGAAGTTCGTGCCGTTTAAGAAGTCTACGGTATCTGAATTGTTGTCGATTCCGTCTAGGAGGTAGTTATTCTGCGCGGGACGATTGCCATTCGCCGCAAAAGCGCCGGTTGCGGCGTTGCCACGGGTATCGGCCTGCGGCGTATTCACGCCAGCAGACAGCTGCGCCAAGAACGTAAAATTCCGTCCGTTCAACGGAAGATCATTGACGCTTTTCGAGTCGATAACCTGACCAACCGAGGCGTCCTGCGATTGCAGTACCGGAGCACTCGATGTGACTTCTACCGTTTCCGACACCGATCCGGGCTTCAACGTGAAATCAGTTACGACGTTTTGACCGACACTCACCGTAATACCGTGCGTCGTCATCGTCTGGAAACCTTGTATGGTCACCGCGACCTTGTAGGTTCCAATCTTTACCGGGGTAAATTTATATCCGCCGTCGTCACCGGTGGTCGCGGAAACAGAGGCATTGGTGCCTTCGTTCGTCAATGTCACGGTGGCGCCGCTGACGCGCCCGCCGGAAGAATCGGTGACAGTTCCCAGAACCGCACCAGTGTCAACCTGCGCGAATGAGGAACTCGCGCCCAACAATAGGAAAACAAGGCAAGCCGCAGTAACCAGCAGTAGCCGTCCACCCCAAATTCGAACGGTATGACGTTCCATAACCTGATCCTCCTCAGAAGCCTTCCACTAGCGACCACTATCCAGGAGCAGCGCGAAATGCAACCCCGACAATTCCCGTGCTCGGAACTTCCTCGACCAACTTCAACGTTACAGCGCCAGCACGCGCTCGTCGCTGCCCCGCGGAGCAAACGTTTTCACAACTTCAGATTCTCACGACTCAGAATGATGTAAGCGATTACTTTTTGTACAGCACCCCTACTGCAAAACTACTATGCCGTGCTTGCTTTGATACCAGCCCTTTTTATCCATGTCAAGGATTTTTCTTTGACCCATCAACTTTTTGCATTTCCGCCTTGATAGTTAGCGATATTCCCTGCCCTCCGCACAGGGTTTCCTTACCGTGAGCAGCCGTCGCTACTTCCGGTTCGATCCTCGCGCTACCTTCTAACGAGACTTAAGCTCTGTCATCGTTTCCATTTATGTCTGCCGGTTGGCTTTTGTTGACTTCGCTAGGGGTGCTAACATCAAGCCCTCTTTCGTCGAAAGACTCAGGAGTAGCCACCGGAGATGAAGAGCTCTATGGACGAAGCTAACTTCGTCTCACGCCGCGCGTTTTTCCGCTCAATGCGATGGGCACCATTCGCTTTTCTTCCCGCGCCGTTGTGTCTACAAGTGCTTGGCCTGGGCCAGTCGAATCTGGAAAAATCATTTTTTCCCGACTTCCCTTTCTCCGAATTCCATCTAAAACCGCACTATCCTTCGCTATCTCCGCTTGAAGATGTTCTTGCCCTCGTAGCGCCCGGGGCCGACGGTTTCCTTGCCGAAAAGTATGCATTTGAAATTCAACGCCATCTCGACGGATGGAGCCAGAGTCTGAAACTCGCGCCGCCTGCCCTCAACACGATCGCCGAATTCCTCGATCCTTCCATCGCGGCGAACACGTTTACTCCGAATGAGGAAATTGGCCAGCACTTCGAGAACGGGATCGAAACTCTTCGAAGGCGCTTCGTACGGAAACCGGTTGCGGGCCGCGACACTTTCCTCCAGGATCTGAGGCGCTATCTCGCCGGTTTTGAGCAAGTCGATATCGCTCAATTTGAAATCGTTGGAATCCGGCAGACCGCCACCAATCCGCCGACGGTCGAAGCTGATATCCGATACGACATTGCCGGGAAAATGTCCGGCGGCGCGGGCCGCGAAGAACGAATCGGCATCTGGGAAACGCTTTGGTCTCAGTGGGAGCCCGAGCGCTGGCGCGCCGAGAAGTGGCACCCGAGCGAAGAAACGCTCGCCCGAGCACAAAACCCGCTCTTCGTCGATGTAACGCTGAACGCTCTAGGACAAACATCATCGTACCGGCAACAGTTGCTCCGAGGAGCGGACCACTGGCGTACCGTTCTCGATGGCGCGAGCAACGTGGACGTCTATGGCAACAACGGCGTGGCGGCAGGTGACTTCAACAATGATGGGCTGGATGATCTATACGTCTGCCAGCCTTCAGGCCTTCCCAATCGTCTGTACCGCAATCGCGGCGATGGCACTTTCGAAGACGTCACCGAGAATTCGGGAGTGGGGGTTCTTGACGGCACGTCATGCGCACTCTTCGCTGACTTCCGAAATACCGGCCTGCAGGATCTTTTGGTGATTGCGGAAGGCGGGCCGCTGCTTTTTCTCAATCAGGGCAACGGAAAATTTTCGTTAAAACAAGGCTCCTTCCAGTTTGCACGCTCGCCTGAAGGCACATTTACGCATGCCGCCGTGGCCGATTATGATCGCGATGGCCGGCTCGATATCTATTTTTGCTTGTACACCTATTATTTGGGCTTGGACCAGTATCACTATCCTTCGCCCTACTTTGATGCGCGCAATGGACCGGCAAACTTCCTCCTTCATAATGAGGGCAACGGAACGTTTGTGGATCGCACCGAAGTTTCCGGTCTCAATCGAGAAAACGACCGCTTCAGCTTTGCATGCGCTTGGGGCGACTGCGATTCAAACGGCTGGCCTGATCTCTACGTGGCGAACGATTTTGGCCGTAGCAATCTCTACCGTAACAAGGGCGACGGAACTTTCGCTGCGGTCTCCGAAGAGGCTCGCGTCAACGACATCGGCGCCGGCATGAGCGCATGTTGGGCCGATTTCGACAATAGCGGCCATCAGGATATCTACGTTTCGAACATGTGGTCCGCGGCCGGACAGCGAATTTCGAGCCAAGCTCAATTTCACCAAAACGAGCCGCCTAACATTCGCTCGTTCTATCAACAGCATGCGCGAGGCAATTCGCTCTACAAGAATTCGGGCCATGGACGGTTCGAAAATATCAGCAAGCCGGCGGGTGTTGAGATGGGCCGCTGGGCTTGGTCATCCGACGCATGGGATTTCGATCACGATGGCTTCTCAGACCTGTACATAACCGATGGCTACATTTCCGGTCCGGATGTACAGGATCTCTCGAGCTTTTTTTGGCGCCAGGTAGTTGCCCAGTCCCCGCAAAACGCTCTCCCGTCCCTCCCTTACGAGCGCGGCTGGAACGCCATCAACGAACTCATCCGCTCTGATCGTACCTGGAACGGGTACGAACGGAACGTTCTCTATCGCAATAATCAGGATGGGACCTTCTCCGACATCTCTGGCGTTTCCGGCCTCGACTTTCCGGACGACAGCCGCTCTTTCGCACTCGCCGACTTGGACCAGGATGGTCGGCTTGAAGTGATCCTCAAAAATCGCAATGCCCCGCAACTCCGCATCCTTCACAACGTCATGAAAGAAATCGGAGCCTCGATCGCCTTTCGTTTGCGCGGCACAAAGAGTAATCATGATGCGATCGGTGCAGCCGTCACCGTTCAATCGGGAAAGCTTCGCCAGACAAAATACCTTCAGTGCGGTTCCGGATTTCTCTCGCAGCACGCCAAGGAGCTTTTCTTTGGACTTGGAGAATCACAAGGATCCGTTACCGCTACAATCCGCTGGCCGAACGGACTCACGCAAACTTTCGAAAATCTCCCGGCAAATCACCGCATCGCACTGGAAGAAGGCTCGCAACAATTCTCAGCGAAGCCTTTCTCAGTTTCGGCGCCCGCACTTGCGCATTCCGGTTCCTCTCTACAGCTCGCCCCTCTCCCGTCCTCCGTCGACACATGGCTCATTGAGCCATTGCGCGCTCCCGAATTTTCTCTGCCCGATATCGCAGGCAACCTCCGGACTCTTGATTCGCTTCGAGGCGCAGTTTCGCTCCTGTGCTTTTGGGCTATCGCCTCCCCGGAGAGCACTCGGCAGTTGCAACTCTTCCAACAAAGCCTTTCCCACTTCGATTCGAACCTTCTTCACGTCGCTGCCATAAATGTTGACGAGCCAGCCGACGCTCTAAGCGCTCACTCATTCGCAGCAAAAGAACGCTTCTCATTCTCCATGCTTTTTGCGACCTCTGAGGTCGCGGGCATCTACAACATTCTCTATCGCTATCTTTTCGACCGCCGCAGGGATCTCAGCCTCCCCACGTCGTTTCTCATCGATAAAAGCGGCATGATCATCAAGGTCTATCAAGGTTTGGTGGAAACAAAGAAGCTAAAGGAAGACTTGAGCGCTATTCCGCAGAGTGACGAGGAGCGGCTTCAGAAAGCTCTTCCTTTTCCCGGAACGCTTCATCAAGGCCGTTTCCGGCGCAATGATTTCACCTATGGAGTCGCGCTTTTTCAGCGTGGCTATCTCGACCAGGCAGCCGCATCCTTCAAGCAGGTCGTTGCCGCCAAGCCCGCCGACCCCGAAGCGTATTACAACCTCGGCACACTCTATCTTCGAAAGAATTCGCTCGCAGACGCCCGAATTTATCTCGAACAAACCGTCAAGCTCCGCCCGGAATATCCCGAGGCATGGAACAATTTGGCTATGGTTGCGGCGCAAGATGGCCGGCAGGACGAAGCCATCCGTGATTTCAAACGCTCTCTCTCGATACGGCCGGACTATGTCACCGCTCTTCTAAATCTCGGCAATCTTTACCGAAGGCAGGGAATTTCAGGTGACGCCGAGCAATTGCTCCGCCGCGCGCTGCAACTTGAACCTGAAAATCCCGAATCCAACTACAGCCTTGGCATGCTCTTCGCTCGGCAAGAGAATTTTTCAGACGCAAGGGAACTTTTGGAAAAGGCCGTTCGCCTGCGTCCCAACTATCCTGAAGCATTGAACAATTTGGGAATTTTGTTGACCCGCCAGAATCGAACTTCGGAAGCTGAAGAAAAGTTCAAAGCGTGCATCGCTGCCGCGCCAAACTATGATCAGGCTTATCTCAACCTGGCCCGCGTCTACATGCTTCACCAGGAAAACGAAAAGGCGCGAGAGATCTTGCTCGCATTATTAAAACTTCAGCCGCAGCACAAATTGGCTCAGCAGGCTTTGGAGATGCTAAATTGAGAACACTTCATCAGCTCTAGAAAGGTTTTGCTGCGGAAATGCCCGAAGCGATGAACCGCCTTCGAAATTCGTACCTGCAAAAAAACCGCCTCGTGACCTGTGTTTTGGCGCTCGCTGCCATTCTTCTTTACGCTAACGGCTCTTTGGGACAGCAAGCGCCAGTTAAGAAGAATGCTTCTCGTCCGGCAGCAGCCATCGATCCGCGTTTGCAGGAAGCGCAAGAGCTTCTCCGCCAGGGCCGCGTCGAAGAAGCCAAACAAAAAATCCAGGAACAGCTTCAGCAGAATCCTAAGAGCGTCGAAGGCTACAACATGCTTGGCATCCTCTACACCGGCCAGAAGGACTATGAGCATGCGCAGGACGCTTTCCAGCACGCGCTGAAACTAAACCCCAATTCCGTAACAACCCACATCAACCTCGGGAACATCTACATCGCTCAAGAAAAACTCGCCTTCGCCGAGAAGGAATTTCGCGAAACTCTCCGCATCGAGCCCTCCAACTCCGATGGGAATTACAATTTGGGCCTCGTGCTTCTGAGAAAAAACAATCCGTCAGAAGCGATCGAGCATTTCTTGCTCGTAAAACCCGCTACCACGGAGTCTCGTTTCAACCTGACGCGCGCCTATCTTCGCGCCGGCCGCACCGCTCAAGGACGGAAGGTCGCCGCCGGCCTTTCCGCGCAAGATCCCAAGAATGTGCAGTTACATTTCACGCTCGGAGTACTCCTCGCTGCGGAAAAGCAATACC
>Ga0137403_10003354_pt1 | contig 19246 bp, 15 predicted proteins | sample CZOMad2_1_16fung_FD_122057 | JGI IMG/M metagenome (GOLD analysis project Ga0137403, IMG submission 122057) | Vadose zone soil fungal communities from Angelo Coast Range Reserve, California, USA - CZOMad2_1_16fungal (Hybrid Assembly) | ecosystem: Environmental > Terrestrial > Soil > Vadose zone...
TACAGAACCGAGCGCGGTAGCGCCGGATGCTAAGCTCAACTCTGAATACTCGGTGAATCCCTCGAATTATCATCATCCGAACCTGAGTCTAACATTAAAATCAGACACCACCCGGAAGACTTGAGCGAACTAACCATTCTGCATTAACGTTCAATACCAGAGAGCCCGAGCCCGGGCTTCAGATTGAGGGTAGGAAATGAACAGACTGGAATCCCTTGCGGAGAAAATGCTCAGGGAAGCCATTGAGAACGGCGAGTTTGATGACTTGCCGGGCAAAGGCGAGCCCCTCGATCTCAAGGAGAATCCTTTTGAAGACCCGGATCTGCGCGTGGTGCATCGGCTCTTGCGTAATGCCGGGTTCGCCCCGGCCTGGATTGAGGAGCGCAAAGACATTGATGCTGAGTTCGAAGCAGCCCGGACAAAGTTGTCGCGAGCGTGGGCGCTCTTCGGCCCAGGCGGAAAATCCCCTTCTGACCACGAATGGGAAAGGAACGTGAGAGAGTTTAGAGAGAAAGTTGCGGAACTAAACCAGCGAATCAGGATTTACAACTTGAAGGCGCCTGCAGCTGTCTTTCATCGCAGGCACATCGATGCCGATAAAATCATCGAGACGATAATCTGTAACGCAAACAGTTAGTTTGCGGGTGGCCGCTGCGGGCGAGGGCGCCCGCGGTCCCAGTAGAAAGTTAGGGATGACTCCTGAAAACGAAATAACTCAAAAAACGCGTCAACAAGTTGTTACTGTGCGCACAGTCTTGCTTCGTCTGCACAAGACGCTCCTCAACTTCGAGCGCGAGGCTTATGAGCGCGGCCACGGCAAAATCGACAATAGCTACGAATATCTGAATCTCGTAATGAACGATCCCTGGTTTGCGTGGCTCCGGCAGCTATCCGAACTGATAGTAGAGATGGATGAGCTTCTGGCTGCGCGCGAAGCACCCAACGAGAATACCGGGCTTGCTCTAATTCGGCAGGCGAGAATACTGCTCACTCCGAACGAGTCAGGCAGTGAATTTCAGCGGAAATACTTTGCCGCGATGCAGCTATCTCCAGAGGTGGTGCTGGCGCACTCGGAGTTTGCCAACGTGCTTGGTCCGGCAAGACTGTCAAAAGAGACTCATTAGTTTAGAGTTCAACCTTAGGTTGTGCAGTGGGTGAGAGGAGCAAGCTAGAGCTTGAACTTTAACCTCTGGCTTTAGTTCGTAGTTGCTTCGGCTTTGGCGCAATGCTGATCAAATGCCTGCGTCAGTTCGCTCGCAACCTGTGACGCATCCTTGCCTTCGATTTGACGGCGCTCCAGCATCCAGACCAGTTTCCCGTCCTTCAGTAATGCGATTGAAGGCGAAGACGATTCGTAGCCAGTGAAGTAGCTGCGAGCTTTTTCGGTAGCTTCAATATCGGCGCCGGCGAACACAGTCGCCACTTTGTCTGGGCGCACAGTATGTTGCAGCGCTCGGGCGATGCCCGGCCGAGCTCTTCCCGCTGCACAGCCGCAGATCGAGTTTACAACGATCATCACTGTGCCTTCGCTGTTGCTCAGCGCCTTGTCGACATCTTCGGGTGTTCTTAGTTCTTCAACACCGATGCGAGTTAGTTCCTCGCGCATGGGGCGAATCATTAGTTCTGAATATGGCATGTCTTTCTCCTTGGGTCTGTCTTAGCTCTCAAATACGGATTCGATTGTAACACGCCAGGTCGTTTCACTTGGGGCAGGCAGCCCGTCGCCTTTCATTCCACCACAATCATTGGTCGAATCGTGCGAAACCTTCCATCGCTGATGCCGCGGACCATCATCAGATGCTCCGCGCGTCGAAAGGCCCCGTATTGCTGGCGATGCGCAACGATTCTTTCAGCGGTGACCTTGCCGACTCCGGGAAGTTTTTCCAGTTCCTGCGTCGTGGCGGTATTGATGTTTATCAGTGAACTCCCTTCAGCCTTTGGTGCACTGAGACTCAATTGCCCTTCCGAAGAAGCGTGTCGGGAAAGAGTTGCGCAGGCTGAAATGAACAGAGCGAGAGTGATCATGACCAAAGCAATCACTGAAGCTTCCGACTTTGCTGGTGGGAGATTTTGTTTCACGTATGCAAGTAAGTGTTCGTGAAGGCTTTGTTACTCTGCCGCTCGCGTGTGCACTATGCTAAAAGTCTAGTGTTTACAAAAGTTCGTATGTTTTATGGTGCGTTGTCCACAGATTTTTCCACAGCTTCTCGTGGAAAATGTTTCGAAGCGATTGCAAGGGAAGGGAAATTGGCCGCGGATAACGCGGAGGCACGCGGATCAAAAACTTACAAAGGAGAATTCTTATCTGGATTATGAGAAGAGACTCAAACAGAATTTCAGATCCGCGTACCCCGCGTTAATGCGCGGCTAATTTCTCTTCGCTATTCTACGTCGCCGCTTTCATCCCACTGTGCGATCATTTCATAAGCACGCCCCAACACCGGCCGGGGCCGCGACCCGTCAGCCTGGCCGATAAGTCCTTCGCGCTCCATGATGTCGAGAATCGCCGCCGCGCGGCCGTAACCAATGCGTAAACGGCGCTGTAGCACGGACGTTGACGCCCGCTTCATCTCGACGCAAATACGCAATGCCTCTTCGAAAAGCTCGTCGTGCTCGCCAGCGCTCTCCTCCAGACCGAGCGCTTCTTCCTCCGACTGTGTGATCGTTTCGTTGTACTCAGGCTTACCCTGAGCCTTGGCATGGTTGACGATGCGGCCAATCTCAGTCTCGTCGATGTAGGCCCCGTGAACGCGAATGAGACGCGACGTACCTGGTGGTAGAAACAACATGTCGCCGCGGCCGAGCAGATGTTCGGCGCCATTCGTATCGATGATTGTGCGCGAATCCACCTTGGAGGAAACGCGGAAAGAAATGCGCGAAGGGAAGTTTGCCTTGATCAAGCCGGTGATCACGTCAACCGAAGGACGTTGCGTTGCCAATACCAGGTGAATCCCAACTGCGCGGGCCATTTGCGCCAGCCTTGTGATGGACTCCTCAACTTCGCGGCCTGACGTCATCATCAGATCGGCAAGTTCGTCGATGATGATCACGATATAGGGGAGTGGTTTGTGCGGCTCGCCCTTTTCGTCGTATTCCTTGATGAGATTCCGCCGCATGATCTCGGTGTTGTAACCGTCGATGTTGCGTACTCCCCAGCCGGCGAGATCGCGGTAACGCCGTTCCATTTCCGCGACCGCCCATTTCAACGAACGAGAAGCAAGCTTGGGGTCGGTGATGATGGGAGCGGCGAGATGAGGAATGTCTTCGTAGAGTCCCAACTCCAGCCGCTTGGGATCAATGAGAATAAACTTAACTTCGTCCGGCCGGGCCCGGTAAAGGATTGAAACGATCAGCGCATTAACGCCGACCGACTTACCCGCGCCTGTCGTTCCAGCGATTAGCAGGTGAGGCATCTTCGCCAGGTCGGCGACATAGTTGAGTCCGTCTATGGTCTTGCCGAGCGCAATTGTCAGTTTAGACGACGACTCGCGAAACGCGCGCGACTCAATAACCTCTCGCAGGAAAATAGTTTCGCGGCGCGGGTTCGGCACCTCAATACCGACATGGGGTTTACCCGGCATGCGGTCGATGCGAATCGACTCTGCCTTCAGCGCCAGGCAGAGATCGTCGACCAGCGAAACAACACGCGAGTATTTGACGCCCGGATCGGGTTTGAATTCGTAAGTGGTTACCACTGGACCAGGGCAGATGTGCTTGATTTGTCCGGTGACATTAAATTCTTTGCATTTTTCAGCCAGACGCGTCGCCAGGCCAAGGAGTTCGGTGTCCGCCTGCTCGCGGGGAGGCGGCGCCTCATTCAGAAACTCCAGCGGCGGCATCGAATAGTCGGTGTAAGAGACGCGCCGAGTGCGGTCAGCATCAAAGGGAAGTTTTCCGGTAGCAGGCGCCTCACCCTTCGTGCGCAATACCGAAGCGCCCTTCACCATCTCTTCAACTTCCGGTTCATCATCAGCGACTGCGGTTCCCCCTCGCGAGCCAGGAAAGATCGAGCGGCGCCCCGATGGACTGTTAACTATGGTTGCTCCTAGAAGTCCGGCGCCGGCAGCGGCGGCGCGGGCAGGTTCCGTCGATCCCTGAATCGTCGCTGTTTGCAAGGCCGCGGCAGTTTCACCCCGGTTAATGGCCTCGGCATTGGTCGCGGTTGCGCTGCCTTCGTTCAAGAATTGGGCGATGCGTTCCTCGGGACTCAAATCAAGCGAGCCTTTTAAAGCACTGCGCGCCGCCAATTTCTCGGCCTTAAGTGCCTCGCTCTGTTCCTTGCGCAAACGCGAACGGACGCGTCGAGCTTCTCGCCAAGCCTTGATTCGGGTTGGAATCGTGCCGACAAACGCGAAGCGTTCAGCAAACAGACCGAGGATCTTTTCGTACAGGCCAATGAACGAGAAGTTTGTTGCCAGCAGCAGTCCAGTTGCGGCAAGGGCGGTAAGTAGAACAGTTGCGCCGACTGTGTTGAGGCCACTCGTGAGACCGCGTGAGATCAATGTCCCCATCAGTCCGCCGGGCTGGACGCTGGAATCAAAAATCGGATGGATGTTGGAGATTGAGAGCAGGGCCGAGGCGGCCAGAGTCAGAAGCACGAGGCCGAGCAAACGCGAGAAGGGAGCGCGAAGGCTGCGGGTCTTAAACCGCCGCCAGGCCGCAGCCAGCAATAAACAGGGAAGCAGATAGGCGGCGAGCCCGATTGACTGAAAAAGCAGCGCGGCAACATTAGCGCCAATGGCGCCGGCCCAGTTTCGGGTTTCCGCCTGGCCGGCGGAATTCCATGAAGGGTCGCTCGGATAGAAGGCTGCGGAAACGAGACATAGCGTGAGCAGCAGGCCCAGCGCGAGCAGCAAGATCGCCACAATCTCATTCCGGCGACTGTTTCGCGGAGTGATTATTCTCGGCTTCTCCTCAAACTCAGTAGTGGCCATTTCGACTCCGGGGACTCTCTTGCATTGCAACCCGCGTAGTCCGCTTAACCTGGTTCGGCTTCGCTTCACCCCAGGCTCTATGCTGTCGCTGTGCTTCGCGGCCTTAACACAAATTCCAAATGAACACTCTTACGCGGCTCTCTTTGAAAGTAAATACGCTTTAATAAAATCATCTATGTCACCCGCCAACACCGCGTCGACATTGCCGCGCTCCAACTTTGTGCGCGTATCTTTGACCAGTTGATATGGCGCGAGCACATAACTCCGGATCTGCGAACCGAAAGAGATGTCGGCTTTGTTGGCTTCGAGCTCAGCAGTCTCAGCTTTTCGCTTTTCCAGTTCGAGCTCGTAAAGTCGCGAGCGCAAGACCTGCATGGCAACTGCCCGGTTTTGATGTTGTGACCGTTGATTCTGGCATTGCACCACGATGTTCGTGGGGATGTGCGTGATGCGAACCGCTGAGTCCGTCGTGTTGATATGCTGACCCCCGGCTCCCGTGGCGCGATATGTGTCCACGCGCAAATCCTTGTCGTTGATTTCCACTTCGATGTTTTCGTCTATCTCCGGATAAACAAACAGCGATGCAAACGACGTATGACGACGCGCCGCCTGGTCAAAAGGAGAAATGCGCACCAGCCGGTGCACTCCGGCTTCAGCCGCCAGCAGGCCATAGGCGTATTCACCTTCCACTCGGAACGTCACTCCTTTGAGTCCCGCTTCTTCCCCCGGCTGGTAGTCAATAATCTCTGTCTTGAAGCCCCGTTGCTCGGCCCATTTCAAATACATGCGCAGAAGCATTTCGGCCCAGTCCTGCGATTCCGTGCCTCCAGCTCCGGGATGAATGGTGCAGATCGCGTTTAGCTGATCGTTTTCGCCCGCAAGCAACATTTCCGTTTCTGCAACGCTGATCTCGTGCTCGAGGCGTTCGACTAGCGTGCGGAGTTCTTTCAAAGATTCTTCGTCTTCCTCGGCAAATTCAAAAAGCACGCCCGCGTCGGAAATCTCCGATTCAAACTGCTCCTGTCGCTGAATCTTCTTTTCCAGGACCGTCCGTTTTTGCAAGAGTTTCTGGGCAGCAGCCTGGTCGTTCCAAAAGTCCGGCGACGAAGCCTGGTTCTCAATAACCTTCAACTCTTCGCGGCCGGCAGCAACATCAAAGAAACCTCCCGAGTTGCTCGACGTGGGTGCGCAGCTCTTCATAAGTGTTTCTTAGATCCTGAATTGATAAAGTCTCGATCATTGATCCTCCAAAATAGTAATAGCGTAACCAAATAGCAGGGCCGTTAATTGCCGGCTTGACCGGCTCTTCTCTTAAATGAAAACACAAAAACTAACAGGCTAACGAGCGCGCAACCGGCGGCAAAGAGATCGCCATGAGCCGCATAGAGAGTCGGCGCCGTCGAAGCGCGCATGATCGTCCACGTTCTAACCTCCGGCCGAAAACCCTGGGTCTCGTCCTGCACCTCGCCCGCGGAGGTAATGAAGGCCGTAATACCCGTATTCGTAACCCGGAGTAAGGGACGGCCATTTTCAACAGCGCGAAAAACCGCATTAGCCAGGTGCTGTCGCATCACTGCCGTTGGTCCGAGATACCCATCGTTTGAAATATTGATCAGCACGTCGGCGCCTTCGCCTGTGAACCGTCGTGCGATCGACGGATATGCCGACTCGATGCAGATAAAAACTCCCGCCCGCACCGTTCCAATAGGCATCAACACGTAGTTCGCGCCGGGCGTAAAGTCGCCGACCATCGCACTTATCAAACCCGCTCCCGGCAACCACTCCGGCAGCGGAACATACTCGCCAAACGGCAGCAGGCGAATCTTATCATATTGAGCGACGAGCCTACCCGCTTGATTTATTAGCAGCGCGGAGTTGTAAATCCCATCGTTGGGCGCAACTTCCTGCGAATTCAGCAGCACCGACGTGTTGTTTGCCTTCACGAACGCGGTGAGCCTCTCGCGAAGAGGCGAGTCGCCTCCGTAAGCGAAGTTCATCGGCGATTCGGGCCAGATAACCAACCGAGGTTTTCCATCATTCGGAAGCTGTCGCAATGCGGACTCGCTCATCTCAAAGTGGCGCGCGGTGAGCTTACGCATGTCCTCGTCCGACTTAACAACTTCCATTGGCACGTTTGGCTGAACAGCAACCACAATCGCCTCGGCTTCGTTCTTGAGACTCCGTTGTCCGGACGGCGATGTTCGATTAGCCAGGAGCACAAGAACCACGGTGAGCGTGATCAAGGTTGCCGAGATCAGTAAGGCTCTGGCGCTGCGTTTCAAAATCACAAAGGCAATCGCGGCATTTACGAAAACGATAAAGAACCCCACGAGGTAGACACCGCCCCAGCGTGCTGTTTGAATCAAGAGTGGATGGTACGCCTGGGAATATCCGATGGCGTTCCAAAGCTGTCCTGTAGTTTCAAGTCTTCCCCATTCGAGCGCAGACCAAAGCAGCGGCGCCAGAAATAAGGCCGATGTCGTCCAGTTTCTGATCAACCGCGCGAGCACGAGGGTAAAAACCCCGGGAAAGATGCCAAGCAGGACCGCACCGGGAAGCAGCAGCGGAAAGGCGAGCCAGGGTTGGATCCCACCGAAGTGGATCATCGAATACGTGAGCCAATAACAGGAGCCGTAAAAGAAGATAGTGCCGAAAAGCCAGCCCAACAAGAAGCAGCACCATGGCTGCGTTTTGCGAGCGACGATCAGGAACAATGGTACCAGCGCGACCCAGGCAAGTGGCCAGAGATTGAAATCCGGAAATGAGAAAATGAGGAGAACTGCGGAAACGATTGCTGCAGCGCAGTCGGTTAGTGAGGGAGCCACGGAGCGAACGCGGGTTCGGAATCCTGATAATCGCCCCGCGCCGACAGGTTGGACTTGGGACGGTGTGGAAATTACGTCCTCCATTAACGCGAGTTTACCAAAAGGCTGATCAGCGACCTAAAGTCTTAAACGAAAGCGGGCTGACATCCTGTCTCAACTGTGAAAAAACTCGGCAGAAATAATTTTTCCTTACCAACTGTTGAGCGTCAAGAACTCCTCAAATCGGGCAGAAAGCGCGTCAAAAAGACAGAAAACGTCACCGTCAAAGTGACAAAATCCGTCGCACAATTGACTGGGTGCGGAAGGAAGTTCTAGAGAGATGTCGGGCATCTCCACGACGTGCTAACCAGAAAATACATTCACCAGCGAGTAAAACGGGAAGACTTACAGAATGTGGGACTCTAAATGCGGGAGAACCCAGCCATTGCTGACTGGGTTCCAATTTCGGGGGGAAGCACTGAAGGGTTGCTCGGCGGGTGGCTGGCGCAGCGGCAGGCGGCGCTCAGAGAAGTGATGGCGGCGGGGGCACTTTGAACCTTTACATTGGGTCTTCCGTGCGTGCCGGTTTGTTCTAGAGCATGTTGCGTGCCATGGAAAGTTTTTATGGAAACTGCCAGGGATTAGGCCTAAGGGTGAGCTTCAACTCAAACCGCGGACATTGGGGTGGGTCAAAAAGCCAAGGCATTTTAATGCGGAACAAATAAACGCTGAATAGTCCAGCCCCAAAAGAGGTAGAACCCAGTCATTGCTGACCGGGTTCACATTTCGGAGGGAAGCACTGAAGGGTTGCTCGGCGGGCGGCTGGCGCAGCGGCAGGCGGCGCACAGAGAAGTGATGGCGGCGGGGGCACTTTCAACCTTTACATTGGGGTCGTTCGTGCGTGCCGATGATCTTTAGAGCACCTTGCGTGCCAGATCAAAAGTTTCTTTGGAAAGTGTAAGCGATTAGGCTTAAGGGAAAACTACTCGCGTGCGCGGTCAAACTATCGATCGCAAGCTTCAACCAGGAGAGAAAGATCGTCGATACCCACCACCCGGACCCGGCGCTGGGAACTGATGACGAAGCTATCGATTGATCGCGCCGGCCACAGTTCACCGTCCACGATTACCGTGCCTTCCGGCGTTAGTGTCGTTTCAACGCGTGCCGATTCACCGATCAGGCTCAGCTCGCGATTCGCAATTCGCTTACGAAGCGACAGCACGGCGACCAAGGCGCCGAGCAGCAGACCGGCGACGATGGTGACAGCAATGAGCGTGGTCATGATCATTTTGACGACATCACGAAGTAGGTCACAATATAACAAAGAAGGCAATCATCTCTGACAATTGCCTCTTTTGAGTTCAGGTCCAACTGAAAACTCAAAACTAATTCTTCCCCGTCGTCACCTGCCGTTGCAGGGCGATCGCTTCCTGATTATTGGCGTCGATGGTCATCGCGCTCGTTGCATACTTCGTCGCTTCGCCCCGGTCTCCACGCTCGAGGAATATCCGGCCAAGTAGAATGTGCGCGTCGATGAGTTTCGGATCCCAGAAGATTGCAGTCTTTAGCGCTGCAATGGCCGCTTCTTGATCGCCGCGCCGTTGGTTGATGCGGCCGCTGAGCAAATAGGCTTCGGCGTTGGTCGGCTCAAGCATGACCACACGGTGCAGTTCAGGCAGCGCCTCATCATCCCTTCCGGACTGGTATAGTTCGCGGGCCTTTACCAGCAAGTCTTCCGTTCCACTGTTCGGATTGGTGTTGGCGGCAATCGCGTTCTTCCGCATGAGATCGGAAACATCATCGCGATTCAAAACGTCGCGCATGCGCAGGGAAACACCATTGACCGTTTGCGACTTTTGCCACTGAGTCTGCCATTTCGCATAACTCGGCAAATAACGTCGGGCCTGATCGTCGGCCGCGGTTGATATTTCCGTCTTGCCGGTTTTCTCCAGCGACTTCGCATAAAGAAAGTAAGCGTCACCATCTCGCGGGTTGGCGGTGATGACAGGTTTAAGTTGATCAGCCGCCTCTGCATATTTTGCTGATAGGAACAAAGCCAATGCATAGTTAAAGTGAACCAGCGGGTCATCAGGCGACGACTCCGCCGCGCGCGCCAGGAAAGAAGCTCCCTGCGCCAACAGCCGCGCTCGCTCGTCATCTTTCTTTTCTTCCCGCGATGCCTGAACTGCGACGGCGCCGGCGTTGTTGTAAATACCAATCAATGGCACGTCGGAAGATAACGGGACCAGCGCAGCCAACGCCCGGCCAAAGTCGCCCATCTTTGCGTAGCCAAGTCCCGCGTAAAACGCGGCCTCGGCGTAATGCGGATCTTTTTTCTGAAGCTTTGTGAAGTATTCAGTGGCGTCCTTCCACTTACCGTCGAGCATGTAATAGCGACCCAACTCGAAAGCCGCCTGCGGATAAATCGCGCCCCCGTTTGCGTCGGCGAAGAACTTCAGCGCGTTCTTCAGATAATTCACTCGCTTTTCGTCGCGGTCGCCGAGCTGCACTCCTTTGACATAGGCTTCAAAAGCGCGTTGTGGCACCTTGGTCGCTTCCTGGACCAATTGGTTTTGGGAGAAGGGAAGGGCTTTGTCGCGTTGATAAAGAATCTGGTACGCAAGCCGGCCCTGGATATTTTGCAGCGTCGTCAAGGCACCACCAAAATCAAACTGCCGCGTGGCCCAGCTGCCGTCAAACATCTCGCCGAGCGTGCGGCCCTCATTGACCTTGATCACGCGTGCTGTCAATTGCACGTAAGCTTCGGCTGACGATTTATCTTTTTCCGGTTTTGCCTCAGCTTCCGCTGGCGTGACTGAATAGGTGCCAATCACGATCATCGATGCTTTGGCCTCACGCGCCAGCTTTATCGCGGTGGCGCGCGAAGGGATCACAGTTTCCGGAAGTCGCAGGCGTTGATAGGCGAGTTCGCGCTCGTCACTGGAAACGACGAGTAGACCCGGCTTGTTGAGCAACTCTGCGAGCGAGTCAGCAAAACTCTCACCAACCCAGTTGTATTCAGGACGATTCGAAGTATTTTCAAAGGGCAGGACCATAACCACATCGCTGGCCGATTGGGCGCGCGCAGTAAGACTGGGAACTGCGAAAATCAGCAGCGCAATTGCTCCCACCAGCAGCAGTCGAAAACGTATAACAGGAAGCGAAATTCTTGCCATCAATCAATAATCCTCAACAAAAAGCCGTTGAAATGCGGGCGAGACGAAATATGATGCCGTCAATATAGCAGCGGTTGGTCATGAGACGCACTGCGGCGCGGACAACTGGTTGTCGCCCTGTATATTGTTGCCGATCATTAGTTCCCACCAAAAAGAGAATCTGCCAGCGCGTGGATGTGTTCACGCTTGGACCGCCAGAAGCTCAACAGCTCATGAATTGTAGGATGTTGTTGATGCGTTCTTCGCTTATGTACGTGTTGGGCGGCTAGCTCCCAACATCTATACTAATAGAGTAATGCCAAAAATCAGCCCTGAAGAACAGTTTTGGAAATGGTTCGAGTCCAACTCGGACTCTCTGATGAATCTCAGACGCACTCATCGGAGGGTCATTGCGGGCTTGCAATCTGAGCTGTCTAAAGTAAGTGAAGGCTTGACCTTTGAGATTGGTTCAAAAGAGTCGCACGGGCATGATTTTGTTGTGAGCGCGGATGGCGTGCCTGAGCGCTTCTCCAGTGTAATTAGGCTAGTCGGAGCTGCGCCGGTTCTGCCGGGATGGAGAATCATTGCATTCCGACAACCAAGGGGAACTCACTTCACGATAGAGTTCGGGGGGCATAAGCTGTCGCTGGCTGAGTTGTGGTTTACTGCAACGCCTAATGCGCACCTGTTGGATCTCACGCTCTATGTTAGGGGACTAGCCAGCCGAAACAAGGAATCAGTAATGGGAGCCATTCTGATCGCACTTGATACCGCCTTAGGGGAGTTCGACGTTGAAACAAAAATTGGCAGAATAGATTGGAAGCCTGCACCAAGGAATCCTTTGAAAGTCGGCCTGAAAACATTTCACGATCTTCCTGCTTTTGTCAGAGAGTGGGTGCCGCCTATATCTTCACTTAAAGTTTTTCTGTGCCATGCTTCGGAGGATAAATCTACCGTGCGCGTACTATATGACAATCTTCGTGCAGATGGGTTTGATCCGTGGCTTGATGAGGAGAATATTTTGCCAGGGCAAAATTGGCAACGAGAAATCACTAGGGCTGTAAAACGGTCAGATGTCGTTTTAGTTTGCCTTTCGTCAAATTCAATAAATAAAGCGGGGTACTTTCAGAAGGAAATCAAAGAAGTGCTTGATGTGGCTGATTTACAAACTGAAGATATAATCTTCGTCATTCCAACTAAATTACACGAGTGTGTTGTTCCAGATAGGTTAGCTAAATGGCAATGGGTAAATCTCTTTGAAAGTAACGGCTACGAGCAATTGGTGAGCGCGCTACGAGTTCGAGCCAGTACTCTGAGGCATAGGTGAGCAATATCCTCGACGATGGCGACAAAAAGACAACCACGAAAAGTTCGCGCAAGAGCAATGTCGAATGGCGATTGCGTTATTCCACCCGCGCTGCCCAAGGGAGAACTGCATAAGCTTCTGTTTAGACACTCCGAGCACGAGGCTCAGGAGATTAGAGAGTATGTTGAGTGGCAAACCCACGGAGCGGAAAAGGTTCTTCACGTCGTGAAAGTAGCAAGTGAGCGCGTCTTTGGGCGTGAGTACGATGTCTGGGATGTGCATACCGACAAAGAACGTTGGTGGGTCGTCACCAGTCCTACAAACCTTTACTCGCAAACTTTAATGCCCAGCCTAGACTATACCCTGTCCTTCCACATCGGATTGATGGCGCGGGTCGCTGCCCACCGTGAACCGGAGGGTTCGGAGGCGGAGCAGGAATTCTTGCTGGTCACCAATCGAAAGATGGTTCAGGCAAGCGAGGGATTCGATCAAGCTGACGAGGCTGAAGAATTCCAAGCTGTCGGTATGCGGTGCAGGGAATGTCTCCTTGCGCTGGTTCGGGAATTGACCAGTGGAAGCGACATTGCCGAGGGAGAGAACCTTCCCAAAGCAGCGGACTTTCCTGGCTGGAATGAGCGGATTGCTAACGCTGTCGCACCAGGCGGTTCAGCGGAAAACATTAGGGGATATTTGAAGAGTACAGGCGAACGTGCTTGGCGGCTCGTGAATTGGCTGACGCATGCTGCGAATGCCACAAGAAACGACGCAGAGCTTGCCTTGAGTGCCACATCACACGTAATCAACGACTACGCTCTGTCAGTTTTGAAGAGGAAGATCGAAGCGCCTGAGAGATGTGGTCGGTGCAAGTCTTATAGGATCACGGTAGATTGGCGACCTGATCTCGGACCGACTGGACTCTACCTCCCGCGTTGCGAAGCGTGCGGAGCAGAGAAATTGCCTACTGCGCCCCGGCGGCGACGGAAAAGAGCGTCTCCGTCGAGCGAGCGATAAGCAGCCGAATATAGCGGACGTTTTGGCGGAGACGGCAACATCCCTCGCCACACCCAGTCCGGATCTATCGGCGGACGGCGGGCACTGCTTCTGCGCAGATTGCATCGGTGCCGGAAACGGGTTTCGATAATCGCACGGCCGCAACTAACACGACTTATCTCTACGCTGGTCAGTCCCACCGGGTTAACGCTGGCTACAGTAAGTTCGTCAACTGGAATTGCGAGGATCAATCAACCGGTGACACAAAGCGGAGTTTATGTAGTCAAAGTCATCAACCTGAACCTTGGAACATTGCAACTAACGACAACGATCACGCCAACGGTCAGTCGCTAGCTGTTCAACGTTAACAAATGGAATAAACAAAAAAGCGGCGCCGGAAATCTTTTCGGCGCCACTTTACTGCGAATATTGCTTACAGCCAGCCACCCGCAAAACCTGCGCGTCGCAGTCCGTCGCTGTTGTACGGGCAGCGGCGCATCTGCTGCCAGAGAAACCCTGACCTGTAATTCTCGATCATCAAAACTATCGGCCCCTGATCCAGACCGTAGTAGCCTTTTGAGATCCATCCCACCACCCCAGGCGGGCTGCCCGCCCGGGGACCTCGGTCCTTGCCTGAAGCCCCGGAAAATGTCGGATTGAAACTACACTTGAATCCGTACTTGCTGGTCATCTCAGGAAACGTCTCGTCGAAATACTTGAGCGACGGCAACACAATCGCGGGCGCGAACGGGAGTGAAGCGACCACGGCCCACGGAGCCAGGGTGCCGTCATCCGGTCCATTTGGAACAGCGCGTCCTTTGTAGTCGTAGAACCGGCGCAATCTGCCGCCCACCTTCTTGCTTGCCGGTCCTGGACCATCGCTCGCGGTGAGGCCCCAGATGTGTTCACCATAGCCTTTGAAGCCTCGCGGATTGCGAATCGCGTACTGTTGCTGAATGTACGTAGCGCGGCGGCTGTTCTCGAAATAGTCGATCCCACGCTTTCGCATATACTCGTCCTGAGTGCCGCGAAAATCGATCCACATGTGCGAGAGCTGATGGACAAAGAGCGGACCGGCGTAGAGAAACTCGCGGCCGTAAAGCTTCTTCCATTTATAAGTCCTGGTCCATGCGGGGTAACTCTTTGCCGGCAACGGGTGCGTGGGCGAGGCGAGACCGAGGACGTAAAGAAGGAGCGCTTCATTGTAGCCCTGCCAACGATACTTGATGAATCCGCTTTCCGGCCTCCACCCATGGGTTACCGTGTCTTCCCCATTTCGCGCCCATTGCCAATCGGCCCGGGCATAGATGGCGTCGGCAAGTGTGCGAATCTCGCGTTCAGCTTCAGTGTTGCGATTGAAATACTGGGCGGCCGTCAGCGCTCCGGCAATCAAGAAAGTCGAATCGATGGTTGACAGTTCACAATCCCACGTGCGACGGCCGGTGCGCATGTCGAGGAAGTGATAATAGAAACCCTTGTATCCGGTGGCGTCCGGATCCGGCCCGTGCGCACTATTCCAGAAGAAGCGCAGCGTTGTGAGCGTTCGTTTAGTTGCGTCGCTGCGCGTGATGAATTTCCGCTCGACGCCAACGGGATATGCGGCGAGAGCAAATCCGGTGGCAGTGATGCTGCACGGCGCTCCCTGGCGTGTGCTGTCCGGCACCAAGCCATTCTGCGAATTCGTCTCTTTCAGAAAATAATTGAAAGTAAGGCGCTGGAGCGTCTCGAGCTGATTGTCAGAAAAGGAGAGTTGTCTCCGCTTCAATGCAAGCCTCCCAATTCGGAGCCAGTATCAACCCCAGCATGTGGTGGTAACGAATCATGAAATCTATACGCAAAGGTCGGAAAAGAGTGCGGCGAAGTCGCCGAGAAAAGCCTTCTTCGCGTGCCCATAGGTCCCCTTAGCCTTAGCGTTACGTTGAGGTTTTTCTTCAGACGTTTCCCTAGTCCCATTCTATTGTTGGGCTTTTCTTGGCAGCTGCAGCCGCACTTGGCCTCAAACTTTACACTTCCTTGACGAAATCCTTGCATCTCTGCTGACAAAATCCACATCAAAAAAGCCGCCGTTTTAGCTTTGGGAATTCTATCCCCGCGGAGTCACCAGATGAAGATGCAGATAATTAGAATGATGGCTGTAATCGCCCTTGCCAGTTTCCTGCTAAGTTTTCAGGCCGCAACAACACCGGGACAAGCTTCGAAACCTAACCAAACATCGACTCTCCGGTCCCAGGCCGATAACACGCCCGTTAATATCGACAAAATCATTCAGGCTTTTACTGCGAAAGAAACCGAATTTCGCCACGCCCTCGCGGATTATGCTTTCACTCGCGATGCGACCGTGCAAACGGTAGGAATGGGCGGGCAGATCACTGGCGAATATCATCGCACCTCTCAATTCGTTTTCAACGACAACAATGAACGCTTTGAGAAGATTACATTCTTTCCGCAGCCGACGCTCACCGAGCTTACCGTCACGCAGGAAGACCTTGAGGATCTTGGCGGTGTCCAACCATTTGCGCTCGAAGCCGCGAAAATTACCCAGTACAACTTTACCTACGTTGGCAAAGAGCGATTGGACGAATTGGACACTTATGTCTTTGATGTTGCTCCAAAAGTGGTGCCGAAAAAAGTGAGTGAGCGTTTCTTTCAGGGACGAATCTGGGTAGATCAACAGGATCTACAAATAGTTAAAGTGCGAGGAAAGGGCGTGCCCGAAGGGAATCAGCGTTTCCCGATTTTTGAAACTTACCGCCAACAAGTTGACGGGCATTATTGGTTTCCTACTTATACTTACGCCGACGATGAATTGAATTTTCCCAAAGGGCAAACGGTGCACTTGCGCATGCTGGTGCGTTACACAGACTACAAGCGTTTCCGGAGTAAAGTGAAGATTACGGAAGTTGGCGGTTCGGAGGAACTCCAATCACAGCCGACGCCCACGCCCACGCCCAAGAAACCTTGAATAGAATTTCCGTCTAAGTGGAATAATCGGCGATTCAAATTAAATTGCCGGGGAAAGGGCCACCGTCGTTCCGCAAGTTCGGGCGGGCTGAATCACTTTCGATCGCATTCGTGTTTTTTAGAGATGTTGGCAAGCCGTACGGGAGTCGAACCCGTGTCGCCGCCGTGAAAGAGATGCGAATCACTGTAATTCAATGGAACTTCGCGGCATGGATTGCACTCTACCGCACTTGAAGGACTCAGAGGAACGCATATTGGACGCTTAATGGACTCTCACTTTCCGCTGTTGATTCCCATGGCCTGGCTTAGTACCAGCACGTCGCGCTAACATCTTAGGCCGAGCAATGCCTGCCTCGCCAAGTTGATCGTCGGCACCCCGCTGGATGGAATAGCACCTGATCTCTGCAGTACGCGAGATGCCGGCCTATAGTTTGTCTTTTTGCAGACAGCCCAAAAGCTCTGCTTTAAAATACTCTAAGCAACTGTGCCTGGCTGACTGTTGGGAGGTGGCCGCGATGGCAACAGAGTTAAGGAAAACAGGTATTAGCGTTGTCGGCGACATTCCCTGGGGTGCGCACTTTTGTTCCTTCTACAACTCCAAGGAAGATCTGCTCGATATTTTGGTCCCCTATTTCAAGACCGGGTTGGAGAACAACGAGTTTTGCCTCTGGGTGATCTCGAACTCCGAGTTGTTGACGGTGCAAGAAGCAACGAGCGCGCTACGAAGCGCAATTCCCGATTTTGATTGGTATGTGGCCGGGAGAAGCTTGGAAGTTGTCGGCCACGACGAATGGTTTCTTGTTGATGGCGTTTTTGACCTTCACAGAGTCGCAAATCGATTCAAAGAAAAACTTGACGAAGCTTTGCACAGAGGCTATGCCGGAATGAGAGTTAACGGAAGCCCAGCCTGGCTACAACCAACGCGCGCGAAAGAACTACGCGAATTTGAAGAACAAGTAGACGATTTATTCCCGAATCTACGCATACTTGCATCATGCACTTACCCGCTAGGGACAATTAGTGGTGATCAGATTTTTAATACGGTGCACACACACCAGTTTGCAATAGCAAGACGGCAAGGGCAATGGGAGGTCATTGAAACGCCCGAGCTAATGCAAGCGAGGGCGGAAATAAAGAGACTCAATGAAGAGTTACAAAAAGTCACAAAGCGAACACCCAAGTCGTCTGTGATTTTGAGGTACGGGCTTGCTGTTCTGTCGGTTGCCGCCGCGCTCATCATCACACTGTGGATGCGGATGGAGATCGGTCAGCCTTCTACTCCTATCGTTGGGTTATTTCTTTGCGCCGTCATGTTCAGTGCCTGGTTTGGAGGAGTCAGGCCCGGCTTGCTTGCGATTGCGCTCTCCCTCCTGGCTTTCGATTACTACTTCGTGCCTCCGATCTATTCGTTGTCCGTGGAGATCAAGGAGATACCGCGTCTTCTCGTTTTTGCGCTGTCGGCCCTTTTTGTCGGATCGCTGAGTGCCGCACAAAGGAACGCAACGGAATCGCTCAGGCGTGCGCGCGATGTCCTGGACGAAACTGTTCAAGAGCTAAGGCGAAGTAACCAGGCATTGCGGACGGAGAACGCCGAGCGCAAGCATGCCGAGGCTTTGCTATACGCCAAGGAGCAGGAGTTTCGAGCCATCGTCGAGAACGCACCCGATCAGATCATCAGATACGACCGGGAATTCCGTCGGGTATACATCAATCCCGCAGTCGCCAAGGCGTACGGTCTGCCAGTGGAAGCGTTGATTGGTAAACCAATTGGCGCGGTTATCCAGGACGCCGCGCCGGATATCAAAGGAGACGACGTGGCGAAAATTCGGCAACGGATAGCGGCCGTCTTTAGCACCGGCGAAAGCAGCGAGTTTGAACTCACTTGGTCGTTTCCGACCGGGCAGAATCACCTCAGCGTTCGTTTTTTTCCAGAGCTCGATTTAAATGGCGCGGTGATCAACGTCCTAGGAATTTCACGAGACATCACCGAGCGCAAGCTGGCAGAAGAGCGTATCAGGGCAACGAGCGAACAACTGCGCGCCCTCTCCGCGAAGCTTCAATCCGCGAAGGAGGAGGAAGACATTCGCATTGCGCGCGAAATTCACGACGAGATGGGATCGACGCTGACGAGCTTGAGGTGGGAGCTGGAGAGGTTTGATAAAACTATTTCTGAAGCTGAGGATTGGTCGCAACTCCAGGCACTGAGGGCGAAGATAGCGGACATGATGAGACTGACGGACATCACCATCGGCACCATGAGAAGGATTGCCTCGGAGCTGCGGCCAAGCATTCTGGACGATCTCGGATTGGCGGAGGCAATCGAATGGCAGACTCAGCAATTTCAAACCCGGACAGGTATCGTCTGCCGTTGCGACTGCTCTCTGGAAAACCTCGACTTTGATCCGGAGCAATCAACAGCGATTTTTCGCATCTTTCAGGAGGCGCTCACCAACATCCTGGGCCACGCAAGAGCGACGAGAGTTGAAGTCGGGGCAGGGGAAGACGATGGCGAATTCGTCCTCACGATCAGTGACAATGGAAGAGGAATCACGGAGGATGAGAAATCAGACAGGCTGTCTCTCGGCATCCTCGGGATGCGAGAACGCGCTCATCTCATCGGCGGAGAGCTCGAGATCACCGGGATTGAAGGCAGAGGGACTGTGGTTACTGTGCGAATGCCGACCCCGGGCAAAAGCAAATCGCGAAAATCGAAAGTCTAATCAGTTTGAGATGTTGACACCCTCGGCATTCAGATTTTCCCCATGCGTGCAAGGTAAGGGACGATGAGACGAATCCTTATCATTGACGACCATGAAGTTGTCCGGGAAGGTGTGAAGAGAATCTTCAACGAGAAACCCGGCACGACCCTCGTCGGCGAGGCGAGCGCGGCCCCCGAAGCGCTCCGATTTGTGCGCGAACAGGATTGGGATGTGGTAGTGCTCGATCTCTCTTTAGGCGACAGAAGTGGACTGGAACTATTGAAGGAGCTCAAGCAGATTCGCCCCAAGCTTCCTGTGCTGATCCTCAGCATGCACTCCGAGGAGCAGTACGCGCGGCGCGCGTTCAAAGCTGGCGCCTCAGGCTATGTCACAAAAG
>Ga0137403_10003355_pt1 | contig 19242 bp, 20 predicted proteins | sample CZOMad2_1_16fung_FD_122057 | JGI IMG/M metagenome (GOLD analysis project Ga0137403, IMG submission 122057) | Vadose zone soil fungal communities from Angelo Coast Range Reserve, California, USA - CZOMad2_1_16fungal (Hybrid Assembly) | ecosystem: Environmental > Terrestrial > Soil > Vadose zone...
GCATGACTTGTCTGCCAGGAAGGGCTACATTCGACACCACACAAGGTCTGCACCCGGCGCCCGCCACGATGGGTGATGGAACGGAGGAGGGGGAAAGCCACACGCCAAGTGCGCCGCACACAGTGTCCCTAACAGGGAGGGAGTTCTTATGCATCGGCGAAGCCTGTTGACGACCACCACATGTTTCAGGCAAGCACTCACCAAGGCTTCTCGTTGCCGCTGGATGCTCTTCTTTTTGCTTCTCGTCCTCTGGTTGTCACCCGCGAACGCGCTCGACGCGGGTGTCCAGGCCCTCTTCGATCTGGAGACCCCCACCGGAGGCCCCTTCCCCAGCGACCGGTTCACGGTTACTGACCCCAGCCACAATACCGGGTTGCGGGTCAACTTGCCTCTCCCCGACTGTGAGGCACGTCCCTCCGACTGTGACGATCTTCAGGTCATCAACACCCTCGATGGTTTTAACCTCCAGACCCGCGTCTCGATCCCCTTCAGCGGCCCCATCGATGTGACGACGGTCACCAACGACACCGTGTTCCTCGTCAACCTCGGAAGCACGCTCCCCAGCGGCCATTCTAGTGGCGAGGTGGTCGGCATCAATCAGATCGTGTGGGACCTGGAAACCCACACGCTCCATGTGGAGTCTGACGAACTCCTCGGCCAACATACGCGCTATGCGCTGTTGGTGACCAGCGGCCTCCGAGACCTGGAAGGCAATCCAGTTGAAGCTTCGGAGGCCTTCGCAAAGTTCCGGAAAAATCTGAACTTCGGTCAGACCAAGGACCCCGTCCTGAAAGCCTACCGCAAAGCGCTGATCGAGGGGGTGGCCGCAGCCGCGAAGGTGGGAGTGCCGCCGGCGGATATCGTGGCCGCCAGCGTATTCACCACCCAGAGCACGACGGCGGTGCTGGAAAAGATCCGCGCTCAGCTCAAAACCGCGATCCCGGAGCCGGCGGATTTCTTGCTCGGACCCGGCGGCACCAGGACGGTCTTCGCACGGAGTGAGGTGGACAGCATTCTGTCCAACCAACAAGTGGGCGTGAATCCGCCGACCTTTTCCGCCATCCAAGTGTTCCTGGGGGCGCTCCCTGTGGATGGATCAGTGGGTACGCTCGCCTTCGGGAAGTACCGCTCACCCGACTATGAGACGCCTGAGAAGTTCATCCCGCCGATTGGCACACGCTCGGGTGTGCCAATCGTTCAAGGCGAGAACGAGATCTTCTTCAATCTCTGCCTGCCGTCCGGCCCTACCCCTCCTGAGGGCTGGCCGGTGGTCATCTTCGGCCACGGGGGGATGGGAAGTAAAGAGAGCAGGACGTTTCTTGTTGCTGGCAGCCTGGCCGCCAGGGGCCTCGCCACCATCGCCATTAACATGGTGGGCCATGGGAGAGGCGCCGCCGGCACCTTAACCGTCTCCACTTCCAGTGGCCCGGTGACCTTTCCGGGCGGCGGTCGTGGCGTCGATCTGAACAACGATGGCGCCATTGGCTCCACGGAGGGCCTGAATGCCCGCCCGCCGCGCGGGATCATCCGCAACCGCGATGGTTTCCGGCAGACGGTCGTGGACCTGATGCAACTGGTGCGGGTGATCGAGGCCGGCGTAGACATCGATGGCGATGGCGTTCCCGACTTGGATCCCGCGCGCATCTATTATGCGGGGATATCTTGGGGGGGCGTGTACGGGACGCTCTTTCTAGCGGTGGAACCACGGGTGCGCGCCGGCGTTCCCAACGTCCCCGGCGGTCCCTTCCTTGAGACGAACAGACTCGGCATGTTCCGACCGAGCGTAGGCGCGAACCTCGCCGCGCGGGTGCCGTCGCTGATCAATGTCGGCGGCACGGAGTTCAATGAGAACATGCCACTCCGGAACCAGTCCCCGGTCATCAACACTGTGCCCGGTGCTATGGCCCTTCAACAATTCTTTGAGCACACGGACTGGGTGTCCGGCTCCGCCGACCCGGTGGCGCATGCCGTACACCTCCAGAAGCAACCGCTCGACGGCGTGCCGGCCAAACCAGTCATCGTGCAGTTCGCCAAAGGCGACATAACTCATCCGAACCCCACTACCACGGCCATGCTGCGGGCAGGAGACCTGGTGGAGCAGGCGACGTATTATCGGAATGATCTCGCCTTTGCCATGGATCCAGCAGTCGTGCCGAAAGACCCACACGCTTTTCTGTTCTTCAACAACGTGCCTTTCTCGTCGTCTCCCCTACTGCTGGGCATTGCCCTCGGTGCGCAGGCGCAAATGGCTGAGTTTTTCGCCTCAGACGGCACGCTCGTCATCGACCCCGATGGCCCCATGCCGCTGTTCGAGGTGCCCATTGTCCCACCATTGCCAGAGGAGTTGAATTTTATTCCATAGGCTGTGGGCATGTCTGATAACAAACACTGATGAAGTTTCCGAGCAGGAGAAGGGGGATGGGGGGATTTGGTCAGCCGCCACACCTTGTAAATCCCCCCTGGCCCCCCTTTATCAAAGGGGAGAATAGGGGCGAGGCCATAGCCAACAAGGTCACGTATCTCTGCACTTAACTCTCGCGACATTTACTCCGTGAAAAAGCATCAGTCAGCCTTGGGGACGGGGGTACGATCGAGGAGGTCCTGGATGATGTGTTCGGCCTGGACCCCCCGGACCCAGAGCTCCGGTTTCAACAGCAGGCGATGGGCCAGGGCGGCGACGGCCATGGCTTTGACGTCGTCCGGCAAGACAAAATCACGCTCATGGACCATGGCATGCGCCCGGGCGAGTTGGTACAGGGCGAGGGCGCCACGCGGCGAAGCGCCCACCTGCACCTGAGGATGCTGGCGTGTGGCCGCGGTCAGGTTGACGATGTAGCGCTCGATCGCTTCATTGGTGTGCACCTGCTCAACGGTGTCCTGGATCTCCAGCAACTGCGCTACGTCGGTCACCGCGTCGAGATCGATCTTCTCCTGCCGCCGGGCGCCACGCTGTGCCAGGATCTGGCGTTCTTCGTCAGCACTGGGATACCCCACGCGCAATCGCATGATAAAGCGGTCTAATTGGGCCTCAGGCAGGGGGTAGGTGCCTTCAAGTTCGATCGGGTTTTGTGTGGCCAGCACCAGAAAGGGCTGTGGCACAGAATAGGTGGTCCCCTCAACGGTGATCTGACGTTCCTGCATGACTTCCAGGAGGGCGGCCTGAGTTTTCGGCGGGGCGCGATTCACCTCATCGGCGAGGACCAAGTTGGTGAACAGAGGACCGGGGCGAAACTCAAACTCCCCGCGCTTCTGGTTATAGATGTATCCTCCAGTGATGTCCCCCGGCAGCAGGTCCGGGGTAAATTGAATGCGCTTAAACGCCAAACCGGTCACCTGGGCGACGAGGCGTGCGATTAGCGTCTTGGCCAGCCCTGGAAAATCCTCGATGAGAATGTTTCCGCGACTGTACAGCCCGAGCAGCAAGTGCTGGATAACCTGTTCCTTGCCGATGATGACCTCCTGTAATGTGCCCAGGATGGTCCGTGACTGTCTAGCCGCTTCGATGATTTGCATCACAGGGCCTCTAAACGTCGTAAGGCATCGTGGACGTCCTCGTCCCGCTGCCGGCGATGACGGAATCGGGCCCAGACCCCAACGTTTTCCTGGCGTTGGATGAAGTCTAGCAACCATGGCTCGGCCTGGGCCAACCGCGCCGTGTCCAAGGCCTCCAGGGGCAAGTCAGGCGCACCGTTCAACCGGTACACTAGCAGGCGTCGCAGGCGCGGTTTGAGGACGGTTTGCACATACTGTGGATCGCGGTGTGCACTGAGGATGGCCTCAGCGGCGCCGAACCGCTGCTCCATCCAGAGGGGAACAGGTGCCACGGGTGGCAGCCCGGACCACGGGGGGATCTCGGCCGGCAGGCGTCGCATGGCTCGATGCATATATTCGCCCAGGCGGATGCAGAACAACGCCAGCAGTCCATACAGCACGACCAGGCGGAAGACGCTCTGCCACAGTTCATTGACCAAGAGATAGATGGGCACCAACACCACAGCCAGAAGCGCCAGCTTGCCGATATCGTACAGCCAGCGCGTGCGTGGTGCGAGGGGCTCAGCAACGTGCAGCATGGCCCGCTTTCCCCTCCACGTGGATTGTGAGTCGTTCAAGGTGGGCGCTGGCCGCTGCTCTGGCCGCATCATCCAGCGGATGCAAGCTATAGCGCGCCAGCTCGAAGAGGCGGATCAGGCCAGCAAAGGCGTCCTGAGGCAGGTCGAGACCCCGCAAGGCGGCTCCCATGTATTCCCGCGGGGTCAAATGGTGATAGGCCGGCACCCCATGATCTTCCAGCAGCGATTCAAGTCGTGCATAGCATGCGATGATTGCTTGCCGGGGATCGGCGTGCTCGCGGAGCTCCCGTAATCCCGCCTGCATGGCGCGTCGTACCTGGCGTAGTTGGGGATCCTCCGCAGCCCCTGAGCCATGCCCCAAGGCTCCATCCTCAAACAGGACCCACAGGGCTACAAGGGCGATGCCCCCGTAGATGACCACCACGATCACGAACAGGGTATAGCCCGCGGTCGGCGAGCTGACTTGATCCACCAGCGGCAATATGCCGGACCCCAAGGCCTCTCGTATGGCACCGACCTCAGATCGGACGCGTTCCAGAAAATCCTGTACCTCCCGGCCATGTCGGATCAACCAGTTCAGGCCCACGGCTACAAGTCCCACCCACGCCAGCGTGGTCAGCATCGACTGCCAGAAGGGCTTGGGAGCTTCCGACTCCGGTTGCGGTTCGGGGGAACGCGGTCCGCGGCGGCGCTGCAGAATGGACACGAGGAGGCTCAGGCCGACAGCCGCCAGCACCACGACGAGCATGGTTAGATACATGGGCGTCGGTAGCGCTGGCACGAGCAAAAAACCGCGGACTCCGGAGTCGCCCAATTGCAGCGTAGCGGCTAGGCCGCTCAGATAGAGCAGTGCCGTCAGGAATATGGCTCCCAGCAGGAGACCGATGATCAGCTGGTGTCGCGCCTCGGGACGCATGTTGGTATGCCTCTGTTCCCCGTCCACGTCGTGCCTTTGATCCTCCTAACCTGCCGAGCCAGGGTGAATGCGCTATTCCCCTCTCTCAGGGGGCGAGGGAGTCAAGGCAGAGCACACTCCAGCAGCTTATCAGATGGCCGCCAGTGTACACGAAGGCTGGTAAGCGAATCAAGCATTTCGACGGGGCGTTGGCGTCACCGTGATGGCTGGTCAACATGTGTATCGGCGAGCGCGGTCTCCCAGGCCTGCTGGGTAGCGATGTCTTGAGTCAAGGGCCGCATCAGTGCTGACGCGCGGGCGTCGCGGTAATAGCGCTCCAGCGGATAGCGCTTCAAGAGCGCTCGGCCGCCGCAGACCCGAATCGCCTCGGCGGTCAGTTGCACGACAGCTCGTTGCACCTGAACGTGCGCCGCGCGGGCGCGCTGCATGTATTCGACTGGGGGATCCAATCGCTCTTCGGAGATGGCCCGGTAATACAGCGCCCGCGTCGCTTCAAGAAGAAACAACATTTCGGCCACGGCGTATCCCCGCGCCGGCGCTTCCCCCTGAAGGCCTGGTACCCCAGGTACCCGCCCGGTGAGATAGGCGATGGTATAATCGTAGGCCGCCTGCATCAACCCCAAGAAGGTCGCTGAGAAGCCGAGGAACAAATACGGTTGGCGTTGGTACAGCTGGGCAAAGCTGCCCGGCGGCAGGATCTCTGCATCGGCTGGCACCCACACATCTTTCAGCACCATGTCCAGGCTCACGGTCGCCCGCATCCCGAGCGGGTCCCACTCGCCCGTGAACTGCATACCGGGCGTGTCGCGTGGAATGGCCAAATAGAGTGTCCGATCCTCCCAAGGGCCATCGTCCACCAGCAGGGCAGGAGTGGCATAATAGGGGGCCGCGCCGGCGAGGGAAACGAAGAACTTGCGTCCATTCACCAGGTAGCCACCGTCGACTCGCTCGGCGCGTGTGCCAAAGCGCCGCCCGCCAACGTTCAGCTGGTCTGCGCTGCCGGACTCAACCGGCTCGCTATGGGGTTGGCCGTAGAAAGCTCCTTGAGCGACCACCTCGCGGTAGCGTCGGGCGCTTAGCTGCTCGTGTCGTTCGCGCACCTCAGGCGGCAGGTCGATGCCCTGCATAAGAGGGCCCATCATCAGCATCGTGAGGGCGTGCATATTGTAGGTGAGGGCGGTCGAAGCATTGCCACGGGCAATTTGTTCGGCGACTAGACAGTAGGTCTCGAAATCCGCTCCAAGACCGCCGTACGATTCGGGGATGCAGAGGGCGAGCAGTCCTGCAGCGTGCAGGTCAGCGTAGTCATCGATTGGGAAGGAGGCCTCGCGGTCATGCATGGCCGCGCGCGGTGCGAAGCGCTCCATCGCGAGCTTGTAGGCGCGGTCCATCAATTCCTGCTGGCGAGGGGATGGTCGCATATCCATACAGGGAGGCCTCCACCGCATAGTCCTATCACCACGAGCCATGACTGCGGCGAGTATAGGCTGGCGGCATGACGCATGTCAAGGTGGTGGGCTATGCTGTAGAGGAACCTTAAAGACAGTTTCGGTATGGGGGAGAGACAGGCCAGGGCAAGACTTGGAATGCCTAGGATCGGGAACGCGATGCCCGTCTATGGGCACGCCGCATGGCATGGCCCCACAGTCCTCGGTCAGCCCTGCCGGCAGCGTGCCAGGGGTATGGGAGATTAGGGCATCTCGTCAAAGTCCGTCTCGACTACCGTCAACGTACACCGGCAGCCGAGCTCTGGGTCTGGGTCCTCGCACCAATTACCCTGCAAGGCTGTCCGGACCTCGGCAACCGTTAACGCTCCTCGCTGTTCTCTGGCAGCACAGCGAGCACATACCTGTTCGTCCTGCGTCGTGAGCCAATTGACGCGACGCGCTCCGTCCTGTGTGTAGCGGTCCAGAAGGGCCAGCAATTCCTGCCGTCGACCATCGATGAGAGTTTCCTGAGCCATGACACGCTCCTTCCCTGCAGAAAGTGATACTATCATTTTGAGAGTTTCCTCTATTCATATGAGCTGGCTCCCGCGTCTGCGCAGCCGTGGTCGGCTCCTGTAAGTGCACATACGGGACCAGCCCGAGATATTGGATATAGCAACCTTCGTGCCGAGCGTGGCCAAAGCCAGGAGGTGACGATCCTGGACTTGAGAGGCGACGCATATTCTCGGGTTTTCAGCATGCCTCGGTACCAGATCCGCATCCTCAAACCCATCTGGTCCACGATGCTGGAGAGGCTCGGGGATGAACTCGAGACGCTGGGAGAGTATCTAAGCGATGATCATGACTTGGCTCTACTGCGCCAATGCGTGCTTGAGCCAGCAGAGCCGCCGGACGGCCACATGGACATCGAGGCCTTGATTGCGTTGATCGACCAGCGCCGTGGAGAGCTCCAGGTAGAGGCCAAACGTCTCGGCGAACGGGTATATGCCGAAAAGCCTCGTGCCTTTGCCGGCCGCTTGCAAGTCTATTGGCAGGCATGGCGTTCAGATGGACATATTGCTTCGGTCAACGTGAGCTGAGGGACGAGCTCCATGTGGAAAGGAGGTTATCATGCAGCAACATCCAGTCGAGGTGGAACGCAAGTGGCTTGTACAAGACCTTCCGGATGTATTAGGACACAAGGGTCAGGAAGTAATCCAAGGATACATCGCCCTTGGCGCTGATGGGACGGAAGTGCGCCTTCGTCAGACAGACGGGAAGTTTTTCCAGACCGTGAAGAGCGAAGGGGGGCTTGTGCGCGATGAGATCGAAATCGAGCTCACAAAAGACCAGTTCGAAGCGCTTTGGGGGGCGACCGCAGGGCGGCGACTCAAAAAGACTAGGTATACCTTGCCTTGGGAGGGGAAGAAGGTAGAGATTGATGTCTACCATGACTCCCAAGCCGGGCTCATTATAGCGGAAGTGGAGTTTACGTCGGTCAGCGTCAGTGCGCAGTTTGCACCACCCCCATGGTTGGGCGCGGAAGTAACTGAGGATAAGCGCTATAAGAATGTCAATCTCGCCCTGCACGGCAGACCACCGCGCACATAAGTGTGTCATGGATTAACACTGGCTGTCTCGCAGGCTAGCCTCGAAACATACCCCTATCTCAGGGGTATGTGAGGCACAGACGTTGCCCGATCATAGTGACCGTAGGAAACTCTATGAGGGGGAAAAGTAAGGGGTGCCCGTGCCAAATGGTAGAGAATACGGGCAGGTGAGATTGAGCTAAAGGCTCTTAGAGCGGAAGGGACTCTTTATGGAAATCAGCGTAAGCGAGGAGGTTCAGGCAGAGCTGGACCAAGTGAAGGAATGGATGGAGTCGAAAATTGGACGGGCAGTGACATACAACGATGTGATCTTGCAAATTCTCAAGAACTTCCAAAGTGTATTATACCCCGAGGATCTCGGGAGCGCCTGAGGGCCGCGTTGACCGGTCGCCAGATGAGTATGTCCTACTAGTTCTCGTGCAGAGGCGGTCGCACGGACCAGATCGGAGCCTCAGCTATCTACCTGGTCCGCTGCCGCACAGAGCTTTATGTCGCAAAGATAACGCCCGTGTGATGGTCGGTGACTCCTCCGGCATCGCTGATGGTGAAATTCGAAGTAATCAAGCCTTGTGCACCCTGAAACTGGCCCTCACCTCCCTCCACCTGCCACATCACGGCCCCTTGCCTCAGGTTTGGCTCAGCGCTGGGCCCAATATATCCTTGCCCAATGGTGCTGAAGCGCAGTCGGTGTTCACCTTCCCCAAAGGTAATCATGCCCGTTTCCTTAAAGCCACCCTCTCCCGCGGAAGTCGACTCCGACGATTCAAAACCGCCAAGGAATATCACCTCTGACTCAAAGGTAGCCTGGTCGCCAGCTGCTTGCTCTATGGTAGCCAGTACCCCATGCGGCCCCACGACTGTGATGCATATGCAACTAACTGCAACCGTCGTAACTTTCATAACGTTTGGAGACGTCCCCACCGGGCGCACTTCTCCTTTAAATTGCATTGTATAGGTAATTTGCCTCATAAGACAGCTCCTTGCGAGGGGGTACCGGAGCCACTCCTCGACTCGCCCAGTGAACTGAAACATCTTGTCAGGCACTCCACAAGATGGTAAGTTGGCGTATGGGCCCAGGCTGGGCTTGAGGGCCCATGCTGGCGCCCCCGTTCATAATGCGTTAGCGTAGAGGTTCGGAAGGTTCGGAGACACTTTCCAGGGTCTCGCCCGCTTGCTGCACGTCGCCGGTGTGTACCGCCAGATCACCCAGCGAGATAATCCCGACCAGTTGCTTAGACTGGTTGAGGACCACCAGCCGGCGGACCTGGTGCTCCATCATAAGTCGGGCGGCCTCGCTAATATCCTCATCCTCGAAGGTATACAGCACCTCAGGTGTCATCACTTCGTGGACCCTTGTCGTCTTCGGGTCACGCCCCTCGGCCGTGGCCCGCACGGTGATATCGCGATCCGTCAGCATCCCCACCACTTGGTCGCCGCTGTATACCGGCAGCGGCCCCACATCCAGTGCCGCCATTTTCTGAGCCGCCTCCCACAGTGTGGCCTCGGGGTGGACGACTTCCACCTGGCGAGTCATGATCTCCTTGATCTGCACGCCTCCCATCTCAGAACGATACAAGCCGGATGTGACTCCTGATGTGGCCGGCCGCACGCGGTAATCGGGGTCTATGTCGGCCCCACAGCCTAGGCGATTCGCAGATGAAGAGTACGGATAGGGTGGATAATGGTAATCAACGCCCCAGTACGGAGGGTAGCCATAGTGGCTATACACGTCGCTGGCGTAGCGCTCTTCCACCAAGGTCGGATCATACCGGGGAGCACCGGCAACGCGCTCCCGGCTCTGGTTGATATGAACGACGTCAGGTGTAATGCGGCTGATCGCATCCACCGGGAGCAGAAACTTGGTGGCGCCCAACCCCAGGAAGCCGCCGGACGCCACTTCTAGAAAACGCACCTTGCGCTCTTGCTCATCGATGAATAAATCATTAACCGTGCCCAACCCCTCTCCCGCCAAATCCAGGACCTTAAGCCCCCGGATATCTTCAGCTTGCTCAGCGAGCGTCAGGTTCGTGTCACTTAACCTTACCAATCTTGCTGCGGTTTCGTTCGTAGCCATAATATCCTCCTTGCGCAGCAATCTTGTTTCGATCGCCGCTCTACCATGAAAGAGCCGCCCTTAACGGACCGCGCACGCTCTAGCTGTTATAGGAACATCCCTCTCCCTGGTACTTCCCGTGCATCTTGTGCAGCTGCCACTGAAGGTTCGTCGAGCCGCTCTGCGCTGGATACCCCTCATCCGGCAGTTACGCGGGTACGTGGTCCTTCATCTCGCGGCTCCAATGGCGATGTTGGGCGATGGCCTTGATGAACTCTGCCGCCACATCGTCTACCCGAGCGTCACGGCCGATAATGACACCTTCGTCTACAACCATCTGATTGCCTTTGGTGTTCGCCTCGGGAATCGTCTCCATGCCAAGTTTCGACGAGCGTAGTATCTCAATGCCGGCGCCGGTGGTGGCAATCGTCTTGCTATGTGTGTACGCCTCATGAATGAAGTGAAGGGCCCTACCCTCACCTTGCAGAATCCCAACGCTTTTTTGACCGCCCGGCACATAGACGGCATCGAACAGAACCGAGCCGGCGGTGAGCAAACTGAAATCAATCGGGACTTCGGCACCATTGGCGCCCTTCAGCGTTCCATGCCGCGGGGCTACGACTTTTGCTTGTGCGCCCGCGGCTGATAATGCCTGTTTCATACGGGAGACCGCAGCCTCATCAACGCCGTCCGCGGCGAGGATCGCCACTCGGCGTGTTTTGATATTGTCCTTCACGGTGTTCGCCATGCTCAAGGCCGGCGAGTGCCCGATAGGTTTCTTGATGGGCTTCGGCTGCAAGCGCTTGGCATCCGCGTCCGCCGGCACACTCATATTCAAAGGCCCGTCCAGCTTGGTCGGCACGCCGAGTCCGAGGCCTTGTGCAACCTGCTGCGCCAATGTCGCGTCCACATGCGCCAGCATGCCCACCATCCGCATTCTGATGTCAGCCACCTCCACCTTTCCCAATTCGAAGCAAAAAGCCTGCACGAGGTGATCTTTTTCGGGTTCGGATTGACTATTCCAAAACAACGCCGCCTGGCTGAAATGATCGAAGAAACTCTCGCTCCGCGCCCGCACCTTCTGGCCTTCGAGCTTTTCAGCGTAACTGATAAAGCCGCCCATATCGCCCTTCGCTTGCATGGGACAGCCGCTTCCCAGCGAATTCGGCTCATAGCTGACACGGCCGCGATTGATCATTTGACGCATGTAGCCGTCGCGTTGATGGTTATGGAGAGGCGCCACAGGGCGATTGATCGGAATTTCGTGAAAGTTGGGGCCTCCCAGGCGGATCAACTGCGTATCGGTATAAGAGAAGAGGCGACCTTGCAGGAGCGGGTCGCTGGTGAAATCGATGCCTGGCACAATGTGGCCCGGGTGAAAGGCCACCTGCTCGGTCTCCGCGAAAAAGTTATCCGGGTTACGGTTAAGGGTGAGCTTGCCAATGCGCCTAACTGGCACCAGTTCTTCAGGAATAATTTTGGTGGCGTCAAGCAGATCGAAATCGAACGCCTTCTCGTCCTTTTCCTCAACGATCTGCACCCCTAGTTCCCATTCGGGGTAATCGCCGTTTTCGATGGCTTCCCACAGATCGCGTCGGTGGAAGTCTGGGTCCAACCCAGAAATTTTCTGGGCTTCATCCCAGAGGACTGAGTGGACACCAAGGACAGGTTTCCAATGAAATTTCACAAAATGCGCCTGGCCCTGCTCATTAATGAACCGAAACGTATGGACGCCAAAGCCCTCCATCATGCGATAGCTACGAGGAATCGCCCGATCTGACATCACCCACATGATCATGTGCATCGATTCTGGCATCAACGAAACGAAATCCCAAAACGTGTCGTGCGCGGAAGCCCCCTGGGGCATCTCATGATGGGGCTCTGGTTTGATGGCGTGGACAAGGTCCGGAAACTTGACCGCGTCCTGGATGAAGAAGACAGGGATGTTATTCCCGACGAGATCGTAGTTTCCCTCTTCCGTGTAACATTTGACGGCAAAGCCACGCACATCACGGGCCAAATCGGTCGCCCCGCGCGAGCCGACGACGGTTGAGAAACGCACAAAAACCGGCGTCTTCACGGCCGGATCTTGGAGAAACTTGGCTTTGGTGTAGGGCGCCAGCGATTCGTACACTTGGAAATACCCGTGAGCCGCCGCGCCGCGCGCATGCACGATCCGTTCGGGAATGCGTTCGTGGTCGAAGTGGGTTATCTTCTCCCGAAAGTGGAAATCTTCGAGGAGCGACGGACCGCGCACCCCGGCTTTCAGGGAATTCTGATCATCGTTGATACGGAGACCATGATTGGTCGTGAGGTATTGCCCTGCCCGATCTTCACGAAACTGCTCCAGGTCATGGACTTTATCGTGATCGGTTTCCCGTTCGTGATTGGTTTCCCGTTGATGTATATCTTTGCTCATAACGCCCCCAGTGGCCGAAGCTATGGGCTGCTTTGATGCACAACTCTCTTACCGATCGAGGAAGGCTGACCATCGAAAAGTGCAACATTCTTGCCAGGCAGAGCAGCGTGGCGCCTCGTACTGTGCAGCGCCATTTTCTCCCCAATCCCAACCTTCTCCCACCAGGGGGGCAGGGGAGCAGCCTCTTGCCCTATGAGTGTTTACGGCTTGTCCTGGCGCCTATGCCCTTCGAGGGGAGGGCTGGGTCAGGGCGCCGCGCGTCCTCTCAAAATAGGAGAAGGAAGCGCTCCCTATCTCTCAGATTGAGAGGCCTGGGGGATTCCATGAGCGCACGCCGAACCTGCGAAGGCTCGTAGGACGTGGCGGCCAGCCGCAACGTTGCAGATGGTAGAAGGGGCAGCGAATGGAGCTTATCTAGTGCGTGGAGGTCGCCGCCTACGAGGTTTCCCAGCTTGAGTGATCAGTGAGGGGACGGGAAGATGCATGACCGCATGTCCTGCTCTCAGACGCGGCGAGCATCCTTGGGGAGTTCGCGTATGCGGCCGTCTTCGATCAGCAAAATGCGGTCAGCTGCTTGTGCTAGCCGGTCATCGTGCGTGACCATGACGAACGCTACACCAATCTCGCGGTTCATCTCGCGCATCAACGCGAAGACGTCTTGACCGGACCGGCTATCGAGGTTGCCAGTCGGTTCGTCGGCCAAGACGATCCGCCGCGCTTTAGCGAGGGCGCGCACGATGGCACAGCGTTGGTTCTCGCCGCCGCTCATGGCGTCTGGATGATTCTCCAAGCAGCGTCCCAGGCCAACGCGCTCTCGGAGATGGACCACGCGGATGCGCTCCGCCTCACTAACCCCGCCATGGCGGATGATGAGCGGTAGGAGGCCCAGTTCTCGATGTTCTTCTGCTGGGGCGAGCTTTGTTCGATGCGGCTCGAGGCAACTCCAGAGGGCGCGCCTGGCACAGTAGCGAGCGGCATTGGCTTGGGATCGACTACCCGTATGGTGACGTGGGGCAGGGCATCGGTGAGAATGTTCGTCCAACGGCGCTGCAGTCCGAAAATTAGGGCCGTTACGAACACGACGATGATCACCCCTGCCGCCACGGCGCTAATCGTCAGCAGTGTTTGCCGGCCGCCGGAGCGCAGGTGACGTACCGCTAATTGACTCTCGAAGCGCAAGCCACGGGGGAGCAGAGAGAGCCAGAGGGAATCGCGCAGACGACCTTCCCGCCCGTTCACTGACGAACCCTCACGCGTTCACCCGCCGTCAGGCCCCGAGCATCGGCGATGATCCAGTCCTCAGCACTCAGGCCCGCCAGCACTGGCACCCCCTGGGCTGTCGATGGGCGAGTCAGAACGACCTTCTGCAAAGCGCGGCCGTTCTCGACAACGTAAACCACGGTCTGGTCGCTAGAGCGGCCAACCGCCGAGGTGGGGATGAGCAGGCGCGGCGCGGCACGGTGAGTGATGATACTGACGTTCACCGTTTGTCCTGGACGCAACCAGTCCGGAGGTTGCAGCGGCGTCACCCGAACTGTCACTGTTCCGCGCGTCCGGTCCACGGCGGCGCCAATCTCTAAATCGTTGCCACGAAATGTATTCCCGGGAAAAGCACTGGATGAGATCACCGCCTCTTGCCCCACCGCCAGGTCGGCCAGATTGCTTTCATCAACATCGAGGCGGAATTCGAGCGCCGAGCTCACCAATCGCACCACCCCTTGAGTCCCCACTGGCTGACCGAGTTCAGCATTGATCGCCGTAATGATGCCGGCAAACGGTGCGGTTACCACTGCCTCCTGCACCTGTTGGCGCGCTACACGCAGGGCGTGCTCGGCTTCTGCGACGCGTTGACGTGCCACTTCGATTTCCTGCGGGGTGGCCCCGGTCTGCACCGTCCGTAGCCGAGCCTCAAGCGCCTTGACGTGGGCCTGCGCCGCCTGGACTCCTGCCTGTGCCGCTTGCACATTGGCTTGCGCCACCTCGACGACCTTCTGTGCCGCTGCTACCCGTTGCTCGGTGACCCGGTATTGCGTCTGGACCTGATCGTACTCGGCTCGGGAGATGAAATTGCGGTCCAAGAGGGCTGCCGAGCGCTCCAGTTGCGTGGCTGCGAGATTCAGCTCGGTCTGCAGTTGTTGCAGTTGGGCGCGGGATTGCGCCACGGATTGTTGGGCCTGTTGCACGGCGACGCGCTGTTGCGCTAATTGGGCTTGCGCCTGTCGGACCTGCTCAGCGGCCGCTTCAACTTCGGAGCGCAAGGGCCTGCTCTCGACCTGTGCCAATTCAGCGCGGGCGGTGTTGAGCGCCTGCTCGGCAAACAGAGTACCGTGGACTCAAGGAAAACTGTAATAGTCAGCCACCTGTCCCCATTGCCTGGTCACAGGGTACCATCTCTCTCAAAATGAACGAGTGCCGCCCAGCAGCTCTCCATAAATGTTTCCTTGACCAGACCCGTTGTGCCACCTGGGCGAGGAGACGCAATATGGCCTCCTGCTCTGCGGCCGTCAACGGGTTGCCGGCCTCCCCCGAGGCGAAGCCGCACTGCGGACTGACCGCCAACCGCTCCAATGGGATGTACTGGGTCGCCTCACGAATACGTGCCTCCACGGCTCCGGCATCCTCGAGCGCGCCCTTCTTGGTGGTGAGAAAGCCAAGCACGATTACGGCACGGTCCTCCGCTGTATGGAGCTCGGCTTCGCTCGTCCGCCCCTCACGCACCCCCTGCCGCGCCTCCCTGAGATAGGTGGGCCGCAGCAGGCTTCCCACGACATCCGAGCGGGCTACATTCGTATGCGTGCTCGCTGCCATATCGCCGCCCTCCCTGGTCTGTCGATTTCCGAATGCACCCTTTTCCTCTTCTCCCCCTGGGAGAAGGGGGTGAAAGTAGCCCAACTGCTCGATCATACTCTGCCGCTCTCACCCTAACCCTATCCTGGAGGGAAAGGGAATCCCGATGGGCTCCACCGGTCTAGCCATTCCAGAGCTGCCGTGTCGCCAGTTGGGCACCTTCCGCCAGGGCCTCGAATTTGGCCCAAACGATTTTTGGATGGCCGACGCGTCCTCCCAGCCCACAATCGGTCCCGGCTATCACGTTTTCGCGACCGACCAGCCTGGCATACTTGACCAGGCGCTCTGCGACGAGCTCTGGATGTTCGATGAAGTCGGTGGCATGGCCGACGACACCGGGAATCAGGACCTTCCCTGCAGGTAGTTTGACGTCTTCCCAAACTCGCCACTCATGCTCGTGGCGAGGGTTCGAGGCTTCAATGGAATAGCCCTCAACATTGACTTTCAGGATGAGGTCCACAATGTCTCGAAGGGGGATATCGTACTTATGGGGGCCGTGATAGCTGCCCCAGCACACGTGCAGGCGCACGCGTCCAGGGGGGATGCCCCGCAGCGCATGGTTGAGCGCTTCGACGCGCAGCTCGGCGAACTTCCGATACTCCGGTACGCTCATATGCGGATGAATTTGCCAGGCGTCCGGCAGGTCGGGATCGTCGATCTGGAGGAGGAAGCCGGCCTCGACAATCGCCTGGTATTCCTCGTGCATGGCGTCCGCGATGGCATCGAGGTAGACCTCGTCGCTGGGATAGTACCGATTGCGCATCCAATGCTCGATGGTTCCAGGCGCAATGGCAGGGAGAAAGGGTTCCGCGACCTGCACGCCCGCGAGGGCTGCTTTGAAATTGGCGATGTCGGCTTGTACCGCCGTGTGCCCAATATACCTCAGGGGCCCTGTGCAGAAGACCTGACGGGCGTTGGCCGAGGCACCACCGAAACCGCCGCGACTGGCGAAGTACTCGGCGAATTCCGGCATGTCGCGGCCGGAGATCATCGATGGCCGCTCGTCCGCGGAGAGCGGGCGCTCTTCGAACCCACTCAGTCGCTCGCGGGCATAGGTCGAAAAACTACGTTTCGAGAGCTCGCCATCGTTGATGATATCGAGGCCAGCCGCGATCTGCTGCTGGACGACCTCGGCGACCGCGCTACGGACCCGCGTGGTGAATCGCGCCTGATCGTAGGGTTGTCCGTCATCCTTGGCGATGAGTATCGCTCGTAGATCGTCCGGCCGTGGCAAGCTACCGGCGTGCGTGGTGAGGATCCGTTCCGTGCTCCGCTGCATGGTGCCTCCCCCCTTGCCAGGCGACAGCCTGATGGTTGACCACACATCCCACGGGTGGGTGCTGACCGCGCTTTGGGTCAGCATCGACCCAGTGCCTTTACCGCCATGCTGCCCCGACCTCTATGACGCGCCCCAGACCTTATGCGCTGTCTCCACCACCAGTTCCAGTTTTCGCCACTGTTCGTCCTCCGTCAGCAGGTTGCCAGCGGCAGTCGACGCGAAGCCGCACTGGGGGCTTAGGGCCAGGTTCTCGATGGGAACGTAGCGCGACGCCTCGTCGATGCGCCGGCGTAGCTCGTCCTGGGACTCTATCCTGGGTTCCTTACTGCTGACCAGGCCGAGGACGACCATCTTGTCGCGTGGCATGAACCGCAGGGGCTCGAAGATGCCCGCCCGCGCCGTGTTGTACTCCAGCAGGAACCGATCGACGGCTAGTGAGCCGAACAGCTTCTCAGCGATCGGTTCGTAGCCGCCTTCGGCGTACCACTTGCTTTCGTTATTGCCGCGGCAAATGTGCATCGCCACGATCAGGCCCTGCCGCTGCACGCCCTCCAGGCAGGAGTTGTCGGCGGCGATGGCTTCATCGAACATCTGGTCGGGGTCTTCTCCTAAGTCGCACAAGTGCTGGCGCCACTTGGGATCAACGTAATAGCTGTACCGCGGTTCATCCACTTGGATGTATGGGATGCCATCGTCGACCAGGGCGGCGATCTCCCGTTTGATGATGGGGACGAGCGCCCACAGCAGGTCAGCGCGGGTCGGATAGAATAGCTCGCTGACGCCAGGCTGAAAGCTGATGGCCGGGAACTGGTTGGGACTGGGAATCGTCATCTTGACCGGCCCAGGGGCATGGGCCTGTAAGAACCTCGTCTGGTGCTCAGTCAGTCGCCGCACTGGTCGCAGTTTCCCACCGACCACTTGCCGGGTCCCCTGCTCCTGAGGCTCTCCGCCTGGACCTTGCCAGATGCGAACCACTGCGGGACGTGCAGCATCAACAAACCCCTCCACCGCTTCCACCAGATCATTCTGGAAGCCGGTACGGCGAAACTCCCCATCGGTGAAAACGTTCACGCCAATGCTGTGCTGACGCTCTATAGCAGCCAGGATGGCGCGATCCTCAATATGGCGCAACTGCTCCAGGGGTAGGCGTCCCTCGCGGAAGGCCGCTCGGGCCTCTTTCACTTCGGCTGGACGCAGGAAGCTCCCGACGTGATCCGCGCGACAGGCTCCCGACATGGCTGATCCTCCTCAACCAAACATACGCATAAACCCCCGCTGATGGCTGACCGTAGCCGACTCCATTTCTCTCTTGAAAGTGCTCGGCCAAGCGTATACACAGACAACGCCTAGTGATGACGATTGCCACGATAGTATGTCCATCATTGTTGGCTGTCAACACAGACGGTCACCTGCTCAGCACCGGTGGCGAGGCGTCTCCGGGAAGGATGACGCCCAGGGGAGGACAAAAGCATGCGCAAACGCACGTCGACCTCCAAAACACCCGATACGCAGCCTGCTGCGATGCACGAACCCGATGCGGACGTGTCCAGCGAAGGCAGGATGTCGCGCCGACATTTTCTGACGTCGAGCGCGGCGGGCGTCGTTGCCGGTGCGATCGCATCCGAGACGCTGGCTGGCACGGCTCTAGCCGCCAACCGCAAGGCCAAGAGCAGTGGCCCAGGCGACAGCCGCGGCAGCCGTATCTTGCTGAAGGGCGGTTGCGTGCTCTCGCTCGATGCCAGCGTCGGCGACTTTGAGACAGCGGATGTGTTGATCGAGGGCTCCAAGATCGTCGCCGTCCGGCCTAATCTCAAGGCATCGGCGGCGGTGATCGACGCTTCGCACATGATCGTCATGCCAGGTTTCGTCGATACACACCGTCACATCTGGGAGGGTCAGTCGCGGACCATCCTGCCTAATGGCCTGCTCAGTGATTATCAACGCGACATTACCGGCACTGCCCGTGCCGTCTATCGACCCGAAGATGCGTACGCCAGCGATCTCGTCAGCGCCCTAGGTGCGATGAACGCGGGCATCACCACGCTGCTCGACTGGTCACATATTGGCAACAGTCCCGAGCACACCGACGCCGCCATTGAGGGCCTTCGGGAGTCCGGCAGCCGCGCCGTCTACGCCTGTGGCCGCGACAAAGGTGGGTCTGGTCAAGCCGCTGAGCTACCATCTGCTACAGCACGCATCCCCCACGCACTTGCCGGAAGACAGCCACGACATTCGGATAATTGAGGAACTGCTCGGGCATCGGGATGTGAAGACGACGATGAGGTATACCCACGTACTGACCCGGTGGCAGGCAAGGGGTCTACAGTGCCATCGACCGTCTCTGAGGTGGGCTGGCGGCATTGCGGTGTTAGGATGTTAGACTGCACGATTCTACAGGCTAACAGGCGACACACAGAGCTTGATGCGAATGTGTAAAGGTGCTAGAATCCAAGCTATTTTATGGGATAGGGGGCCGCTGGTGGCGGGGTGATAGCCTGCAGTACGGTGCACTATTTCACGAATCGATTCGGCAGTCTAATCGGCGTTGAACTAAACCGCTGCGCGGGAGGCTTCTAGGCTATCCCACCGACGGTCCGCCTTCCGTGCTCTCTTCCCTCATG
>Ga0137403_10000429_pt1 | contig 19241 bp, 20 predicted proteins | sample CZOMad2_1_16fung_FD_122057 | JGI IMG/M metagenome (GOLD analysis project Ga0137403, IMG submission 122057) | Vadose zone soil fungal communities from Angelo Coast Range Reserve, California, USA - CZOMad2_1_16fungal (Hybrid Assembly) | ecosystem: Environmental > Terrestrial > Soil > Vadose zone...
GTAATGGCGTATCAGATCGACGCCGTGAATACGTTCCCGGGCCTTGTACACACCGCCCGTCACATCACGAAAGTGAGTTGTACTAGAAGTCGCCGCGCGAACCGCAAGGACGCAAGCGCCCAAGGTATGACCCATGATTGGGGTGAAGTCGTAACAAGGTAGCCGTAGGAGAACCTGCGGCTGGATCACCTCCTTTCTAAAGTAGTCGTGGCTCAACCCGCTATGGTGTGCGGGTCATGCCACGCAATGCATCTCTAAGCTCTCACGGGCCGCGGGGATGCACGTTTCGAGTTTCTCGCGCTGCCCTTCTTCGGCTTCGGCTGGAGTCACGGCAGTTTTGGGCAGATTCTGGCAGATCGTGTCGTGTCAAAGAGAAAGACAATAATATTGTGAGTGCCTCCGGGCCGTCCGCCACTGGCGGGCGGCCCTTTTTGTTTTAGGCAACCCAGGCCTGCAATCTGTTTAAGAGCTTGTGACTGGCCCCTGCGGGATCCCCTAAAGCTCCGAAGGTTTTTTTTGTGCCAAAGCGTAATGCGTCGCCGCTTTTGAAACCAAATATGTCAAAGTGCAGGCTCCAGTCGTTCCAGCGAGTGCTTGCGCCACTGGCCTTCGCAGGACTTCAACGATTTCTTGGGACAAACGGCCTGCTGCCTAGGGGACGCGTTAGGTATTCGCCACGCCTCGCCGGGTTTCGCGTTGACCGTGGTCCCGGGCAACCTTAGAATTATTTTTTGGTTCTTATTGTCTTGCAGTAGAAAGGCCCAGTCCATGCCTCGTTCCTTGGTCGGAGTTCTGTGCTTCCTCGCCTTGCTTTCCGGTTCGGCCCGCGGCCAGAGTCCAAGCATTACGCCGGTTCGGGTCGCCGCCGGTACGGTTCTGGAGTTTCATGTGCAAACCCGGCTACATCCAACGGGCGGAGACGCTCTGGACGCTCTGCCAAAAGGAACGGTCCTGCAGGTAAGAATGCTCGATTCCATTGATTCTGGTGTGGATCAGGATGGCGCGGAGTTTCACGGATTGCTCACGGTGCCCCTTGTTTTGGGAGGCGAAGTTATCGTCCGTCCCGAAGCTGAAGTTCGGGGGCTGCTTGTGCTCCTAAGAAGCCGAAACCATCCTGAGGGTTTTCGCTATGAACTCTTGGTTACGGGGCTCACCGACCATGGGAAATCCTACGACCTGACAGCATCGCTGAATCCCTCTTTTGTCGATCCTGCCGTTCAGCCGGTTGCGGACTCAAAACCCACAACGAAATAGAATTCCCTGGCAGATCGAGGATCATAGGAACTCAATTTCAGCAATCGGGGGCCGCACAGGTTCATTTCGAACAGTCCCATCCAGTTCCGCGCAAAATATCCAAGAACCAGTGAAATTTGAAGCCAACCAGGAAGAGATTTCCCGTCCTAGTACCAGAGATCCGAGAAGCTTGAATCCGCGAACCCTGCTTGTAAGTCCAATATTTAGCTTGTGATACGAGATTTTCCAGGCGGCGGCCCAAGCTGGCATATCGGCTGCAATTAGCATAACGCTCGGCCTAAATTCAGAGGAGGCTTCAAAAAATGAAGAACGTTTGCCGAGTATTCTTACCCACCATGGCCTGTCTGACTCTCATCGCTCCAGCCTGGGCTTTGCCCCCCGCCGCAGCCCCCAGCGAACAGACCGCTGCTCAGGAGCAATCCGTATCCGGCAAGATTGCTTCGGTGGAGAAGAGTTCTTTTACTCTCACCGTAGGGCAGTCTCAGACCTCAAGTGAGAGACAGAACCTTCAGCAGGATGCGGCTAGTCCCAAGACTATGGCCTTCCAACTCGACAAGAACACGACCATAGAAGGCAGCCTTAGAGTCGGTGCCAGCGCCGATGTCACCTATCGCCAGGAAAAAGGCGCCAACGTAGCGATCAGCGTGCACGTTACGCCGTAATTCGCGAACCGCGAGATCAGCGGAGCCTTTGGCTCTACTACTCGAATTGATTGCCGTGACGATTCCGGCGAAGGGTGGTTTGTTAGCCACCCTTCCCGGCGCGTCGGACGGGGGAAGAACTTGGCGCGTCTGCTCCGTTCATACTATTGGAAGTTTCTTCCCGCACGTGCTATTTCTCGTTCATGTCGGAGAGGCTTTATTCGAAGTCCTGCCCCGAATGTGGCGGCGTCTGCCCACTCCGGGCGCGAGCTTGCAAATACTGCAACTTTAGTTTCCGAAAGGTAAAGCGCCCTGCGGTTGTGCCGTGTACCTGCAGATAGTCGGATCGAGCGCGCTCCGGCTCTATGAAAAATGCCTGAACAGATTTTGTGCGTCTCTCCCATTTCCCGATCTTCATTTGTTTCAGGGCCCCCAGTGATTGGACGCCGTTGAGAGCGTCGCCTTGAGCTCTTGCGAATCGATTGCAAACCAATCCTCACCGGAGTACGCTCTCCCCAGCCTCACCTCCTTCCCGCTTATCAACCGATCTTTTCGTGAGGCAGGGATCATCTGCGTGATTGCCGCCTTGCCGGCATCTAGAGGAGGAAGAACCCATGTCAGCCGGGAACAAAGCCCTCATTGGGCGCCTCTATGAAGAAGTTTGGAACCAGCGCAAGTTCGAGGTCATAAACGAAATCATCTCCCCAAGCCACGCGTTACAGGCTCCCAATGTCGCGGGTTCCGCCGTTGGGCCGGACGCGTACAAGCGCCAGGTTTTGCGCTTCCTCGAAGGCTACCCGGACCTGCATTGGACCATTGAGGACACCATTGCCGAGGAAGATAAAGTGGTTGCCTGCTGGACCATTTCCGGCACCCAAGGGGGCGAATACCTGGGAATCCCAGCGACGAATAAGAAAGTTTCCGTTGACGGAATCACCATCCACCACATCGCCAACGGAAAAATCATGGATTCCTACAGCAATTGGGATGCTCTCGGCATGATGCAACAACTCGGCGTCGTTCCCGCCCTTGGACAACCCAAAAGCCTGTCCGCTCGCTGAACCACGATTCCTGGAGCCGCAGGAACTGCCCCATTGGCGCGACATCGGCGGCTTCCAGCGAGTGAAACGATTTCCTGTCCTCGCTCACTACACTCTAGGAGGAAGTGCATCATGGCTGGAAAGGCTTGCCTCGCGCTCGACGCCCATTACGATATTTTGATCATGGATGCTGACGGCCAGCACCTCGAACTGGAGAGCTTCAAGGACCTGGACATCGCTCGGCGGCGTCTCCCAATGCTCGCAGCCCAGTATCCTGGCACAAAAATCACTCTTTGGAACCGCCACACCCGCGCCATCCTGGCCGAAACCGATGGCTATTGATCTTCCGGCCTCAAGCTTTTCGCCAGATACGGATTCCCTCAAGGCCTTCGCGCCGGTAAACCCCGTTTGATCGATTCTATCTATTGAATCTTTCGATTGGCCCTCGCATGTTTTTTTCAGCCGCAGCTTTCTCCGAAAGGTAGAATGGAGACTGCAGTTCAGAGGAGAACAGTATGCCCAAGACGAGGAAGAGTCCCTCGCCAACGGTGAAAAAGTCGCGAGCGGCAGGAGTCCATCCAACCACCGAGGAGATCGCGCTGCGCGCCTACCATATCTATCTAGAGCGTCGCGGCGCGCCCGGCAATCCGCTCGAGGACTGGACTCGCGCCGAACGCGAGCTGCTCGAAAAACCCAGTGAGCCCCGGCGCAAACTGGGGCCGAAATTGGTCGCTGCTTAAGTTCGCCGTGGCGCGAGACCACGCGGGCAATCCATTGCGGAGAGCTTCGCGCCTTTATTTGCGATCATCTTGCGGATAAACCAGACCTGTCCCTTTGTTCAGGTATAACCGCGAAGGCAATTCGGCCTCACGCTTCCACCTTGTTTCCTCGAATACTTCTAGAATCGAGGAATGACACGGCCATCCAAAGGCGCAGCCGTATTCCTGACCCTCTTTGGACTGCCCTTTCTCGGGGCGGGTCTCGCCTTTATTTACCAGCAACTGGTCGCCAGCGGAAATCAAAGTGCTTTTCAGAGGGTCGCCGCGAGCCTTTTCGGCTCAGTGTTTGCCTTCATCGGAGGCGGACTCATTTACGCGGCCTTGCGCGGCTATGGACTGCTGAAACAGCAGGCGGCACTCGAAGAAGCCAGCCCAATCTCTCCATGGCTGTGGCGAACCGATTGGGCTGCGCGTCGCGCGGAAAGCTTGAACGAGAAGAGCGCCGTCGTCCTCTGGGTGCTCGCAGTCCTTTGCAACCTCGTAACGCTGCCATTTCTCCTGGGCATGGCTCAGCAGTTCGAGCGCAGCAGGAATCCGGTCATATTCCTTCTGCTTGGTTTCAATTTGATTGGCGCGATTCTAATCGTCAAAGCGGCGCGCGCCTCAATTCGTCGTCGGCGTTTCGGCGAGACCTACTTCGAGTTCGATACGCTGCCTTTTTCCACCGGCGAACGTGTGCGCGGAAGAATTCATTTGCAGTTCGATGCCCGCGCGGAGCACGGCATCGACTTGCGCCTGTCCTGCGTGCGCAAAGTCGTCAGCGGCTCTGGCGAAAACAGCACCACCAATCAGATTATCCTCTGGCAGTCGGACCAAAACGTGCCTTCAGGCGCGCTGGCTCCCGGACCGCTGGGCAGCGCCATCCCCGTCGATTTTTCGATTCCTGCCGACACTGCTATCACCAATCACGACAACCCAAGAGACCAGATTCTCTGGCTGCTCCACGCGCAGGCGGACGTGCCGGGAGTGGATTACTCGGACGATTTCGAGATTCCAGTCTTTCGCGGTGCCTCGTCCCCTGAGGTAGTCCGAGATTCCGAATCTTCCACTTTTTCCTCCGCGAATTCTTCCGGTTTCGCCACCCCGCGCGACGAGGATTCCAGCGACGTAGCCCAGCCCGCTCACGCCAAAGTTGTCGTCGGAATGGGTTCCGGTGGCACGGACTTTTATTTTCCACCACTTCGGAATCCCGGCCGCGCTCTGATTCTTCTGCTGGTCACCGTGATTTGGACTGCGGTGGTTTACCTCATGTACCAGAAGAACGCGCCGGTTTTCTTTCTCATCGCGTTTGGATTCTGCGGCCTGCTTCTGATCGTTGGCACGCTTCACGTAATGCTCGGAAGCGCCCGAATCACCGTTCGCAGCGGGGAAATCTCTTCGCGCACCGGTATCTTCGGCCTTGGCCGCACGCGCCAGATTCCGTCGTCCGAAGTGGCTTCCATTTTGCCCGTGGTCAGCGCGCAGCAAGGCACCAGTTCCGGGAATACGCTGCACGCGATTCGAATGCGCTTGAAGGATGGGCGCAAAATCACGCTCGCCGATGAAATCGATAGCCGCCAGGAAGCCCGGTGGGTGGTCGCCCAGATCGAAACGCTAGCAGGGCTGAAACTCGATACGCATGTCGAGGTGGATTTGCCGCTCGGAGTGAACGCGCAACTTCCAGGCCAATCGGCTGGCCAAGTGTTCACTTCAGCGAGGCGGCCCACTTCTTCCGCGGCATCGATCGCCGTCTTCTTTGCAATGGTAGCCGTGATGATTGGCTTTATGGCCTGGCGCATGACCTCGTTCACTTCGCGCGCAAAAAACTCGCGGACCGCCTCTGCCGCATCTGTCAAGCCAGTAGCGCGCCGCGTCTTCTCCGAGCCCCTGACGGATGCGGACGTGGAACGCTTGGGTGCACTTCCCGCGCAGGAGCAAGCTGAAGAATTGCTGGAACGCGCTATTGGCCACGACACCCGGGCGCTGAAAATGTTCGACCATCTGCAAGACGGCTGGGCCGGCCACATCCGAATGACCGATCGCATGAAGCAGTTGGAGCGGCGCTCTGAGTTTTCCAAGGATCTTCGCGTGCGGTACGCCAACGTGGACATCAATCTTGCTTTGGAAGGCTGGCAAAAGAACCACCAAGCCGCCAATCTGCTGATTGAGAGGGCCCGCACCGACCCGCAGCACCGAGCATGGGCAGTCTACTATCTCGGCATGCTGGCCGCTCGCGGTGTCGACTACGAACGCATCCACGAGGTGCTCTTGAATTATGCACGCAACGATCAGGACGCCATCGTGCGGCAGTGGGCCGTCGAGGGTATGCGTTTCTTGGCGAAGGACGAAGTTCTCGATGAACTGTTCATTTCGTTCACCGAGGATCCCTCCAATAGCGTGCGTGACCGCGCGGGCTGCAACATTTCCGATTGCGGTATCTTCACGCGCAAGCAGCGCATGAGGATGGTGCCGCAACTCATCGATCTCGCGTTAAACCCGCGCACCACTGGGCAAATGCGAACCTGGACCTTCCTCGCTCTTCAGGAAATCACCGACGTATCTCTTCCTCCCGACGCTCTCGCCTGGAGTCGCTGGTATCAAGAACACGGCGCCGAAAGATTGGCCGAATTCGAACGCCTCGAGTGGTGCCAGGTCCGCGGCGACGAATAACGCTACTCATCGCAATAATTGTCAACGGACTAGTCGGCGCGGGATTCGTCGCCTTCGCCACCCTAACTCCCACCTTCTTGAACCATGGCGCAGGCCCGCGCGCGATTCAACAGCAACTCGCGTTCGCGTGCGTTTTGCGTAAGCGAAGCCGCACGCTCGATTTCCGTGCGAGCCTCGTCGAACCGGCCGAGCTTTCTTAATAGTTCGCCGCGCACGCTCGGCAACAGGTGGTAGCTCCTCAAAGCTGGTTCAGCACTTAGCTTATCCACGAGTTCCAGCCCCGCCGCAGGACCAAACGCCATCGCCACCGCCACCGCGCGATTCAACTCCACAACCGGCGATGGCGTAAGCTGTGCCAACGCTTCGTAAAGCGCCACGATACGTCCCCAGTCCGTCTCCTCGGCTGTCTTCGCTCGCGCGTGACAAGCGGCGATCGCCGCCTGGAGTGCATACGTACCCCGCAATCCACCAAGTTTTTCTGCCCGATCGAGCGCGGCAAGGCCGCGGTGGATCAGCAACTGGTCCCATTGCCCGCGATTTTGCTCCAGCAGCAGAATGGGCTCTCCCGACTCGCTCACCCGCGCCTTCGCTCGTGACGCCTGAATCTCCATCAATGCCACCAGGCTGTGAACCTCCGGTTCCTGCGCAGCAAGCTCTGCCAGGATCCGCCCAAGACGCAGAGCTTCCTCGCATAGCGTCGGCCGCATCCAATCGTCACCCGCTGTCGCCGAGTAACCTTCGTTGAACACCAGATAGATCACTTCAAGCACTGACGACAGGCGTGCTGCGAGCTCGTCGCCGCGAGGGACCTCGAACGGAATTTTTTCTTCAGCAAGCGTCCGCTTGGCCCGCACAATCCGCTGCGCCACGGTTGGCTCCGGTACGAGAAATGCCCGCGCGATCTCTTCCGTCGTCAGGCCTCCGAGCAAACGCAAAGTCAGCGCAACGCGCGCCTCAGTGGAAAGGACCGGATGGCAGGAGATGAACACCAACCGCAGGAGATCGTCGCCGATATCATCATCTAGGGCGTTTTCGAAATCCGGCACAGCCATCTCCTGCTGGGACTGGAGTTCGCGGCCAAGCTCCTCGTGCTTGCGCTCCAGCCGTTTGTTTCGGCGGAACATGTCGATCGCGCGATGTTTCGCGGCGGCCATCAGCCAAGCGCCTGGATTGTCGGGGATGCCGGACTCCGGCCATTGCTCGAGCGCTGCAACAAGCGCGTCCTGCGCCAGTTCTTCGGCCAGGCTTATATCGCGAACCATTCGGGTGAGCCCGGCGATAATCCTGGCCGACTCGATCCGCCAGACCGCCTCGATGGCGTGATGTGTATTCGTGGACGTCACGGCTACCCATCACACCATCTTCAATCCGCCCGCGCAAGTCGGGCGCCGGGTCTACACGCTCGTGGCAATCGGTCGGCGCGTAAGACTTCTACGGTTTAGGAGCGAAGTCCTCGGGGCCCATCAGCTGGCGAACCTCGGTCTCGCCTTCCCATCCTGGCCAGTGTTTCTTGTGAAGTTCCATGAACGCCAAGGCCCCTTCTAGCGCCTCTTTCTTTGACTTGTACTCCAGAATCGCAAATCCCCCGACGACTTCCTTGGCCTCGGTGAAAGGCCCATCGATGGCGTTTATTTGTCCTTTGGAAAGCCGGACGCGTGTGCTCGCTGCAGTCGAGGCCAGCCCGCCACTTATGACCATCGTGCCGGCTTTGACCGCATCTTCACCAAGCTTCGCCATCACATCCATGAATCCCTTGGGCGGCGGACCCTGGCTTTCAGAGTGCTTGACCATCATCATGAATCGCATCTTCTTTTCTCCTTGTTCTTAGCTTTAGAAACCGAGCTCTTCCACGTCCCGCAAAACAGCCGTCACCGTGCGCGTTCGACGAAGTCGAACCGGTAGGATCTCAACTGCATGTGTTCAAGTATTCTCGCCGTGAAAAATCCGGACTAGGCTGTTGCGCCCAAGCAGGTATCTGCTTCATAGAGCTGCCGAAGCTCGCACTCCCCAGTGCCCACGACCTTCAGGAAATCTTTCGCCAATTGGATGGCCTCTTCTTTGGAGTTTGCGCGCAGGATGGCGAACCCGCCGACGAGTTCCTTTGCTTCGGTAAAGGGCCCGTCTGTCACCGTCAAATTCCCGCTCGAGTTGCGCACCCGAGCACCCAGAGCGCTGGGCAAACAGCCCTCCGTGCCTAACAGCCATCCAGCCTTCATGCCTTCCTCGACCAGTTTCCCCATCTTGGCCATCTCTTCTTGCGAAGGGGGAGCGTTTCTCTCTGCCGTCTTATAAATGCTCAGGAATTTCATGCTTTCTTCTCCTCATTTTGGAATTGTGGACCCCGGCGGTATCTTGCCGGACTCTCCTGAACGGTTGTGAACTCCCGCTCTACTAACACGTCGAACGACGGTCTCCGAAATCGACATCTCATACAATCTATTTCCAGGCCGAGGTGTGCCACGGCTACCGCTTCGCGGTTTTTCTTTGCAACTCGTCGCGCAACTCCTGCTCGCGCGCCGCGTCTTCGGGAGGAAAAACTTCCGCAGGAAAGTCCGACGCCTCGTATACCTGGCGGATCTCCACCTCCGCGCCCCCATCAAACGGCGCGCGCTTGAGCCATTCCACGGCTTCGTCCATGGACTTCACCTGCCACAACCAGAAGCCGCCGATGAGTTCCTTGGTCTCAGGAAAGGGCCCATCGATCACCTTGCGTTCCTTCCCCGAAAACCTGACCCGCTTGCCCTTCGAGCTTGGTTGAAGTCCCTCGCCCGCGAGTATCACACCGGCCTTTACCAGCTCCTCGTTGAACTTGCCCATGGCGGCAAAGGTTTCCTTGGTCTCTTTAGTGAGCGGAATCCCTGTCTCCGAATTCTTGTCTGATTTGACTAGGACCATGACTCGCATCTTGTTATCTCCTTGTGGTTCGGTTTCTGGCTGGGAGCTGGCTCCCGGTCCTTCCGGCTGAACCCAGGCTCTACTAACACGTCGAACGAGGAACGGCTAGATCGACAGTCTCAGTATCGTTTGCTTGGAAGTATTTGTTAAGCGCTGGTGGCCCATTCGCGACATCCATTGAAGCCCTCCGAGGCTAGATCGCTCCGTCCGCGCCGGGGAGCAGGGGCCACAATGATAGCAACAGCTGGAGGAGCCATCCTAAAAGCCCATGTTGATGAAGCACATAAGCCTGCATTGCTCGGCAGCCTGCCAGCAGCACACAAGGCCATATTCCGAGTACATCCCCTGCCGTTACGCAGAAGCAGTTCCTCAACACGGCGGACCAACCTAGGCTCCCTAGCACAACAAGAGTTGCGAGCCCTACAAGAGCGCGTCCAACATTGGACTTAAACCTAGAAGAATGTGTGTGTTGACTTTCCATTTCCGCCTCCCCAGGACAATTTCACTGGCTCTACTTACTCGTCGAACGGGAGGCTGCTAGATCGACAAAAAAGAACTTCCTTTTTAAAAGCACATGCTAGCGGCTGCTAGCGGCTGGCAGGATTTGGTTCTATCGGGTTTGTGATCGTATTTCGGTCCTAAATTGGTGGCAGCGCGGCTTTCTCGTTCGCTCCGTCTTTCACTTGGCGGCGAGTTTCTGTTTTGCCAATTCCGTGCGAAACTCCTGTTCCTTTTGGGCAACGTACTTTTTGTAGCCGCTAGGATCGACGAAAGGATTCGCACCTTCCCCTTTCATGAGCGGGTACTTTTCATCGAGTCCGAAGTAGCTGCCATGGGCGCCGAGGAAAATGTCGCATGGCAATGATTTCAGAACGCGCCACATGCGCTCGTAGTCTTCGGCGATCTCCGGGTAAGCCTTGTTGTCCACGAGTTTGTAACCGGGGTTCACATTCGGGCTGCCGAGGATTACCACGTTGTATGTTTTACCGCGCTCCGTGACCTGCATCGTCCAGGTGGTGCAGCCTTTGGTATGCCCCGGCGTGAGGTGCGCGACGAGTACCGTGCCGCCAAGCTTCACCTCGTCGCCATCGTGCAAGACACGATCTACCTTAGCAGGCCGATACAGAAGAGCGGGATCGTTGCCGTAAGCAAAGTCACTCTTGCCGCCGGATTCCACCACGCCAACGTCCGCATCCATCACCATGTACATCGCGCCGGTCTTCTCTTTGATCATCGCGCTCCCGGCATCGTGATCCCAGTGCGCGTGGCTGATCAGAAGAATCTTTGTGTCCTTGAACTTGAACCCGAGCTTCTCGATACTCGCCTCAATCAGTGGCACATTGGCTTCCAGATCGCTGTTGATCAGGATGTTCCCCTGCGGTGTCGTGATTAGATAATTCGCCAGCCCTTTGCTCCCCACGTAGTACAGGTTGCCCGCGATGTGAAAAGGTGGGAACGGTTCCGTCCATTCCGGATTGGCTTGGGCGAACATACTGCCGGTGCCAGCCAGGGCGAGAATCAATGTAAGAGAGACGATCGAAATGCTTTGGCGCATGGGCGGAGTATAAGCTATCTCACCGTCATAATTCGAATATCTCAATTATGGACGCATGGCTGCATTCGGAGACTAACCCACTTTCGCGAATTCCAAACTCTTGGCCATTCAGAATTGGGACTTGCGCGTTAGACTACGTCCGCCCCCATTAGGAGGCGCAAACGATGCCAGTTTCTCAAGCTAATCAGGAACACTTTCGCATTGGCGTGGATCTCGGCGGCAGCAAGATTGAATTCGTCGCGCTTGAGCGGGACGGCAAGGAGCTGCACCGCCACCGCATTGCCACCCCGCGCTTCGACTACGATGCGACCGTGCGTGCCGTTGCGGATGCCGTGCAAGAAATCGAAAAAAAACTCGGCCGCAGCGCTTCCGTCGGCATGGGCATCCCCGGAACCATTTCCACGAGGACTGGTTTTGTGAAGAACGCCAATTCTACCTGGCTCAACGGAAAACCGTTCGACAAAGACCTCGGCCGCGCTCTGGCACGCGAAGTGCGCTGCGCCAATGACGCCAACTGCCTCGCCGTTTCGGAAGCCACCGACGGTGCCGGTGCCGGCAAGCACGTTGTCTTCGCAGTCATTTTGGGAACCGGTTGCGGCGGGGGAATTGCCGTGGACGGCCGCCTGCACGCCGGTTCGAACGGAGTCGCGGGAGAATGGGGACACAACACGTTGCCGTGGATGCGCCCCGAGGAGTATCCCGGCTTCGCGTGCTATTGCGGGCGGAATGGCTGCATCGAAACATGGATCTCCGGAACCGGACTGGAAGCGGACTACCACCGCGCCACAGGCGTCGCCCTCAAAGGGCCTGAGATTATTGCCCGCAGCAACGCTGCGGAAGCGGCCGCACTCGCCGCCCTCGATCGGTTCGAAGACCGCATTACGCGCGGTCTGGCGCAAATCATCAACTTGCTCGATCCGGATGTAATCGTCATGGGTGGAGGCGCTTCGCAGATTCCGCGTCTCTACAAAAATGTTCCGGCTCGCCTCGAGGAATACGTTTTCGGCAGGGAAGCCGACACGCCGATTCTTCCTGCCAAGCACGGAGACGCCAGCGGAGTGCGCGGCGCCGCCTGGCTCTGGCCCTTGTAGGCGGAACAATCCCCCTTGGTGCTTCTGCGAATTTTTCCCAAAGAAAGGCCCCGCCGGTCAAGAAAAAGACCGGCGAGGCCGAATCATGAAACACACGGCCGGCGCGATTCAGTTCTGGCCGGCGGCTTTAGCTGCTTGCGCGGCCATGGCGGCGTCCATTCGGCGCTTCATCTCATCAGGCGCGACGTCTTCGACGTGCTGGGCAACGCCCCAATGATGGCCAAAGGGATCCATGACTTTGCCGTAGCGGTCGCCCCAGAACTGATTGTCGAGTGGCATCGTGACTTTGGAGCCCATGGAGACAGCGCGGTTGAACACGGCGTCGACATCCTCGGTGTAGAGAAACATATAAGTGGAAGGCGTAGCGCTGGGTGCCGGCGCTTGGCCCGTTCCCGGGAACTCGTCGCTCAGGAAAATGATGGAGTCACCGATTCTCAGCTCCGCATGCATGATCTTGCCATCGGGGCCGGGCGCGCGCATGATTTCCGTGGCCCCAAAGACCGACTTGTAGAATTCGATGGCGCGAGCAGCGTCCTTGCACGTGAGTGCCGGCGAAATTGAGTGATACCCTTCAGGAATAGCGCGGACAACATTGGACATGGAAGCCTCCTAGACTTTCGGATGCGCGCACTGGAAACGAGGCGGGACTAGGTAGGGACAGCGCGCGTCTCTGGGTAAATAGCGCAGCTCGCCGTTGTTGTCAACGGTTTCCCGGTGATTCCAGTTGATTCGAAAGAACCGCGTGCGTAGGATTTACGGCGCCACCGTCGTCCCTGCGCGGACCCGCAGGTCGAGGATACTCCCAATAGCTGGGTGTGCCATCACTCGTGAAAGTGGAGTTGCAAACGCGCGTACGAAAGGAATCAAAACGCCATGTCAGTCCTCACCAGCCGGATGTTTCGCAAATCCATTCTCACTCTTGCCGCCGCCTTCCTCTCCGTCGTTCCTCTCGGCGCGGGAGACAAAGGGGCGACTCGACCCGGGTACTATCGCTTCCCCGCGATTCACGGCGACACGATTATTTTCACGGCCGAAGGCGATTTGTGGTCGGTCGGCACAAAGGGCGGCGCGGCAAGGCGCCTTACTTCGAACCCCGGCAAAGAATTTCACGCAACGATCTCTCCGGATGGCCAGACCGTTGCTTTCACCGCGGAATACGAAGGTCCAGACGATGTGTACACCATGCCGGTGGATGGCGGCTTGCCGCAACGGCGCACGTGGGATGGAGATGCTATCGCGGTCGGATGGACGCCAGACGGCCGCTTGCTCGTTCGAACGAAGCGTTATTCCACCTTGCCCGACGCGAAATTGGTAGCCATCGATGCCAGCGGAAAAAAAGAAATTCTGCCCCTGGCCCAGGCCGCCTCCGGCAGTTACTCCCCCGATGGCAAGACTCTCTTCTTCACGCGCCTCGATCGCCAGGGTAGTTCAACGAAGCGCTATCGGGGCGGCACCGCGGAAAACATCTGGCGCTTCGAACCCGGCTCCGAAGCTGTCTTGCTCACCGGCGACTGGTCTGGCACCTCAAACAATCCCATGGCCTGGGACGGCCGCGTTTATTTCCTTTCCGACCGCGACGGCGTCATGAACATCTATTCGATGGATAAGAACGGCAAAGATCTCCAGGAGCACACGCATCAGCATGGCTTCGATATTCAGTCCGCGTCGCTCTCCGGCGGGCGGATCGTCTATAAGTGTGGCGCGGACCTTTGGCTCCTTGATCTGAAAACCGGCGAAGACGCCATCATCAACATCACGCTCGTTTCAGATTTCGATCAGTTGCGCGACCACTGGGTGAAAAAGCCGCTCGATTATCTCACTGCGACGCACATCGCTCCGGACGGGGCCGCGGCAGTGTTCACTGCCCGGGGTGAAGTCTTCACCCTGCCAGTGGGCAGCGGGCGCATCGTCAAGGTCGCCGGGAATTCGGGAGTGCGGTACCGGGAAGCGCGTTACATGCCCGACGGCAAGAGCATTGTCGCGCTCTCTACGGAGAGCGGCGAAACGGAGTTCTGGAAATATCCGGCCAACGGCGTTGGCGCGCCGGAGCAGTGGACCAATGATTCGAAAGTTTTGCGCTGGGAGGGCGTGCCTTCACCGGACGGTAAATGGCTCGCACACCGCGACAAGGATCAGCAACTCTGGCTCTACGACGTAACCTCCAAGCAGCAGAAACGCATCGCACAATCCATGGAAGATGATTTCGAGGATCTTACCTGGTCGCCCGATAGCCAATGGCTCGCCTACGTCGAAACTCCGCACAACACGTTTAAGCAAATCAAAATTGTCAATGCAAAAACCGGCGCGATCGAAGCCATCACTTCCAACCGCTACAACAGTGCCAGTCCCACCTGGAGTTCGGACGGCAAATGGCTGTACTTTCTTTCCGATCGGGCCTTGGCGACCACCGTGCGAGCACCGTGGGGAACACGCCAGCCGGATCCGTTCTTCGACCGTTCCATGAAGATTTTCGAATTGGCGCTGACCACCGGCTTGCGCTCTCCATTCGCGCCCGTGGATGAACTTCATCCTGATCAGCCAGAGCAGTCGGGGAAGCCTGAAGAACCCAAGACGGAAAAATCCAGCGAGCCAAAGAAAAATGAAGCGAAGAAGGGTCAGGCAAACAAAGACGAAGCCAATAAAGATGAGGCCAAGAAGCCAGCCGTTCCCGTGGTGAATATTGATTTCAAGGATCTGGCACTGCGCCTGAACGAGGTGCCCGTTCCGCCGGGGAATTACTCGCAATTGCAAGCCACGGGAAAAAGGCTGTGTTGGCTGGACCGCTCCGGCGAGACGCCGCCGAAGCGCGCCCTCGCCTGCGTGGACATTGCCAACAAGGGAATCCCGCCCGAGACGGTCGTCGAGGATGTGAGGAATTATGAGATTTCGCTGGACCGGAAAAAGATGCTGGTACCGAAGCGGGAGGACTTCTACATTTTCGATTCCGATGCTAAAGCCGCCGGGCTGAGTGATGCAAAGGTGCTCGCGAAGGCAAAAATAGATCTTTCACGATGGACTTTTGCGACCAATCCACGCGTGGAATTTCACGAGTTGTTCGTGGACGCCTGGAGGCTGGAACGCGATTACTTCTACGATCGCAACATGAACGGGGTGGACTGGAAACAGATGCGCGAGCACTACCTTCCACTGGTGGATCGCGTTGCTGATCGCGATGAGTTGAACGACGTGATCGCCCAAATGGTGAGCGAGCTTTCGGCACTGCACATCTTTGTTTTTGGCGGCGATTCCCGAAAACCCGCCGATCAGGTGGACCTGGCGACACTCGGCGCGGTGTTGCGCAGGGATGAGCAGGCGGGCGGGTACGTGGTGCAGCATATTTATCTTTACGATCCGGATCTGCCGAAAGAAGCGCCGCCGCTGGCGCGGCCCGATTCGCTTGTCCATGAGGGCGAGGTCATCGTCAGCGTTGATGGCGAGAGCACTCTCAGCGTTGCCGATGAACGCGCGTTGCTGCGCGGGAAAGCCGGCCGACAAGTGTTCCTTCGCGTGCAGTCTTCCGCGGGACAACTGCGCGACGTTATCGTCACGCCCATCTCTTCGAAGGACGACGCCAACCTGCTCTACAACGAGTGGGAGTATTCGCGACGGCTCAAGGTCGACGCGGATTCTCTGAGCCATATCGGATACGTGCACTTGCGCGCGATGGGTTCCGGCGACATCGCAGAATGGGCGCGGGAGTTTTACCCCGTTTTCGACCGCCAAGGGTTGATCCTGGACGTGCGCCACAACAGCGGCGGCAACATCGATCCGTGGCTGCTTGGGAAGCTTTTGCGGCCTGCCTGGTTCTGGTGGCAACCGCGCATTGGAAATCCTAGTTCCAACATGCAATACGCTTATCGCGGACACATCGTCGTGCTGTGCGATCAAAAAACGGCTTCGGACGGAGAAGCGTTCGCCGAGGGCATTCGCCGGCTGGGGCTCGGAAAAGTAATCGGCATGCGGACTTGGGGAGGCGAGATCTGGTTGTCGGCGAGCAACAGGCTTGCTGACAGCGGAATCGCGACTGCCGCGGAAAATGGAGTCTATGGGCCGGATGGAAAGTGGCTCATTGAAGGGCACGGAGTGGACCCGGATATAGTGGTGGACAATCTTCCGCATGCCTCGTTTGAGGGAAGCGATGCGCAGCTCGATGCGGCGCTGCAGTTTTTGAAGGAGCAGATCCAGAAAGATCCGCGGCCCGTTCCCAAGGCGCCGCCCTATCCGAACAAAGCATTTAAGTACGACAAGTAAATCGCCTTGAGCTGGCTAGCGCGTTATGGGTTGGAGAAGCGGCTGGCGGCGAAAAAATAGTGCTTCCGGGCGCTGGGGGCAAAGCCGTGACCGAGCGCCCGGACAAAAAATAAATCCACGAAATGGCGGAGGCCGAAATTATTGCGGCTTGGTGATTAAGCCACAAGCAATGCGCGGGGGAGCGCCGGTGCCGGTGCCGCCAGCGACGGCATGAATCACAATCGACGTGCCGCCGTTGCTGAAGACCGAGCTTTCGTCCGTGCCAAGGGTCACGTTTGGCGCGATGGTGCTGGCGTGAGCCGTGCCGTCCGCGGCAACGATCAACGCAAAGTCCGGGATATCGCCAGCGGGCGTACCCATGGCCATGCCATCATGCCCATGGCCCGAGCCGCCAAAATGAGGACCAGCAGATTTAAAGTCGGGAGGCTCGCACTTGGCCACCTGATGAATGTGAATGGAGTGCTCCCCTGGTGGAAGATTCTTGATGTCGATGTTGATTTTGACGCCCTTGGCGGCGGACGACAGAGTTGCGGTGCCAATGTTCTGGCCTTGCACGTTCTTGAAGTCCACTACGACGGGCTTTGCGGCTTGCGCGTGACTGTTCTGCACAAAAACCACACCCGCTGCCGACAAAAACAGCGCGGCACAAACGGAAACTCTCATGGCGGTTCTCCTCCCAGCGAATTGGTATCCAGAATTTGGGCTATCCTGGAAAATCTCTGGATTCAATCTAGCGCAAGAGCCCCGGAGATGTAACAACTTTTACTCAAGTAGCCACCGGGAGATGGGCGAATACCGCGTGCCCGTCCTTATGGAAGCCGGCTAAGGCTGATAGAGACTCGGAAAACTCTTTTTCAGATTCTCCAGTTTGGGCAGGTCGTTGTACACGATGTAAGGATTATCAGGATTGTTCTTGAGGTAGTCCTGATGATAGCCCTCCGCGGGATAGAATGCCTGGAAAGGCTCCACTTTTGTGACGATGGGCCGAGAGTAGACTTTTGCCGCGTCGAGCTGCGCTATGTAGGCCTGCGCGATGCGCTTCTGCTCTTCGCTGGTATAGAAAATGGCGGAGCGGTATTGGGAGCCGGTATCGGGCCCCTGGCGGTTCCATTGCGTGGGATCGTGGGCCACGGAGAAGAAAACCATCAAGAGCTGGCCGTAGGTAAGTTGCGAGGGATCATAGACGACGCTAACGGTTTCGGCGTGGCCGGTAACGCCCATGCTCACGCTTTCGTACGAGGGTGACTTAACGTAACCGCCGGCGTAGCCAGAAGTTGCGGAAGAAACTCCTTTGGTATGTTCGAAGACGGCCTGAACGCCCCAGAAGCAGCCTCCCGCAAAAACCGCCGTTTGTTGGCTCTTTGCGGTGGCCAGCGGCGCATCGATGGTGGGAGCCGGAAAGGGAATTTTTGGTGTTTCCGGGTTCCTTGCGCCGAGGGCACGAAAAGCGGTCCAGCCAATGAGGCCGATAATCACGACTAGAGCGATGCCGCGTCCAATATAAGGGCTTTGCATGGTTCTTCTCTCTCCAAGCCTGTCTTAGCTTACGCTCTTTCCACAGGATTGGATGCGGATCGATAAGAGTTCGGTAAAAGGATGACTTGTCTACCTTTGAGAGCAATGGGCGAATTCTCCGGCGGAGCTGCGGAGGAACATCCGTGACTGGAACCGGATGTCCAGCTGAGGCATCATAGAGTCGAAATGATCATTCTATTTTCTGAGAGGCTACTGCTATGCGCGCAGAAAGAATCCTTGCTCTAGCTTTCACACTTTCACTCCCCGCTCTGGCGGCGGGGCAAGTCACGCACGGCCAAAAGCCCAAACTGCCGCCGCCGTACGCGACCAATTCATCAGGCAACGGACCGCGGGGCACGAAACCTCCGGCGGGATTCCTGCCGACTGTGCCGGCGGGATTTCGCGTGAACGTGTACGCGGCAAGTTTCAAAGTGCCGCGCTGGCTGACGGTGGCCCCCAATGGGGATATTTTTCTGGCCGATAACGGGTCGGGCGAAATCATCGTGATGCGCGACCCGCAACATACGGGCGCGGCGCAGGAACGGGAAGTTTTTGTCGGCGACCAGAAGCGTCCATTCGGAATCGCGTTTCACGATGACTACGTCTATATCGGCAACATGAAAGAAGTGGTGCGGTTTCGCTACGATCCAAAGACCTCGAAGCGGCTTGGCGAAAAGGAACACCTGATGGATTTGCCGGGGGGCGGGCATGACACTCGATCGCTGGCTTTCTCCGCAGATGGGAAGCATCTCTTTGTTGCCGTTGGCTCCGCCTCAAACATTGATACAGGAGAGGATCCGCGGCGCGCGGCAGTAACTATCTGCGATCCCGACGGCAATAATGCGCGGCTGTACGCGACGGGATTGCGGAATCCCGTGGGGCTGGCGCTGGAGCCGGTCACCGGGGAAGTGTGGACGAGCGTGAATGAGCGCGACGAGCTGGGGGATGACTTGCCTCCCGACTACTTTACGTCGTTGAAGGACGGGGGATTTTACGGGTGGCCGTATAGCTACCTTGGGAGCAATGTCGACCCGCGCGTGAAGCAAGAACATCCCGAGCTTGTGGCGCGGGCGATTATTCCGGACGTGCTGCTGGGGGCTCACGTGGCGCCGTTGCAATTTGCGTTTTATACCGGCAAGCAATTCCCGGAGAGCTACCGAGGCGGAGCCTTCGTGGCCGAGCACGGATCTTGGAACCGGGCATCGCGCTCGGGCTACCAGATAGCCTTTGTGGCATTCAAGAACGGAAAACCATCGGCGGACCCCGTACCTTTCATGACAGGACTGGTGCCCGATCCGAGCAAATCGGACGTGAATGGACGGCCAGTGGGTGTTGCGGTAGCGCCGGACGGATCGTTGCTGGTGTCGGACGATGGAGCGGGTGTGATCTATCGTATCACCGCGATGAAGTAACCGGAGTAACTGGACTGAGTAGTTGGGGCCAATTCTTCTATAGCTCTTCAACCTTTGCGAATGTTCTTCTGCTGGGACTGGCGGATGCCGCCTTTTCGTTCACCCACCTGAGGTGCCCGCCCTCCCTGCAAATTTGTAAAGATATGCGTGGTGCGTGAG
>Ga0137403_10003356_pt1 | contig 19238 bp, 20 predicted proteins | sample CZOMad2_1_16fung_FD_122057 | JGI IMG/M metagenome (GOLD analysis project Ga0137403, IMG submission 122057) | Vadose zone soil fungal communities from Angelo Coast Range Reserve, California, USA - CZOMad2_1_16fungal (Hybrid Assembly) | ecosystem: Environmental > Terrestrial > Soil > Vadose zone...
CCAGAAAATGAGGATCCACGAAATCACACGAAGAAAACACCAACAATTGTCCTCGACTTGCATCATTTCTTTGGCGGGTACAAAATGGGCACAAGTTCACCGTCCCCGAGCAATATTCGCCCCGAGTAATATTTACCCCTGAGTAACATTAGCCCCTGAGCCCCTTCGAGAGCAGCGTTGGCCCCCCTTCGATCTTTAGGCGTTTCCCCTGAAAGGAATTCGCAATGGAAAACAGTGATCGACCCACAGGCGTCGCGGCAGATCGACCGACGATCATGGTGGCTGATGACTACGACGACGTTCGCTCCATTCTGAAGAGCTGGCTTGAGCAACACAATTGCCGCGTCATTGAAGCAGTTACCGGACAGGAAGCCGTGCAGCAAGCCGAGCGCGAGCGCCCCGATCTGATCCTGATGGATCTGGCTATGCCGGAGGTTGACGGGTTCGGGGCAGTATTCTTGATCCGCACCAATGAGAATTTGCGCGATGTGCCGATCATCGGCATCTCGGCCTATGGTGAGCTTGGCATAGATGCGCAGTTGAAGATTGATCCCAAAGCGGTTGGTTTTAATGACTACCTGGAGAAGCCGTTTGCCGCCGCTAAGCTGTACGAGCTTGTTGATCGATATTTGCCTGAGCGGAGTGGAGTGTTACCGGAGTGACTGTCAGTTGTCAGTTGTCAGTCGCAAGATCAAATGATCTGTCGATTGGCGAAGCCGGAAAAATAAAAAAATCGGCCACAGATTAACGCGGATGACACAGCGCAGCAGAGCCGCAATCAAAAAACCTAAGGGATGATCCACGAAATCACACGAAATAAATAGAGGAACATTTCGTGTGAGTTTGTTTTTCGGGTCGTGTAACTTCGTGGATCGATTTGTTTACTCGCAAAAAGACCTGCTCAAAAAAAAAGAAATTGCCAGTTGGCTTATATTATTTGTTCTGATCGGCATTAATCTGCAGCCAATTTTCTTCTCGGGGAATGAAGACTAAAAGTCTAACCACGTTCCTGCTTTCTGGCGTTGCGCCTGACGAAATATGAAGTCGGCTGCGGCCAGATCCTCAACCGCGAGGCCGAGCGACTTGAACAGAGTGATCTCATCCGCAGATTGGCGTCCACCCTTGAGACCCACTAAGACCTCTCCCAACTCAGCCCTGATATGCTCAGGTCCGATTTCTCCTTCCTTAGCAGCCAGCAAATATTCTCCTGCTTCATTCTGTGCAGACTCGCGCCGGTCTACAAAAAGACTGGCAGCCTTCATGGTCGCACTGTCGATCTCGCGCGCCGCAGGCGAATAAGTGCCGACCGCGTTTATGTGAGCACCCGGAGAGATCCATTCAAGTCGCAGCACCGGGTCGAGAGCGTTTGTCACGGTAACAATAATGTCTGCTCCCTTCAGTGCCGCTTCGACAGTCGGCGCAACTTCTACTGGAAACGAGTAGGCGGGCGAGACCTCACGGACGAACTGCTGAGCGCCCTCCGCCGTACGACTAACAACGCGCACCCGCTTGACCGTTCTTACACAAGCGATGGCTTCAAGATGAGAGCGAGCCTGGACTCCCGCGCCGATGATGGTCAATTGACAGGCGCCCGAACGTGACAGGGTGCGTGTGGCGACCCCGGATACGGCTGCAGTGCGGATAGCGGTGATCGCCGAGGCATTAACCAGGGCCAGCAACTCTCCCGTCTCCCCGCTGAACAACAGCACACCGCCCTGATGTGCATCCTTGCCTCGGGCTGCATTCCCAGGAAAGACGCAAATCGCTTTCAGACCATAAGCCGATGGCTCGGTTGCCTTGTATGCAGGCATCATGGCAATCAGTCCAGCCGAGTTGGGAGGGCGAATTACCATTCGCAAAGGCAGATGGAACTCTCCGCGTGCCAGGGAAGCAAGAGTTTGTCCCATGAGCTCGATGCAGTCGGCCATTGGCAGGAGCTGTTCGACTTCGGCATGCGTGACGACGAGGAGTTTAGGCAAGGGTTCTTTCTCCGGCACTGGTGATTTTTCGTTTTGGTTGAGTGTTGTGTTTGTTGGAATAGTCCACGAAATCACACGAACAAGAACGATTCGATAGTCCACGAAATCACACGAACAAGAACGATTCGATAGTCCACGAAATCACGCGAACAAAACGATTCGAAGGCCACTCGATAATCGACGAAACCACACGAAGGATTACCCCAAATCGTAAGTCAAATCATTCCCATATACTGAAATCGTTGAACAAGAAAACTGGGCCGTAAGTGCTGGCGCCAATTGAATTGTGATTCTACTAGGAATCGCCGCGTTTCGCTCCGGTTTTGGAAAAAAAAGTCTGCGTGGCATAGCCATTGCCAAACACACAGGCGGAGGCTATGGAAATGAAAAAAATTGCAGCAACCGTTTTATGTCTCTTGGCCCTGACTATAACGGCAATCCCCGCGGGAGCTCAGACTCGCAGCCGTCGCACTTATGATCAACGGATTCAAACCAGTCGTTATAGCAACGATGTTTATCGTAATGGCGGAAGCCGTGACCGGAGTTATCGGAACAATGTTTATCGAGATCAGCAATACAGCAACAACGCCTACTACGATGGCTATGGATACGACAACCGATCCGTTTGGGACAAACACCGTGACAAGATCACTACCGCAGGTGGCGCGGCAGCCGGTGCAATCATTGGCGGATTGATTGGTGGAAAGAAAGGCGCAATCCTGGGTGCGCTCGGCGGTGGTGGAGGTGCGGCACTTTACACCTACAAGATTCGCAATAACCGGCGGTACTAATTAATTCACGAGTTTGGTTACTCATCTAATCGATGAGTAACCTTGTAGGGGCCCGGGTGTGAAGGGGAGAGCACACCCGGGCCTCAACACTTTTCTGCCTGCCAAACAAAAAGCTCATTTTTCATTTGTCGTTTTCCATTCGTCATTTGTCATCGAACCGAGGCAAGGCTATTCAAAGACTGCACCGCAATCCATTACAATCGCTTTGATGAAGGTCGGCGCTCGCGGAAAAAAGCTCTTTCCCAAGTTACTACTACTCCTGTTCGGCATTATCGCTGGCGCGCTAATCGCCGAAGTTGCGCTGCGAGTGCTTGGCTACTCTTACCCGGAGTTTTATCAGCTCGACTACTCTCGTGGTTACACCTTGCGCCCGGGGATGGAAGGTTGGTATCGCAAAGAAGGGGACTCGTACGTCCGCATCAACAGCGATGGGCTACGCGATCGCGAACACTCCAAAAACAAACCGCTGGATACCATACGAATTGCCGTCCTCGGAGATTCCTATCCCGAGGCCCTTCAGGTGACGCAGGAGCAGGCCTTCTGGGCGGTCATGGAAAAACAACTGCAAGACTGCGGCAGCTTTGGCGGCAAGAAAGTGGAAGTGCTTAACTTCGGCGTCTCAGGCTACGGCACGGCGCAGGAGCTGATCACGCTGCGCAAACAGGTTTGGCAGTATTCACCGAATATCGTTCTGCTCGCGGTAACCACGAACAACGACATTAGCGATAACTCCCTTGCGTTGAAAAAAACGGGAGAAGTTCCTTACTTTGTTTATCGCGACGGCGCGCTGGTGTTGGACGATTCGTTCCGGACTTCCCGAGCCTTCCGGCTGCGACAGTCTTTCTTGAATCGCTTTGGGCGCTGGTTGAAGGATCACTCGCGTGTCGTCCAGGCACTCAACGAAGGGCATCATGGTTTAAAGATTCTGTTGGGTTCCTGGCGCGATCGGCTGAAGAAGTCCCCGCCACCTCCTGCGCAGACTCAACCCGCTGCCGGCATACCAAGGACCGAAGAACCGGGCATTGATAACCAGATTTATCTCGAGCCGATCAACCAGGCTTGGAGCGACGCCTGGAATGTTACCGCGGGCATAGTTAAAGCGATGGCCGCCGAAGTTAAGAATCATGGCGCGAGTTTTGTCGTAGTCACGTTGAGCAACCCGCCGCAGGTGTTTCCTAATGAAGACTTTCGCCGGGAGTTTCTGAAGCGAATCGGAGCGGGAGATATCTTCTATCCGGACAATCGCATCAAGGCATTATCCGAGCAGGCAGTCATACCTGTGATCAATCTCGCCCCAGATCTGCAAAAGTATGCTGATCAACGAAACGCATTCCTGCACGGGGTTGGAGCAAACATCGGAAATGGGCATTGGAACGCGTTGGGCCATCGCGTTGCGGGTGAGCTGCTCGCGGGGAAATTGTGCGAGCAAATGGGTTCTTTGAAACCCAAAACATGATCCACGAACTTACACGAAATTTTGTGTGATGCGCGTGGATCGATTTGCTTACGTGCTAACACTTTGGCACGGAGGCGCTGACAAGAACACCAGTACGACATTGCCAAATAGCGCCGGCCGTTCGGTTCTGTTATAGATATCCTTACGATCAAACACTTCGGAGAGAGCATGGATTACCACGAGAATGTTCTAGGTCTTATCGGGCACACACCGCTGGTCAGGCTGCACCGGTTAGCCCGGGAAACCAAAGCGACTGTGCTGGCCAAGATGGAGAGCCTAAATCCCGGGTACTCGGTAAAAGACCGGATCGGCATCGCGATGATTGAGGCCGCCGAACGCGAAGGGATTCTCAAGCCGGGTGGGACCATCGTTGAGGCAACTTCCGGGAATACCGGAATCGGACTTGCCCTGGCGGCTGCGGTTAAGGGTTACCAGTGCATCTTCGTTATGACTGACAAAGCCTCAGTCGAGAAGTCGCGATATCTGAAATCACTCGGCGCTGATGTGGTCATCACTCCCGTATCCGCCAAGCCGGGGACGCCGGACCACTACGTTTCCACTGCTAAAAGGATCGCTGCCGAGACTCCCAACTCCTTTTATCCCGACCAGTATTCACATCCGGCAAATCCGGAGGCCCATTACCGCACTACGGGTCCGGAAATATGGGAACAGACGGAAGGGAAGATCACGCACTTTGTGGCCGGGCTCGGCACGGGCGGGACGATCTCGGGCACAGGCCGCTTTCTCAAGGAGAAGAACCCTGCGATCAGGATCATCGGCGCCGATCCATACGGTTCAGTCTTCAAGACGTACAAAGAAACCGGAAAACTGGTCGAGGCCACGCCTTACCTGGTTGAAGGAATTGGTCAGGAAGTAATACCACCAAACGTGCACATCAAGTATGTCGATGAAGTAATCAATGTCACCGATCGCGAATCATTTGAGACCGCTCGCCAGTTGGGCCGGTTGGAAGGAATTTTTTGCGGGGGTTCCACGGGCACCAATCTGGTTGCCGCCCTGCGCGTGGCACGCGACCTGGATGAAGACGCGGTGGTGGTATTCATCGTGTGTGACACGGGGGAACATTACCTCAGCAAGTTTCAGTCAGACGAGTGGATGAAAGAAAAGCGTTTGCTCGAGCCTCAAAAAATCACCGCCGGTCTGATGTGTGGAACAAAAAGAGCCCAGGCGCCGGCACAAGTCATCTTCGTTGCCCCCACAGATAATGTTGGCGATGCCCTGGCTCGGATGGACCAGGTAGGTGTGACGCAGTTGCCGGTGATCGAAGATGGGCGGGCAGTTGGATCAATTCGTGAGAACCGGGTATTGGCCAGGGTTGTTCGCAATCGCGAGCTGCTGGATGCAAAAGTCCATGAGGTGATGGAAGCGAGTTTCCCAACTGTAGATGTTGATGCCAGTTCCGATGAAGTGACGCGGCGTTTGCGCACCAGCCCGGCGGTGCTCGTGGAAGAGTATGGCCGCATCGTGGGCATCATTACGCGACATGACGTATTGGATACCACTGGGGGTTAGTGTCTGACGTTCCAGTCCGGGGAAAACTGCATTTATCATTGGACGTTGGACATTTTTCATTTGTCATTTAGAGACGATGTTTCGTGTGATTTCGTGGATCGTTCCTCTCGTGCGGAGGACAACGGATCCACGAAATTACACAAACCCTAAGAACCAAATCACACGAAATGTACGGCGTTGTATTTCGTGTTATTTCGTGGATCAGGTCTTAGGTTGGGCTGACAACGTTCGACGGTTGTAGAATTTAACAACCAGACCTTCACCAAGGTCTCTGGAAGCCGTCGAAGCAAACCCCTCTAAATAATTTGCAGGAACGTAAGTATCGGCTCCTTCAATCGTCAGCGGCACTTCGGTCACGATCCACTTTTCAATGTAAGGAAGAAACGACTGGTAGATCTTTGCGCCGCCTATCACGAATAAATCGGATTTCAAATCCCGACTGAGCGCCAGCACCGATTCGACATTGCGATGCACGACTACGAGTTCCTGCGCCTCGATGTCTGACTGACGACTCAGTACGATGTTCAATCGATTCGGGAGAGGGCGCTTTAGTGTGAGCCACGTCTTGTGACCCATCACGCAAGCATGCCCGGTGGTTGTTTCTTTGAAGAACTTCATATCGGCAGGGTAATGCCAGGGCAGCTTGCCTTCCTTGCCTATGGCCCCATTTCTGTCGACGGCGACTATGCCGATAATTGACATCGGTTATGGCACCTTTCAAACCTTGAGTTCGCGCCGACAAAGCTTTCATGCCCAGGCGCAATAAAGCAAAGAAGTCTTCTTTGATGTTTCTATTTGTTGGCGATCGAGTTCCAGCCCTCGCCCATCCCGCGCCAATATAGCCCAGCAAAGGCGCAAGATAGCCGCAAATCGCGGAATCAACAAGACTAAACATTGTTGTTGACCGCCTAAGAGCCAGGTCAGTATAATTTGAGTCGCCTCACGCCCGCCTGATATCCCCGAAGGAGCACAAGATGATGTCCACAATAGAGGTAAGGGTTCAAACCAATAATGCATGGCGTTTGCTGCTGGTTGCTCCCGTTGGAATGGCTCTGTTCTATTACTTGTTCGGGTATATGCCCGCTTCGTTTTGGATTCTCGGCGGCGCTGTCTTGCTCGCTCTTCCTTTCAGTCTGCTCCGACGAACTGGTGACGGACCCTGCATTGTATTGAGCGATGAAGGAATCCTGGACAAGCGACTCAAGGTCGGGGTCATTCATTGGCGCGACGTAAAGAGGGCGTACCGCTATTCGCTGCATGGAGTGCCTTACGTATGTCTGGACCTTCACAACCTCAAAGAGTATGAGGCACGCCGGCCCGTACTATTGCGAGTCCTCTCAAGTTTCCAAAGGCTATTCGGGATGAGTTCGATCGCAATCTGTGCCAGCGGTCTTGATCTCGATAGCGGCGCCCTGTTGAATCAAATTCAAGCAGGCTGCCAGGCGGCCTACCAAAAGTAAATAAGGGGAGATAAAGGAATGATTATTTATCGAGGGCTAGGGTTTCTCGCGCTGATTTGTTATGTCGGTGCTGGAGTCTTGATTGCCTCATTGCTGAATTGGGGCTTCGGAATCGATGTTCTGATGACCAAAGCGTGGTGGCCCCTCCACCTCACCTTTGTATTTGGTGCGGCCGTCACTTTCATCGTTGGTTTCTATCTCAACCGCCAACCTGTTGAAGAAATGATTTACGAGAAATCAGGACCGGTAACCGTTCTCAAACCCCGTCATACTCTTTACTTCATTAGAATGGAATACTGGGGGCCAATTATCCTTGCCATTTATCTTTTTGCCTGCTTTGGTTACCAGTTCAAATAATTCAAACTGCAACTGGCGCGGCGATCTTGCCGTGCGATTGATAACCCACCAGTTTCAAATTCTCGTAGCTCATTGCCAGCAGACCATCCAGTCCTCGCAGGCGTTTTCCTTCATCGTTAATCTCCAGGCGAGGGAGCGGCAGCGGTGTGCGAGACAGAAGTTCGCGCACCTGGTCCAGATGGTTTTGATAGATGTGATAATCGCCGAGCGTGTAGATGAACTCCCCCGCCTCGAGACCGGTGACATGGGCCACCATATGCAGCAGTAACGCATAAGAACTGATATTAAAAGGTATGCCCAGAAAAGCGTCTGCGGATCGCTGGTAGAGCTGCAAGTGCAGTACTCGAGACTCTTCGACTTTGAACTGAAACAGAGTGTGGCACGGTGGCAGGTCCACCTTGTCAGCCTGGCTGGGATCCCAACCGGTGACGATCAGCCGGCGCGAGTTTGGGTTATGCTCAATCTCACTTATTAAGTTTGCTATCTGATCCACACCGTCGCGTTGTGGATAGTGCCCACCAAAAGAGCGCCAGAGGTAACCGTAAACTGGTCCCAGATCGCCGGCGGCGCGGCCGAAACGATCCGTGTGTGCTTCATCAGCCCACTCGGCCCAGATATCCACACCTTTGTCGCGCAGGTTCAGCTCGTTTGTGTCGCCTGAAAGAAACCAGAAAAGTTCTTCAGCGACCCAACGGAACGGGATTTTCTTGGTCGTGACAATGGGAAAGCCGGCCCGAAGATCAAAGCGGGTTTGGTAACCAAAATGCGAGATGGTTCCCACCCCGGTGCGATCGCTGTGCTCGCGACCATTTTCGAGAATTGACCTGAGCAGCTCGTGGTATCGTTTCATGGCCTAATCTGGTTTTCCGTGCCCTGTTGTGGATCAGTTAATTGCGGGTAGTGTAATGGTTTCGGTTGTCGCTGCCATCTCTGTGTCCTCTCCTGTCTCCGTGGTGAGCGGTTTCCTCATCATATCCCACCACGGAGACACGGAGGACACAGAGTACCGGCAAAAACCCCAAAACATGACACTACCTAATTGTGAAACTCGATTCAGCCAGAGCGAGAAGGGTGATTATAATACGTCGGTCACGTCGACTACGAAAATGAATGAAATCAACCTTTGCTTTCTGGGATTCGGGAATGTGGGCCGCGCGCTGGCTCGTTTGCTGGTAGCGAAAACCGAAGAACTGCGCCAGCTGTACGGAATTGAATGGCGCATAACCGGTGTAGCTACCCGTCGGATGGGTTGGCTCGTCAACGAAAACGGCCTCGAAGTTCCCCGCTTGCTTGCAAACGAAAACGTGGACGCGTTAGCCACGACCGGTATCGCCGACTGGCTGAAGAGCGCTCGCCCCAACGCGGTTTTCGAAACCACTTCGCTCAACCCCGAGACCGGCCAACCGGCCATCGATCACTTGCGAGCTTCGTTGCAAGCGGGTGCGCACGCCATCACGGCCAATAAAGGACCAATCGTTTACGGCCATGCCGAGTTAAGTGCGCTCGCGGCGTCAGTGGGCCGGCAGTTTCTTTTCGAGTCCACTGTCCTGGACAGCGCTCCGGTGTTTTCTCTGTTTCGCGAAACGCTGCCCGCGGTCAAGCTGCGCGGATTCAGCGGGGCGTTCAACTCTACGACCAATGTAATCATTGAGACGATGGAAGCCGGTCGCAGTTTCGAAGAAGGCGTGAAGATCGCCCAGGATCTCGGCGTAGCTGAAACGGATCCCAGTCATGATGTTGACGGCTGGGATTCCACCATGAAGGTTTGTGCCGTCGCGCAGGTACTGATGAAAAAAGATCTGCGACCGGCGGACGTGCGACGCGAAAGCATTCGCGGTTTGACCACATCAGTGCTCCAGAAAGCTCGGGCCGAAGGGAAGCCCTACAAGCTGATTTCGCGAGTGAGAACCAGCGAAGATGGGTCAGTGGAAGCGTCGGTAAAACCTGAGCAGGTAGGTGCTGCGGATCCGTTTGCCGGTGTTCGCGGAACATCGCTGGCGATCCATTTTGAGCTCGACATGATGCCGGGGCTAACCATCATTTCACATCGTCCAAACCTGCAGAGTACCGCTTATGGTTTGCTCGCCGACTTTATCAGTGCTGCAAGAAGATAGCCCATCCACGAAATCACACGAAACGAAAAAACAAAGTCACGAAATGTTCTTTGTAATATGTGTAATCTGCGTAATCTGCGGTTAGCTTCCAGCAATTTCACGCACGCCCTGGATCAATCGTTCAACCTCTTCGTCAGTTGTATAGCAAGCACACCCGGCACGCACCAGACCTTCTTCGCCAAGGTTCAAACGTTCGATCACAGTGGCAGCGTAAAAATCGCCGTGGGAAAGAAACAGCGCCCTGGATGCGAGCCGTCGCGCCACTTCGCTCGAGGCCCAGCCATCAATCGTGAACGAGATAGTTGGTGTGCGGGGAGTCGAGCCCGGAACGGGACCGTAAAGATGAAGCCCAGGTATCGCAGCTAGTCCTTCCCACAACCGCTTGATCAAAACCGCGTTTCTTCTATGAAGTTCCTCGTAAACCGCGCTTAGTCGCCCGACTCTTGACCCCTTTGCACCAAGCCCGGCGAGAAAATCAATCGCTGCGGCCGTACCTACCATGCCTTCCTGATTTTGTGTTCCAGTCTCGGCGTTCTCCGGAGCGTAATCGGGCGCCGGTAGTAATTTAGGAAACTTGATTGCTTCAAACAGCGAACGCTTGCCGTAAAGAACACCGATGTGCGGCCCATAGAATTTGTAGGCTGACATGGCCAGAAAATCACAGTCCCAGGCCTGCACGTCCGCCAATTCGTGCGGCGCGTAATGTACCGCATCGACGAGCGCCAGAGCCCCAACACTCCGGGCTTTGTCGATGGCCCGGCGCACATCGTTGATGGTCCCCAATGCATTCGAGGCCGCGCCAATCGCGATCAGTTTAGTCTTCTTACTGACCGCTTGTTCGAACTGGGCCCAGTCAAGTTCCCCTGTGGCGGGAATCATTCTGATGGTTTGCACGGTCATGCCACGCTCTTTTGCCAACCACCTCCAGGGGTCGATGTTCGCGTGATGATCGAGTTCCGTCACAATCAATTCGTCACCTGGACCAAACTGCGGACCCAGCGCTCGGCCGAGATGATATGTGAGAGTTGTCATGTTGGCGCCGAAGGCAATCTCGTCGCTGGCGGCGTTGAGGAATTCTGCGCAGACTTTCCGCGCATGTTCGAGCGCTGCGTCAGTTTCTTCGCTGGTAGGGTAAGCCCAGTGGGTGTTCGCATTGTGGTGATAGAGATAGTCGCTCATCTCTTCGACCACTTGCCGGGGTACCTGGGTGCCTCCTGGACCGTCAAAGTAGGCGACGTTCCGGCCGTTATGTATTCGCTCGAGCGCTGGAAAGTGTGAGCGAATCTGGGAGACCGGAGCGACCTCTAGTGCGTGCGTTGTTTCGACCATTCTTGTGATACCCAACTGAGTGTTTCGCTGTTTCGCTAATAACCGTAAAAAAGAAAGTCTAGCCACAGATTAACGCCGATTACACGGATCAAAATATCACAAAGCCTCTCTAAGTTCGCTTGGCTCGCTTGGCACGTCTCGTGCAAACAGGTGCCTCAGCGGTGCTAGTGACCCGCTCGGTTTACATTCTTTCGGGCATTTTGCCTGGGCGCTATGCCGCAGGCCTCTTTTCTGCCCCTCTCCCCACCGCTGAAACGCGCACGGTAAAGATGACAGACGAGCGACGAAGACAGGATCGATTCACTGTTTGTCTGGATGCGACCTGGCATGGGCGTGCCGGTAAGAACGGAGCTCGGGTGGTCGATCTGTCTGAAGGCGGATGTTACATAGACAGTATCGTTGAAGTTGCCGAGAGCGAGCCGCTCACGCTCGGACTGATGATGCCTGACGGAAAGTGGCTCGTGTTGAAGGGAGAGGTTGCCCATCGTACTCCTCGGCTGGGTTTTGGGGTACGGTTTGTCGGGCTCACGGATGGGCAGAAGGAAAAACTGGATTTCCTGTTAAAACGCGCAAAGGGCGAAGACAAATCAGAAGAGATCTCCTTTGCCATCCCGAGCTAGTTGGGACACCAATGTTTGCCGCAGGGTGTTGGGCTTGGTAATGTATCTTCGCTTTGATTCGAAGATCCGTATCACTTACAAAGGGTCGCAGGACAGCTTTAATCCCGGTTGTTCTGCTTACTAGCCTGTGGATTTCCGCCGCCGGTCTGGGCCCACTCGCTCAAATCCCCTCAACCGACCGACCCGGTGGACTCTATTTCCAGACTTTCATCAGGATTAGACCCGACGCGCTGAGTTCTGGAGCCTCGCGTCTGTTGATGGCTTCGCTTGCGCGCACAGTCGAAAAACAATGGCCCTCACCTCTTAAGGCCACTTTACAATCAAGCTTTAGCGGAATTCCTGCCGCTCTTTTTTCCTTAAACAACGCAGCGGGCAGACCAGCTTCCTTTTGCACAACGAGGCGCTCAACTTCGCAAACTCGAGCGCCGCCATTTCTTAGATCATAACGACCCAGTGTAGAACTCGCATCCAAAGAGCTCGCTTCCCAGCAAGCTCCGAGGCGGCATTCTGCAAACTTCCACTTAACGAAATAGAAATGGAGATCGTATGAGCTCGGAAATTATTGTTGTTGTAGTCTTGTGTGCGCTGGCTGTTGTGGGTCTAGTCGTTCTTGAGAGAAACTCGCGCCGGAATAAAGAAGAGCCTCGTCAGTCGGAAGACAAAGACTGAACTGATACCAGGTGGCGTCCAGCACAACTGGACGCCACCTCCGGTAGTGGGTCAGTTTGATGTCCGATAAGCTTTATAGCTTGTCGTAACGCGCGACAAACCAAAGTTTATTGGACATTTGAAGCGAAACTGACCCGCTACCCCCCTCCCAACGACTGTGCTGTCAGGAGCGAGAGAACATGAGTGTTCTATGGAAAAAAGTGAGACGTGAAGGTCTCAACCTGCTTTTGATAACTGGTGGGATCCTCTCAGCCGGTATGGGTTTAAAGGGCTTCCTGCTATCGAGTCACTTCATCGATGGAGGTGTGACTGGAGTCTCGATGCTGTTGGCGAACGTGCTTGGCTTTCCTCTCTCTGTGCTGATTGTGGTGATCAATCTTCCCTTTGTTCTCATCGGGTATCGGCAGATTGGCTGGAAGTTCGCGCTCAAAAGCGCATTGGCTATCGTCGGTCTTTCATTTTGTCTGGCGTTCATTAAGTATCCGGACGTCACTCCCGATAAGCTTTTGACCGCGGTTTTTGGCGGCATCTTCATTGGCGCGGGAATCGGACTGGCAATTCGCGGCGGAGCGGTTTTGGACGGCACTGAAATCGCTGCACTGTTGATTAGCAAGAGCAGTCACATGCTGAAGGTTGGGGACGTCATTCTGATCCTCAACGTTCTGATTTTTTCTGCCGCCGCATTTTTTCTGGGCATCGAGTCCGCGCTTTATTCAGTATTGACTTACTTTGCCGCTTCTAAAACGGTTGACTTTCTGTTACACGGAATTGAAGAGTACACATCCATTATCATCATCTCCGAGAAGAACGATGAGATTAGACAAGCGATACTCGGAGTGCTGCGGCGCGGCGTGACGATTTTCAAGGGACAGGGCGGCTTATCGGATAGCGAGCAGAAAATTCTGTACTGTGTGGTCACGCGGCTGGAGATAGGCAGGGTTAAGACACTCGTTCGTGAGTTTGATGAGGATGCTTTTATCCTGGTGCATCCGTTGGCGGACGCTGAGGGCGGAGTGCTGAAGCGACGCGCACTCAGTTAAGTGGGTTGGTGAGAAAAAAGGAAGAACGATTCCATTTGTCGTTTGACGTTGGACATTTTTCATTTGTCATTTAGAAGCCAATTCGTGTGATTTCGTGGATCGTTCTCGTCGTGCGGGGAAACACGGATCCTCGAAATCAGACGAATTAGTTTTTCGATGACAAATGAAAAATGTCCAATGTCCAACGACAAATGGGTTTTCAATGTCCAACGACGAATGTCAAATGATCTTTCAGCCTCCTAATTCGATCCTGAGCGCGTTCCAGTGTTCTTCATCGGCATTGCAAGCTTGCCATCAGCTCCACTGGTTAACGCTAGAAAAGCAGCATCCTGCCGCAGCGAATCAAAGACTGCGTCAACTCGCGCTTCCATCATCTCTTTGGTGCGGACGGCCCGGTAACGCTCGTAAGCAAAGAAATGTCGTTTCAGCAGCGCGAGCGCTTTTTCGCGTTGGCCCGTCTGGGCGTAAATAGCCGCCAGGTTGTACGAGGCCGGAAGAAGGTTTACGTTTGCGCGGGCGATCTTCAAAGCTTCATCGCCATGACCGGACGCGGCCATAAAGACCGCAGCGAACACCAGGTTGTAAGGATCCTTTGGATCAAGCGCCAGGGCTTTCTGCGTGTACTCATTGCCCTTTGCCGGGTCTCCTTCGGAATTCCAATAGACAGCCAAATTGCGATATGTCAGCGCCAGTGGGTACTCGGCGATCGACTGTTCCATCAGGGATAAACCCTTCTTGAACTCTCCATCGTGTATCGTCATTTTCCCAAGGCCGTGGAGCGCTACCGCACGCGAAAGCGGATCGGAGGGCATGTTGAGAATTGTCTCGAACGTGGACCGCGCTTTGTCCCAGTCGCCGATGTGATGACGATAAAGCTCGCCAAGGTATCGGAGCGGCACCGGATCGGCCGGGTCCATTTGCCTCGCTCTGCTGTACAACTTTTCAGCTAGCACATAACGCGCACCCATTTCCGCCCTGAGACCACTTCGCATAGTTTGTTCAATCAAAGCGCTCTGGCGGGCGTCGAATACCGGTGAGTCGGAGATCGCCGCAACCTCGACCCCCAGTTTCTTCAACTCTTTCGCGGCTTCCTTCGCTTTTTTGGGGAACAGGCACTTCTGTTGGACCACCGAACTGAAGAGCTTGATCGCAGCGGGATTGTCGCCGGCTTTTTCTTTCTCTTTCGCCTCCTTTAGTTGAGTATCGAGGGCGCTCTCGCGCTGCTTCATTTCGGTATCGACAAGCTTCTCAGCTTGCTCGACTTTCAACATACCGTTCTTATTCTCAGCCTTGCCCAGGGGCGTGCCATCTGCGGTTGCCAACACGGCGACAGGCGGTTTGGAGTCGCCGATCAACTTCTGGCCCAGGGGAGTACCGTAGTCGGCTACTTCCATCGATACGCACTGGGTGGCATACATCGACAGGATGCGTGACATTCGCATGCTGGATTTCTTGAACTCATCTAGTGAGGAGGGCAGCCAGTAGAGGATGAGCCCTGCGGCGGGAGGGTCTTTAGGTTCGCGCATTCTCCACGGCACGGGGTAAACCTGCGGCGCTGATGCGCCGCCACCACCGGACATCCCGCCAGTGCCGCCACCCCCACCACCCCCACAAGTGGCCCAGACAGATTGGAAAGAAAAAAGAGCGAGGAGGACGATAGCCAGAAGTCGGTATGTTGGTGTTCTCATGGTCATTTACATCTTGCCGGCTTTCATATCGGCCAAGCGCTTTTCAAAACGGGTGGTATCGACCTTGTCGGTCTTGCCCTGTTGAATTGCTTGTTCCGCAACAGCCAGGGCTTCCTCTTTCTTTCCTGAGTTGAATAAGAAATTCGCCTTGGCAGCCAGGTTCTGGAAGGTTTGCTTGACCTTGATCGACTGGTCCGCCCACTTCAGCGCTTCGTCCCACTTGTCATCGCCGGCATAGGCATTCGCAACACTGAGCGGAATGCGCCAGTCGGTCGGATTGGCTGCGATAGCGGCATCGACCTTGGCGCGCCAGATTGCTTCGACGTTTGGAATCTCTATTGTGAACGGGACAGCTACTTTCTCCCAACGAATAACTACCTGGGCGGAATTCGGGGTAACCACGGGAAAGCTATACTCCAACCACTCCTGGTTTTCGCTCATCCATTGCGGCTTTGCTTTTACGCGCAATGTATCTTTCGCTGCGTCGTAGTTGAAGCTGCCCCATTGATTGGAAACCCCGTTGAAAACGATGGTCCATTCATCTTTGGTCGGAATGGTATGCAAGCTATAACTTCCGGCGGGGAGTTTCTGGCCATTGATCATGACGTCGTCAGTGACAACGAAAGTCGTTGCTTCATTGGCGCCCGCTCGCCACACGTGGCCCCAGGGGACGATTGGGGCACCCTTAAGACGGGCGTTTTGATCGTCCAGGGTCGCCTCACCTTTCACAGTTGCCTCTGCGGCTGCTGGAGCGTCTCCCCAAATCTTTCGTCCTTTCACTCCTGGACGACTGTAGGTGATGGTTACGTCGGTAACGCCAATCCGCTGCGTCACGGTGGCCTTTTGGCTGGGGCGCGGAAGCACGACGGGTTGCGTCTGCGCCAGGGAATATTCAAAGCCGCAAAGCAGCAGCACAACCGAAAAGAAGCAGTACGTGTAGATGTTCTTGAAGGAAATCATGGTTCTCTCCTCGTTACCAGTTTGATTGCCGTTGTGCCTAGAGGCGAGTCAGGCCACATATTTTATCAGGGGTTTAGTTGAACTACGAAATCAAATACACATGGAACGAGTTATTACGATTACATCCGGGGAAATCCATTTTTCCGGTAACGCGATGTGGTGAATTTGCTGAGAAAAACATTACACCACGGAGACACGGTGAACACTGAGAAGCTTTTTCGCGAAAGTCTCAGAGTTACCGGCAGTCGGGGATTGTTCATATGCCACCTACCAAAAATTCAAGCTCAGCTTTCCGATAGATGAACCACCCTTCCCGGTCGTTTCGCGCAGGTCCAGAGGCATTTAACCCCAAATGAAACTGTGTGCGAGACAGATTACTAGGGTTTGCGCGTGGCATTCAGATTGTTCTGTATCCAAGCGTTGCTTCAAGGTCCAAACGCTTTGAGGGAGTGTCAAGGAAAGAGGGTGTGCGGACCTCGTTTAACGGTAATCGGATGATGCGCACACCCTCTTTTTATGATCGGAATCTTGCTTCAGCATATCACTATTCCCTGGACTACACGATGTCGAAACTTACTAACCTCCTAACCCAGCAGCTTTGCACTCTGTTCGTAGTCCTCATGTTTGCGGGGCTGCTGCTGGCCCAGCAAAGTACGATCGCTTCATTGCGCTCCTCCGACGCGGACGCAATCGTGACGCGTATCGCAATCGACAGCGAACCCCCACCACATCCAGGCAGTCCGGGAGAAATCATCGCCAACTTTATTCGTAGTGAAGCTAGAGTGCGCGAAGCTCTAAATCAACACACCTTTAAGCGCGAGGTCGTCCTTCAGACTGTCAATGAGAGCGGACAAGTCACGGGAGAATACATTCGCGACTCTCAATTCCTCTTCGACGACCGCGGCAATCGCATTGAGCGCGTAACCTACCATCCGCCTTCAACCATCCGGGAGATGAGAATCACCAGGGAAGACATTCAAGACCTGGCTGGGGCCCAACTGCTGGGAATGGACATCACTGAGGCAGGGAAGTACAGCATCTCCTACGCGGGCAGTGAGAAAATTGACGATCGCGATCTTTACGCACTCGATATCCTCCCGATTCAAAAGCCCGACCCGCAGCGCATGAAAGAGCGCTTCTTCATCGGCCGAGTCTGGATCGATCCCACCACCTACCATCTCGTAAGAGTGAAGGGAATCGTTGAGCCTCATGGAAAGCAGCGCTTCCCCCATTTTGAAACCTGGCGAGCTCCTGTCGGTGACGGATTTTTCTTTCCTGTTCACACCGAAGCCGACGACGTCCTGGCATTTCCCGGACGTGACGTTCATTACCGCATCATGGTGAAGTACTACGGCTACAAACGCTTTGCCAGCCGGCTAACGATCACCGAAATCGATGGACCTTCGACCAAAGAATTATCTCCCCGGCAATAACCATGAAAGCCTCAGTTTTAATTCTTAGCCTCATTCTTGCCGCAGCGATGACCAGTCAGGCCCAGAGCATCGACGGCTGCACCGTAAATCGCAGTGCCCCTCCAGCCGGCATGTACTCCTGGGCGCCTCACGCCGAAATCAGCGTCTACTTCGTAAGCGGCATGTTTACCATCGAGCAACGGGAGACTCTCGTCCTGGCAATGCAGAACTGGACGGTCGCGTCCAGAAAGGTTGGCGCGGGAGTCAGATTCGATTACGCGGGTGAAACCGCAGGGCTGGTTAACTGCAGCAATTGCCTGACGATAACAAGGCGAGAAGTTTTCAAGAACGATCGCAAGCACTATGCCTTCTTCAATCCGCTGCGGCAAGACTCACAAGGCGTCCTCATATCAGCATGGATTGATTTTGATTTCGCAACGACTAGTCCCCAGGCGCTTCAGGGATTCATGGCTCATGAACTGGGACACGGCATGGGACTCTGGGACTGCCGGAATTGCAAAAAGAAACAGACGATCATGAACGGGTTTCCCGGTATCAACAAAGATAACGGTTTGATTGAACCATCGTTTTGCGATCTGGAAGTTGTTCGCCAGGTTTACCAACGGCGACTGGCAGCCAATACCCAGGGGGGACCTGATTAGCGAAAGCTTGACCTCTGCGTAAGACCTTCGCGGTCTTATGCGCGAGCCGGCGGACTCCATGACCCGCGGTTGACGATACATCGCCCCGTCACCGTGGTGTCATGGAACGCAGGACAAAACTCAAAAGACGTGACAACAGCTTTGCTAAACAGATTATCATTACTCAGTCGTCATCTGGTCCTGCCGATTCTTTGTTTCTTAGGAATCGGCGCGTTTCATTGCCAGTTGGCAACGGCGCAGGAGAGCAGGTCTCAGCGCGGGTGCAAGGTCGGGGTGCAGGTACCGGCTTACGGTTTTTGGACTTGGGCCGCTAACAGCGAAGTGAAGGTTTATATCCTGACCGCTGATTTCAAGCCGGCGGAAATCCCATATCTGTTGGCGCCCTTGCAAACCTGGAATGCAGTTGCAGCAGTCACGACTTCCGGCGTGAAGTTTACTTATGGTGGGGCCGTAGCTTCGCCTCGGCAATGCTTGAACTGCCTCACCATCATGCGCGGCGAGGTCTTCGACAAAACAAAGCGGCACGCCACTGAGCTCCACGCCTATAGTGCGCACTCAGATCAGCTGATGACCTTCGCCAGTATCGTCATAGATCCAATCCTTACCAATCCAGATGCTTTGAGTAATGCCGTGGCCCACGAGTTGGGGCACAACTTCGGCTTACTTGATTGTTATTCCTGCCGGGAACATACGACGGTCATGAACAAGTTCAAAGTTGTCAATGAGCCGAATGGCGTGTTTGGCCCAAGCGATTGCGACATCGCCCAGATACGACGCGTCTATGCCGAACTGAAGACGACTATTCGACCCTCGCCGGGCGGATTAAAACTTCCGGTAGACGATGGAGAAGAACCCGTCGACGATGAAACACCAGTCATAATCCCAAAACCGTGAGAGTTCTCCGAGACTGTGTAAAAACTCAGAGGAATCTGCAGTCGCGACTGGACAACTCAAGCCAAATAAATTCGCAGGTCGGGAAGGGGGCAGGCGTTAGGTTGAAGGTTCGGTAAGTTCAAGGCGCCCCCGCTCAAGTTTCCGAGGCTTCAACATCGAATCAATCCCTCAATGCAGTAAACCCAGAGGCTTAGTGGCAGGGATAAGCAGTGGCATTCAAGCTTGAGCGGGGGCGCCTTGAACTTACCGAACCTTCAACCTAACGACTGCCCCC
>Ga0137403_10003357_pt1 | contig 19235 bp, 18 predicted proteins | sample CZOMad2_1_16fung_FD_122057 | JGI IMG/M metagenome (GOLD analysis project Ga0137403, IMG submission 122057) | Vadose zone soil fungal communities from Angelo Coast Range Reserve, California, USA - CZOMad2_1_16fungal (Hybrid Assembly) | ecosystem: Environmental > Terrestrial > Soil > Vadose zone...
GAGTCGAATTGCCTCGGTGAAATCCTTGATGGCATCGTCGAAGTCGCCTTCGTCGAACCACACAATGCCCCGGTACGTGAAAGCCTCTGCATCTTTTGGGTTGAGCCGAATCGCCTCGGTGAAGTCCTTCGTGGCCTTGCCCACGTCACCTTTCTTGACCCACACATGCCCTCGGTTTGTGAAAGCGATTGCGTTGTTCTGATCAAGTCGAATGGCCTCGGTATAGTCTGTAATGGCCTTGTCCAGGTCATCATCGAACCACCACGCAAAGCCCCGATTGGCATAGGCGACTGCGTTGTTCTGGTCGAGTCGAATGGCCTCGGTGTAGTCCTTAATGGCCTTGTCTGTGTCGCCATTCATGAACCACGCTTCGCCTCGGCTGGTGTAAGCCACGGCGTATCTCGAATCGAGCAGAATGGCTTCTGTTAAATCCTTGATGGCGTTGTCGAAGTCGCCTTTCTTGGACCACGCAGCGCCCCGGTTGTTGTAAGCAACGGCAAACTTCGGATCGAGCCTGATGGCCTCGGTGTAATCCTTGATGGCGTTTTCCAGGTCGCCTTTCTTGTAGCATGCAAGCCCCCGATTATTGTAAGCCCGGGAGTTCTTCGGATTGAGTCGAATAGCTTCGGAATAGTCTTGGATGGCCTTTTCCAAGTCGCCTTTTGTGATCGACGCATTGCCCTGTTCAATATAAGCGGATGCGCTCGGATTGGCAGAACAGCCCGCCAAAGAAGAGGAGGCGACTAGAACTGCAATGAACGCAAATTGGCTTGCCATTGACGATTGCCCGAGATGAAAAAGGGGACATTCAATTTTTCCGCGCACGCCCTCGAAGGTATTTGTAGGCCTTGCTTCCTTTATTGCAACGATACGGGCCCAATTTCCATTTCTTTGCGCTACGAGCCCATCATCACTGTCTATGCCCAAAGCCCGGGCGTGCGCTTGACCCAGCCCATGATGGCGTTGCGAACCCGTGGCGATGCACCGGCTCAGTTCGTTTTCGATCTCGGCACGCTGCGTGGTCTGGATGGCGTATTGGCCTTCGTTGTCAGCAGCGCCGGCGACTGGGTCGATGGCGGTCTGGAGCCGGTGACCTCCGCAGTGATCGCCCAGGGGCAAAGTGCCTTGGCCCGCCACCTGACTCAAACGCTGAGGCCCATCCACACTGCTGCTGAAAAGCGAGCGACCTTTCTTTGCACCCCCAATTTGCAACGTGCACCGCAGCAAATCTTGCCCGGACTGATTGCCGCCGGTGACTACGTCGCAGGTCCTTACCCCGCCACCCTCGAAGGCGCAGTCCGATCTGGTGATGCAGCGGCACGGCAGATTGCCTGAGTTTTAATCAGTTCTTTCGCCATGTAAAACGCCGTGGAATCAGGTAAAAATACATCTATGAAAAGCAAAGAGGGCCAGAGACCGGCGATCCAAGTGTTAGAGCGCATGTTCTCGCTCCTGGATCTGCTCGCCTCGCACCAGGATCCGGTCTCGCTCAAGTTCATCAGCGAACAAACCGGCCTTCACCCGTCTACCGCCCACCGCATCCTCAACGATCTGACAGTGGGGCAGTATGTCGACCGCCCCGAAGCAGGCAGCTATCGTCTGGGCATGCGACTGCTGGAACTGGGTAACTTGGTAAAAGCCCGTTTGGACGTGCGCGACGCCGCGCTCGGGCCCATGCGCGAGTTGCACAAGCTCACGCACCAGCCGGTCAACCTGTCCATGCGGCAAGGCGACGAGATCGTCTACATAGAGCGCACCTACAGCGAACGCTCAGGCATGCAGGTGGTGCGCGCCGTCGGCGGGCGCGCTCCTTTGCACCTCACCTCCGTTGGAAAATTGTTTCTGGCCCACGATGACAGTCAGCGCGTGCGGAGCTATGCCACCCGCACCGGCTTGATGGGACACACGCGCAACAGCATCACGGACCTCAGCATGCTCGAGCGCGAGTTGTCCAAGGTTCTGCAATACGGCACGGCGCGCGACGACGAAGAACTTGAACTGGGGGTACGCTGCATGGCGGCCGGCATTCTTGACGACCAGGGCAAACTGATTGCTGGCCTGTCGATATCGGCGCCTGCAGATCGCCTGGAAGAAGGCTGGCTCGAACGTCTCAAGGCGACCGCGACGCAGATTTCGACCGCGTTGGGACACCATACCTGACGCACCAGGTGCGTATCTCCGTGAACAAGAGCTTGTTCGCGCAGCCCTTTTGCAGGCGCCGCGCCTTAGGAGGCGAGTTTCAGCGGCGTTGAAGCCGTTGGAACCACCGGCGGCATTTCATTGATCCACTTGCGAACCCGCTCGGCATCCCCGATGCGCGAGTATTTGCCGGCGGAATCCAAGAACACCATGATCAATTGGCGCCCCGCCATCTTGGCCTGCATGACGAGGCAACGACCCGCTTCGGTGATGTATCCGGTCTTCTGAAGGCTGATGTCCCAATCGGGGTTGCGCACCAGACCATTGGTGTTGCGGAATTGCAAATGCCGCTGACCGACCGCCACTTCGTATTCGGGCGAAGTGGAGAGCTCACGAATCAGCGGATAGTTGTGCGCCGCCTTGACGAGGGTGGCCAGATCGCGCGCGCTCGACTGGTTGCGGCTGGACAAGCCGGTGGGCTCCACGTACTTGGTGTCAGCCATGCCAAGCTCGGCGGTCTTGTGGTTCATGGCCAGAACAAACGCGTCGAGGCCTCCGGGATATGAACGACCCAGCGCATGCGCTGCGCGATTCTCCGAAGACATCAGCGCCAAATGCAGCATTTGCCCACGAGTCAGCTGCGTGCCGATGCTCAAACGGGAACTGCTGCCCTTTTCGGTGTCGACGTCATCCTGGCTGATGGTGATGATCTCTTCCAGAGGCAGGTTGGCATCGGACACGACAACCGCTGTCATCAACTTGGTGAGAGAAGCAATGGGCAGCACGGCCTCAGAGTTCTTGCTGAGAAGCACCTCGTTGGTGTCTTGGTCCAACACGAATGCGACGCTGGACTTCAGTTCGAGCGGGTCCGCGGTGCCGTGAAGACCATATTTTTGGCCGTACGAAGGGTGAGCCGGTTCATAGCGAACAAGTGCAGCCCTGCGGACCACGATTCGTTTGCCGTTGCGCGTCACCACCCGGGTTTTGACGGTGGCAACGGGTTTCTTTTTGACTGGTTTTGTGGGGATCGGATCTGCTTTTGCAGTCAACGGAATGCAAATGGCAATGGCCAACGCGACCAGACCTCGGCTGAGAACAGACCATGAATTTTGGTTAAACCGCCCCACATCAGCCCCTTACACTCGGTTGCCCGAGTTTATGTGAAAGAAAAAAACTGCGCAAGATCAAAAACTTACGCAGCTTTCCTCAAGTCGGGCATCAAAGTGACGGAACCGTGAGATATCTCACCCCTGCGCTGCTACGCGTTCATTCTTGCTGTGCAGTTTGTTCAACGCAGCAAGGTATGCCTTGGCAGATGCCACCACGATGTCCGGATCAGAACCCACACCGTTCACGACCCGCCCCCCGAATTGAAGACGCACCGTGACTTCTCCCTGGGATTCTGTGCTGCCCGACGTGATGGCATTGACGGAATACAGCAGCATTTCAGCCCCAGTTTGCAACTTGGATTCGATGGCCTTCAGGCTCGCGTCGACCGGCCCATTTCCATCGCTTTCTGCGTGGTGCTCTTGACTCCCTGCAGCAAACGCGACCTTCGCGTGCGGACGTTCCCCGGTTTCGGAGCGCTGAGACAAGGACAACAGTCGGTAGTGCTCGTTTTCGGCAGTAACCGATTCATCCATCAGCAAGGCCACGATGTCCTCGTCAAAAATGTCGCTTTTGCGATCGGCAAGCTCCTTGAATTTGGCAAAAGCAAGATTGACTTCGGCTTCTGACCCCAACTGAATGCCGAGTTCTTGCAAGCGCTGCTTGAACGCGTTGCGTCCAGACAGTTTGCCGAGCACGATCTTGTTGGCCGCCCAACCAACATCTTCGGCGCGCATGATTTCATAGGTGTCGCGCGCTTTGAGTACACCGTCTTGATGAATGCCTGAGGCATGCGCAAACGCGTTGGCGCCAACAACGGCTTTGTTGGGCTGTACGACGAATCCCGTGGTCTGCGAAACCAGACGCGAAGCAGCCACGATTTGCGACGGGTCGATGTCCATTTCCAGACCGAAGTAGTCACGCCGTGTACGCACGGCCATCACAACCTCTTCGAGCGCACAGTTGCCAGCCCGCTCTCCCAGGCCGTTGATCGTGCACTCGACCTGGCGCGCGCCGCCGATCTTCACCCCGGCCAGTGAATTGGCCACCGCCATTCCTAGGTCGTTGTGGCAATGAACCGACCACACCGCTTTGTCCGAATTGGGAATGCGCTGCCTCAGATTGAGAATGAAGTTGCCATACAACTCAGGGATGGCATAGCCGACCGTGTCCGGGATGTTGATCGTGGTCGCGCCTTCGTCAATCACGGCTTCCAGCACGCGGCACAAAAAATCGGGATCGGAACGGTAACCGTCTTCGGGTGAAAACTCGATGTCGCCCAGCAGATTGCGAGCAAAGCGTGTGGCCAGCCGGGCTTGCTCAAAGACCTGGTCCGGCGTCATGCGCAACTTCTTCTCCATGTGCAGCGCGCTGGTCGCGAGAAACAAATGAATGCGCGTGGAATGTCCGCCTTGCAAGGCCTCGGCCGCACGTGAGATATCACGGTCGTTGGCTCGCGCCAAGGTACAGACCGTGCTGTCCTTGATGACGCTTGCAATGGCCTTCACCGCCTCAAAATCGCCATTGGAAGAAGCGGCGAATCCCGCTTCGATCACGTTGACCTTGAGCCGCTCCAGATGGCGGGCAATGCGTAGCTTTTCGTCTTTGGTCATCGACGCACCCGGCGATTGCTCTCCATCACGCAAGGTGGTGTCAAAAATAATCAGCTTGTCAGTCATGGACGCTCCTCAGGTCTGAACTTGTCTTTGAATCTTAGGCGACGGCCGTCGGCATCCATTGCACCGCGCCCTGCTTTGCTGCCCGCTGCAGACCCGACATGATGGCCTTCAGCGACGCGGAAACGATGTTGGCGTCGAGGCCCACGCCGAACAAAGTGAGTTCCTGTCCGATGCGCAGCTCCAAGTACGCCGCTGCATTGGCCGCCGCACCACTGTCGATGGCATGCTCGTGGTAATCGAGCACACGAACCGGCGACACCAGATGCTTGTTCAGTCCATTGATGAATGCATCGATAGGGCCTGTGCCCTCGCCTTCTATCCGCAGAGTACGTTCGTGCCACTCGACAGTCGCCGACAGTCTGATCTGACTCGCACTGCCTTCACTCTGCGCCGGATGAACCAGAACCGGCGTTGCCGCCCCTGTCAGAGCGTATTCACGCTCGAAGATTTGCCACAATTGCGAAGCGCCGAGTTCCTGACACGACTCGTCCATCACAGCCTGTACCACCCGGCTGAACTCGATCTGCAGACGGCGTGGCAGTTCCACGCCGTATTCCGCTTCGAGCAAATACGAAATCCCGCCTTTGCCCGACTGACTGTTAACCCGTATCACCGCGTCATAGCTGCGTCCGACATCCTTCGGGTCGATTGGCAGATAAGGCATCGTCCACACGTCGCCCTCTTTGCGTGCCGCAAAGGCTTTCTTGATCGCGTCCTGATGTGACCCCGAGAAGGAGGTGTAGACCAGATCACCGGCATACGGATGCCGCGGATGAACCGGCAACTGGTTGCAGTGTTCAACGCAGCGGCGCACATCGTCGATGTCAGAAAAGTCGAGCCCCGGCGCGATGCCCTGCGTGTAGAGGTTCAGGGCGATGTTGACGATGTCGACATTGCCGGTGCGCTCGCCGTTGCCGAACAGACAGCCTTCAATGCGGTCGGCACCGGCCATCAGCGCCAGTTCGCCGGTTGCAGTTCCGGTGCCGCGGTCGTTATGCGGGTGGACGGACAACACGATCGAATCGCGGCGCGCCATGCGTCGATGCATCCACTCCACCATGTCGGCGAATACGTTGGGTGTGGAGCGCTCGATCGTCGTCGGCAGGTTGACGATGCACTTGTGGTCGGTCGTAGGCTGCCAGACAGCGGTCACAGCGTCGACCACGCGCTTGGCAAAGTCCAACTCGGTGTCGGAAAACGTTTCGGGTGAATATTCGAAAGCCCAGACCGTTTCCGGCCGCGCATCGGCCAATTGCTTGATCAACCGCGCGTGCGAAGTCGCAAGTTCAACAACGCCCTGCTGATCGAGCCCGAGCACGACATTGCGCATGACAGGCGCCGTGGCGTTGTAGAGATGAACAATGGCACGTTTGGCTCCACGCAACGATTCGAAGCTACGGCGGATCAGTGGCTCGCGGGCCGGCGTCAAGACCTGGATCGTCACGTCATCGGGAATCAGTGCTGCCTCGATCAGCATGCGAACGAAATCGAAATCGGTTTGTGACGCGGAGGGGAAACCAATCTCGATCTCCTTGAAGCCGATGCGGACCAGCATCTCGAACATGCGCAATTTGCGTTGTGGGTCCATCGGCTCGATCAGTGCTTGATTTCCGTCGCGAAGATCTGTGCTCAGCCAGATCGGCGGGTGGGTCAGTACAGCATCGGGCCAGGCACGGTCGCGCAAGGCGATGGGTGTGAAAGGCCGGTACTTGAGATGTGGTTGCTTGAGCATGAAAATCCCCATTGAGTCGGATTCACAACCAGCATTGACAGAGAAAAGCAAAACGGCCCGATGCTGGTTGCATACGGGCCGTTGAGACGAAAACGATGGACGTGAACGATCAACGAGCCCGTGGCACCTGTAGTAGATCCAGCACGAAAGCGGTCGAGAACGTCATGGTCGGCAATATAGCACGCACGCTCAGCGGTGCAGCCCTTCCTCATCGGGTTCGTGGGTCGATGTGGCGATGACGCTGACCGGCCGGCCCTTCATGCGTTTCCACACATAGACGCCGTAGCCGGACAGTCCGTAGATGCAGAACACACCGAACAGCACCGACGGCGCATGGATGTTGATGATCGCAATGCCAAGCGCAATGGCGACGATGACCACGAAAGGAACGGTCTTCTTGAAGCTCACATCTTTGAAGCTGTAAAACGGCACATTGGTCACCATGGTCAGCCCGGCATACATCGTGAAGGCGAACATGGTCCATCGCAGCCACTCTCCTTCGCTGCCGCCTTTGAAACCCTGGTCGTCCATGAGCCACACAAAACCCATCACCAAGGCCGCTGCGGCCGGACTGGGAAGCCCCTGGAAGAAGCGCTTGTCGACCACGGTCAGATTGGTGTTGAACCTCGCCAGCCGGAGTGCAGCGCAGGAGCAATAGACAAAGGCTGCGATCCAGCCCAGCTTGCCCATGCCCTTGAGCGCCCACTCATAAACGATCAATGCAGGCGCGGCACCAAAGGACACCATGTCGGACAGGCTGTCCATCTGCTCGCCAAAGGTGCTCTGCGTGTTGGTCATGCGCGCCACGCGGCCGTCCAGGCTGTCGAGCACCATGGCGCAAAAAACGCCAATGGCCGACTGGTCAAAGTGACCGTTCATCGCCATCACGATGGCATAAAAGCCTCCAAACAAGGCCGCCAGCGTGAACAGATTCGGCAGGATGTAGATGCCCTTGCGGGGGCGCCGACGCGGAGTTTCGTCCCCATCGGGGCCAAGGTCTTCGTCGTCCTGAGGGTCAGTCATGTGCCGCTTCGCCAGGGAAACCGAGTGAATATTTCATGGGGCAAAGGATACCGCAGCATCCACGAAAATAGCCGCAAGGTTTCCCTTGCGGCTACAACGTCGAAAGCGCCTGGCGAATCAGTTCTTCGACTGATCGACCAGGCGGTTCTTCTTGATCCAGGGCATCATCGCGCGCAGCTGCTCACCCACGACTTCAATCGGATGCTCGGCCGTGAGACGACGACGCGACAGCAATGTCGGTGCACCCGCGCGGTTTTCGATGATGAAGCTCTTGGCGTACTCACCCGTTTGAATGTCTTTCAGGGCTTGACGCATTGCGCGCTTGGTCTCGTCGGTGACGATCTTGGGCCCGGTCACATATTCGCCGTACTCGGCGTTGTTCGAGATCGAGTAGTTCATGTTGGCAATGCCGCCTTCGTAGATCAGGTCAACGATGAGCTTGAGCTCGTGCAGGCACTCGAAGTAGGCCATCTCGGGTGCATAGCCGGCTTCCGTCAGTGTCTCGAACCCGGCCTTTATCAGCTCCACAGCACCGCCGCAGAGAACGGCCTGTTCGCCGAACAAGTCGGTTTCGGTTTCTTCGCGGAAATTGGTCTCAATGACACCCGCCTTGCCGCCGCCATTGGCTGCGGCATAGCTCAGCGCCAGATCACGGGCCTTGCCGGTCTTGTCAGCGTGCACTGCAATCAAGTGGGGAACGCCGCCACCTTGGGTGTAGGTCGACCGAACCGTATGGCCAGGCGCCTTGGGAGCGACCATCCAGACGTCCAGATCAGCCCGCGGCACGACCTGGCCATAGTGAACATTGAAGCCGTGCGCAAACGCCAGCGACGCGCCCTGCTTGATGTGGGGTTCGACGTCGTTCTTGTACACCGTGGCGATTTGCTCATCGGGCAACAGCATCATGACGATGTCAGCCGCTTTGGCCGCCTCGGCGATCTCGGCCACCTTGAGTCCGGCCTTCTCGACCTTGGACCAGGAGGCACCGCCCTTGCGCAATGCCACCGTCACCTTGACACCGCTGTCGTTCAAATTCTGGGCATGCGCATGACCTTGCGAACCGTACCCAATGATCGTGACGTTCTTGCCCTTGACGAGGCTCAGGTCAGCGTCTTTGTCGTAGTAAACCTTCATGTCTGTCTCTTTCTCAAATGAATTCGGTGAATGCGGGGGTTCGGTTAGAAATCACGCGCGCAAGATGCGCTCGCCGCGACCGATCCCGCTGGTGCCGGTGCGCACGGTTTCCAAAATGGCGGTGCGGTCCAGAGCTTCGATAAAAGCATCGAGCTTGGATGCGTCGCCGGTCAGTTCAATCGTGTAGCTTTTCTCGGTCACATCGATGATGCGGCCGCGGAAAATATCAGCCATGCGCTTCATCTCTTCGCGCTCCTTGCCAACAGCTCGAACTTTCATGAGCATCAGCTCCCGCTCGGTATAACTGCCTTCGGTCAAGTCGACCACCTTGACGACTTCGATCAGCCGGTTCAAGTGCTTGGTGATCTGCTCGATGACATCGTCGGAGCCCGTGGTCACGATGGTCATGCGCGACAAAGAGGCGTCCTCCGTCACGGCCACCGTCAGGCTTTCAATGTTATAGCCCCGGGCAGAAAACAGGCCGACGACACGCGACAGTGCGCCGGGTTCATTTTCCAGCAACAGGGCAATGATGTGTTTCATGGTTTTGTTGAGGCGCGCTCTTCAAGACGACGGCGGTAACCGGCGGCCCTTGGCCACGCTGTGAGTAAGTTGATAAAGAAAAGCGCCGAAGTAGATCGAGCTTCTCACCGATGTCTGAATGAGCGCGGTAACGCTCACTCTTGATCGGTGTTCAGCACTTCACAGGTCTTCGGACCCCAGTCGCATTTCAGAAATGCCCTTGCCCGTCTGCACCATCGGCCAAACGTTCTCCGTGGGATCGGTCCGGATATCGAGAAAAACGGTGCGGTCTTTCAGCTTGATCGCTTCACGCAATGCCGGCTCTACATCCGCGGGTTTTTCCACCAGCAAGCCAACATGGCCATAGGCTTCTGCCAGTTTGACGAAATCGGGCAACGCGTCCATGTAGCTGTGGGAATAGCGACCGCCGTAGTCCAGCTCTTGCCACTGCCGAACCATGCCGAGATAGCGGTTATTGAGCGAAACAATCTTCACTGGCGTCTTGTATTGCAAACAGGTCGACAGTTCCTGGATGCACATCTGGATCGAGCCTTCGCCAGTGACACAAAACACGTCCGATTCCGGCTTGGCCAGCTTGATGCCCATCGCATAAGGCAATCCCACACCCATGGTGCCCAGCCCGCCCGAGTTAATCCACCGGCGCGGTTCATTGAAGCGATAGAACTGAGCGGCCCACATCTGGTGCTGCCCGACATCCGACGTGATGTACGTGTCCCGGTCCTTGGTCAACTCCCACAACTTCTCGACCACGTACTGCGGCTTGATGACATCGGTGCTGTGCTTGTACTTCAGGCACTCGGTCTTGCGCCACTCATTGATCTGTTTCCACCAAGCCGACAGTGCAGGCACGTCGGGCTTGTTCTGGGCGTCCTTGATCTGGGTAATCAGTTCCTGAAGCACATCCTTCACATCACCGACGATCGGGATGTCGACCTTCACCCGCTTGGAGATCGAGGACGGATCGATGTCGATGTGAACGATCTTGCGCTCCACCGAGGCAAAGTGCTTCGGGTTCCCGATCACGCGATCATCGAACCGTGCGCCCACCGCGAGCAAGACGTCGCAGTGCTGCATCGACATGTTGGCCTCATAAGTGCCGTGCATGCCCAGCATGCCGAGGAACTTGGGGTCGCTGGCCGGAATAGAGCCGAGGCCCATCAAGGTGTTGGTGCACGGATAGCCCAGCAGATTGACCAATTCACGCAGCTCGGGTGACGCGTTGCCCAACACGACACCACCACCCGAATAGATGTACGGCCGCTTGGCCGACAACAACAATTGCACCGCTTTGCGGATCTGGCCGCCATGGCCTTTTCGCACCGGGTTGTAGGAACGCATTTCGACCGTGACCGGATAAACGAACGGGGCGGTTTTCTGTGACACATCCTTGGGAATGTCGACCACCACGGGTCCGGGACGTCCGGTACGCGCAATGTGAAAGGCTTTCTTCAGCGTCAACGCGAGATCACGCACATCCTTGACGAGAAAGTTGTGCTTGACGATTGGCCGAGTGATACCCACCGTGTCGCATTCCTGGAATGCATCCAACCCAATCGCGGCAGAGGGAACTTGCCCGGTGATGATGACCATCGGGATGGAGTCCATGTAGGCCGTCGCGATTCCTGTGACCGCATTGGTGACACCTGGACCGGAAGTGACCAGCGCAACACCGACATCGCCCGTCGCACGCGCGTAGCCGTCGGCAGCGTGAACCGCCGCCTGCTCATGACGCACCAGAACGTGTTCGATGGTGTCTTGCTTGTACAAGGCGTCGTAGATGTACAAGACAGCCCCGCCTGGATAACCCCAGAGGAACTTGACACCTTCAGCCTGAAGGCTTCGAACGAGTATTTCAGAGCCGTTCGGCCCTGTTTCGGAAGATTGCGGCTGCGCCGAAGCAGCACGCTTGATTTCCGCGGCAGACATGTCCATATCGAACCTTTGTGATTTTCTCTAACGAAAAACCATCGGTGCACCTCTCCGGGCCCTTGTGAGGCGGGTGTGGTACCTGTTTGGATCAAGAATGAAGCGCCCAGGTCGGGCTGCCAAATCAAGATCAGATGTTGTGCGAGGCAGCATTATGACACCGCTGCACGGGCCCGGCCGCGAGACTCTTGGCCTCCGGACCCGGTGCGATAATCGCGCCCGTTTCGGCAGGCTCTCCTTGCGAGTCCCAACTACCTTGGCATCTGACAAAGAACTTTCTGACTTTCTGAAAGGCGTCGAGAAACGCGCGTTCAAGCGTGTGGCGTACGCCGTACGAGATGAGGATGCCGCGCTGGACATCGTGCAGGATTCCATGATTCGGCTGGCCGAGAAGTACGTCGACCGCCCGGTTGCCGAATTGCCCCTGATTTTTCAGCGGATCGTGTCCAACGCCACGATGGACTGGTTTCGCCGCCAGAAGGTGCGTCAGGCAGTAGTGCGCAATTTCTCCGAGTTTGAGTCCGCGGGCGAAGACGGGGATTTCGATTTGCTGGAGACTCTGGAATCGCAGGATCAGTCCCCAGCGACTGAAAGCGCCGCCGAATCCGTTTCCCGGGCGCAAATCCTGCTAGTTATTGACACCGAAGTGGCGAAATTGCCGGCGCGTCAACGGGAGGCCTTTCTGCTGCGTTACTGGGAGGAACTCGATGTCGCCGAGACAGCCGCTGTGATGGGCTGCTCGGAGGGAAGCGTCAAGACGCACTGTTCTCGCGCAGTGCACGCCTTGGCTGCTTCCTTGAAGACGAAGGGAATTTCGCTATGAACAACTTCAATTTTTCATCTCACTCCCCCGGCAGCCTGGACGCGATCCAGACGCGATTTGCCCTGCGCGTCGTTGCCCGGCTGACCGAGCAAACCGCCGATTTGCCCCAAGATGTGAACGAGCGACTGCGGTTTGCTCGAGAACAAGCCCTGACGCGTGCACGCGCGGTGCGTACAGCCGCGACACCGGCAACGAGCACGGCTGCGATGGGCCATTCAATGGCCTTGGGTGGCGGCCAGGAAAACTCGGGTTGGTGGGTCAAGGTGGCCGCGGTTTTGCCGCTGATTGCACTGGTCGGTGGTTTGATCTTGATCGAACACTGGCACCGTGGCAGCCAGATTGCCGCGGCGGCAGAAATCGACGCATCGTTGCTGTCCGACGACCTGCCCCCAGCCGCCTACAGCGACCCTGGCTTCGTCGAGTTTTTAAAGACTCCTCGCGATTGACGAGTGAAAACGTCATGCCGCCGCTTTATGTCGGGCTGGTTTTATCGCTGCCCAGAGCGCCGCTGATGAGGGCTGCGTCGTGTGCGCTGATCGTGGCCGCTTCGCTGGTTCACGCCAATGTCAATGCGCAGTCTCAGCCTGCCACCCCGCGCACTGCTTCGGCCACCAAGACTGAACTTGGCGGCCCGGCGTGGTCGTCGTTGACCCCGGCGCAACGAAACGCGTTGCGGCCGCTGGAACACGAATGGAGCGGCATCGACGTTCAGCGCAAGAACAAATGGCTTGAGATTGCCGGCAAATTTGCGACTCTTTCGCCTTCCCAGCAAACCCGCGTCCAGACCCGTATGGCGGAATGGGCTCAACTGTCGCCTCGCGAACGAGGTCAGGCACGCATGAACTTCAAAGAAGCCCAGCAGGTGCCCTCCCAGGACCGCCAGGCGAAATGGGAAAGCTACAACGCGCTGACGCCTGAGCAACGTCGCGAATTGGCCGAACGTGCGGCGCCTTCCAAACGGAAGGAAACGTTGGCCGATCGGCCGGTTGCGTCCAGTCAGACCAAGTCCAACATCGTGCCGAACTCCTCCTATGCCGCCAAGCCAAAAGCCGTCGCACCCACGGTCGCACAGGCTCAACCTGGCGCAACAACCAACTTGATGTCCAAGCGTGCCATCCCGCCCGCGCACCAGCAAACCGGTCTGCCAAAAATTGCAGCCACCTCCGGGTTCGTGGATCAGGCCACGCTGCTGCCCAAGCGTGGCGCCCAAGGAGCGGCCACGCGGTCTGCTTCGGCCTCTCCCTCCCCCAATCCCGGCCCATGACCGAGCTTGGGGCCGAACCGGCCCAAGCGCTTCAGGCTCCCAGCCTGCGCAGACGCATGGCAAGCTTTGTCTACGAAGGCTTGCTGCTTTTTGGCATTGGGTTGATTCCCGGCTCGATCGGCGCTGTCTTCGTCGCCATGACAAACCACCAGCATCCGCTTCAAAGCGAATCTGCGCTGCGCGTCATCACCTTCGTTCTCTATGGGCTGTACTTCACCTGGTTCTGGTCTGCACGGGGCCAAACGCTGCCGATGCAGACCTGGCACATTCGCGTGGTCGACGCCGACGGCAAACCCTTGAGCCAACGCCTGGCGCTGATGCGCTATCTCGCCAGTTGCCTTTGGGTCGCGCCGGCGGCAGTTGTTGCGTCAATCAATGGCTGGTCGCGCTGGGAAGCGCTGGCCGCCGTGATCGTCGGCATCGTGGCTTACGCACTGCTCGCGTTGCTGCATCCGCAACGACAGTTCTGGCATGACGCGCTGTGCGGCACGCGACTCATCACAGCACCCCCACGACCGAAGGTCGCCGATTGAGCTGTCTTGAAGGCAGGACACAATCGCGCCCCATGACCACGAACCCCTACAAAGGACGCACCGGACTCGACCGAGTGGCCCGCGCGATCGGCTATTCCCTGCAGGGCCTGAGAGCAGCCTACCGGGGCGAAAGTGCTTTTCGTCAAGAAGTCTGGGTGGCGGTTTTGCTGCTGCCCATGTCGTTCTGGCTGGGACGAACCTGGATTGAAACCGCCCTTCTGGCGGGTTCTGTGCTGCTGGTGATGATCGTCGAGCTGCTGAACTCGGGTATCGAGGCCGCAATCGACCGCGTTTCTTTCGAGTTGCATGATCTGTCCAAGCGCGCAAAGGATTTGGCCAGTGCAGCCGTGTTTCTGGCCGTCCTGCTGTGCGCTGGCATCTGGTTGTCAGCTTTGTGGCATCGTTTGTTTTATTGAACGGGACTCTTCCGTGAGCAAGCTTTCTTTGTGTGTGTACTGCGGCTCTCGCGTCGGCAATCGGCCCGAGTTCAAGCGAGTTGCGGAGCACGTTGGCGCACTCATAGGCGAACTGGGCTGGCGGCTTGTCTATGGGGGAGGCAGTTCCGGCTTGATGGGAACGGTGGCAAACGCCGCTTTGGCCTGCGGGGCTGAGGTCATCGGCGTGATTCCGCGCAAATTGGTAGACCGCGAGCTGGCGCACCCTGGCCTCACCGAACTGCAGGTGGTCGACACGATGCACCAGCGCAAAACGCTGATGGCGGAAAAGTCCGATGCGTTCCTGGCTCTCCCGGGCGGCATTGGCACTTTTGAAGAGATGTTTGAGGTGTGGACCTGGCGCCAGTTGGGTTATCACGACAAACCTGTCGCGCTGTTGAATGCGGGCGGCTACTACGACAGCCTGCTGGCCTTTCTGGACCATTCGGTGGGCGCAGGGTTCGTCAACCCGTCGCAGCGCGAGCTGCTGCAAGTCGGCACCGATGCAGCCGAGTTGCTGCCCCGGCTGGCGCAGCATTGCGCGCTGGCAAATGCAGGTGACGACTATCGCTCTGTCTAAATAGAAACCAGAAACAAAAAGCCCGCGCGAAGCGGGCTTGATGGAGCCGGGCGCAGCCCGTTTCAGACGGCGGCTTCGTCGGTCTCGCCGGTGCGAATGCGAACCACCTGTTCGACGGCCGTGACGAAAATCTTGCCGTCACCAATCTTGCCCGTCTTGGCAGCCTTGACGACAGCCTCGATGCAGCGGTCTACATCGGCGTCTTTGACAACCACCTCGACTTTGACCTTGGGGAGGAAGTCGACAACGTACTCTGCACCACGATAGAGCTCGGTGTGCCCTTTCTGGCGCCCAAAACCTTTGACCTCGGTCACGGTGAGCCCGGTCACGCCCACTTCGGCCAGCGCTTCGCGAACCTCTTCCAGTTTGAATGGTTTGACGATGGCGGTGATCTGCTTCATGACGGTCTCCAAAAAGAGCGATTGAGGGCGTATTTTAAGCGCGGAACTTTGATGTGATCGGGTAGCGCCAATCTCTCCCGAAACCTCGATGGGTTATTCGGATGCCCACCGGCGCTTGCCTGCGCTTGTACTCGTTGATCTTGATCAATCGCGTCACCCGTTCCACATCGGCCGCGTTGAATCCGGCGGCCACAATTTCTTCCATGCCCTGGTCTTCTTCCATGTAGCGTTGCAAGATTCCATCCAACACCTCGTAGGGTGGCAGGCTGTCCTGATCGGTCTGGTCGGCACGCAATTCGGCCGAGGGTGGGCGGGTGATGATCCGCTGCGGAATCACCTCTCTGCCCTGGGCGTTTTTCCAGTTGGCAAGGCGGTAGACCAGCGTCTTTGCCACGTCCTTGAGGACCGCGAAACCGCCGGCCATGTCGCCGTACAAGGTGCAGTAGCCGGTGGCCATCTCGCTCTTGTTGCCGGTGGTGAGCACGATCCAGCCGAATTTGTTGGACAAGGCCATCAGCAAGGTTCCGCGCACACGCGCCTGGATGTTCTCTTCGGTCGTGTCTTCGTCCAGGCCCGAGAATTCCTTCGCCAAGCTCTGCTTGAAAGCCTCGAACATCGGGGCAATGGAAATCTCGTCGTAGCGCACGCCCAATCGCTGAGCCATGTCGCGTGCATCGATCCAGGAAATGTCCGCCGTGAATGGCGAAGGCATCATCACGGTGCGCACGCGGTCTGCACCCAGCGCATCGACAGCCAGCGCCAGCACCAGGGCCGAATCGATGCCGCCGCTCAAACCCAGAATGATCCCGGGGAACCCGTTCTTGCCGATGTAGTCGCGCACGCCGGTCACCAGCGCCGCCCAGGCCTGGGCCTCCAGGCTCAGAACCTCCGCCACCTCGCCGCGCACCGTGCCATCCGACGACACCTCGACGAGGGTCAGCGCCTCTTCGAACATCGGGGCTCGCGCCGCGACACGCGCTTGCGCGTCCAAGGCAAAAGATGCGCCATCGAATACCACTTCATCCTGACCGCCCGTCAAATGGGTGAACAGCAAAGGCAGCCCGATGTCACGCACCCGCTCTGCCATGCGCTCTTCGCGCTCGGCCAGCTTGCCCAGGTGGAACGGTGATGCGTTGAGCACGCACAAAACTTCTGCGCCAGCGGCCTTGGCGGCACGCGCCGGCGCCTCGAACCACGCGTCTTCGCAGATGTTCAGGCCGAAACGAATACCGCCGACATCGAAGGCAACGGCAGCCTGGTCATCACCCGAAGCAAAGTAGCGACGTTCGTCGAACACCTGGTAATTGGGCAACTCGCGTTTGCAATACGTGGCAAGGACCCGTCCCCCTGCCAGCACCGAGGCGGCGTTGTAGCGCAACTGCACTGAGACGGAGCGCGACCTAAGATCACCCCGTTCGCCCCATTGATGCGGATGCCCCACCACCACATGCAAACCTTCGCAATCCACCAGCTGCTCGGCGAGCGCATGCAGAGTCTGTGCGCAAGCTTGCATGAACGCTGGTCGCAGCAGCAGATCTTCAGGTGGATAGCCGCACAGACTCAGTTCGGGGGTCAGCACCAGAAGTGCACCTTGGGCGTAGGCGCGCCGCGCGCTCTCGGCAATCTTGCGGCTGTTGCCGGCGAGATCACCGACCGTGGCATTGATCTGAGCGAGCGCAACCTTGACTGCGGAATTTGATGCCATATGAGTGAGAAAAACAGCTCGGGCAATTATGTCATTCGGGTTCTCGACCACCCGTCCCTTGTGGACGCCGCGCAATGGAACTCGCTGCTACAAGCGCAATCGTCGGCAACGCCATTCATGCGTCATGAGTATCTGCTGGCCATGCATGAGTCTCACAGCGCGGTCGCCGACACCGGCTGGCTGCCACAGTACCTGACGGCCAGTGTCGATGGTGAGCTTGTGGCTGCGTGCCCGCTGTACCTCAAGGAGCATTCATACGGTGAATATGTCTTTGACTGGGCTTGGGCCGACGCCTATCAACGGCATGGCCTTGCGTACTACCCCAAGCTGCTGAACGCGGTGCCGTTCACCCCCGTTCCCGGACCGCGCCTGCTGGCCAAGGACGCCGGTGCGCGCATGGCCTTGCTGGAAGCCGTGACGCAGATCGCACGCCAAGCCAAGCTGTCTTCGGCCCACGTGCTATTTCTCGATGCCAATGATCAGCACGCGGCCCGCGTCTCGGGTTGGATGATGCGCAGCACGCTGCAGTTTCATTGGGTCAACCGCAGCCCACAGCCCTACACCGATTTCGCGGAGTTCCTGTCCAGCCTTCAAAGAGAAAAGCGCAAGAAGATCCAGCAAGAACGCCGCCGTGTGAACGAAGCCGGCGTCAGCTTCACCACGCACCAAGGCGCTGGCATCACGGCACAAGACTGGGATTTTTTTTACCGCTGCTACACCCTCACCTATCGCGCGCACCATTCCACGCCCTACCTGACTCGCGATTTTTTTGTCCGCATGGCCAACACCATGCCGCAACATTGGCTGCTGTTCATCGCATGGAAAGACGGCGAGCGCATCGCCGTGTCGTTGATCGGGATCGACCCCGAACGGGCTTGCGCCTTCGGCCGCTACTGGGGCGCGACCGAACAGATTTCATGTCTTCACTTCGAGGCTTGCTACTACCAGCCACTGGCTTGGTGCATTGCCCAAGGCTACCAACGCTTTGAAGGCGGCGCGCAAGGCGAACACAAAATGGCCCGCGGCCTGATGCCGGTTCAAACCTGGTCGGCCCACTGGCTGGCCCACCCGCAGTTCGCTCAGGCCATCGGTGATTTTCTCGAGCGCGAAGGCGCCGGCATGGAAGGCTATCTGGACGAACTGAACGAACGCCAGCCTTTCAAGAACGATCAAGGTTTGAAATCACCCGCGACGGCAGACACGAAGCCTTCGGGCTTGACGTAGGTGCGCAACGCCGCGTTCACCTGATCCACGCTCAATTTGGACAAGGCTTCGTCCACCCGGGCCGAGATGGCAAATGTGCGGTCGAGGTCGAGGTTGCTGGCCAGTCCGCTCGCCAGATTCGCGTCTTGCGCACGCGACAGGCGCCGGAAGGCCAACAGTCCCCGCTGCCCTTCGGCCAGTTCCTGCCCCGTGAACCCCGTCTTCAAGGCCGTCTGCACAACCTCCTGGAAAGATGCCTCGACCTTGGCACGGTTTTGCGGCGCGAAGATGGCACTGGCCTGCCATTCCGAGTGCGCTTCGTGGCTGCCCCAGTTGACGTGGCTGCGCACGTCATAGGAAAGCCCTTCGCTTTCGCGGATGCGCTTCCACAGACGCGAACTGCCGCCTGAACCCAGAAGGTAGTTGGCCATCATCAGTGCCGGGTAGTCGGCATCGTTGTCTGACAGAGGCACGCCCAGGCGCACCAGCATGGTCGCGTTCTGTTTATCCGGCGTCAGAAGTTGCAGCCGTTCGGTCTTCACGGGAATCAAGGGTTGCGGTACGCGGGTGTAAGGTTCGCCCGCCCGCCAACCGGCGAAAGCAGCTGCCAGCGCCGCACGCACGACGGCCACGTCCATGTCGCCCGCGGCACCAAACTCGGCCCGGCCCGCGCCATAAAACCGCTGATGGAAAGCGCTCAGCTGGGGCACTTGCACAGCACCCACGTCCTGCAGCACCTCGTCGAAGGTACTGGCATAACGCACATCGCCACGCGGGTACGGATTGCCCAGGCGCGCCAGCGCGTTGTCAGCCACCGCTTCGGGCTCTTTGCGTTGCTGCTCAATGCCGGTCGTGGTCTGACGTTTGAGTTCGTCCAAGGCCTGGGCCGGGAAGGCCGGGTTGCGCAGCAGATCGGCCACCAGCGCAATCGCTTGAGGCAACTGCTCTTTGCGCGACGACAAACCGATCGACACCCTGCCTGGCGCGCTGCTGATTCGCATCTCGGTCT
>Ga0137403_10003359_pt1 | contig 19231 bp, 20 predicted proteins | sample CZOMad2_1_16fung_FD_122057 | JGI IMG/M metagenome (GOLD analysis project Ga0137403, IMG submission 122057) | Vadose zone soil fungal communities from Angelo Coast Range Reserve, California, USA - CZOMad2_1_16fungal (Hybrid Assembly) | ecosystem: Environmental > Terrestrial > Soil > Vadose zone...
ACCGGGCGAATTGGCGCTTGCGTCGTTTTCGCCGTCTCCACTCCGCGCTGCAACGTGCGTGCGACCGCGAACGCCGCGAGGATGACGAAGAGGAAAATACCCCAACGCGGAATTCGCTGTTTTTTTTCGCCGGTCGTTTTCACCCTTCTCCTCTCATGGATTTCCGTGGCGGCTCCATTTCCTGATTCTAGTCGAGTACCCATCTTAGTTTTGGCCGTTCTTTCCAACTCGCGCTCTTCGCGCGCCGTTGTGTTTTGCGCTCCCATTCCCCTTCTCCGCCTTTTGCCGGATCCGATCCAACACCCGGACGCAAATGCGCAGTTCGGACGCAGGAATATCGTCAAGCAATTCGTGTCGAAGTTGGAACGCCTCAGTCTTGATTTGTTCAATCACACGCTGAGCGCGGGGTGCCAAATGCACTGTTTTGCAACGACGATCCTGCGACGAACTTTTTCGCGCCACCCAGCGATCGCCTTCCAGGCGATGCAGTAGCGTCACCAAAGTTGGTTCTTCAATGCCGAGATGCGAGGCAATCTCGGCCTGGGTCAACGGACCGGGCGCGACTGACAAATGCATAAGCGTGCGCCACTTGGCCTGACTCAAACCCATCGGCTTGAGTCGCTCGTCCAATTTCAGCCGCCAGGCGCGGGCGGTGCCGTGCAAAAGCGGACCAAATGCATCGATATCCCTGTTCAAAGCGAATTAGTTAGCATGCTAACTAAATTCGAACTCAGAGCAGTGTCAATGCCACCGCTTATTCAATCTTGAGCAATAAGATCGATTCTTTGCGGTAATCGGTACTCCGCATGATGCGGTGCGGCTGGCGCGGCGCCCAGCGATTGCTTTCCAGGACCTCCTGTTCCCGTTCCGGGCGGACCAGCAGATAGCGCGCGTCCGTCGGCACTTCATCAATTTCGCTCGCGTAAACGAGCTTTGAGCGCATGTAAAAAAAGATCGGCTGATAATTTGGATCGAGCGCATAAACAGTCTCCGATTGTGGGATCGCCGCTTCAATCTGGGCAGCGAGGCGTTTGATCCGCTGCCGCCGGTCCATTTTCGGGACGACCGCAATCACGTAGGTCCACATGGCAAGGCAAGCCAGAACGACGATGCCGATAATCGTCCGACGGCGCGCGTTAAAAGAAAACGATTTGCCCGCAAGCCACCGCGGCCAGCGTAGATTTTCCTCACAGAAAGTCAGAGCCAGCAGCCAGCACGCGGGCACTAGCGCGGGCATCGCGTAGCGCGGAATCGATCCGGGGACAAGATTGACGATCACAAAAGGAACGAGCGCGCCCCAAGTCAGCGCTCGAGCAAGTTGTCGATCTTTCTCCGTGGCGAAGTTTTCGGATCGCACCAGTGGCAAAAAGATTACCCACGGCAGAAGATAAAGAACGCCGTGCGGAATATTGAAAATCCACCGGCCAAATTGAAAGTCGGTGCCGCGGAGCCGGCCGGTGAACTGTTGCGACCATTTCGTGGTCGCGGTTGCATGTCCGGCAGCTTGCAAAAAGGGAATCGCCCAGGACGCAAAAATTCCAAGCATCAGCGCGATACCAACGAAATGGGCCGGATGAAAGAGCGCTCGCCATCTGCGCTCTTTCCAAAGAACCGCGATCACGACGCCATAAAAGAACAAAAGATGAACGGGACCTTTGGCCAGCCAGCCCAGCCCAAGAAAAACAAACGGCACAGTCCAAATCAGCCAGGCCGATTTTTTTTGCTCCCAAAAACTCAGCCAGAAAATGATCGCAAGCGCACAAAGCGACACATAAAGCCCTTCAATTTCGATCAGTCGCCCTTTCTCAATGATACCCGCGTTAATCAGCCAGATGACAGCGGCGATTGTCGATCCACGCGGCCCCAAACTGGGACGCGCCACCGTGGCAAAAGCGAGCGCAACCAAAAGGACGGCAATCACTGACGGCATCCGTGCGGTCCACTCGTTCTGTTGCCCGAAAATCTTGAACGAGGCGGCCACGAGCCAGTTAATCAGCGGCGGTTTCCGAAAGTAGGTTTCGCCACCGACCTGCGGCACCAGATAGTTGCCGGTTTCGAGCATCGTGATTCCAGGCAAAATCCGACGGCCCTCTTCGCCTTTGATCGCGAGGGACCCGAGCCCCGGAAGATAAAGCGCGGCCCAAAGGAGAATCACGATCAACAAATTGGCGGCACGCGAGGTCACCGAGGGAGATGTTGGACGTTCCGCGAACGTCGTTCAACCCCCCAGCTTGACGCTCTCTCTCGACAAGGGTAAGTTCAGCGTCTAGTCCGCGCTGATTGGAGTGGGAAATGATGTCCCACTCCTTTTGGTCTGCGGACTGGATGTTTTATGAACGCAGAATTCATTGCCATGCTGGATTACCTCGAGCGGGAGCGCGGGATCAAACGCGAAATCCTGCTCGAAGCGGTTTCCACGGCCCTGCTTTCCGCATCGAAGAAAAGCGTCGGCGCCGCCCGTGATCTGAGGATCGACATCGACTCGCGGACCGGCGACATCCGCGCGCTGGCCAATCTCGTCGTGGTCGATGACGTCAAAAATCCGCAAGACGAGATCGCGCTCGCGAAAGCGCGCCGGATTAAACCGGACGCAAAGGTTGGCGATACGGTCGAGATGGAAGTGACCCCGCGGAATTTTGGACGCATCGCCGCACAAACCGCCAAGCAAGCGATGATGCAGCGCATTCGGCAGGTCGAGAAGGAAATGATCTATGAAGAGTTCAAGGATCGCGCCGGCGAAATCGTCAGCGGCACCGTGCGCCGGTTTGATCGCTCGGACGTGATTCTCGATCTTGGAAAATTTGAAGCGGTCATGCCGCAACGCGAACGGGTCGTGGTCGAAGATTACAATGTCGGCGACCGCCTTCGCGCTTATGTCGTCGCCGTGGAAAACGGATTGCGCGGGCCAGAAATCATCGTTTCGCGCAGCCACCCGAATTTTGTCCGACGCCTGTTCGAATTGGAAGTGAGCGAAATCGCCGATGGCACAGTAGAAATCCGCGGCATCGCGCGGGAAGCCGGTTATCGAACAAAGATCGCGGTCTGGAGTGCGAACGATAAAGTGGACCCGGTCGGCGCTTGCGTCGGCATGCGTGGGTCGCGGGTCAAAAACATCGTCCGCGAACTCAACAACGAAAAGGTGGACATCATTCGCTGGAGCTCCGATCCGAAGGAGTTCGTTCTCGAAGCCCTCAAGCCGGCGAAGGTGAAGCACCTAACCTTCGATCCTGAGAAAAAGAGTGCGCAGATTTCAGTGGACGAAGATCAGCTTTCGCTCGCGATCGGAAAAAAGGGACAGAACGCGCGTCTGACTTCACGGCTTACCGGTTGGGAAATCAACATCGATAAAGACACGTCTGCGACGACGGCGGTGGAGCAAAAAGTCGCCCAAGCGGCGCAGACGCTGGCCGGCGGATTGCCGATCACCGAAGAACAAGCAGTGACGCTGGTGAAATCCGGGTTTACGAATCTGGAAGGCTTGCACGCGGCCGATGTTCAAGATTTGGTAGACATCCTTGGCGTGGACGAAGCAAAGGCGCGTGAGATCCACGACGCCGTCCATAAACAAGATGTAACGCAAGAAGCGGGCTCGGCTCAAGGGGCTTGAGCCATGAGTGAATTTCTAAAATGGCAACAAAGACAAAAGCAAAAACGGCGGCAAAAAAATCTGTCGCCCACAAACCAGTTGCCACGCATAAGCCTGCCCCGGCCAAGGCAAAGATTCCGAAAAAGAAAATAGAAGCGCTCAAGAGCGCGCCTCCGGTAGCACCTGCTCATCACGTCGCGGAAGAAAAGGCTCAACCTAAGCCAAGCGCCAGTCATCGTCCCGCCGTCGAAAGCGTCTCGTTAATCGACAAAAAGCATCCGCAGAAAAGAGCTGCTGATGGCGAGATAAAAAAGAAAGCTACGGTTCTGCCGCCGATCTCGCGAATTCGGGCCTCGTTGGAAGCACCGACTGCGCCGCCACCCAAAAAGGACGCGCCCGCTCCACCTCCGCCTCCGCTAACTGACGAAGCAGTCGCTGAGCCTGAGGCGGCTGCGGACGCCACCTCGCAAAAGGTCATCCATATCAAGCCGCCGATCATCGTGAAGCAGCTTGCGGTCGAGCTTGGTTTGAAACCGCACCAGCTCATCGCCGAGTTGATGAACTTCAATATTTTCGCGAACATCAATCAGACGATCGAGCCCGATATCGCGTCGAAGATCGCTGAGAGCCACGGATTCGTTCTCGAAAAAGAGCGCCGGGAAAAAGGAGGCGGGGTGCACAAGGTTGAGCAAGTCGTCGTTGCGCCGCCGCCGCCGGTCATTGAAAAAGCGGAGGAACTTAAACCGCGGGCGCCGATCATCACATTCATGGGTCACGTCGACCACGGCAAAACGTCATTGATGGATGCGATTCGCAAAACCCGAGTCGCAGCTGGCGAAGCCGGCGGCATTACTCAACACATTGGCGCTTACACCGTTGATCACAAAGGACACCGAATCACATTCATCGACACGCCTGGTCACGCGGCTTTCACTGCGATGCGTGCGCGCGGCGCAAACGTCACCGACATTGTCGTGCTCGTCGTCGCCGCAGATGACGGAGTGATGCCGCAAACGATTGAGGCGATCAATCACGCCAAAGCCGCGCCGCATGTCGAGATCATGGTGGCGATCAACAAGGTCGATTTGCCGTCGGCGAACATTGACAAGGTGAAGAAGCAGCTTCAGGAACGCGACCTGACTCCGGAAGATTGGGGCGGCAAAACGATCGTCTGCGAAGTTTCAGCGACGCGCGGCACCGGGATCGATCACCTCCTTGAGATGATGCTCTTGCAGGCGGAGGTAATGGATTTGAAAGCATCGCCGACCGCGAGAGCACGCGGCACCGTGATTGAAGCACAGGTGGAACCGGGACGCGGGCCAACTGCCACCGTGATTGTGCAGATGGGGACACTTAAAGTCGGCGAACCGTTCATCTGCGGAGATTACTCGGGCAAAGTGAAATCGTTGATCGACGACCGAGGCAAGCCTTTGAAAGAAGCCGGTCCATCCACGCCCGTGAAAGTACTTGGATTTACCGGATTACCGAACGCGGGCGATGAACTTTTGGTAATGGAATCCGAGCGCGCGGCGAAAACATTGAGCGACGAACGCTTGCAGGCGAAACGCGCGGAAAAACTTACCGTTCCTCAACGTGCGACGCTGGAAACTCTTTTAGAATCAGCCGCCGGCAAAAAAGTCCTCCGTCTTGTTTTGAAATGCGATGCACAAGGATCGGTTGAAGCGCTCACCACCGCGCTAAAACAAATCGAAAGCAAAAAAGTCGATCTCGAAATGATTCACGCCGGCGTCGGCCCGATTTCGGAGTCAGACATCTTGCTCGCGAGCGCGTCGAGCGCGGTTGTCATCGGCTTCAATACCAAAGTTGAAAACATGGCCGTTTCGGCGGCAAAAAGCGAAGGCGTTCAGATCAAGCTCTACAGTATCATTTACGAACTGCTCGATCAGATCAAAGACGCGATGGCTGGATTGCTCGAGCCCGAATTCCGCGAAACGGTTCTTGGTCACGCGGAAGTGAAACAAGTTTTCGAGCTGAGCAAAGGCATCGTGGCGGGCTGTTTAGTCACCGACGGCCGCATTGCGCGGACTGGACGCGCGCGGGTAATTCGAAAACGTCAACCGGTTTACGATGGCGGGCTTTCAACCCTTCGCCGTTTCCAGGATGACGTGAAGGAAGTCCGCTCCGGATTGGAATGCGGTATTAAGCTGGGCGACTTTAGTGAATACCAAGTGGGCGATATCATCGAATGCTATCAGCTCGAAGCTATGGCCCAAAAACTCTGATGGGAATGAAAGGGTCACATGAAACATCGCATGCTGCGCGTCAACGAAGTCGTAAAACGGGAACTGAGCGGAATCCTTGCGCGCGAAATCAGTTTTGAAGGCGCGCTGGTCACCATCAATCACGTTGACGTCAACTCCGATCTGAAGAGCGCGCATGTTTTTGTCAGCGTGCTTGGGTCTGAAAAAGCCGAAAGCATAATGACGAAGCTCGAAGAGCACCGCCCTGCCTTTCAGGCCGAGCTCGCGCGTCGAGTGATCATGAAATTCACGCCCCATTTGCTTTTTCATCTCGATGAGTCGATCGCGCGCGGCTCGCGGGTCGTCGAAATTTTGCAGCAAATCGACGCCGACCGCGAAAAACCCGAGTGAGCGCAGCCAAGTTCGAGCAGATCGGCCAGGCGTTGCGTGAAGGGGTGCGGTTTGCGGTTCTTGGTCACGTTCGTCCGGATGGCGATGCGCTCGGGAGCCAGCTCGCGCTCGGTCTTTCCCTCAAACAACTCGGCAAAGACGTGCGCATCTGGAACGAAGAAGGCATGCTCGAGAAGTACAGCTTTCTCCCGAATGCGAACCTTCTCACCAAACCACCGGCTGAACCGGAAGATGTCGATGTTGCGATCGCGCTCGATACTGCAATTCAAAATCGCCTCGGCAACAGCCTAGCCGCGGTTCGCTCGGCCAAGGTTTGGATCAACATCGACCATCACCCGAGCAATCCGGGCTACGGCGACCTCGTTTATATCGATCCAAACTCTCCGGCGACCGGGCAGATTCTTTTCGAGCTAATCAAAAGTGAAAAATTACCAATCGATGCTGCGATCGCGGAAAATCTTTACGTGGCTATTTCGACCGACACCGGTTCCTTCCAATATCCAAACACAACCGCGCGCACTTTTGAGATTGCAGCCGAGCTCGTTCGCGCCGGTGTCGATGTCGGCCGCGTCAGTCAATTAACATACGAAAACTACCCGCGGCGCCGCGTCGAACTGTTGCGCGATCTTCTCGGCACGATGCGATTTGATGCGAACGACCGGGTCGCCAGTTTTAGTTTGAGCCTGGCGACTGCGAAAAAACTTGGAGTGCTCCCGGAAGACAATGAAGGACTGATCGATCACTTGCGCGCGATCCGCGGCGTCATCGTTGCCGTGTTCTTTGAAGAGCTGGCCGACGGCAAAGTGCGCGTGAGCATGCGTTCAAAAAACGAAAAGGTGAACGTGTGCGCCATCTGCCAAAAATTTGGCGGCGGCGGACACGTTCTAGCCGCGGGAGCGCGTGTCCGCGGCTCGCTCGCGGAAGTCGAAAGGAAAATTCTGGAGGAAGTTCGTGATGTTGTCGGTCGCGATTCCTGACGGCGTCCTGCTGGTGGACAAAGCCGAAGGTATGACTTCGCACGACGTGGTCGCACTCGCTCGGCGACAGCTCGGGATTAAAAAAATCGGCCATTGCGGAACGCTCGATCCGATCGCGACCGGCCTGCTTCTCCTCACAATCGGTCGCGGAACAAAAGTGCAGGATTTGCTGATGAGCGAAGACAAGGAATACGTCGGGACTCTTACGCTGGGCGCAGCGACGAGCACGCAAGATCGAGAAGGTCAAGTCGTCGAGACGCGGCCGGTGCCCGAGTTAAGCGAGGCCGAAATCCGCGCGGCGTTCGAAAAATTCCGCGGCGATTTTTATCAAATGCCGCCAATGGTCTCAGCCAAAAAACATGGCGGCGTGCCGCTCTACAAATTGGCGCGCCAGGGAAAAGTAGTGGAGCGCGAGCCGCGCTTCGTTCACGTGTACCGCCACACGATCGATCGGATTGCATTGCCGGAGATTGATTTCAGCGTGTTGTGCAGCAAAGGCTTTTATGTTCGCACCTACGCACACGACATTGGCCAAATACTTGGCTGCGGCGCGCATTTGAAATCTCTCCGACGGACCCGGTCCGGTCGATTCGACGTCGGCAACGCAATCAGCGTCGAACAAATCAAAGAACTGCCTCGCGAGAAAATCGCGCAGCGAATTCTTTCGTTGCCACAAGTCTCACGTATGCGCGGCGCGTGAGGGAAATATCGACAATGGAAATTTTACGGTCGATTCCAGAGCTCGAGCGATTACGCGGACCGCTTTTTTTGGCGATCGGCGTTTTTGACGGCGTCCACCGCGGCCACCAGGCGGTGATTTCGACGTCGGCTGATCATGCGGCCGCTTCGAATGGAACGCCAGTCGTCGTGACGTTCGATCCACACCCTGAAAAAGTTCTGCGACCGCAGGCAGCGCCGCACCTGCTCAGCGCGACCGAGCACAAAATCGCACTGATCCGCGCCTTGGGGGTGGAGCACTTGCTCATCATCACTTTCGACAAACAGTTCGCCGCGACCGAGCCGGAAGATTTCGTGCGGAAACTAGTCATTCATTCTAAACCGCTCCGCGAAATCTGTGTTGGTCACGAATGGTCGTTCGGAAAAAACCGGCGCGGAAATCTCGATCTTCTCAAAAAACTTGGCGCGAAGTTTAATTTCGATGTCGTGGGAATTCCACCGGTCAAGATTAACGGCGCGGTGGTGAGCAGCACGGCGATCCGGCAGGCAATTGAAAAAGGCGATTGGGCAAAGGCTGCTGAAATGCTCGGTCGCGAATACACGATTCTCGGGACGGTGACGCGCGGTGACAATCTTGGAAAAAAGATTGGGTTTCCGACCGCCAACCTAAGCGCGCATAGCGAGCAATTTCCACCGAACGGCGTTTATGTCGCGGAAGCGCGGATCGACGGCGAGTTATATCGAGGCGTAATCAACCTTGGCATTCGCCCGACCGTGAGCAGCGGCAAATCCGAGCGCGTGCTCGAAATCCACTTGTTCGATTTCAATCGCGACATTTATGGCCACGATGTCGAAGTTCGCTTCTTGAAATTTCTTCGTTCGGAAAAGAAATTTCAGGACCTGGACACGCTGGTTCAACAAATCCGGCAGGACGTGGAACAAGCCCGGCAACTTCGATAAATTAGCTAAGTCGATATTTCGCGACGCCGATCTTTCTGATTCCGCGCACGCTCCTGCCCGTGCCGTTGAACCAGACGTAAAGATTCGCACTCGGCACCTTCAGTTTTTTTGAAAGCTCGCCGACGGTCGTCCCTTTTTTACCAGCCGCTCGCAACGCCCGGACGATCTTCTCTTTTAACGCGCCACGTTTGCTTCGCCGGCGAACGGGCCCACCAGGTGCGCGTGAGACCGTGACCGGCGCGCGCTGCTCGCCTTCGCGCGCCGGAATTCCGAACTTGTTTTGGACACGGATCATTTCGCGGTCGATTTCCTGGATCTGCGCCATGAGCGCTTCTTTACGCTCGGTCAGACGAACAAGCTGCTTAAGGGCCGAACTTGGGATGTCTCTTAGCATCCCCTACTCTACGCCTAAAATCGACAATGCAAATCTAAGTCACACCTAAGATTGAATATGACTCGACTTAGACATGGCGGCGAAGATGCCGCCGGCCATAACTAACATTCCGCTGGCCAATGCAAACGCGACTACCCACAACGTTGGAATCGTCGTCAATCTGAACATCTCAACCAAGATAAAACGGCCACCGTCGGACAAAACGTATGTGAGCGCACTCGCCAGCGCGCTCATTCCGACCAGAATAAACGGACGCAGAAACTGACCTGCCTGCCGCGGGGGGGGCAGCTGTTGCAGAACACGCGCGGTAAAGCCGTCATCCTCGATATAAAGCGCAGCTTCTTGCAGCTTTCGATCCAACCAATCTTGTTCAATCTGCTCGTTCATTTATTGCGCCCAGACAGCCAAAGTCTTCTTCAATTTCTCCCGCCCTCGCAACACGTTTGTTTTGACCGTGCCAAGCGGGATGGCGAGCACCCGCGCAGCCTCGTCGTGTGATAATCCATTCTGGCAGCAAAGCAAAACCGCCGAGCGCTCGTGCAATGGCAGTAAACTAAGGGCATGCATAAGATCATGTCTTAGACCTGGATCGACCGTCCGGGGGTCCTGTTCCGCCTGCCATTGCTCCTCATTGATGCCGACGAGCTCTTTCCGGCGTCGTGCGTCCTCGCGAAAACAATTGTAGGCGATCCGGTAAAGCCAGGTGGAGAATTTCGCCTCGCCGCGGAAGCCGCGGATGTTTTTATAAGCGCGAACAAACGCATCCTGGGCCAGATCGTCGGCGAGTGCGAGATCGCCGCGGGTAAGTTGGCGCAACAAGCCTCGCACGCTCGATTGATGACGACGAACCAGCTCGCCAAAAGCGTGCTGGTCGTCATCAACAAGAACTCGGGCGACAAGGCCGGCATCGGTTAGCTCCACGCCGCGATATTAGGGCGCCGGTGGCGGCGACGGAATGTCCTTCTTGCCCTCCAACTTCCACACTAGGAGATAGCCGAGGCCAATCACAAAGGGAATCACGCCGATGGCCCACGAGCCACCCTCCCACTCGTTCACTGCGCCGAAGAAGAGCATGAGGCCCAAGCCAACCATGCAAAGCACCACCCCGCGACGCATGTCGGACCTTTGCCGAATCGCTGGTGTCGGCGAAGCAAGTAACGCCGGCGGAATCGGCTGGCCTTTTTCGGCCATCATTCGAATGGTGCGGTGCATCATTCGATTTCTCGAAAAGCCGAAATACATGATCACAGCGACGATCATGACGGGCGCACCGAAGATGGTCAGAAACACAATCGCGACGATCGGAACAACAAATTCCGGAATTTCGTCCGCACCGGTTCGATCCCCATTTTTGTCGCCATTGATCACGATTCCATGATGACCTTTCAGCTTTTTCTCGATCCGTTGATGGATTCTATCCGCCAGATCCTGAGCGGGCGAGGCGCTGGCCGTCATCGACGCCGAAGCCGCCGGGGATGGTGGAGGCGGCGGCGGGGGTGCAGGTTGCGCCATGGCCGTAACAGCCAGCACAACTGAGCAAATGCAGAGAGGCAATGTTTTCATATTCATCCTTTGGTAGTGAGATGCAGCCCGGCAGCAGTTTGGATTCAAAAAAGTGCCTGCTCGAGATAGCAACAGACGGCCAAGCTGCCAATGAAAAATGGCTTGCCAGCCATAGCTTCAACGAGTCGGCGGTCCGCCTCCGCGCGGCTACGGCGCTGGAGCGGGTGACGAGACTTGAACTCGCGACGTCCTCCTTGGCAAGGAGGTGCTCTACCACTGAGCTACACCCGCGTCTTGAAGGGGTAGAAATAATGGCGCAGCAGGCTCATTCCGCAACCGTAAATTCGGGGGAGTGGCAGAGCGCCAGAGTAATGCAAGATTCTTTGCCATTACGTCAGTGGTCCAACATTCGATTTCTCCGAGACGCGAGGAGTTCCGCGAACTCGCCAGGCGCGGCAATCTCATTCCGCTGATTGTCGATCTGGTCGCGGATGTCGAGACGCCAGTCTCCGCTTTTGCCAAGATCGACAACGGGAATCCGTGCTTTCTTTTTGAATCGGCGGAGCGGAACGAAGAGTCGGGACGCTTCTCGTTCATCGGCTTCGATCCGCTCGTGCTTTTTAACAGCGCCGATTGCGAAGGCGATCCGCTGACGAAGCTCCAACAAATTCTGTCGCGTTTTCAGTTTGTCGCGCGTCCCGACGTTCCCCATTTCGTTGGCGGGGCGGTTGGTTACATCGGCTACGACGTCGTTCGATTTTTCGAGCCTACTGTGCCAATCCATCCGCGGGACGATCTCAAGAATCCGGAAATGATGTTCATGATTCCGCGGATCTTGATCGTTTTTGATCATCGATTTCGGAAACTTCGGCTCATTTGTAACGCGCATATCGAAAACAATACTTCTGCGGAGGACGCCTACGAACGCGCGGAAGCCGATCTGCAGAAAACGTTGTCGAAGCTGAGCGAGCCGCGGGCCCTTCGGCCGGTTGATGCGAAAGCGGCCGGGAATCTTCCGTCACCAGCCAGCAACACAACTCGCGCTGAATTTGAATCGATGGTCGCAAAGGCCAAACAACTGATCGCGGCCGGCGATATTTTTCAGGTTGTGTTGTCGCAACGGTTCGAAACCGATTTTGTCGGTGAGCCGCTCGATCTTTACCGCGCGCTCCGCTTCGGGAATCCTTCGCCCTACATGTTTTGTTTACGCTTCGGTCGCGATTTCGCGGTCCTTGGCAGTTCGCCGGAAGTTCATCTGCGAGTGCGGGAGCGGACCGCCGAGTTGCGCCCGATCGCCGGAACTTATCCGCGCGGCAAAGATTTGGCGGAAGATGAAAGATTTGCGGCCGATTTGATTGTCGATCCAAAAGAGCGCGCTGAGCACGTAATGCTGATCGATCTCGGACGAAATGATCTTGGACGTGTCGCGGACTTTGGCAGCGTCCGTGTGACGGAACAAATGGTGATCGAGCGCTACAGCCATGTCATGCACATCGTTTCGCACATCGTCGCGCGTTTGCGCGAGGGCAAGAACGCCTTCGACGCGATTCGCGCAACGTTTCCCGCGGGCACGGTTTCTGGCGCGCCGAAAATTCGCGCGATGCAAATCATTGCCGATTTGGAAAAAGCGCGACGCGGGTTTTACGCGGGGATTGTTGGTTACTTCGGCTTTGATGGATCGCACGACAGTTGCATCGCGATCCGCTCGATCATTTTAAAAGACGGTAAAGCGTATCTGCAAACGGGCGCGGGAATCGTGGCTGATTCCGATCCCACGCGCGAATTTGACGAATGCGTGAACAAGGCGAAAGCGATGCTGACCGCTATCGCGCGTGCCACGAAGAAAGAAGATTGAGAGGAAGACGGAAGAGTGAAATTGCTGGTCATCGATAATTACGATTCGTTCACCTACAATCTCGTCCAGCTCTTCGGCGAGATGGATATCGATCTTACGGTGAAGCGAAACAACGAAATCTCGGTCGACGAGATCAAAAAACTGAAACCGGATCGAATCTGCATTTCTCCTGGCCCGGGCCGTCCGGAAAATGCCGGCATCAGCTCTGACCTAATTCGCGAATTGGGACCGAAGCTTCCCATTCTTGGCGTTTGTCTCGGTCATCAATGCATCGCACAAGCTTTCGGCGGCGAAGTGGTGCGCGCCGAAAGGTTAATGCACGGCAAAACGTCGAAGATTCACCACCAAAGCCGCGGCGTTTTCAAAGACTTGGCCGAGCCACTCGAAGCAACGCGCTATCATTCATTGATCGTGCGCCGCGAATCGTTGCCCGATTCGCTCGAAATCACCGCCGAGACCGAGGACGGCGAAATTATGGGACTGCAACATCGACAATTCCCGATCCACGGCGTCCAGTTTCATCCCGAATCGATCCTGACAATCGAAGGACGCAAGCTGCTCGCAAATTTTCTGCGCGTTTAAGCGCCGTTGCGCGAGATCACCTCGTGAATCTGGCGGACTTCACGCACCATTTGTTCGTATTCGTCGAACCTCAGTGATTGCGCGCCGTCCGAGAGCGCTTCGTCCGGTCGCCCGTGCACTTCGATCATCAAACCGTCCGCGCCGACGGCGATTCCGGCGCGCGCGAGAGGCGTCACCATGTAGCTGCGGCCGGTTCCATGCGCAGCATCGACAATCACCGGCAAATGCGAAATTTTTCTTACCGCTGGAACCGCTGCTAAATCAAGCGTGTTCCGCGTGTGTTGGGCGAACGTGCGCACGCCCCGCTCGCACAGAACGATGTTGTAATTTCCCTCCGCCATCACGTATTCGGCCGCCAGTAACCACTCTTCCAACGTCGCGGCCATGCCGCGCTTCAACAGCACCGGCAACTTCGAGCGACCGACGCGCCGAAGGAGCGTGAAATTCTGCATGTTGCGCGCACCGATCTGAATCATATCGGCATATTTTTCGACCAGATCGACGTTCGCTTCATCGAGCGCTTCGCTCACGATCTTCAGACCGAACTCGTTCCGGATCTCGGCGAGAATCTTGAGGCCCGGCTCACCCAGTCCGGAAAAAGCGTAAGGCGAAGTGCGCGGTTTGAATGCGCCGCCGCGGAAAAATTTCGCGCCGCTACGTTGAACAATGTCGGCTATCCCAAACGCCTGCTTCCGGTTCTCGATCGCACACGGTCCGGCAATAATTGCGAGCGAGCCGTCACCGATTCTGGCCCCGTCTCCGAGATCGACAATTGTTCGTTCCGGCCGGAGATCGAGCGTGATCAATTTGTACGGTTTGGTAACGCGGATCGCTTCCGAAACGCCCGGGAGATTTTCAAAATGCGAGAGATCGACCGCGCCCTGATTGCCGGTGATACCGATCGCGGTGCGGTTTGCGCCGGGCATGACGTGCGCGCGAAACCCGAGCGATTCGACTACGCGCACAACATTGTCGATCTCGCCCTTGCCGGCGCTGGCGTTCATTACGATGAGCATGGCGTGAAAAGTCGTCTATTTACCGGGAATAATACCCTCCGGTCAAATTTAACCCGCAGTTTTCGCTTTTGCCTCGATCAAAATCGGCGGAAGTGCATGCTCGATTTCGGCCCGATGTTGCTCGTACTGGGGTGGTAATTTCAAACTTTCACCCAGCTGTTTGACCGGTTCATCGACGGTAAATCCGGGACCTTCGGTCGCAATCTCAAACAAAATACCACCGGGCTCGCGAAAATAGATCGAATGAAAATAAAAGCGGTCGATAACCGGGGTGACGTGCAAACCAAGGTCGACCAGCTCTTTGCGCCAGCGTGATTGTTCCTTCTCGTTCGCGCATCGGAAGGCGATGTGATGCACCGTCCCCGCCGAATTCACTCCAAACTGTCCCTCGGGTCGTTCCACCAGGTCGACCTGAGCGCTGGTTGATTTGGAATTCACCGACAATCGGCGCCGCGATTCTTCTTCGCGGACCAATTCGAAGCCGAGTGTTTTAAGTAATTCCTCAGTCGGCCCGGTCTGTTGCACTTCAAGCGTCGGCGCGTGAAACCCGTGGATCGCAAACTTCTGCGGTACTTCGCTTTCATATTTAAGATCGACATCGTCCAGTTGCGCCGATTCGATTAACTCGAGCAACAGTCCATCGGTATCGGTTAAGCGAAGACCGGGCGCATTAAGGCGCGACGGGATTTCCTCACAGAAAACGCGATGCTCGGCGAAGCGCGCTTTCCAATATTCGATCGAGGTCGCTGGGATCGCGAAACTCGCACTGATTACCTGGCCGGTTCCGCGGATCCCGCGACGCGCGCCCGGCCACGCAAAAAAGGTGATGGTCGATCCCGGCCGTCCGGTCCGATCGCCAAAATAAAAATGATAGGTCGATGGATCGTCGAAGTTGACAGTGCGCTTGGCCAAGCGCAGGCCGAGGATCTGAGTGTAAAAATCCACGTTGCGCTGAGGATCGCTCGCGATGGCAGTGATATGATGAATTCCGCGAAGTTTCACAATCGGACCGAAGGCTAACAAGTTTCCCACGACTTATTCAACGCATGTATTTGTGGCGACGACAGGCAAGTGAGACGTGGTGGAGGGATAACGCAGAGGAATTACGCACCGTTGCGGGCGATCGGTTGGCGATAATCGAACAAGCTGGTCGCAGACGATTGCAGTTCGAAGTCGTATCAAGTTCCCGCGTTGGGTTGCTAAACCTGGCGAAACAATTCGGTGGACGAGTCGAGAAACTTCCACGCGATTGGTTAAAGCGCTTTTCGCGCGGACAGAAAACCGAGCCAGTCAGGATCGGAAAAAGGCTGATTGTGCTGCGCCCGCAAAAAGATCGGGAAGCTAGCAGCTTCCCCCACAATTTAATTATTCCGTTAGGTGCGGCATTTGGCACTGGCGAGCACGCAACGACTGCGATGTCGCTACGAATGCTCGAGAAACTGACCCGAAGATGGAGGCCTGGCTGGTCGATTATCGATCTTGGAACCGGAAGCGGGATTCTGACGCTAGCGGCGTGTTTGTTAGGCGCCCGACGGGTAATCGGAATCGATAACGACCCGGTCGCGATCTCAACGGCAAAAGAAAATGCGCGGCTGAACAGAATCCGCGCGGTGCAATTCCGCGTCAGCGACGTGCGTCGTTGGAGATCTCCGTCAAAGAGCTTCCTCCGCCGAAGCGGCTACGGCGACCGAGTCGACATCATCATCGCGAATCTGTTTAGCGAGCTGTTAATCGAGATTTTGCCGAAACTCAAAGTCGCGCGCTGGATGATTCTTTCCGGAATTTTGCGAAACCAGGAAAGTGATGTAACTCACGCACTTATGCGGCATAAGATCGACATCCTCCAGGTTCGCCGGCGCGGAAAGTGGGTTGCGATTCTGACGGCGGTCAGGTAGGTTCGGCGACCCTTAGCGGCTACGGTTTTCTGCATAAACGCGGTTTATCACAAGCCGCGGGCAAAACGTCCATGCAGACCGAGGAACTATCCTACGCCATCATTACGCCGTATTCGATGTGCAAATCGCGCACCGGCGGGATCATCGCCCGGCTGATTTCGCGCACGGGTCTCGATCTGGTAGCCGCGCGCATGTTCGCGCCAAGCGAGGAACTGGTTCGCCGCTACGCCGAGACGATTGTGAGCGAAACGGAACCGGCTCATCGCGCGACCCAGGAATTAATTCATGAGTACGTCCTGAAAAATTTTGGCGCGAAAAAAGATCGTCAGCAATCGCGCGTTTTGTTTCTCGTCTTTCGCGGGCCAGACGCATCGGAAAGAATCCGCGCGACCGTAGGTCACATTACGCACGAGGAAACCAGCGGGGAAACAATTCGCGACACGTTCGGCGATTACGTGACCGATGATTCGGGCAAAGTCATTTACTTCGAACCAGCAGTCGTTGCTGAGTTCAATCGCAACGCCATCGAACGGGATTTAAAACTTTGGGCGCAATTTTCAGATCGCGATGGCGGCGTGCTCGATCAAGCGGTGCAATTTCCGAAGGACGCGAAGATCGAGAAGACCTTGGTTCTAATTAAGCCGGACAATTTCAAATTTCCAAACATTCGTCCCGGCGGTGTGATCGAAGTTTTTTCGCGGACCGGTCTCTACATTGTCGGTTTCAAAGTTCACCGGATGAGTGTGGCGCAGGCGGAGGATTTTTACGGACCCGTGCTGCCGGTGTTGCAGGAGAAATTAGGACACAACAAGGGACGCGACGCGTGGGAAGACATCGTCGAATTTATGGCCGGCGCGCGGCCGAGCGATACGCTTCCGGAAAAACGGGACGCGCCCGGCACGGAAAAGTGCATCGCCCTGGTTTATCAGGGGGAAAACGCCGTTCGCAAAATTCGCGAAGTACTCGGCCCAACCGATCCCGCAAAAGCGCCTCCAGGGTCGATTCGGAAAGAATTTGGCCAGACGATCATGATCAACGCCGCCCACGCGTCCGACTCGATGGAGAACGCGAAACGCGAAATGGCAATCGTGCGGGTGGAGGAGAATAATTTTAAAGCTTTGATTGAAAACTTTTATGGCCGCCAATAGTGTGGCCGCTCCCTGAACTAGAACGAACAAGATAAACATGGAAATTTCCGAACGCGCCGCCCTACTGACTCCCTCACTCACGCTTTCGATCGACAGCAAAGCAAAAGCGATGAAGGCCGAGGGAATCGACGTGTGCGGCTTCGGGGCGGGCGAACCGGATTTCGATACGCCGGAACACATCAAAGCCGCGGCGATCGAAGCGCTCCAGGCTGGTTTCACCAAATACACGCCGAGCGCGGGGATTCCGGAATTGCGCGCGGCCATCGCGGAAAAATTGGCGGCCGATAACGGACTGACGTATCGCGCAGGTCAGGTCGTGGTCAGCAACGGCGCCAAGCATGCCTGTTACAACGCAATTCTCGCCACCTGCCAGCCGGGCGATGAAGTGATTATTCCCGCGCCCTACTGGGTCAGTTATCCCGACATGGTGCGCCTAGTCGGCGCCGAACCGGTGATTGTTCCCACGATGGAGCGGAACAACTGGAAGATGCGCCCGGAAGATTTTGAAAACGCAATGACGCCGCGGACGAAGATGTTGATCATGAACACTCCGTGCAATCCGACCGGCTCGGTCTACACCGGCGCAGAACTCGAAGCCATCGTGGAAGTCGCCAGCGGTGAAGACATTTACATTTTGTCCGACGAAATTTACGAGAAGCTCGTTTACGACGATGCCAAGCACGTCAGCATCGGGTCGCTCTCGAAAGAAGCTTACGATCTGACCATCACCGTCAACGGATTCAGCAAATCCTACGCGATGACCGGGTGGCGGCTCGGTTATCTCGCCGCGCCGGAAGCAGTGGCAAAGGCTGTCGATTCAATCCAAAGCCACACCACGGCGAATCCATCCTCGTTCTCGCAACGGGGCGCGCTGGCCGCGTTGAAGGGCGATCAACAATGCGTCGCCGACATGCGCGAGGAATTCGACATGCGCCGCAATTACATGATTGATCGCCTCTCCAAAATTCCAAATGTGACTGCGGTCAAACCGCAGGGCGCGTTCTATGTGCTGCTCAATGTCAGTCAGCTCGGACTGACGTCGCAAAATTTTGCCGATCGATTGCTCAGCAAAGCGAACGTGGCGGTGGTGCCGGGCGCAGCCTTTGGCGATGATCGCACCATCCGGCTCAGCTACGCGACCAGCATCGACATCATCAAAAAAGGTCTCGATCGGTTACAAGATTTCTGCCGAACGCTGTAAGTGCCACGATCCGCGGCGATGAAGCTCGCGACCGCTTCTCTGGATAAAACCGCTGTCATTGCCCGAATCAAAGCCGAAGGCGCGGTCGCCGTTATTCGCACCGACTCAATCGAGCGAGCTCTCGGCGCCGCAAACGCTGTCATCGCGGGCGGATTTCGCGCAATCGAGATCACTTATAGCTTCAACGGCGCAACGGAAGCGATCGCGAAGCTGTCCGACGCTAACGAAAACGATTTGCTCATTGGTGCCGGAACGATTTTGAATCGCGGGCAGGTGCGCGAAGCAGTTGGTGCAGGCGCGCGGTTCCTAGTCAGCCCGTGCGTGTTGCCGGAAGTAATCGATGCCGCACGTGAGCTTCAAGTTGCAATCATCCCGGGCGCGTTCACGCCAACGGAGATTTACACGGCGTATTCGTTAGGCGCGGACATTGTTAAAATTTTTCCCGCTGTTCGCTACGGGCCGGAATATTTGAGAGCGTTGCGAGGACCGCTGCCACAAATTCCGATCATGCCGACGAGCGGCGTCGACGCAACCAATGTCGCAGAATGGTTCCGCGCCGGTGCAGTCGCGGTCGGCGCGGTCAGCAGCGTGCTCGATCCAGTGCTGATTCGCAACGGCGACTGGGCTGAATTGACACAGCGCGCACAGCAGTTCATGGACGCGGTGCGCGCCGCCCGATAAAGGGCCAAAGGACAGAATTCCAGTAGCAGCCGACATTTTTTTCTTTCCGGTTTCCGCTTTCCGGTTTCCGCTTTGGATGTGAACCACCTCGCGCTCATTCTTCACGCGCACTTGCCGTTCGTTCGGCATCCGGAGCACGAGCA
>Ga0137403_10003360_pt1 | contig 19227 bp, 20 predicted proteins | sample CZOMad2_1_16fung_FD_122057 | JGI IMG/M metagenome (GOLD analysis project Ga0137403, IMG submission 122057) | Vadose zone soil fungal communities from Angelo Coast Range Reserve, California, USA - CZOMad2_1_16fungal (Hybrid Assembly) | ecosystem: Environmental > Terrestrial > Soil > Vadose zone...
CCCCGTCATTCCAGCAACTCCGTCACCGGCACGCCGAGGGCGCGGGCCAATTTTCGAAGCCTCTGCGAGGTATCATATCCGGCGCACCTGCAAGAAGGAGGTCGACCATGTCCCTCCGGCGTGTGGCACATCTGGTGATCGTTCAGCTCGTCCTCGTCACGGCGTTGGCCGGGTGCAAACACTACTGGGGCAAACCCGGAGGTACAGCCGAGCAGTTCGAAATCGACAGCCGGGAATGCCTCAAAGAGTCGAGCCCAACGCCGCAGATGGTCGCGTACGGGATCAGGAGTGAACAAATATACCGAGGCTGCCTGCGGGCGCGCGGGTGGGCCCGAGCGGAGAGGCCGTCGGAGAACCCCGGCCCCGGCTGGTACCGGGGGATCGAGGACTGGGACTAGGGCTGAGCGCCGTCTACGGGGAGTCGTTCCAGCATTGCGTCGTACCCCAGCCGACTCCCTGCCCGCCCCGAAGACCTGTGGTTACTCCGATCTGCTGCCGTCCCCACTCGCACTGAGCCTGGGTCACGAAGGGCCCCTGCGTGGCGCCGGTCAGCACCTGGTTGGGCTGTTGCGAGACGAGCATGAACCACCAGAACGCCACGATCACCCCGCGGCGCACGCCCTTGCTCTTCCTCATCGGTTCCTCCCCGCGCTCGCCATTGCCGGCGGCGCGACACGACGATCCGAGCCTACTCCCGGCGGCGCCCCACTTGCTCATCGAGCCTTCAATCGTGTAGACATCAATGCCACCATGGTCCAGGGCTAGAGCGAAGCCCTCGGGAGAGGACATCATGCGCATCGTCGTCCACGGGCAGCAGGCATTCGGCAAGAGCGTGCTGGAAGCGCTCATCGAGCGCGGGGAAAACGTCGTCGGTGTGTACTGTGCCCCCGATCCGGCCCAGGGCGGGCGGGTCGATCCCCTGAAGGAGGCCGCGCTCGCACGCGGCCTGCCGGTCCACCAGCCGCGAACGTTTCGCAACAAGCCCGAGGTGTGGGAGGAATTCGGCCGACTCAAGGCGGATCTGTGCGTGATGGCCTACGTCACGCTCATCGTGCCCGAGGAGGTGCTGAATCTGCCCACGCGTGGCACGATCCAGTACCATCCCTCGCTGCTCCCGCGCCACCGCGGGCCGAGCTCGATCAACTGGCCGATCATCATGGGCGAGACCGGCACCGGGCTCACCATCTTCTGGCCCGACCAGGGGCTCGATACGGGGCCGATCCTCCTGCAGAGGGAAGTCGAGATCCGGGACACCGATACGCTCGGCAGCCTCTACTTCGACCGGCTCTTTCCGCTCGGGGTCGCGGCGCTGCTCGAGGGCGTCGATCTGGTGCGCGACGGGAAGGCGCCGAAGATCGTTCAGGACGAGTCCAGGGCGACGTACGAGGGCTGGTGCAAGAAGGAAAACGTGCAGATCGACTGGCAGAAGCCGGCGCAGACAGTCTGGAACCTCATCCGCGGGGCCGATCCCCAGCCCGGCGCGTGGACGACCTTCTCGGGAGCGACCGTGCAGCTCCTCGACGCCAAGAAGCTAGACGGCAGCGCGACCGGTCAGCCCGGAGAAGTGCTCGCCGTCGACGACGCGGGGATGGTTGTCGCCGCGCCCGGCGGCCGGATCCTCGTGACCCGCGTGCGCGCGGACGGCGGGCAGAAGGTCGCCGCGGGGGCGTTCGCCAAGACCGCGGGGCTGCTCCCGGGCGCGCGGCTGGGCACGGCATGACGGCGCCGAACGCGCCCCACGGCCTCGCCCGCGGGCTCACCAACTACGGCGACCCGGACTTCGCGCTCTACCTGCGCCGCTCGTTCGCGACGTCGATGGGCTATTCGAAGGCGATGCTGGCGCGGCCGGTGGTCGGCATCGCGCAGTCGGCCAGCGGCTTCAACAACTGTCACCGGCATTTCCCGGAGCTGATCGAGGCGGTGAAGCGCGGTGTGCTCGTCGCCGGAGGGCTCCCGATCGATTTCCCGACGATCTCGCTCGGCGAGGTGTTCCTGAATCCCACGAGCATGATGTTCCGGAACCTCATGGCCATGGACGTCGAGGAGATGATCCGCGCGCAGCCAATGGACGCGGTCGTCCTGGTGGGCGGCTGCGACAAGACGGTACCGGCTCAACTCATGGGCGCCGCGTCGGCCGACGTGCCCGCCGTCCAGCTCCTGGCGGGACCGATGATGCCGATGGCGTATCGCGGCGAGCGCCTCGGCGCGTGCACGGATTGCCGGCGGTTCTGGGCGAAGTATCGCGCCGGCGGCGTCACCGCGGCCGAGATCGAGCGCATCGAGGAGAATCTCGCGACGACCGCGGGCACCTGCGCGGTCATGGGCACCGCGAGCACGATGGCCTCGATCGCCGAGGCGCTCGGCATGGCGCTGCCGGGCACCGCGGCGATTCCGGCGGTGCACGCCGATCGGCTGCGCGCCGCGGAGGCGAGCGGGCAGCAGGCGGTGACGCTGGCGGCGACGCGGCTCCGGCCGAGCCAGATCATCACGGAGCGCTCGGTCGAGAACGCGCTGCGCGTGCTGCTCGCCATCGGCGGCTCCACGAACGCCATCATTCATCTCACGGCGGTGGCCGGACGCGCCGGCGTCGAGGTTTCGCTGCGGCGGCTGAACACGCTCAGCGACGAGACGCCGGTGCTGGTCGATCTGAAGCCGACGGGCCAGCACTACATGTCGGACCTGAACGCCGCCGGCGGCCTCGGCGCCGTGCTGCGTGAGCTGGCGCCGATGCTGCACCTGGATTGCCTGACCGTGACGGGCCAGACGCTCGGCCAGCGGCTCGCGGCCGAAGAGACGTGGGTCGATCGCGACGTCGTGCGCCCGCTCGCCGATCCCTATCAGAAGGTCGGCGGGCTCGCGGCGCTCTTCGGCAGCCTGGCGCCCGGCGGCGCCATCATCAAGCGCTCGGCCGCCGACCCCGCGCTCTTCGAGCGTGAAGGCCGCGCCGTGGTCTTCGCCTCGCTCGACGATCTCTCGGCGCGTATCGACACGCCCGATCTCGACGTGAAGCCCGACGACTTCCTCGTGCTCCAGAACGCCGGGCCGAAGAGCGGCTACGCGATGCCGGAGGCCGGCTATCTGCCGATTCCCGCGAAGCTGGCCCGGGCCGGCCTCAAGGATATGGTGCGCATCTCCGACGCGCGCATGAGCGGAACGGCCTACGGCACGATCGTGCTCCACGTCTCGCCGGAAGCGGCGGTCGGCGGTCCGCTGGCGCTCGTTCGAAACGGGGACCGCATCCGCCTGAGCGTCACCGAGCGGCGGCTCGACCTCCTGGTCGACGACGGCGAGCTCGCGCGGCGGCGCGCCGCGCTGCCGCGTCCGGCCGCGCCGCCGGCGCGCGGCTACGCGAAGCTCTACATGGACCACGTGCTCCAGGCGGAGCACGGCTGCGACTTCGACTTCTTGCGAAAAGTGTGAGCCGCCGCGGGCTCAGCCCCGCGCCGCGACCGCCGATCGCCGGCTCTCGGCCAGCCTGATGCTGCGCCACAGGCGCTCACGGGTCAGCGGCATCTCCGTCACCTCGACGCCGAGCGGGCGCAGCGCGTCCGCGACCGCGTTGGCGATGGCCGCCGGCGCCGGGAGGGTACCGCCTTCACCCGAGCCCTTCACGCCCAGCGGGTTCAGCGGCGACGGCGTGACGACGTGGTGCACCTCGAGCTTCGGCACGTCGGCCGCGCGCGGCAGCGCGTAGTCCATCAGCGTGCCCGTGAGGAGCTGGCCGGCGCCGTCGTAGACGATCTCTTCGAGCATCGCGTTGCCGATGCCGTGAGCGATCCCGCCGTGGATCTGCCCCTCGACCACCATCGGGTTGATCATCGTGCCGCAATCGTCGACGGCGACGTATCGCAGAATCCTCACCGTGCCGATCTCGGGATCGACCTCGACCACCGCGGCGTGCGCGCCGTTCGAGTACGTCGACTGAAGAACGTGGACGTAGCCGGACGCCTCGAGCCCCGGGTCCATGCTGCCCGGCAGCGCATACCCGGGCCGAGGCGCCGTCGCGATCGCCGCCACGTCGCCGAGTGTGAGCCCGCGACCGGGCGCGCCGCGCACGGCAATACGGCCGTCCTCCAGAACCAGGTCGTCGGGCGCCGCTTCCAGGTGCGCCGCCGCGATGGCGAGCGCCTTCTTGCGCACCTCCGCGGCCGCGTGAACCGCCGAGGCGCTCGCCAGCACGGCGACCCGGCTCGCGAACGTGCCGACGCCGTAGGGAATGCCGGCGGTATCGCCGGGGACGACCGTGATCTGCTCGAGCGGCACGGAGAGGCCGTCGCCCACGACCTGCGCCAGCGTCGTCTCGTGCGCCTGGCCCTGGCTCGACGCGCCGGAGAACACGAAGACGCGGCCAGCCGGATCGACGCGCACGCGGATGCCCTCGTACGGGCCGAGGCCGGTGTCCTCCACGAACATGGCGAACCCGATGCCGATCGCGCGGCCCGCCGCTCGCGCTCGCTCGCGCTCGACGGTAAAGCCCGCGACGCCCACCGCCTCGGCGGCTCGCCGCAGGCATTCCGGATAGTTACCGCTGTCGTAACGCCGCGGGCTGTTGTCGCGCGAGACGAGGCCGACGTCGTACGGGAACTCGTCCGGCTGGATCAGGTTGCGCTCGCGGAGCGCCACCCGGTCCAGCCCGAGGCGCTCGGCGGCGAGGTCGAGCATGCGCTCCATCACGAACACCGCCTGCGGCCGCCCGGCGCCGCGCACCGGGGTGACCGGCACGCGGTTGGTGTAGAGCGCGGTCAGCGTCACCTCGTAGTTGGGCACGCGATAGGGCCCGGGGACGGTGACCGAGGTGAGGATGGGCACGATCACGCCCCACGAGACGAAGGCGCCGCAGTCGTGCGTGAACGTGTCGCGGACGGCGACGATCCGCCCCTCGCGCGTGAGCCCCAGCTCGACGTCGTGCCACTGATCGCGCTCCTGGGTCACCGCCGCCAGGTGCTCGCGACGCGTCTCGACGAACTGGACCGGCCGCCCGAGGGCGCGCGCCAGGAACGGCACCAGGATGTCCTCGGCGTAGACGATGGCCTTGGGGCCGAATCCGCCGCCGATGTCCTGCGTGACGACACGCACGGCGTGCTCGGGCAGGCCGAGATAGCGCGCCAGCAGGCGCCGCAAGATCTGCGGCGCTTGCGCCGTCGCCCACACCGTGACCTGGCCGAGATCGGCGTCCCAGCGGGCCGTGATCGCGCGCGTCTCCATGGCCATGCCGGCGCCACGGTGAACGTGAAACCGCTCGCGCAGCACGACGTCGGCGCGGGCGAGCGCGCCCGCCGGATCGCCCACGCGCTGGGTGAATCGTGCGGCGACGTTGCCGCCGGGATGCACGCGCGGCCCGTCGGGGCGCAGGGCGTCGTCGAGCGAGGCCACGGCCGGCAGCGGGGCGTACTCGACGTGCAGCGCGTCGAGCGCGTCCTCCGCCTCGGCGGCGCTGGTGGCGACGACGAGCGCCACCGGCTGGCCCGCGTACGAGACGATTTCCTGGGGGAGCATCTCGGGACAGGCCGGCGCGACCAGGCTCGCGTGCGGCACGAGAAGCGGCAGCCGGCCCAGCGCGGCGACGTCGGCGGGGACCTGAACGTGGACGACGCCGGGGTGGCACCGGGCCTCGGCGGCGTCGATGCGAACGATGCGCGCGTGGGCGTGCGGGCTCCGATGAACCGCGACGTGAAGCAGTCCGGGCAGCGCGACGTCGGCCACGTAGCGCCCCTGGCCGGTGACCAGACGCGCGTCCTCGCGGCGCCGCACCCGCGCGCCGAAGAGGCGCTCGCTCATCGCCGCTCAGCCGCGCGCGACGTAGAGCGAGTTCGCCGGGTCGACGCGCTCGAACAGCTGGACGTCGGCGAAGCCGGCCGCGCGGAGCATCGCCACCGCGACCTGATGGCCCCATGCGGTGCCGAGACCCGGGCCTCCGCCGGCGAGCGACACGCTCATGCAGTGCATGGTGCTCATCGTGTAGAGGTATGGCGCCATCGGGACGCCGAGGTTGCCGGCGAGCTCGCTCGAGGCCCAGACGTCGATCATCACGAACATGCCGTCCGGCGCCAGCGCCGCGCGGATCCGACGGAGCACGCCGGCGGGGTCGGCCTGATCGTGGATCGCGTCGAACGCGGTCATGAGGTCGAACGGCGCTGGCGATTCCAGCCGGCTCACGTCCTGGACGACGAACGACGCGTTGGCAAGCCCCCGCGCCGCGGCGCGCGCCTCGGCGATGCCGTCCTCGGAAAAGTCGTAGCCGACGAACGTGCTCTTCGGGAAGCGCCGGGCCATCAGCGCGATGCAGTGGCCAGTCCCGCAGCCCACGTCCGCGACGCGGATGCCCGCCTCGAGCCGCACCAGAAGCCCGGCGGGCTTCGCGAGGTACGTGCTGAACAGGAGCTCCTCGTACCGGGGGCGGCTCCGCCGATCCATGAGACCGGTGAAGTCCGGCTGATAGGCGCTGTACGGCACGCCGCGGCCCGTGCGGAAGGCCTCGGCGACCTCGGGAATGACCCGGTTCATCAACGGGAACATCTCCGCCATGGTCGTGAGGTTCCGGCTCGACGATCCGGTGAGACCGGCGGCATGCTCGCGCGGCAGGCGATAGGTCCCCTCGGCGGCCGCGTATTCGACGATGCCGCCGCACGTCATCGCCGCGAGCCACTCCCGGATGTAGCGCTCGCTGAGTCCGGTCCGCTCGGCGATCTCGGCGCTGGTCACCGCGCCCATCTTCGCCATCGCCTCGAAGAGACCGACGCGCCGGCCGACCTCGAGCATGATGGAGACCGCGGCCCCCTCCAGGTGCCGGACCATCAGCATCGTGAACGCCTTCGCCTTCGCCCTGTCGAAGCTCGCTTCGTCCGCCATGCCTCCCTTATAGGCTCGCCTCGGACGGCGGGGCCCCAGCCCCGCGACGTCCTGCGGCTCGCACAACGCTCAGACGGCCAGATATCCGCCGTCGACGACGAGCTCGGTTCCCGTGATGTACGACGCCTCGTCCGAGGCGAGGAACAGCACGGCATTTGCCACCTCTTCCACACGCCCCTCGCGCTTCATCGGCACCGCGCGGAGGGATTTCGCGCGCCACTCTGGATCCGCCGACGCCTTGGACGTGCGCATCGGCGGCATGATGCCCGGGTGCACCGAGTTGACGCGGATGCCGTGCTGCGCGAACTGCACGGCGGCCGACTTGGTCATGATGCGCACGGCCCCCTTCGACGCGTTGTAGGCCATGTGCACGCGGTCCTGACCCACGAAGCCGGAGATCGACGAGATGTTGACGATGGCGCCGCCGCCGGCTTCGCGCATGGCGGGCACCGCGTATTTCATGCCCAGGAACACGCCCTTGGCATTCACGCCCATCAGCGCGTCCCAGGCCGCCGTACTGGTGATGTCGGGATCGAACGTGCCGCTGATGCCCGCGTTGTTCACCAGCAGATCGAGCTTCCCGAACGCCGTCACGGTCGTCGCGACGGCGGCTTGCCAGTCCGACTCGCTGGTGACGTCGAGCTTCACGAATCGCGCCTGGCCGCCGGCCGCGCCGATCTTCTCGACCACTTGCCGCGCCTCGAACTCGAGCAGGTCGGCCACGACGACGCGCGCCCCCTCGCGCGCGAAGATCGTCGCCTCGCTCTGCCCCATCCCGCTCGCCCCACCCGTAATCAACGCGACCTTCCCCGCCAGCCTCATGCCCACCTCCGCCGTTGAATAGGCCTACCGACGTCGCCAACCCGCGGGTGCGGCGGGCGGGGAGGGGCACGAGAGGGGTCGAAAAGGACCCGTTCCCTTGCCGCGGCGACGGACCACCGCGCGCCCGGATGGAGCCCAGCCGCCGCGGGAAGGCGAACGCGTGCCGCGTGGTCCGTTCGGCCCCTCTCGCGCCCCTCCCCGTCTGCCGCACCCGCGCCGCGAGCCGCGATGCCGCCCGCAGCCGCCACGCGCCGCGAGTATCGCAGAGAGGCCGCGGCGTGTACACTGCGGGTCCGCCGCCCGAAGCGAGAGGGCGGATCAAGGAGACCCTATGGCGACGTATGTGCTGGTCCACGGCGCGTATCAAGGAGGCTGGATCTGGAAGCCGGTCGCGGAGCGGCTGCGCGCCGCGGGGCATCGCGTGCTCGCCCCCACGCTCGACGGTTGCGCCGAGCGCCACGACCAGGTGCGGCCGGGCATCACGGTCGCCACGCACGGGCAGGAGATCGCGAAGCTTCTCTTCTACGAGGACCTCGACCGCGTGATGCTGGTGGGGACGAGCTCGGGCGGCATGGTGATCTGCAAGGCCGCCGAGCTGGCGCGCGAGCGGATCGCGCGGCTCTTCTTCGTCGACGCGCTGGCCCTGATGTCGGGGGAGCGGGTCGGCGACATCGTGAAGCGCGCGGCCCCCAACGACACGAGCTCGATCACGACGGGACCCACGCGCGCCGACGCCGAGAAGCGCCTCTTCGCCGATCTCGATCCCGACACTCGCGCCTGGGCGCTGGCCCGCTATACGCCGCACCCCGTCGCGGCGCTCGAGGCGCCCGTCGAGCTTGCCAGCTTCTGGAGCCAGGCGTGGCCGACCACGGTCGTCCGGTGCCGCCGCGCCGTGAACCCGCCCGAGGCGCACCAGCGCCGCACGGCCGAGCGGCTCAAGGGCGACTGGCACGAGCTCGACACCGGCCACTACCCGATGCTGAGCCAGCCGGAACAGCTGACGCGCCTGCTGCTGGCCCCGGTTTCTTGACAGGGGCATCGCCGCGTTGCACAGTGCCCGGCGAGACCCGGTGACATGAACGGCATTCACGACATGGGCGGCATGCACGGCTTCGGCCGCGTAGACCGCGAGGGAAACGAGCCCGTCTTCCACGCGGCGTGGGAGGGCCGGGTCCTCGGGATCAGCCGCGCGTGCAGCGCGCAGCACCTCTTCAACATCGACGAGAGCCGCCACGGGATCGAGCGGATGGCGCCGATCGACTACCTCGCCTCGAGCTACTACGAGCGCTGGCTCGATCGCACCGTGCGTCTGCTCGTCGAGAAGGGCGTGATCACGAAGGAGGAGCTCGAGCGCCGCATGGCCCAGCTGGCCGGCGGAGTCGATCCGGCGCCGCCGCACCGCGACCCCAAGCTCCTCGACCGCATGCTTCGGACGACGAAGGAGCGCACCCACTTCCGCCAGCCGGGGCCGCCGCCGCGCTTCGTAACGGGCGATCGCGTCCTCACGCGGAGCGACGCCCCGGTGGGACACACGCGGCTGCCCCGCTACGCGCGCGGCAAGCACGGCGTCATCGACACCGTGCACGGCTCGTTCATCTTCCCGGACACGAATGCCCACGGCCAGGGCGAGCAGTCCCACGCGCTCTACAGCGTGCGCTTCGACGCCACCGATCTCTGGGGGGCGTCCGCCGAGCCGTGCGCACCCGTTCATCTCGATCTCTGGGAGCGGTACCTCGAGCCCGCGGTGGCCGCGCCCGGCAGGAGCCCGTCATGAGCGATGCCCAGCACGAGCACGGCCATCATCACCGGGAGCCCGAATCGGTCCTCTCGCTGCGCGTGCGCGCGCTCGAGTCCTTGCTGGTGGAGAAGAAGCTCGTCGCGAGCGAGGCCGTCGACCGCATCGTGGGCGCGTACGAGCAGGACATCGGCCCGCACAACGGCGCCAAGGTCGTCGCGCGGGCGTGGGTCGACCCGGCGTACAAGCAGCGGCTCCTGGCCCACGGGACGGAGGCCATCGAGGAGCTGGGCTTCGGCGGCGTCGACCTGAAGGTCGTCGAGAACCGGCCCGGCGTCCACAACATGGTCGTCTGCACGCTCTGCTCGTGCTACCCGCACGCGCTCATCGGCCTGCCGCCGGTCTGGTACAAGTCGTTCGAGTACCGCTCGCGGGCGGTGCGCGAGCCCCGCGTCGTGCTACGCGAGTTCGGCGTCGATCTTCCCGAGAGCGTGGAGATCCGCATCTGGGACTCGAGCGCCGAGCTCCGGTATCTGGTGCTGCCCGAGCGGCCCGCCGGCACCGAGGGAATGAGCGAGGCTCAGCTGGCCGAGATGGTCACGCGGGACGCGATGATCGGCGTGGCAGTGGTGCGGCCACCCGCGCCGGGCGCCCGGTAGGGACGCAGCATGGATGCCGTACCGAGTCGCGAGATTGCCGACATGACTGGCGCGACGGCGTTGCCGCGGAAGAACGGCGAGCTCGTGTTCGACGAGGCGTGGCAGGGCCGCATCTTCGGCATGACCGTCGCGATGAGCCACGACGCCAGCTTCGAGTGGCGCGAGTTCCAGGCGCAGCTGATCGCCGAGATCGCCCACGCGGAGCGCGAGGGAGAGTCCTCGAGCTATTACGAGCGCTGGCTGCACGCCTTCGAGCGCCTGCTCGCCGGCAAGGGCCTGGTCGACCCGGCCGCCCTGGCCGAGCGCAGGCACGAATTCGAGGCCGGCCACCGCGACGACGTGTTCTAGCCGCTCGCCCCAGGAGGAGAACGCCATGGCCCTCGATCCCCAGGTTCAGGAAGTCATCAAGCTCGTCATCAAGTCGGGGCGCCCGGCGTACAACACGCTGTCGCCCAAGGACGCGCGGCAGCTGTTCCGCGAGACGCGGCCCGCGTCGACGCCCACGCCCCCGGAGATCGGCGCCGTCAAGAACGTCACGGCCGACGGCCCCGGCGGACCGATTCCGCTGCGCGTCTACCGACCGGCGGGGGTCGCGAGCGGCACGGCGCTCCCGGCGCTCGTCTTCTACCACGGGGGCGGCTGGGTCATCGGTGACCTCGACACGCACGACGTGCAGTGCCGACAGATCACCGCGGAGGCGGGAATCACGGTCGTGGCCGTCGACTATCGTCTCGCGCCCGAGCACAAGTTCCCGGCGTCGGTGGACGACGCCTGGGCGGCCACGCGCTGGGTCGTCGCGCACGGAAGCGAGCTGGGCATCGACCCCCGGCGTATCGCGGTCGGCGGTGACAGCGCCGGCGGCAACCTCGCGGCCGTCGTGGCGCTCCTGGCGCGCGACGCGGGCAACACGCCGGCCATCGCGCTCCAGGTACTCGTCTATCCGGTCACCGATCTCGCCGGCGAGTCGAAATCGTACGGCGACTTCTCCGACGGCTATCTCCTCACGCGCGACAGCATGCGCTGGTTCAAGAACCACTACCTGAAGTCGTCCGGCGACGCCGACGACTGGCGCGCCTCGCCGCTTCGCGCGCCGTCGCTCGCCGGTCTCCCGCCCGCGCTCGTCATCACCGCGGGCTTCGATCCGCTGCGCGACGAGGGCGCGGCCTACGCGGCGCGGATCACCGAGGCCGGCGGGAGCGTCGACTACGTCTGCTACGGCGGGATGATCCACGGCTTCATGCCCATGGGCCGGCTCATCGACACGGGCAACCGCGCCATCTCCCACGTCGCCGCGTCCCTGCGCCAGGCGCTGCGGTAGTCGGAGGGAGCGGCTACTTCGGCAGCGTGAGGGCGACGACCTCGTCGACCGACGCGGCCTTGTCGAGCCCGGCGACCGCGCCCACGAGGCGATCGTACTGATCCGGCGCGATCGGCAGACCCGGCACGAAGCGGCGTAGCACCTCGGCGTCGCGCCGGAAGTCCCACATCAGCTCGTGGCCGTCGTACTCGCCGGTGAGGCGCCGGCCGTCGCGCAGGGCAATCGTCAGGCGCGGCGCGAAGCAATCGCGCCCGACCACGCCGAGAATCTCGACCCGCCGCTGGAGCACGGCCACCCGCGCCGCCAGATCCGCGCCCGCCGCGGCGCCCGCGTCGCGCGGGTCTTCCACGTTGCGCTCGAGCACGGGATAGTCGCCGGCGATCAGCGTGTAGGCGAGCATGTACGCGGTGCGGCCGAAGCCGCTGCCGTCGGCGGCCGGCGGCCGTGGAAACCGCGGCGACGGATAGAGCGTCTCCAGATAGTTCATCTCGAGCGTCACGCGCTCGATCTCGTCGGCGATGAGCTTGTGGCGCGCCACCATCTCGCTCGCCAGCCAGACGACGGGCTGATTGAAGCCGGGCGTCGGATAGACCTTGAACTTCACGTGCAGCACTTCCCAGCGGCGGCCGAGATCCCTGACGATGTCGTCGAGGTCGGCCTTGGGCGGTCCGGTGAACGTGTACGTCAGGTCGCCCGCGCTGCTCCCGGTGAACGCGTAGTAGAAGCCGCCCGCGCCCTCCAGGGCCGTCGGCGCACCCTGAAAGCCCTGCGCGGCGAGGCTCGCCGCCCACATGCCGCTGCGCGCCGCCTGCGCCTCGGCGAAGTCCGCGTCGCGCGCGCCGACGCGCTGACCCTCGATGAGGCTTCCGGCGAAGCTCGCGGCCAGCGCGATGGCGTTGCCGATGCCGCGCGCGTCGAGCCCGAGCAGCTTCGCCGTCGTCGCCGCGCAGCCGAGGATGCCGTAGACCGGGCTCGCGCGAAAGCCGTGCGCCGGGGTCGACGGAATGAAATCGCGCGCGCACCGGCACTGCACCTCGTAGCCGGCGACCAGCGCCGTCAACAGCTCGCGGCCGGTGCGGCCCTGGCCCTCGGCCGTCGCCAGCCCGGCCGGCACGATCAGGACGCCGGGATGGGTCAGCATGCGATACGAGTCGCACTGGTTGTTCACCGCCACGGCCACCGCGCCGGCGAAGGCGGCGCCGGGCCGGGTCACGCGCGAGCCGTCGACCCAGAGCGTGGCGCCCTGGCCGGCGCCGACGCGGCGCACACCGAGGCGCTCGTGCTCGAGGACGGCGCGCCGGGCCGCCTGCGAGCGCTCGGCCGGCGCGCCCGCCAGGCCGACCGTGACGGCGTGGTTCACGAGCGCCTTCGCCTTGTCGACGACCGAAGGCGGCAGATCCTCGAGGGAGAGCGCGGCGACGAATTCTCCGAGCCGAAGGGCGAGCGGCGTCTTTTCCATGGCTGGAGCATAATACGGCGCATGCGACCCCATGAGGAGACCATCTCCGTCGGCGGCATCGGCGTACACACGTGGATCGGTGGGCAGGGCGCTCCCTTGCTGGTGCTTCACGGCGCCGGCGGCAACCGCGGCTGGACGCGCTGGCTCGATCAGGTTTCCGAGCGCTTCACCGTGTGGGCGCCGACGCACCCCGGGTTCGGCCGCTCCGGCGACGCCGACTGGATGGACGGCATCGACGACCTCGCCCGGTTTCATCTCTGGTTCATCGAAGCCGCCGGGCTCGGCCGGCCGCATCTGCTGGGTCACTCGATCGGCGGATGGACCGCCGCGGAGATGGCGACGATGAGCCCGGGCTCGATCGAACGGCTCATCCTGGTGGCGCCCGTCGGGCTCAAGCCGGAGGGGGGCGAGATCCTCGACGTGTTCTATTACTCCCCGCCGCAGCTCCTCACCATGACGGTGCACGATCCGAAGACCGTCCCGGAGTGGGACGCGCTCTACGGCCGCGCGCCGACGCCCGCGGAGATCGAGATCGCGACGCGCAACCGTGAGATGGCGGCGCGCTTGACGTGGAAGCCGTACATGCACAACCCTCGGCTCGCCCACTTCCTGCCGCGGGTGACGAATCGGACGCTGATCGTCTGGGGCCGCGAGGACCGGATCGTGCCCGTCGAGTGCGGCGAACAATATCGCCGGCTCCTGCCCGCCGCGACCCTGACCGTGCTCGAGCGCTGCGGCCACCTGCCGCCGATCGAGCAGCCCGACCGCTTCGCGCGTCTGGTCCTCGACTTCCTGGAAGGAGAGCCGCGGCGATGAAGCTCTACTACTTCAGCGAGATGCCGCACCACGAGTTCCCGGACGAGGAGGGCGACAAGTATCCGTCGCTCCGGCTCGAGTTCCCCAATCGCTTCTTCGACCGGGAGAAGGCCGCCGCGAACTACCAGCGCTATCTGACCGAGTACGAGTTCGCCGACCAGGCCGGGTTCGACGGCCTCATGATCAACGAGCACCATTCCACCCCCTCGTGCGTGAACGTCGGCGTGAACATGACGGCGGCGGTGCTCGGACGAACGACGCGGCGGGCGAAGATTCTGCTGCTCGGCAACATCCTTCCGATCGAGGACAACCCCGTCCGGATGGCCGAGCAGCTCGCGATGGCCGATCTCATCTCGGGCGGCCGCGTGCTCTCGGGATTCGTGCGCGGCATCGGTGTCGAGACCTGGTGGTCGAACGTGAACCCTGTGCACAACCGCGAGCGCTTCGAGGAGTGCCACGATCTCATCCTCAAGTGCTGGACGTCTCCGGGACCGTTCCGCTGGGAAGGTCGTCACTACCACTTCCGTCACGTCAATCCCTGGTGCCTCCCGCTCCAGAAGCCACACCCGCCGATCTGGACTCCGGGCACCGCGAGCCCCGAGACGGCGATATGGGCCGGGCGGCTCGGCTACACCTATGTGCCGTTCCTGGTGCCGCCCGAGATCGCGCGTGAGCTGTTCGACTACTACCGGCAGGGCGCCGCCGAGGTCGGCCGGGCCGTGACGCCGGACAACCTGGGCTTCCTCATCTGCGCCGTCACGGCGGACACGAAGGCGAAGGCCCTCGAGGCCGGACGGCACTTCGTGTGGCGCATGGGGCCGACGCTGCGCGCGCCCGCGGAGTTCATGGCCCCGGTGGGGATGCGCTCGCGGGCCGGCACCCAGTTCGCGCTGCGCGCGCGGCCGCGCTCGCTGTCGAGCATGAGCTATCAGGAGCTGCTGGACGGCAATTTCATCATCGCCGGAACTCCGGACGAAGTGATCGATCGCTTCGCCCGCGTCCAGCGCGAGCTCGGTGTCGGCCATCTCCTGCTGGAAGCTCAGGAATCGCGCATGGACCACCCGACGACGATGCGATCGATCGAGCTGATGGGAGCGAAGGTGATCCCGGCGGTGGCCGGGCTCTAGCGGCTCAGCGGCGCTTCGTCTCGAAGAACTCCCGCAGCAGCGCGCCGCACTCCTCGGCGAGCACGCCGCCCAGCGCTTCGACCCGGTGGTTGAGGCGAGGGTCGTCGAGCAGCCGGTAGAGCGATTCGATCGCGCCGGCCCTCGGGTCGGGCGCGCCGTACACGACGCGGGCCAGGCGCGCCTGAATCACCGCGCCGCAGCACATCGTGCACGGCTCGAGCGTCGAGAAGAGTGTCGCGTCCGGAAGGCGGTAGTTGCCAATCTTCCGGGCGGCCTCGCGCAAGGCCAGCACCTCGGCGTGCGCGCTGGGGTCGACCAGCCCGATCGGCGCGTTGTGCGCCTGCCCGACAATGACGTCGCCGACCACGACGACGGCGCCCACCGGCACCTCGCCGGCCGCGAGGCTCGCCCGCGCCTCGGCGAGCGCCACGCGCATGAGCTCCTCGGCGTTCACCGCACCTAGGGGCTTTGCGTCCCGATCACGACGTACTGGTACGCCACGATCCGCTCCGGGGGCGTCGTGTCCTCACCTCTGCGGCGCCGTCCCTCCGACGCATTGGCGATGATGAGGATCGCGATGAGGGCAACCACCACGATCGCGCCGCTAATGATCAGGGAAATGAGGATCGGATCCATCGCCTCCGCGCGTGCCGGCTGAGCGACGGTGGCCAGCAGCACCGCTACCAGCACCACACAGATCCACTTGGTGAGCCTCACGCGGTCCTCCCCTTCTTGGTCCGGCGCTCGGAGTTGGTGTGGTGCGCCCTAGAGGATTCGAACCTCTGGCCTTCGGATTCGTAGTCCGACGCTCTGTCCACCTGAGCTAAGGGCGCAACGGGGACTAACGATACACTACCCACCGCGCTGGTGCGAGCGCCTTCCCGGCCCGCTCTCACTGCTTCTCCACCACGACCCGGCCCTCTTTCACGAACACACGGTAGCGGTTTCCATCCTGGCAGGACGCGATGTAGTCGTTGTCGCCTTGCTTGGCGGCACTGACCACCTGTCCGCACGGCTGACCTTGCAGGGCGATGACGGCTGTCAGATCCTTGAGCACTGCCGGGTCCTCCGCGGCCGGCGAGGGCCGAGCGACCAGGGTGATGGCCAACAGCATCGCGGGCCAGACCTGCATGTAACGGCTCATGCTCTCCTCCAGGCGAATCCTCGCGTCGGGGCGAATCCAAGCGTCTTGAACTTGACCGGATCCCCCAGAAGATTCCACAGCGCCTCGCGCGACGTGAAGATGTCTCGAGCGAGCGGCGGATCCTTGTCCTGCAGGAGCGAGACGACCTTGAGAACCAGGAGGTCGTAGCTCTCGCGAAGCTTTGCGAGCGTTGCCCCGCCGCGTCCGTCGTGGAACGCGCGGACTCGCTCCAGCAGGTCGTCCACTTCGTTCTTGAGCGCCAGCTTGGTGAACAACCCGATCGCGCTGGTGTCGCGCAGTCGCTTCTCGAGCGCGGTCAAGTCGACGATCGCGGCCGGCTGCGGCGGGGGCGGAGGACCGGCGCTCGATCTCGGCGGAGGCGGCGGCGTTGGCTTGGGCGGAGGCGGCGTGGCGGGCCTGGGTGGAGGCGGCGCCGGCGGCTTCGGTTGAGGCGGCTCGACATTCCTGGCGTGCGGCGGTTCGGCCGGCTTGGACGGCGGCGGTTCGGCCGGTTTCGGCGTCGTCGTCAGCGGGGGCTCCGCCGTTTTGGGTTGAGGCTGTTCGACCGGAGGGAAAGCGGAAGGAGTTTGCTGCCGGGTGCAGGCGCTCGCCTGAACGAGGACGACCAGGAGTGCCGCCAGCGCCCCGAAGCCGCGGGCCGTCACGACCTGACCGCTGGTGCAACGTGTCTTGACAAGGAGACCAATCGCACACATGATCCCGGCGTCCAGTCCCGTTCCGACAGCCTCAAAGGAGGAGCAGAATGAAGATCGCCCTGACCGTCCTCGCCTTGGTCGCTTCGGCTGCTGGCCCCGCAATCGCTGGTGAATGCCCGGATCTGGCTGCTCAGATGGACAAGGCCCTCGGACAGCGCTACGACGCCGGCGCCGCCAACGCGAAGGGCATGGTGAAGGACGCCGTGGCGCTTCATCAGGCGGGCAAGCACGACGAATCGGTGGCGAAGCTCGACGAGGCGGCGAAGACCGCCGGCGTGACGCTGCAGAAGAAGCAGTAGCGCTCCGCTCGTACAACTCAAGACGGTCAGGCCTCGGTTCGGGGCGAGCGCCGGACTGCGTCCGATTCGCGGTCCGGCGCTCGATCCGCCCGAGAGGCCTATTCGAATGGCGGAGAGGCCGGGATTCGAACCCGGGACAGAGGTTTTGCCCCTGTAACCGCTTAGCAGGCGGCTGCCTTCGGCCAACTCGGCCACCTCTCCAAGTAGTCGGGCGCGCTCAGTATACACTTTCCGCGCATCTAGCTAGAGCCACCCCTCCGCCGAAACACGAGGGTAAGGATGCCGATCAACACGGAGCCTCGATTTGTCGGCCGGGCGTCGATCGCGCCGGCCGGGCCGGTGGTCGCCGGCGCGATCGGCAGCTGGACGATCACCTACGAAGTGGGTCTGTACGGCTACGACGAGTTCGCCCGGCTGAAGATCGCGTGTCGCTTCGCCTCGGACTGGGGAACGCCCCAGTTCACCGATCCGGCGGCCGCCAACTACGCGACGGTCAGGCTCGAGTCTCGCAGCCCGACCAGCGTCGCGCATCTGAGCTGGGAGCCCCGCGGCTACATCCGCCCCTGGTTCAAGTGCCTGGTGGTCTCGATCCGCGACGGATCGCTCTATCCAGGCGACAAGGTGCACGTGACCCTCGGGGACAGGAGCCGCGGCGGTCCCGGCTCGCGCGCCCAGACGTTTCGCGAGCGCGGGTGCGAATGGCGGGTGCTGGTCGACCCCTTCGGCACCGAGCTCTATTCCCCGCTCGCGGCTTCGCCCACGCTCGACATCGTCGGGGGCGACTTTCACCGGCTGGTGGTGATCGCGCCGACAACCGTGCGTCCGGGTGAGCCCTTCGACGCGCTGGTGAAGGCCGAGGACGTCTGGGGTAACCCGTGCGAGCGGTTCACCGGCGACGTGGCGGTGGGCGTGCGCGGTTGCGACATCGCCGGGCTTCCGCGCCGGATCACGTTTCGACGCGGCGAGCTCGCCGTCGCCTCGATGAGCGCGCTACGCGTCGCCGACGCCGGCCGCGAGACGCGCATCGTCGCCACGCACGGGGAGCACCGCGCCGAATCGAACCTGGTCCGGGCCCTCCGGCCGAGCGAGCCGAAGACCTGGTGGGGCGATCTCCACGGCCAGACGCGCGCCACGGTGGGCACCGGGACGATCGAGGAGTATTTCGCTTTCGGGCGTGAGGTCGCACTGCTCGACATGATGTGCCACCAGGCGAACGACTTTCAGGTCACCGACGAGGAGTGGCGGCGGCTGCGCCGCGAGATCGATCGCTTCCACCAGGACGGCCGCTGCGTGATCTTCGTCGGCTACGAGTGGTCGGGGATGACGCCGGGCGGCGGTGATCGCAACGTCATGTTCCGCGGCGACGTCGCCGCGCTGCACCGCTCGTCGCACGCCGAGGTCGACGACATGCGGGATGCCGCCACCGACTGCTTCCCGGTCACCGAGCTGTTCAGCCAGTTCGCGGGCCGCGACGACGTCATGTTGATTCCGCACATCGGCGGGCGCTACGCCGACATCGTCGGGTTCCACGACGCCTCGCTGGAGCCGGTCGTCGAGATCTACTCGGACTGGGGACGGTTCGAATGGCTTCTGGAGGACGCGCTCACGCACGGCTACAAGGTCGGCTTCGTCGCGAACTCGGACGGCCACAAGGGTCGCCCGGGTGCGAGCCACCCGGGCGCCTCGACCTTCGGCGCGTACGGCGGGCTCACCTGCGTGCTCGCCGAATCGCTGACGCGCGAGGCCGTGTTCGACGCGATCAAGGCGCGCCGCTGCTACGCGGTCACGGGCGCCCAGCGAATTCACGTCGAGCTCGCCGTGAACGGCCTGCCGATGGGGGCCGCGGGACGCGCCGAAGGCCCGGTGACGATCGCCGGGCGTGCGGTCGGCACCGGGCCGATCGAGCGGATCGACATCTTCCGCGGGCTCGAGCATATAAGGATGGCGTCGCCGTATGGTCCGGGCTCGTTCGAGGGCTCGAATCGGTACCGGATCGCGTGGGCGGGCTCCCGGGTCCGTGGGCGCGATCGCCTGACCACCTGGGACGGCTACGTCGAGCTGTCCGCCGGCCGCATCGTCGACGCGGTGCCGTTCGCGATGGAGAATCCGGAAAAGGGAATTCGCGAGCGGACCGACACGCGCGTCGGCTGGATCTCGAACACCACCGGCGACGACGACGGCGTGGACGTTACCGTGGACACGCCGACGGGAGCCGCGCTTCGGTTCCACACGCCGGTCACCCGGCTCGAGGTCAGGCTGAGCGACCTCGCCGACGGGCGAACG
>Ga0137403_10003361_pt1 | contig 19224 bp, 16 predicted proteins | sample CZOMad2_1_16fung_FD_122057 | JGI IMG/M metagenome (GOLD analysis project Ga0137403, IMG submission 122057) | Vadose zone soil fungal communities from Angelo Coast Range Reserve, California, USA - CZOMad2_1_16fungal (Hybrid Assembly) | ecosystem: Environmental > Terrestrial > Soil > Vadose zone...
TCGCATTCCACGTAAACATCCGGCAAAAAATGCATCTCAATCTTGATCAACCCACCGCCTTCGCAATTTTCGCAACGGCCGCCTTTGACATTAAAGCTAAACCGCCCCGCATCATAACCGCGCACCCGCGCTGCGGGCAATTGACTGAATAACTCGCGGATAGGCGCGAAGGCGCCGGTGTAAGTCACCGGATTGGAGCGGGGCGTTCGGCCGATCGCACTTTGATCAATGACGATCGCTTTGTCGATCTGTTCCACTCCGCGAATTGCCTGATAAGCACCGGGTTTTTCTCTTGAATTATAAAAATGCCGAAAGAGAGCGCGGCGCAGAATATCATCCACCAGCGTCGACTTACCGCTGCCAGACACGCCCGTTACACAGGTGAGACAGCCGAGAGGGAAAGAAGCGTCGATTTTTTTGAGGTTGTTCTCCGCTGCGCCTACCACTGTGAGCCAGCCATCATAATGGTTGTCGGTTGATAGCGGATGATTAATTAATTGTGGCCTGACGCGCTGCTTTGGAATCGGAATGCGCGCGCGTCCTGAAAGATAGTCTCCAGTTAAGGAAGTTTTCGCGCGAAGAATTTCTTCGATGCTCCCTTGAGCAACGATCTCACCGCCACGCGGACCCGCGCCTGGACCGAGATCGACGATGTGGTCCGCCGCGCGGATGGTTTCTTCATCGTGTTCAACCACAATCACCGAATTGCCAAGATCGCGCAGCCGCCGTAGCGTTCCTAGTAAGCGCGCATTGTCGCGCTGATGCAAGCCGATGCTCGGTTCATCCAAAACGTAAAGAACTCCGGCCAGGCCAGACCCAATCTGCGTTGCTAGCCGGATCCGCTGCGCTTCTCCGCCGGAAAGCGTGCCGCTCTCGCGATTTAGGGTGAGATATCCGAGGCCAACTTCGAGAAGAAATTGCAGGCGCGATTGAATTTCGTGCACGACCTCATTCACGATCAATCGCTGCTGCGCGGATAGGTCGAGATCCGCAACGTAGCGCGCGGCCGCCTCGATCGTTTGCTCGCTGAGTTGATGAATATTCAATTCGCGCGCATGTCGATCTTTAATTGTGGCAGAGAGAATCTCCGGTTTCAGCCTGGCGCCGCCGCATACTTTGCACGGCTCGCGCGTCATGAACGCGCGGATGCGATTGCGAGTGAACTCGCTTTGCGTTTCTTCATAGAGCCGCTGCATCTGGGGAACGAGTCCTTCAAAGGGGCGCCCCCTTTTATTAGACCGGCCGTTACTGTTTAAACTCATTTCGATTGGCTGATCGCGGGTGCCAAAGTAAAGCGCTTCCTTAAATCGCTCGGGCAATTCGGCAAAAGGCACGTTTTCATCGACATGAAAGTGTTTCACCAGCGCACTTTGCAAGTGACGGTAGTATGCCTGCATTCGCTTCGTCCCACGTCGCCATGGCGTGATCGCGCCTTCGGCGAGTGTTTTGTCGGGATCGGAAATCATCAACTCGGGATCGCATGCCAATTGTGTGCCAAGACCGTGGCATGCCGGACAAGCTCCGAGGTGACTATTGAATGAAAAGTGTTTCGGAGTCAGCTCGCCTAACGTGAACCCGGTTTCCGCATTTCCGTAATCGGTCGAATAGCGGAGTTCTTCCAAAGTGTCGCCCAATTCGGCGTTGGATGCTTGCTTTAGCACAACCACCCGGTTTCCGCCCCATTTGAGCGCGGTCTCGATCGAATCGGTCAAGCGGATGCGAATTCCATCGCGCACGATCAGCCGATCAACTACTGCCTCAATCGTGTGTCGCTCGCTTTTTTTAAGCCGAATCGGATCCGGCCGATCGAGCTCGGCGATCTGGCCGTCAATCCGAACGCGAATGAATCCTTCGCGCTTCGTTTTCTCGATCACATCCCGAAATTCGCCTAACTGGTTTTCAATCAGCGGTGCGAGCACGATAACTTTTGTCTCCGGCTCGTATGCAAGAATTTGATCGACAATTTGTTGCGGCGTCTGCCGCCTAAGCGGCTGCCCTGTGAGCGGATCGTGCGGTTGAGCGACTGCTGAAAAGAGGACGCGCAAATAATCGTAAATTTCGGTCGTGGTTGCAATGGTCGATCGCGGATTAGCCCCGGCGCTTCGTTGCTCGATGGCGATCGCTGGTGATAGACCCTCGATGAAATCGACATTCGGCTTTTCCATCTGATCGAGGAACTGCCGCGCGTAAGCTGAAAGGCTCTCAACGTAACGCCGTTGCCCTTCTGCATAGAGCGTGTCAAAAGCAAGCGATGATTTTCCGGAGCCACTTAAACCCGTGATAACGACCAACTTTTCACGTGGGATCTCCACGTGAAGGTTTTTCAAATTGTGCTGGCGTGCACCACTGATTTTGATAACTTGCGTAGGCATTCTGACGAGAAACGTCGAACCTTTTACTCAAGCACAACCACTCTTTTTCTCCAGCGGAATTCCTCTACCCGCGAGTACGACTGGCCGCCTTGCACCGCATGCGAACTCGTGTGTTGGTTGCAAGAGCCGTGACGAAGCAATTACGGCGGACAGCAACTACTCGGCTATCAAAATCAGCGGTCGGCCGCGGATTAATGTCGCTTCTCAAAAAAATGCGACGTTATCCTTCCAAGTCGCGATATTCCGTGAAGTGGTATTCTCCTAGTTGCGCCGGGGAATTTGTCGTAGAACGATGGCCGGCAGCCGCCTAATGAACAAGGAATGAAAGTTACCGACGAGAAGTCGGAAGGTCCGTTGTCATTGGCTACTTGGAGTGAGCTTTAAGATTACGGCTTCTTTCGTTGGGGAATTTTCGGCCGCAACCCATTCATAGCCGTCGAGTTCCGGTAATCGCGGCGCCTTTTCATCCATCTCTTTACGCGAAACGAAAAGGGCGTAAACCGGAAGCGATTGATCCAAGCCGCGCCTGACTAATGCCACGGCCTCAGGTTGATCGTAGCGCCACATTGGACTGAATCGATATAGATGCTTTCCATCGAGAGGGGCAGCAGCGAATTGTTCCGGCAGCAGGGCATTCAAGTAAACAGGATCAATATCGGAAAGGACAATGCCGGGTTCAGCGCCGAAGAGTTCGACGAAGTGCTTTTGTGCGATAAACCGGCTGGATTGTCGAGCTTGAGCGGTAAAATGGAGAGCGTCCCACGCTTGCGATCGATCGATTCCGACCGTGTTGTAGCCGGAACGCGAAGGATAGCCCAGACAGGCTACGGCAAACAAAACGAAGATCGCCAGGCTCGGAACGATTCGTTTTCCATTAACCAGATTTTCTGCCGCCCACGTCACAGGTAGAACGGCAACCGCGACCGAGAGCATCAGAAGCGGCAGATAGTATCGCACATCCGCTTGATAGGTTCCAATCATCGCAAACAGATTCAATCCGCCAGCTAAAAATGCGCAGGTGATGAATCGGGTGCTCCTGATGAAGAACAATCCTGCGCAAAGCAGAAGAACAAAGGCCGCGACAAATGAGGTGCCGGTGCCAAAAATATTGGCGACGTAGAATGCGTGCGGGCACAGGGTGAACTCCCTCCACAGCATGCCAGCGTTGCTCCGGATGGAATAGACGGAGAAAATCAGGCCCTTCGGGATCTGCGTTGTTGGAAGCCAAAAGGCATATCCTGTTCTCAACGGCGAATGAAACTCGATCGCGTTCAGCATGAGCACAGGGCTGGCGGCAAGCGCGAAGACGATCGGGAGCGCAGCACAATGGAGAAACCAGCTGAAACGCTTGCCTTTGGCGGGAAGTAAAGCCATTGCTAGTAAAAGTGGCGCGAAGAAAAGAGACTGGATTCGGACATTCAGCGAGAGGCCAAGGAGAACGGCCGCCAGATAAATTTTCCAGCGGCGTTCCTCCTTCAAACCCAAGTAGGCAAACATAAAGGCTAAGACAATGAGCGCCGATGCGCTGATTTCGCTCATTGACGAGCGGCAAAAGGTGAAGAAACCAGGGAGCGTCGCGAGCAAAAGCGCCGCTAGTCCACCCGTTTGTGGCATCGCGAGGTACGCGTAAAAGGCAAAAACGGCCAAAAGCAGAAGCAGACCGAGCGTTTGATTCGTCCTAAACGGCGCCAGGATGGCATCTGGGGCCGGCAGAATCTTTAGCCAGGGAAGCATTAGCGCTGGATAACCAAAGGGGTACCTTGAAGGCAGTTTGTCATACCCGATTTGGATCGAAGGCCATCGGTCTTTGAGCAATGTTTTTGCCTGCGCGAAATACTCCGACGCATCCGGGTGTGGGCCAAGATCGAGCAGCGCTGTCTTGCTGTAATCAACTCTAAGAACCGCAAAGTAATAGAAGGTCAACGCGCAGAAAAAAAGCAATGTGCCGACTAAGAATGGCGGGGCTGCGAATCTTCTTGTTTGGCCTTCCGTCATGAGAATTGTCGCTCATTCTAACGTCTCGCAGCAGCTACGCCAGGCAGTAAACAATCGGTGACGCACCGAATCGCATCATCGGAATAGAATTGCATCAACCGATTCATTTTTCGATCGGAAGCTGTGCAAGGACGCTCCAAGAAACGCATCCGGCAAAATGGACAGTGGCCTATGCTGGTCCGGCCATTAACGAGGTGACCCCAGCTAGCAAAAATCCTTGCGGTCTCGAATGAGAACGCCGTCTTCAAAGAAGCTAGCGCTGGCAAATCGAAGTAGTTTCGGCGATAAAGTTGCTGCGAATGGAAGCGGCATCCGGCAAAACAATTCTGATCGTCGAAGACGAGCGGGACGTCGTCGATCTTCTCACGCTCAGTTTACGCAAAGCAGGTTTCGCCGTTTCGACGACAACCGACGGGGCCGCTGGATTGCACAAAGCGCGCATCGAAAGACCAGCTTTCATTATTCTCGATCTGATGCTGCCGAAAATGCCAGGACTGGAGATTTGCAAAATTCTAAAAAGCGATCCTGCGACGCGCCAGATTCCAATCATGATGCTGACCGCGAAAGCGGAGGAGATCGACCGGATCGTGGGCCTTGAATTTGGCGCCGATGACTATGTGACAAAGCCATTTAGCCCGCGGGAAGTCGTTTTGCGCATCCGAGCGATTATGCGCCGAAGCGACGCGAAACAAGAGGAAGAACGTCTGGCGGTCGGTCCGATCGTGATTGATCCAGAGCGTCATGAAACTTCCGTCGACGGCAAGCGGATCAACCTCACCAGCCTTGAATTTAAACTTTTGCGCACACTGATGCAGCGCCGCGGCCGGGTGCAGGCGCGCGACCGCTTGCTCAACGATGTCTGGGGCTACGAGAGCATTATTGACACGCGTACAGTTGATACCCATGTGCGGCGATTGCGCAAAAAACTCGGCAAAGCCGCAAACGTGATCGAAAGCGTGCGCGGTTTCGGTTATCGGCTGCGGGAGAGTTAACGCGAGATGTCGTGGCTGTTTCTGAGTGTAATCTGCCTCGTCTTCGCAACGATCGCGCTCGTCACCTGGCGAAAATGGATCGCACCGTGGCGACAGATCGAGCAGCTCGTTAGGCAAATAGCTGGCCGTGAGCAACCGCGCACGTTTCTTGTCGACGGTAGCACGCAAGCGCAGCGTGTCGGATTGGCGCTGGAAAGTATTTTCCGTCGCCAGCAACAACTCGATCAGCAGATCGCAGGCCGCGAATCCGGGACGCAAACAATTCTTGGGGCAATGCAGGACGGTCTGCTCGTCGTCGATACCCGTCGCTACATCACGCTCATGAATCAAACTTTTGAAAATCTCTTCGACCTGCGAGACGCGGCCTTAGGTGCTCCGTTGCTCGAGACAGTCCGCAATGCAACGCTCGATGGGCTAATCGCCGAGACACTACTCACCGGCAAGCCGACCCAAAGCGAATTGACGTTGACCGACTCGAAAAGCAATGCCGACCGCCACGTGGAGGTCAGCGCTGTTGCAATGAAAGATCATACCGATCTAACAACTGGCGCAGTCGTTCTGTTTCACGATATCACCCAGTTGAAACGGCTTGATCAGGTCCGAAGCGACTTTGTCGCAAATGTTTCGCATGAATTACGAACGCCATTGTCGATCTTGCGCGGGTATATCGAAACATTGGTCGATTACCCGGAAACTTCTCGCGGCGAACTATCGCGCATTCTTCAAGTCATGGAGCGGCATTCCAAACGGCTTGGGCTTCTGATCGATGATTTGCTGAGCCTCGCCCAATTGGAATCCTCACACACCAACTTGGAAATCGGTCAGGTGCGGTTGCGGGAATTGTTCGATCACGTTCTCCGCGATTGGAAAGAAAAGTTCGCCGAGAAAAACTTGAAGGTAATTGTCGACCTTCAGTCGGATGCGCCGCCGATTCGCGCAGATGGAACACGACTTCAGGAAGTTCTCTACAATTTGTTGGAGAATGCAGTAAAATATTCACGGGAGAACGGCGAGATTCGGCTGCAAGCGGCGCAGCGCAATTCCGAAATCGTCCTCAGCGTCAGTGACGATGGAATCGGAATCAGGAAAGATGATTTACCCCGCATCTTTGAACGCTTTTACCGCGCCGACAAGGCCCGCACCCGGGAGCTCGGCGGGACCGGTCTCGGACTGGCAATCGTGAAACACATTGCCCAATTGCACGGAGGGCGCGTGGAAGCCGAGAGCGAGCCTGGGCGGGGAACCACCATCCGCGTGTTGCTACCGATCAGGACGGTGTAGCCGTCGCCCTGTGGGCAGCGCGCGTTTCGCATAGCGAAGCGACCACAGCTGTCACACAAAAGTAACATTAAACGTTTTGACGCTCTCGAACGCGCTGCGGCAGGCTGAGAACACTATGAAATCTCCTCGATTTAGCCGCAAAATCTTAACAATCGTGCTACTAGCCGGAGTCAGTGCGACTGCTTCAGCGCAGATGATGATTAACGGCGCGGGCGCAACCTTTCCCTATCCGATCTACTCGAAGTGGTTCGACGAGTACGCGAAAGTCGATCCCTCAGTCCGCTTTAATTACCAATCGATCGGCTCCGGCGGGGGTCAGAAGCAAATCCTCGCGCAGACGGTGGATTTCGGTGCATCGGATGGTCCGATGAGTGACGACAACCTGGCGAAAGCTCCTGGCAAACTCTTGCATATCCCGACGGTCGCGGGCGCGGATGTGGTTGCCTACAATCTGCCTGGAAATCCGGCGTTAAAGTTTGATGCCGATACAATCGCAGGAATTTTTCTCGGCCAAATCAAAAAGTGGCACGACCCAAAGATCGCGGCGCTGAGCCCTGGAGTCACGTTGCCCGATCAAGAGATTGTGGTTGTCCACCGCTCTGATGGCAGTGGGACGACCTACATTTGGACCGACTACTTGAGCAAGATCAGCCCAGAATGGAAGACGAAGGTGGGCACGAACACCTCGGTAAACTGGCCGACTGGTATCGGTGGCAAGGGAAACGAAGGCGTGGCTGGTCAAATCAAGCAAACCCCAGGCGCGGTCGGCTATGTCGAGCTGATCTACGCAGTTCAAAACAAGATGCCCTACGCCGATGTTAAGAACGCGGCCGGCGAATTCGTGAAACCGACGCTCGAATCAGTGACCGCCGCGCTCGCGACGGCCGATATTCCGGATGACTTCCGTTTCTCGATGACAAACGCGCCAGGCAAAGAGGCGTATCCAATCGCAGGCGCGACGTGGTTGCTGGTTTACGAGCAGCAAAAGGATGCGACCAAGGGGAAAAAGCTGGTCGAATTTCTGAAGTGGTCCGCGAAAGATGGCGAGAAGATGGCCGAAGATCTTCAATACGCGCCCTTGCCGGAGAGCCTTCAGCAACGCGTTTTGAAGCGAATCGACGAAATTAAAATGTAATGTGAGATCGCATGGGGATTGCCACACCTCCAGCAGTCGCAACGGTTGAGCCGCACTCGGCGCGGCGCGCGATGGCGCCGCCCTCGCGCTTTGGGGACAAAGCATTCGAGTGGCTCACGCTCGCGATGGCGCTGGCGGTGGTTGTGCTGGTCGTTCTTATTGGGTGGCAACTGTGGCTTGGATCTTCGCTCGCAATCAAGAAGTTCGGATTCCATTTTCTCACCACCTCTACTTGGGACCCGGTAGCGGAGCAGTTCGGCGCGCTGCCTTTTATTTACGGAACGCTGGTTTCTTCCCTGATCGCGTTGCTCATCGCTGTGCCGTTGAGCATCGCGACGGCGGCGTATCTGACGGAGCTTGCGCCGCTCTGGATTCGGCAGCCTCTGGTTTCCTTGATTGAGATGCTGGCAGCGATTCCAAGCGTGATCCTGGGTCTGTGGGGGATTTTCGTAATGATTCCATGGTTGCGCGATTATCCGTTCCCGTTCCTGAAACGACTCTTCGGCTGGACGCCGTTCTTCAGTGGACCGATCTACGGGACCAGTATGCTGGCCGGCGGGATCATTATCGCGATCATGATTCTGCCAATCATTACTTCGGTCTCCCGGGAAATTCTGCGCAGTGTTCCAAACCTACAGCGCGAAGCGGCCTACGCCCTCGGTGCAACGCGCTGGGAAGCAACGCGGATTGCGGTGCTCAGTTATGCCAAGAAAGGCTTGTTCGGAGCGGTCATTCTTGGTCTCGGACGAGCCCTCGGTGAAACCATGGCGGTCACGATGGTGATCGGCAACACGCCACAGATTGCGGCGTCCCTCTTCAAGCCTGGCTACACGCTCGCCAGCGTGCTCGCGAATGAGTTTACGGAAGCGACCACCGACATTTATCTTCAAGCTTTATTCGAAATTGGGCTCGTGCTTTTTGGAACAACGATTCTGGCGAACCTTGTCGCGCAGCTTCTTCTTCAAACAATGGGCACGACGTCCACGACACGCGCCGTGCAGTAGCAATGGATCTTGGACGCACAGACAACCACACCTGGCGCAAAATCAAAAGTGCGCTGGCATCGACGATCGCGTTCGTCTCTGCGCTTCTTGTGATCGCGCCGCTGGGGCTCGTATTTTTTCATCTGCTCGCCAATGGCGCCAGTTCGGTGAACTGGGACTTCTTCACCAAATTGCCGAAGCCGGTCGGTGTAGTTGGTGGCGGAATGGCGAACGCAATTATGGGTTCGCTTGAGCTTCTCGGACTCGCTTCTGTGATTGGGATTCCGGTGGGCGTCCTAGGTGGAGTTTACCTTGCCGAATATGGCTCGGCTCGGGTGAATTCGCTGCTGCGGTTTGTGGCCGACGTGCTCAATGGTGTTCCGTCGATCACCTGGGGCGTGGTGGTTTACGGACTGGTCGTGTTGCGTTTCAAGGGCTTCTCGGCGTATGCCGGCGGACTCGCGCTTGGCCTGATCATGGTTCCGCTGATCATCCGTACGACAGAAGAAGTTATTCTGCTGGTGCCAAACGGCTATCGTGAAGCCGCGCTTGCCCTCGGCGTAAGCCGGTGGAAAACGATTGTACACATCGTGATGAAAACCGCGTCCAAGGGGATTATCACTGGGATTCTGTTGGCATTAGCCCGCGTAGGCGGCGAGACTGCGCCGCTCCTTTTCACGGCGTTTGGCAATCGGTTTTGGAATCACAACCTGAGTGAGCCGATCGCCGCTCTTCCGTTGCAGATTTTTACTTACGCCATTTCGCCCTATGACGATTGGCATCGCCAGGCTTGGGCCGGCGCGCTCGTGCTCGTCACCGGGATTTTTTGCGTTAATGTGGTGGTTAGAATTCTGACTCGCGGGCGTACGGCATCGCTGGTCTAGCTTTCTCTTGCGAATGGTTAATTTAGTTATGGCAACTCCAGAGCGAACCGTTGTCGAGCGTGCCGAACGGGCGATCGAGCCGACTTCGACGTCAACGGCCGAACCAACGATGCCGTTAACTTTCCAGGTAAAGAATCTGTCGGTCTGGTACGGAGAGAAACGCGCCATTGATGATGTAACCCTGGATATCGCATCGAACGCCGTGACTGCCATCATTGGGCCGAGTGGTTGCGGAAAATCAACCTTTCTTCGCTGTCTCAACCGTATGCATGAGTTGGTGCCAAAGACGCACGTCGATGGCACAGTCCTTCTCCAAGGCGATGATCTCTATTCACATAGCGTTGATCCCGCGATGGTTCGCCGCCGCGTCGGCATGGTCTTCCAAAAATCGAATCCGTTTCCGACGATGTCGATTGGGGAGAATGTCGTCATTGGCTTGCGATTGAATGGAGTACGCAACCAAAAATTTCTCAATGAACGTCTGGAAAAATCGCTCCGGATGGCTGCCCTTTGGGATGAGGTGAAAGACGATCTCCACAAGCCGGGCACAAGCCTTTCGGGCGGCCAGCAGCAGAGGCTTTGCATTGCGCGTGCCCTCGCGGTGGAACCCGAAGTAATCCTGATGGATGAGCCCTGTTCTGCGCTCGATCCCATCGCCACGGCAAAAATCGAGGAACTAATCCACGAACTCAAAGCGCAGTACACGATCGTCACCGTGACCCACAACATGCAACAGGCCGGCCGCGTTTCCGATTACACCGCGTTCTTTTACCTTGGGCGGCTGATCGAGTTTGGGCCGACCACAAAGATTTTCACAAATCCAAGCCAACGACAGACGGAGGATTATATTACTGGCCGATTTGGTTAATCAGAATTCGAGCAGACCAAGGGAAGAGTAACACAGAAATCAACAATCGATGATCGCGCACAAACACATTTTGGGGACTTTCGACGAAGCGCTCGGCTCTCTGCGCAATAACGTGCTTATGATGGCAGGGCTGGCTGAGCGCAGCCTTGAGCGCGCGATGAAAGGCTTGATTGAGCGCGACGACGATATTTGTGCCAACGCAATCGCCGACGACGAGGAGATCGATCAGCTTGAGATGCAAATCGATAAGGACGGGGTGGATATTTTGCTGCGGTTTCAACCGGTAGCCTCCGATCTGCGTCGTGTCGTCTCGGCGATGAAGCTTTCCTCCAACCTCGAGCGCATCGCCGACCAGGCGACCAACATTGCTCGCCGGGCCCGCAAGCTGAACCGGCATCCGGCCCTCCCGGAACTAGAATTGATTCTGCCGATGAATGCACAGGCGATGTCGATGTTCAAGGACAGTGTCGATGCTTACGTGCGGGAAGATGTCGAGCTCGGTCGCGCCATCGTACCACGCGACACAAAACTCGATGACCTAAACCGCGTTGCCAGCCGTCGTTTGATCGAACGCATGGCGCAGGATCCCGATCAGCTGCGTGGTTATCTCAATTTGATGTTCATCGGCCGTCATCTTGAGCGCGTGGGCGATCACGCCACCAACATCGCCGAAGATGCCGTGTATGCTGCGGCCGCCGAAGACATCCGGCATCAAGGCGTAGCGGCCTCGACATGACCCGGCCAACACCACTTTTTTCGGCTATTGCCTAATCTTCCAAGCAGTGATTGTTTGAATTCACGTGCCGATTGTTTATCGGCCGCGGAATCAACCGGGAAGTAAATGCCGACAGCCGTTGCCAAGACCAGTGTTGCGGACGAGCCCTCCGCCGGGGTGGAGCTCCTGAGGAAGGATGCTCCTCAAGAAGAGGGTTTTTCTGATCGACAAAATTTTATCAATCGCGAACTGAGCTGGCTTGAGTTCAATCGACGCGTTCTGGAAGAAGCGCAGGATCCGACTCAGCCCCTCATCGAGCGGGTGAAGTTTCTCACCATCTTTAGCTCAAACCTGGATGAGTTTTTCGAGATCCGAGTGGCCGGGATCAAGCAGCAGATTCAGAGCGAGACCAGCGAGATCGGACCGGACGGATTGAGTCCGACGGACACATTTAACCGCATCCAGAAAACAGTGCGTGAACTCGTGGCGACGCAGTGCGCGCTGTGGAAGAACGAATTGCTACCCGAGCTGGCAAAGAACGGCATTTACGTCCACGAGATGGCGGAATTGCCGGCCAAACGCGCCGCATGGGCGCATCGCTATTTTCAGCAGGAAGTTCTTCCAATGCTTACGCCGCTTGCAGTAGATGCCAGCCATCCCTTCCCGCATCTTTTAAATCGAAGTCATAACCTGCTGGTGCGGGCAAAAATGCAACGGGGTGGCGAGGCATTGCACGCCATTGTGCAAGTGCCCAGGGCGGTATCGCGCCTGATCGCGTTGCCACGCGGCAAAGGCGCGGACGAGCCATGGGAGTACGTTTATCTCGCCTCACTCATCAAACAGCACATCGGCGAATTGTTTCCCGGTTTGATCCTGGATGAAGCGCACGCGTTTCGGGTCACTCGCAACAGCGATCTCTATATCGATGAGGAAGAAGCGGAGAACCTTCTGCGCAGCATCGAGCAGGAACTGCGCCGATCAAGCCGTGGCAAGGCCGTTCGCCTCGAAGTGGAAGCCGATTGTCCGAAAGATGTTCTCGAATTGCTGCTCAGGTTCTTCGACCTGACAGAGGCCGATGCTTACAAACTCGACGGCCCGCTTTCCATGACGCATCTCATGCCGCTCGTGACTAATGATGCATTCGCGAAGCTCAAAGACCGGCCATTTCAACCGGCGCGCGATCCGGCGCTGCCGCCGCATGTGGATTTTTTCGAAGTGTTGCGACGTCAGGATGTGCTGTTGCATCATCCTTACGACAGCTTCGATCAAGTTGTTGAACTGATCGAGGCAGCAGCGCGGGATCCACAGGTTCTGGCGATCAAAATCACGCTGTATCGCACCAGCGGTGATTCGCCCATTGTCGAAGCACTCATCGAAGCGGCCAATGCCGGAAAACAAGTCACCGCTATTGTTGAGCTGCGTGCCCGGTTTGATGAGGCGGTCAATATTCAATGGGCTCGGCGTCTGGAGGAAGCCGGCGCCCATGTCATCTATGGAGTGGTTGGTCTAAAGACCCATTGCAAGGCGCTGCTCATCGTTCGCCGCGACGCGGATCAGCTGCGGCGCTATGTCCAGCTGGGCACTGGGAACTATCACCCGCGCACAGCGCGCACTTACACCGACTTCAGTTTGCTTACCAGCGAACCAAAATTGACTGAGGAAGTGGCAATTGTTTTCAATACGCTTACCGGTCTCGCCGGTTATCCCGGCCTGAAAAAATTGATGGTCGCGCCGTTTGACATGCAGAGCCGGCTCATCAAATGCATCGAGCGCGAGCGAGATAACGCGCTCGCCGGAAAACCGGCGCGTATCGTCGCAAAACTGAACTCGCTGGTCGATCATGAGGTCATCGAAAGACTTTATGAAGCTTCATGCGCCGATGTGACTGTCGATTTGATCGTGCGGGGCATCTGTTGTCTGCGTCCGAAGATTCCCGATCTCAGTGAGAACATTCGCGTCATCAGCATTGTTGGCCGCTTTCTCGAACACAGCCGCATCTACTATTTCGAAAACGCTGGAGATCCTTTGGTTTACCTTTCGAGCGCGGACTGGATGCCGCGAAATTTCTTCCGACGAATCGAAGTCGCGTTCCCGATCGAGACGCCTGCACTGCGCAATCAGATCATTAACGACGTGATTCCAACGGTCCTGAACGATCGCGTGAAGGCGCGCGAGCTGCAGCCGAATGGCACCTACCGTCGATTGCAGCCGGAAGGTCCGGAGCCGAGCCGACAGGCGCAGTGGCAATTTCGTGAAGTGTCTCGCGAGCGCATGAAAAAGCTTACCGGCTCGAAAAAGCAAAAGCGCGCCGACAAATTGATACCAATCTCCGTCGTGCATAAAGACGCAGCTGCGCCCTCAATAGCCTCGGAAAAGCCGTTCACCCCGTGAGATACGACGCACGACCGGGGACACAATCGCACCCGCGGTTATCTCACGGGGTGAAGAAAAAAATTCTCGTCGTGGATGTCGGCGGCTCGAACGTGAAATTGATGATTTCGCGTGCGCAAAAGCGAAAGTTCAAATCCGGTCCGGACCTCGCCCCGCGGGAGATGCTGGCCCAGATGAAACCGCTGCTGCAGGATTGGAAATTTGACGCCGTCTCAATGGGATTTCCAGCGCCAGTCCGAAACGGCCGCATCATGAGCGAACCCAAAAATTTGGGTCCAGGATGGACACGCTTCGATCTCGAAAAAGCGTTAGGCAAACCGATCCGCATCATTAACGACGCCGCGATGCAGGCATTGGGCAGTTTTCGCGGCGGCCGCATGTTGTTTCTCGGACTGGGCACCGGGTTGGGATCGACATTGATTTGGGATACGAACGTGCTCCCGCTGGAGCTCGGCGATCTGCCTTACGGCAACGGTCACATCATCGAGGATTATCTCGGGAAATCAGGAATGAAACAGCTCGGCGAAAAAGCGTGGAAAAGCGAAGTGCTTCGCGCTGTCCTCTCGTTGAAGAAGTCGTTTATTGCCGATTATGTCGTTCTTGGCGGCGGCAGCGCGAAGAAGTTCGATGAGCTGCCGGACGGCATTGACTTGGGACACAACCGAAACGCTTTTCTTGGTGGCGTTCGCCTTTGGCAAGTCGATCCATGGACCCGCCGGGCGAAGTGGCGGATCATGTGAAACAGTTAAAAAGTTAAAAGGTTGCAATGTTAAATAGTATCGTCAGCGCTATCGTCTGCCGTTTTAACCTTGGAACTCTTTTAACTTTGTAACTATTCTTCGGATGCAACTTTATTTCCTTCGTCACGGTGAGGCCGATTGGCCGAGCTGGAAAAAATCCGATGATGAGCGTCCGCTGACTGATTTTGGTAAAAAAGAAATGCGCGATGTCGCGAAGTTTCTCGCGCGTCTCAAGGTGGCCCCGGATTTGATTGTGACCAGTCCGTTGCCCCGTGCATCACAAACTGCGAAAATCGCGGCGGAATACCTCAAGGCGAAGGTGCGCGAAGACGAATTGCTCGCGCCCGGCTTTGGAGTGAGCGAGCTGCGAACGGTACTAAAGCGGCATCACTCAAAAGTTTTGATTCTCGTCGGCCACGAACCGGACTTTACAAATATCATTTCTGGATTGACCGGCGCTTCGCTCAAACTTTCCAAAGCCGGCGTGGCCCTGCTCGATATCGATCCCGAGGCGGAAGAAGGGAAACTTCTCTGGCTTTTCCCGCCAAAATTTTCTCGAAAATCTAAGTGACGAGCGCTTCCGCCAGCGAGTGCGAGGACTTACCATCCCAATCTTGGAGGCAGGTGGCGATACGGCAGCCGAAATCGCGCGGGCGCTCGGCGAAAAAGTGTTGCGCCAGCTCCGCCGCGCCGCGCTGCAGATCGATCTGACTGACTTCAATCACCGCGAGCAACTTGTGGCCTTCACGTTGCCATTCCGAATTTCCATGTTCGCTGCGCAACCTTGCGCCGAGGAAACTCAAGTCGTGCGCACGACCAAGCAGATCACTTAACGAACGCAGGTCGTCGCTCAAGGTCTTTAGCACGACCGGATTGACCGGGCGAAGAATACGTAAGTGATACCAAAGCGTTTTTGCCTTGGTTCGGAACGCGTGAAAATTTTCGGCGGTCGGATTTGCTGTTGCTTTAGCGAGCGCCCTTCGCGCCTGTTTATAGCTTGCCTGCACAGCGCAGCGGAGCTCCTTACAGTTAAACTGTCCCAGGGTCCAGCAATCAACTGTTGAGGCCGCTTGCTCCAACGTTGGGACCGCCTGTGTTTGCCACTCTGCGAATGCGGCCATGAAATTTTCCAGTTCCAAAATCAGCATCCCTTCGAGCTTTCCGTAGGAATTGCGCCCGCGTTTATGGGTCACCTCTTTGAGTTCCCTCACGGTCTGCAAACGCACTTCCGCATCCCGGATTTCGGAGGTCAGCCGTCCGACATCGCGCAAAGCATGGTCTTGTTGCCGGAACAGACCGCGGCCAATCTCCTTGCGGACCAATCGCAAACCCGCGCGCGCCTTCTTCAAATGCTTGCGCATTTGATGTACGGGCGTGTCGTCAGTTTCCACCTCGCCTTTCGCAACTGCGACGGCGTCCTTGATTTGTTTACAGCAGATCCGGCGAAGACTGTCGCCTAACGTTTCCTCCTGCTGTAATTCGTAGCTCATCGTCGCCCCAATTTGCTCGCCGGTTTCACATTTCTGTCACGTTGGTCGCCATTGATTTCACGCCCAAACCAGCGAGACCGTTTGAATTGGCGGCAACTCGCTTGGTTCGGAACTTTCAGTCGCGCTAGTACAGCATGAGCAGGGTTGCGATAAATGTCGATATTGATTTTTTGCGCGGCACGACTCATACGCAGTTGCCGCACATGCATGCTTTGATTTCACGCGCTTCATGAAATCAACCTGACCGCGTGTGCGGTCCATTGCTTCGGCGAAAAGCCGGTTTACTGCTTCGTTGGGGATTGTGTCGTTAACGGCGCCGAAGCCGCCGGCCGCGCGCTGCCCTCGGGCAATACGCCCGCGCCAGAGTCCGGCGCCGCAGGGGCAGCCGGCGAAGCTTGGGCTGGTGAAGTAGCAGGGGACGTCGTGGGCGTCTGCGTCGCTTTTGGTGCAGGCGAATTTTGCGTCCCAGCTTGCGTTTTCATCAGCTCACGCCGAAACGCGCTGTCAGCCATGCTCCTATGTGCATAAAGAATCGACAACATCAAGGAAAGTCCGAAGAAAATGCCGGCCAGCCACGTCGTGAACTTCACCAGCACATTAGTGGTTTGTGCGCCAAAAATATTCTCCGTGACGGCACCACCAAATGCCGCGCCCAGGCCTTCGCTCTTCGGCCGTTGCATCAGGATCACCAGCACCATAAGCGCCGACACCAGCACGAAGAGCGCCAGACAGAGGTTGATCAGCAAGTTCATCGGGACGCGAAATATCGCTGGTAACTGACGAATGTCGAATGACGATTGACGAAGGAATGCCAACTAAGGGACTCAGAAATAACGAGGGCACAGCAGCATAGCCTTTAGTCATTCAGGCTTCGTCATTGGTCATTCCTCATTTTTTTGATTTCGTCCCAAATCGCGTCCATCTCCGCAAGATCCACGTCGCAAAGTCGCTTGCCCTGTCTTTGCAGCTCGTCCTCCAGTCGATTGAATCGCGTCACAAATTTGTCCGTACCCCGCTGCAGCGCGCTTTCCGCGTCAAGTCTGCATTTCCGGGCCAGATTAACGACTGCAAAAAGAACGTCGCCGATCTCTTCTTCGGTTCTCGCTGGATCGGCCGACGCCATTGCTTGTTTCAACTCGCGAAGCTCTTCTTCCAGTTTTGCCACTACATCGCGCACGTCCGTCCAGTCGAAATTCACCCGTGCCGCTTTCGATTGCGCTTTTTGCGCACGCATGAGCGCAGGCAACGCTTTCGGTAAACTGGCCAGATAATGTGAGTCGGTCTTTTTCTCGTCGCGTTTGATTGCTTCCCATTGCTTGAGCACGGCGCCGGAATCGCGTGCGTCGCTTGTGCCGAACACATGCGGATGTCGGCGGATCAGTTTCTCCGAAATGTCGCGAACGACGTCGTCGATGTTGAAGCGGTCGGTTTCGCTGGCGATCTCGGCGTGCATGACTACCAACAGCAAAAGATCTCCGAGTTCCTCGCGAAAATGCGCGTCGTTTTTCTCGCGCGCGGCCTCCGTCACTTCGTAGGCTTCTTCAATCAGAGCAGGCAACAGCGATTCGTGCGTTTGTTCCCGGTCCCATGGGCAGCCGCCGGGCCCCCGCAGCTTCGCGACGATCTCGCAGAGCTTTTCAAAGTTGATAGTTGAGTTGATAACGCCGGGGTCGGAATCGGCTGACGATTCGTCCATGGTCGATCTCTCAACCATCAACTCTCAACTATCAACTAATTCAAATCCGCCACAGGGAACGGTGTGTGCCGAACTCGGAGATTTCGCCAGAGGACCTTTTGCTGACGTAAATCGTGATACCAATCACGCTGACAAACGTGCCGGCAAAGACGAGCGCAACCAGCCAGGAGGGGATATGCCCGATGCGGAGGGCATGGTAAAACGACACGAAATCGTTAATCGGCGCGGTGGCGTGCAAGAATATTTTCGTTAACCACGCAATCAGGATCAAAATGAAAATGAACACGTAATTGCGTTTCAACCGGCGCCCGATCGCCTCGAGCTTCGTGATCTTGAAGCAAGGCAAGATCAAATCTTCGCAAACGAGCTTTTTCCATTCGCCCTGAAGCATCTCGCGGTTTTCCATCACCATCGGGACGAGAAAATGCGCTTCCAGCATCCGGAGGCGCGCGCGGAATGCGTCGTAAAAACGGTAACGGCGCGCTTCGATCCACAGCAGCACCCACACGATGGCGAGGTTAAAGAAGAAAATGATGTGCGGCACTTCGCGCGTAGAGAAAGCGATGGTGATAATCGCCGTGGTGCTCGTAATTGCCCAGTTGGTCGTGACATCCAGCCGCTGCCGCCAAACCATGATCCGCCCCATCTCGCCGCGATAAAAATGCGACATCGCGTTGACATAGCCAGGGTCGTAAATGCTCCGTTGGAACGAGACCGTTCTCTCTTCCTTTGGAGCGACTGCTGTATTTTGAGTTGCCACGGTGCGCTCCTTAACTGGATAACTGGCTTTGCCGGATAATCCAATAAATCTCTCCGCAGCAATGGCTATCGCGCTCCCCGAATTATTAGATGAAAAACAGGTGATCCTGCGGCTGCGATCGCGAAAACTGCCGAACGCGCTGCGCGAGATCATTCAGTTGCTGGCGCAAAATGGAAAGATTTGCGACGCACAAAAATTTCTCGACCAAGTCCTGGCACGTGAGCAGGCACAGCCGAGTGCAGTGGAAAATGGCGTCGCCTTTCCTCATGCGCGAACCGATTTGGTGGATGAAATCGTGGTCGGCATCGGGCGCAGCCGCGCCGGGATCCCAGTGGGCACAAATCAACAGCGTGCCCGACTGATTTTTGTGATCGGCGTGCCGGAACGGCTCGTGAACGATTATCTGATTTGCGTCGGCGCGCTCGTGCGACTGGTAAAAGATGACGCGATACGAACGGCTCTGCTAAAAGCCGACACGCCGCGCCAATTCCTCGACGCACTTACCGAGAACCTGTAGCCGCGCTAGCCGAGGCTGCGAATTGCCCGGAGCACTGTCTCCACGTCCTGCGGAGTACTTACGATGCTGCACGCGACGCGCGCATAGGAAATCCGAGCCACGCTAGGCACCTTCCAGCCGCAACCGTGCTACCTTGTCCTTTATTTCTTTTCCTTCTCGAAAAAATAGCCCATAAAACATAGTCTTGCGTCACGAAGCGTGTAAACGATGGTTTTCTCTTTGAGATTAATCTTTAAACCGGTGTTAGTCCATTGGCTGAACAGCTTAAAATCATCTTGTTTCATTTTCGGCACGATTAATCTTAACTCTGCGGTGGCAGGGTTGAAATACCACTTTGCCGCGTTGTAAAATGCATACCCCCCTTTGAAGATAGCTTTATGGTCCGCCAAGAAGTGTATTTCCATC
>Ga0137403_10003362_pt1 | contig 19223 bp, 17 predicted proteins | sample CZOMad2_1_16fung_FD_122057 | JGI IMG/M metagenome (GOLD analysis project Ga0137403, IMG submission 122057) | Vadose zone soil fungal communities from Angelo Coast Range Reserve, California, USA - CZOMad2_1_16fungal (Hybrid Assembly) | ecosystem: Environmental > Terrestrial > Soil > Vadose zone...
CCCGGGTCCGCCAACCAGCCGCCGCCCCTGGTCGGTTACAACGCCTGGTCTGTGGACCGGATCCTCGTGGAGGCGGTGAAGCGCGAAGGCGGCGGCTGGATCGCCGAGCGCGCAAGCCGCATGGGAGATCTCGTCGGCAGCGAGCGGATGCAAACGCTTGCCATGCAGGCGAACCGCTACGCACCCGAGCTCAGAACCCACGACCGGTTCGGCAACCGCATCGACGCGGTCGAATACCACCCGGCGTACCACGAGCTGATGGCGCTCGCTTTCGGCGCCGGACTGCACTCGCTCGCCTGGACGGACAAGAGGGAAGGCGTGTGGGTCGCGCGCGCAGCGCTCAATTATCTGTGGAACCAGAGCGAAAATGGCGTCGCCTGCCCGGTAACCATGTCTTTCGCCGCGGTGCGGATACTGCGCCACGATGCGAGGCTCGCGGAGCAATGGGAGCCGAAGCTCCTTGCCTGCGACTACGACCCGCGCCCGCTGCCCCTGGCCCAAAAACGGGCCGTCACGATCGGCATGGCGATGACCGAGAGGCAGGGCGGCTCGGACCTTCGCGCCAACTCGTCGCGGGCGGTGCCTATGGGCGAAGGCGAATTCGATCTCGCCGGGCACAAGTGGTTCTGCTCGGCCCCGATGAGCGACGCCTTTTTCACCCTTGCGCGCACCGAGGCAGGGTTGACCTGTTTTTTCGTGCCGCGCTCGCTTGCCGACGGCACGCGCAACCCTTTTTTCATCCAGCGTCTGAAGGACAAGTGCGGCAACCGCTCCAACGCTTCCTCGGAAATCGAGTATCGCGGCACCCGCGGGCGGATCATCGGAGAGGAAGGGCGCGGCATCGCCACGCTGATCGAGATGGCGCACCTCACGCGCTTCGATATCGTCGTCGCCTGCGCGGGAATGATGCGCGCCGCGCTGAATCAGGCGCTTCACCACGCCGCGCACCGCCGGGCCTTCGGGCGACGGCTTGTCGAGCAGCCGCTGATGCAGAACGTCCTGGCCGACCTTGCGCTCGAGACCGAAGCCGCGGCGCTGCTGGTGTTTCGCCTTTCGAGAGCCTTCGACCGCGCCGAAGGCGACGAGCGCGAGCGGCTCTTGATGCGCTTGATGACACCGATCGCGAAGTATTGGCTGTGCAAACGCCTTCCTCCCCTCGCCGCGGAGGCGATGGAATGCCTGGGGGGGCAACGGTTACGTGGAGGAGGCGCCGCTCGCGCGCCTATACCGCGAGGCGCCTCTGAACGGAATTTGGGAGGGCTCGGGGAACGTCATCTGCCTCGACGTGCTGCGCTCGATCCAGAAAGAGCCCGCGAGCCTCGATGTCCTATTCGAGGAAGTCAAGAGCGGCGGCGAACGCGTGAGTCAGAGTGCCGCGCCGATCTACCGCTTGCTGAAAGACACCATCGGCGTCGAGCTGCAAGCGCGCCGGATCGTCGAATCCATCGCGATCGCGCTCCAGGCGAGCCTCATGGCGAGGCACGCGGCGCACGAGGCCGCCGACGCTTTCTGCGCCTCGCGCCTGGCGGGCGACTGGGGCCGCACGTTCGGGACGCTGCCTTCGACGGCGCCCTGCGAAGCGATCCTCAGGCGAACGCTGTCTCTCGGCCCGGGTCCTGTTTAGAGGAATGGCCGAGCGACCCGGAGGGCGACGTCTGCGTCGACGTCACCAGCGCCAGGTTGAGCAGTTCCAGACTGCGCTTGGCTGCGTACATGACCTGCCGTTGCATCCGCGGAGTAATGGCGTAGTGCTTGACGATTTCCAACGCGAACTTCGGATGCTCGTCGTCGTAGTGAGAATGCTCCCGTATCCACTTGTACGTCCTCGGGTTCATGTCCACGCCGGGTTTATCCCGGTAGGCTTCGAAACCCGCGCAAACCTTTCTTGCGATAGCACCCGTAACACCCTCGATGGCAAAGCTCGTCGCGGCCACGGCTTCGGCAAGAGACCCCTTGGTATTCACGCGCCACACCCAGTCGGTCAGCGACTGCACGTCGCGCAAGGGGGGAGTCCCGCCCTCCGCGAGGTCCAGCATCTGCTGGCGGTCCAGGCCGAAACCCTCGCCCATCCAGAGCCAATGCTCGGCGTGCGCCTTTTCGATACGGATGTTCTCGATCAGAAAGGTGCGGGAGAAATCGTCCTCAACCTTGATCAAGGCCTCGGCGAGGAACTTCGGGAAATCGTAGATGAACGGGTAGATGTGAAGGATCCACCCTTGCATCTGTTCGACACTGAGGCGTGTCGACGCGATCGATTCCGCCCATGGACCGTTGACCAGATTGTCCCAATGGGGAGCCACGAATTCGTACATGGTGGCGACCCATCTCGGGTGTGAGGATATCTTGTGTACCGAACTGGTGTTCATGTTCATGGTTGGCTCTCTCAGGTTGTGAAATCAAACTGTCAAGTTGCGGAATTACGAATCGTTGCGGGAACGGCCCAATGAGGGGCTGAATCCTTCCCGGTACGCGCCATTCCTGCAGACACTTGTGCCAGGAACGGACCCGGGGGAGAAAGCCAATGGCCCTGTGCGAAGTCCACTCCGATCTCGCGCAGCGCGGCCAGGCCCATCTCTCCGTCCACGGCCTCGCCGATTGTTTTCTTGCCCATCACGTGTCCCACGTCGTTGATGGCCCGCACCATCGCGAGATCGACCGGGTCATGCGCCACGTCCTTGACGAAGCTGCCGTCGATCTTGAGGAAGTCCACGGGTAAGTGCTTGAGGTATCCGAAAGAGGACATGCCCGCCCCGAAGTCGTCCAGCGAGAAGAGGCACCCAAGCGACTTCAGTTCGCCAAAAAACCGCGCCGCCTTGTCGAAATTGGCGATCGCCGCCGTTTCCGTGAGTTCGAAGCATATGGTCCCGGGGCGCATGACATAACGCCTGAACTGCTCTCGAACGAATTCGAGGAAGCGCTCATCCCCGATTGACGTGCCCGAAATATTGATGGCATAGGTTCCGCCGGTTCCGCCCTTGGCACCCAGGGAGTTGATCTTGGCGAACGCGTCCTGAATGACCCACTGGTCGATCAGGGGCATCATGTTGTAGCGTTCAGCGGCCGGAATGAACGCCATCGGGGGAACGATCTTGTCGTGCTCGTCGAGCATGCGCACGAGCAGCTCGTAATGGTTTTCCCGGGGAGATAGATCCCCGATCGAGTGGATTTCCTGGGCATGAAGCACGAAACGTCCTTCCTGGAGCGCTCGTTGCAGCCGAGACACCCATTCCATCTCGCCCCGGCGCAGAAACACCTCGCTGTCGTGCGGACGATAGAACTGAACGCGATTGCGTCCCTTCTCTTTCGCCATATAGCAGGCGGCATCGGCCGCGCCGAGCACATCGGTGAGGGTAAGCATTCCATCCGCGATATGCACAACGCCGATGCTCGCGCCGATGGTGAACGATCTGCCTTCGCTGACAAAGCGAAAATCGGCTATGCACTTCTGCAGCTCGTCGGCGATGCGAATCGCCTCGTGCATCGGGCAGTTCTCGAGCAGTACGCCGAATTCGTCGCCGCCCAGACGGGCAAGGGAGTCTCCTTCACGCACTTGCTGCTTCAACAACGCGCCCACCTGCCTCAGGAGCTGATCGCCGGCTGCGTGTCCGCAGGTATCGTTGACGATCTTGAACTGATCGAGATCCAGGTACATCACCACGTGCTGTCGTTCCTGATTAGCGGCCGTATGTAGAGCCAGCCTGAGACGGTTTTCAAACTCGGGGCGATTGACCAAATTGGTCAGCTGATCGTGGCTCGCATGGTAGGCGAGCTTCACTGCGTATTCCTGCCCCAGCTTGAGTTCCTTGAGTTCCCGCTCCGCGCGATCGACGCGGCTGACCATGCGCTGCGTAAGGAAAATCCCGAACGGGACCAGAGTTCCCGCGACCGTCACGATCACGAGAAACAGCGTGGACTTGATCCAGCGTGTGGCCTCACCCAGGGTGTTCGAGAACCGGTTCTGCCAAGGCCTGAGCTCTTCGTTGATCTGGATAATGCGGTTCAGTATGAGTCCGAGTCCGGATGGGTCCACGCGACCGGACAAGTGGAACGCGTGGAGCTCTTCGGCGGCCGCGTCAAGTCTCGCGAGGAAATCGTCCCCGGTCCTCCATATATCGAGCACGCTCTTCATGTAGCTCACGCGATGAAAGCGCTGATACAGGCTGATGACGCCGGGGATGTCATCCGGGTGGGTCCCGCCTTCCAGGAAGCCGGCCCGGATGGCGGCATAGTCCGGAACGGATTTTTCCAGCTCGAACCGGGCCCTTTGGAAACCCAGGGGCACCATGATCGCCTTACGATAGCTGAGGAAATCGGACTCGGATTTGGTCTCGGCGAACCGCAACAGGTGGAACACCGCTTCCTTCTGGTTCTTCGACCACAGGCTCTCGCCTTCAACGTACGCGCGGCCCGCTGTGAGGATGTCGATGCTGACAATGGCAAGCCAGACCAGCACCGCGACGATCGCCAGGAACGGCGAAACGATCAAGAGCATGCGCTTGCTCGTTGCAAGCCATTGGGTGACTTTTGTGACCGAGGTCACAAGGGCCTTGATGTCAACGTAGGCCATGATTCTTTGCACGTTCTCCCTTTCTTTCCTCGGAACCTTTGAGGTTCCGGAAAAGTTAGCACTCGCATTTATCAACAAACCGAACCGCTTCGAGACTTAAGAGAGCACGTTGTGTGCCTGCGAGCGGTGCAGACGAGACGCTTGGGAAACCGTGCAAATTACCGCTGGATGCTGAATCTTCCTTCTATCCAGCTTTGACAGGCGACGACTTCTCGCCAGGGACGGCACTCTTTCAACAGGTCACGAAAAGGGCCGGGCTTTCTCTAAGTGGCTGAAGAAGAACTGCTGGAAGCGCACCCGGGTCGGGTGAACCTCAGGAGTTGCAGCCCGGTGAGCGATTCGTCGCCCACCGGGTCCGCCGAACTGCTTTTCGCGTCGACGACTCTTAGAAACGGTACGCGAATTGCGCGCCCAGGATGTCGACCGAGCCCTTGTAAGTTCCGACGAGCTGCCCTCCACCGGCGGTAGCCGCCTGGCTCTGATTGATAGGAGCGTCCTTGATAAACAGATGCGCCAACCCGAAGTCGAGCGTGCCGTCCTTCGACACCTTGTATTGACCGCCCACCGACAGCCACAGTCGATTGTTGTCGGGCAGCCGGGCAGTACGGTCAGTGTCGTTGACAGGCGTTTGGTCATACGCGACGCCCATCTTGATCGACCAGGCATCGTCATAGCGATGGACCGCACCGACACCGACACGCCAGGTGTTCTTGAAGTTCTCCGGGGTACTGCTCAGCGGTGCACCCGTATCTCGCACGATCGTCAAATCCCTGATCTTCGACCAGCCGGTCCGACTCACGTCGGCGAGCAAAGTCCATCCAGGATTCAGGCGATGTTGCAGAGCGATTGACTCGGAATCTGGCATTTTGATGTCGATACTCACGTCTCCACTTGGAACACCCGCGGAGAATGTAGCAGTTCCGGTGAGATGGTATTTGATCGAAGATCGGTAGGAGACGCCCAACCGCGTGTCCGGAGTCAGTTGGAACATCGCTCCGAGGTTGTAACCCCAGCCACTGGTGTCCTTGGCCTTGATGTCGGCATTTGCCTCGGCCGCTCCTCCCAAGTTGATGGCATTCGTGAACTCGGCGTCGATTGACTGGTAGTTCAGCCCGAAGCCGAACGATACCGTCTCATTGATCTTATAAGAGGCCGAGGGATTGATATTGAGGGTCGAAATATCCGATTTGATCGCTTGGAAACGGCCTACCCAATCGGCGTCGTATTCGGTCTTCAACCCGAAGGGTACGCTCACTCCGACGCCGACCTTCCAATTCGGGGTGACATCCATGGCGAAGTACACGTTCGGAACCGCGGCGAGGCCTCCTGCGTCACCGCCGTTGCCTCCCAGAGGTCTCCCTGGGGCGTTGGTGGAACCCGAATCGCTGAACTTCGCGCTCAGGTTGATCAGTGCGAGGCCGGCAGAGACCTGCATTCCGCCGGGCAGCAGGCTCATGCCGGCGGGATTGTAGAAGATGGTGCTCGCATCCTCGGCAACCGCCGCGGCACCCGCATAGGAGTTACCCAGGCCGCTCGCGTTCTGTTCGATCAGGGCGAATGCCGAAGCGTGCGCTTGCGAAACGCCCCCGGCGAAGGCCCCCGCCACTGCGAGTGAAAGGGCTGTTTTTCTGATTCCGGTATGTGCCATGAGAATTTCCTCCTTGCGTTGTTGAGAGCCGAACTAGCAGCTGTCTTGGCCGCCGACACGATAACACAACGTCATAGTCTCGCAAATGGGCTACTGCGACGGCAGGCCGGGCTCACCTGCGCGACCGGCCTTATCAGGCGAGGGTCACCCGCGCGAACTTGCGCTTGCCTACCTGGAGCACGACCGTGTCCCCCCGCTTCACGGAAAGTCCCTTGTCGGTGACCTTCTCGCCGTTCATGCGCACGCCTCCCTGCTCGATCATGCGCAGGGCCTCCGAGGTGCTGGAAACCAGCTGTGATTCCTTCAGCACTTTCACGATCACCATTGCTTCGGGCGTGCCCAAGGCCGACTTTCGTCCGTCTCCGGGCACTTTGATCGTAATCTCGGGGATGTTCTCCGGCGCCACGCCGTGCTTGAAACGCGCCTCGAAATCGGCCTGGGCGCGCTCCGCCGCTTGGGCGCTGTGAAAACGAGCGACGATCTCGCGCGCAAGAAGCACCTTGACGTCGCGCGGGTTGCGACCACCGGCGACCTCCTTCTTCCACTTGGCGAGCGTTTCCATGGATTCGAAGGAAAGGAGCTCCAGGTAGCGCCACATCAGCTCGTCGGAAATCGACATCAGCTTTCCGAAAATGACTTCCGGGGATTCGCTGATACCAACGTAGTTGTCGAGCGACTTCGACATTTTCTCGACGCCGTTGATGCCCTCTAGAAGCGGCATGGTAAGAATGCATTGCTGCGGCTGGCCATGATGCTTCTGCAGCTCGCGCCCTACCAGCAGGTTGAACTTCTGGTCGGTCCCCCCGAGTTCGACGTCGGATTTCATCGCCACGGAGTCGTAACCCTGCATGAGGGGGTAGAGAAACTCGTGGATCGCGATCGGCTGGCGCGCGGCGTAGCGCTTGCCGAAATCGTCGCGCTCCAGCATCCTGGCAACGGTCCAGGTCGCCGCGAGCCGGATCATGCCGGCCGCGCCGAGCTCGTCGGACCACCTGGAATTGAACAGCACTTCAGTCTCGTTGGCGTCCAGGATCTTGAAGACCTGGTCTTGATAGGTTTTCGCGTTCCGCAGGATCTGCTCCCGCGAAAGCGGCGGTCGTGTCGCGTTCTTGCCGCTCGGATCGCCGATCATTCCGGTGAAATCTCCGATCAGGAACTGGACGTGATGGCCCAAGTCCTGAAACTGGCGCAGCTTGTTGATCACCACCGTGTGCCCGAGATGCAGATCGGGCGCAGTCGGGTCCAGGCCGAGCTTCACACGCAGGGGGCGTCCGGATTTGAGCTTTTCGCGCAGCTCGGCCTCGACGATCAGTTCATCGCAGCCGCGCCTGATGACTTTCAGTTGGTTGTCGATGTCGCTCATGGTGTGCAGATAGCTGATCGGGCGCTTATTTGTTAGACTTTTTCGATTCAACCTGCTGCGGAACATGCATAACGACGAATTTGGAATTGTAACGCGCTCCGGCGGAAGGCGCCTCCGATGGTCGGCTGCCGCCGTCGCCGTGCCGCTGTTCGGCGTGGTGGCAGCGTTCGGTACAGTCGAGCGCGGGCCGGAGCCGATTCCGACCCGGATTGTCGTCGACCCGCTCGCCCTGTCTGCCACCCCGATCGGCGACCGGAGAGCGATCTTTTACTTTCAGGAAGATCGTTTCAGAAGCGGCGACACGGTCGCCACGCTCATCGAGCGGCTCGGGGCAGACGAAGACGAAGCGGCGCCCCTTTTGCGTTCTTCGCGTGCGGCGCGGCCGTTCCGCCTTTTACTTCCCGGAACGACGGTCAAAGCCAAGGTCGACGACGCCGGCAGGCTGCGCTCGCTATGGTTTCTCTCCGACAGGGACACGATTCTCTCTGTGGACCGGCTGGGCGAGAGCTTCGGCAGCTTCGAGCAGCAAGCCGAGGTGGCGCGCGAAATAGAGATGAAATCAGGCGAGATCAAGACCTCGCTCTTCGCCGCAACCGATGCGGCGGGGATTCCGGACGGCGTGGCGGTCCAGCTTGCCGACATCTTTGGGGGGGACGTCGATTTTCACCGTGATTTACGCCGTGGCGACCGGTTCGGAGTCGTTTTCGAAACCTTTTCCTACGGCGGCCAAACGGTCCGACCCGGGCGAGTGCTCGCGGCCGAATTCTCCAGCCGAAGGAAAACCTACCGCGCGGTATGGTTCCAGGATCCCTGGGGCAGGGGCGGCTATTACACTCCAGAAGGCGACAACCTGCGCAAGGTATTTCTACGCTCGCCGCTCGAGTTCTCGCGCATCACCTCGGGATTCGGCATGCGCCGCCATCCGATTTTCCAGGAGTGGCGCACGCATCGGGGAGTCGACTATGGAGCACCGGCCGGAACAAGGATAAAGGCGACCGGGGACGGTGTGGTATCGTTCGCGGGACGGCGCAACGGCTACGGAAACCTCATCGTGCTCAGGCACTTCGGGGGATACAGCACGTACTATGCACACTTGAGAAATTTCGCGCGAGGGATGAGGGCGGGCAGCCGCATTGTCCAGGGCGAAATCATCGGTTACGTCGGGCAAACCGGCTGGGCCAGCGGCCCTCACCTCCATTACGAATTCCATCTCCACAATCAGAATCGCAATCCGCTGACCATGGTTTTCCCGGCCGCGCAGCCGATTCTCGCGATCGAACGAGAGGCGTTCAGGCGTACCGCCGAGCCGCTCGTCGCGCGACTGGATCTTCTGAAAAACAGCGACCTCGCGCTGCTCGAGTGAGCGGTTCCACGAGATCCGCGTCTTCCGAGATCTACATCGGTTTGATGTCGGGCACCAGTCTCGACGGTGTCGATGCCGCACTCGTCGATCTGCGGTCCCGGCCGGTTCTGATCGGCGCCGGATTTCTGCCCTACCCCAAAAGCCTGAAAACCTCCCTGCTGGCCCTGCACGAGGCATCCAGGGACGAGCTGCATCGCGCAGCGCTTACGGGGATTGAACTCTCGGGGCTTTATGCGAAGGCCGTCGGTCGCCTGCTGGAGAAACACCGGCTGCCCGCGAAGTCCGTTTCTGCCATCGGTTGCCACGGGCAGACGGTGCGTCATCGACCGGAGTCCGGCTACAGCACTCAGCTCGGCAATCCCGCGTGGCTTGCCGAGCGTACCGGCATCACCATGGTCGCCGATTTCAGAAACCGCGACATCGCTGCAGGCGGTGAGGGTGCCCCGCTTGTACCTGCGTTTCACGCGGCTACCTTCAGGGACTCGCGCCGCCACCGCGTCATCGCCAATCTCGGCGGCATTGCCAATCTCACCGACCTTCCCCGCAAGGGACCCGTGACAGGCTTCGACACAGGACCCGGCAACATCCTGCTTGACGCGTGGACGCGCGAGCGATTCGGCCGCGATTTCGACCGGGGCGGAGCGCTTGCCTCGCGAGGCCGGCCGGTCGCGGCGTTGCTGAAGGCGTTGCTTGCCGATCCCTATTTTCGTCGCTCACCGCCCAAGAGCACGGGCCGTGATCACTTCAGTCTCGGTTGGCTACGCCGGTTCAGCGTCGGAAAGTACAAGGCCGAGGACGTGCAAGCCACGTTGGCCGAGCTCACGGCGCGCAGTATCGCCAAGGCGATTGCGAAGTTTTGTCCAGGCGCGGAGGAAACTTACTTGTGCGGCGGTGGAGTACGTAACCACGATCTGGTGACGCGCATCACCCGGGAACTGACCGGCGTGAAGATCGCTTCGACCGAGCCGCTCGGGATTCACCCGGACTGGGTAGAGGCGATGGCCTTTGCCTGGCTCGCACAGCGGGCTCTGAAAGGAGAACCCGGAAATCTTCCGGAGGTCACCGGTGCGAAGAGGCCGCGAGTGCTCGGCGCGATCTACGCCGCCTGATCCGGCGCGAACATGCTATTAGAGACTCAAAATGAAGCGGATGCCCAACGCACCCGCTCAGTGATTCCCGACGGACTTATGCGGAGAACGATGAACCGCAACCGCAGGTGCTCGTTGCATTGGGGTTCTTGATCACGAACTGCGCACCCTCGAGGCCTTCGGTGTAGTCGATCTCAGCGCCGGCGAGATACTGGTAGCTCATCGGGTCGATGAGCAACATCACCCCGTTTTTCTCCATCACCGTGTCGTCGTCGCTCTTCACTTCGTCGAAAGTAAAACCGTATTGAAATCCGGAGCAGCCGCCACCCGTGACGAATACACGCAGTTTCAATTCGGTATTGCCTTCCTCGTCGATCAATTGCTTGACCTTATTCGCGGCGCTGTCGGTGAAAACAAGCGGCGCGGGCATCTCTGCGATTGCATTCATATCTCAACTCCTATTGCAAACTGCCTCGCTATAAGCCGGCACCTGACACGTTCATCCGGCCAGCTGGCTAGATGGGGCTGCGGCGCCGGTATTCAAGCCGGAAGTCACTGCCGCCAGTCATACCGCGGGCTTGCTCGTCGCGAGCTTCAACTCCACGGTTTTTGCTTCGCCCGAACGGTGTACCAGATGCCCCTCGACTATCGCCCCGAGGTGCATCTCCAGGCTGTTGTAGTGCACGTCTCCTTTGACCCGTGAGCGCGACTGGAGTTCGAGGAACTCGGCTACGTACACGGGCCCCGTGATCTCGCCGTTCACGACCAGATGCGATACGCTGATTTCCCCCTCGATGCGAGCCTTTTCGCTCAGCACCAAGGTCGAAGGCTCGTCGGAGACCGCCGTTACGTTTCCGACGACTTCGCCGTCGACGCGAAGGCCTCCGGTGAAATTGACATTGCCTTCGATCTTCGTGCCGACACCGATCAGGCTGTCGATTCGATTCTGCGGCTTGCTGGGCTGCTTGCGAAACATAGCGCTTCCCGCCTGCTAAGAAAGGTTGACGTTTTGGCTGGCACGGGCCTCGCTGGACCCGTTCTCCAGGATACGCGCCTGTACGGTTCGCACCCTGGCTCCCGCCGGAACCCGAAATGTTCCCTCAACTCTACGAAAATACTTGAAATTGAGCTTGAAAGAAGGGCTGCCTGTCTCGGCTGAATCGGGGATCACGATTGTAGCATCCCTGCCCTCCTGCTGCATCTCCACCACGAGCTGTAAAGACCCGTGAAACTCGCGGTCGAGCCTCCCTCCCTGAAGTACGAGCAGGCGATAGCGGAACTCGCCGGGAAGCACGTCACGCTCGACTTTGAAGCGGTGGATACTGACTTTCTCGCCGCGCCGTTCGCTCGGCACGAGATTTTCAAAAAAGGCGAGGTCCTCCTTGAGCCGGTTGTTTTCGTCTTCGAGCACCTTCACTTGAGAGGCAAGCTGGGATTGCGCCGTCTGTTCGATCTTCAGGCGCGACTCGCTGGCGTTGGCGATCGAGCGCAACCTTGCAGCCTCGCTCTCGAGCCGCCCCATTGACTCGCGAAGCTTGGCGAATTCGTTTTGCAGCTCACCGCGATCGAAACCGGCGAACCGACGCCCGGCATCGTACATCCACGCCGCCAGCGCCAGCGCAAAGGAGAGGAACACCAGCATTCCGAGCCAGCGCCAATACCAAGCGACATGCGTCTGCACCGTCATCTTCGGCGCAGAAATTCCGAAGCGCTTGCGGAATTGTTTGAACAGCTTGGACATTAGATTCTCCGCCCGCAGGGTCAGGGCACAACGGCCAGTTGCGAGAGACCCATCGTCTCCTCGAATCCAAACATGATATTCATATTCTGCACCGCTTGTCCCGAAGCGCCCTTCGCCAAATTGTCGATCACCGAGATCACGACAAGCATGTCTGCCCCGTGCGGGCGATGGATCGCGATACGGCAGGTATTCGTGCCCCGCACCGAGCGCGTATCCGGTTCACTTCCGCTAGGGAGGACATCGACGAAAGGTTCGCCGCGATAGCGATCCTCATACAATCTCTGAAACTCGATGTCCGCGGTGATGCGTGCATACAGAGTTGCGTGTATGCCCCGAATCATGGGCACCAGATGCGGCACGAACGTGAGACCGACGCTTCTTCCGGAAGCGGCATCCAGCTCCTGCCGAATCTCCGGCCAATGACGATGGCCGGACATGCCATAGGCTTTGAAATTATCGGAGGCTTCGGAGAACAGCAGATGTTCTTCGGACTTCTTGCCGGCACCGCTCACCCCGGACTTGGCATCCGCGATCAAGTGATCCAGGTCGACGGCGCCGGCTTTCGCAAGAGGCAGCAGTCCGAGCTGAACCGCGGTTGGGTAGCACCCGGGATTCGCCACCAGGCGCGCGCCCTTGATTTTTGCGCGATTCACTTCCGGCAGACCGTACACCGCCTGAGCGAGAAGCCCGGGTGCGGCGTGCTTGACCTCGTACCACTTCTCCCACTCGGCAGGGTTCTTGATGCGAAAATCGGCCGAGAGATCCACGACGCGCACGCCGTCCTCCACGAGCGCCTTCACCTCGCCCATCGCTACGGTATTGGGCGTCGCGAAAAACACCACGTCGCACTGGGCGAGGCCTGACTTGGCCGGGTCCGAGTACGCGAGCGCCACCGCACCGCGCAGGCTCGGAAACAGCTCCGCCACCGGAGTGCCGGCCTCTTTGCGCGAGGTGATCGCGACGAGCTCTGCTTGCGGGTGGCGCGCAAGGATGCGCAGCAACTCGATCCCGGTGTAACCGGTCCCGCCCACGATGCCGACTTTGATCATCACTACCTCAGAGAAACCAGTCTACCAGCCGGGCGCCATCGAATGCCCTGGAAGCCCCGTTCGGCTGAAACTCGAAACCGCAAACAAAAAAGCCGCCCCGGGGGCGGCTTTCCTGTGTGAATCTCTGAACATCAGCGTTTCGAGTATTGCTTGCGTTTCCGCGCCTTATGCAAGCCGACTTTCTTTCGCTCGACCTCGCGCGCATCGCGGGTCACCAGACCCGCCTTGCTCAGAAGCGGCTTGAGCGCGGGGTCGTACTCGATCAGGGCACGCGTCAGGCCGTGGCGGACGGCCCCCGCCTGTCCGAACTCTCCTCCCCCCGAAACGTTCACCATGACGTCGAACTGGCTCAGCTTGTCGGTCAATACAAGCGGTTGACGCACAACCATCTGCCCGGTTTCACGCGCGAAGTATTCGTTCGCCGGGCGATCGTTCACGACAAAATCGCCTTTGCCAGGCTTGATGAACACGCGCGCCACGGCACTCTTGCGTCGGCCGGTCCCGTAATAATACTGTCCGATCATGCGTTGATCTCCAGCGCTCGAGGCTGCTGGGCTGCGTGGGGGTGCTCTCCACCCGCGTAGACTTTCAGCTTCTTGAGCATTGCGTAGCCGAGCGGCCCCTTGGGCAACATTCCTTTGACAGCGATCTCCAATGCGCGAGTCGGGAACCGCGCCTGCATCTTGGCGAACGTAGTCGCATAGACGCCGCCGGGGTACGTGCTGTGGCGATAGTAGATCTTGGCCTCGCCCTTGTTTCCCGTAACGCGGAGCTTGCCGGCGTTGACGACGACAACGAAGTCACCGGTGTCGACGTGGGGGGTAAACTCAGGCTTGTGTTTGCCGCGCAATCGCCGCGCGATTTCTGCGGCAAGCCGCCCGAGAACCTTGCCGCTGGCATCGACCAGATACCAGTCGCGCCTAACCTCATGCGACTTGGCGGAGAAAGTGCTCATGGCTTTGGATTCCCGCGTCCGGTATACGACGAAAGCGCGTGATTTTATTGAAGAAGTAGCGAAGTGTCAAACTCATTTCAGCTGCGACCGCTCAGCAAAAAAAAGCGCAACCTCGAAAGGTTGCGCCAAATCCACCAAAGGAGGAGGGTGGAGGAGACAAAACTCGTCGAGCGCCCGAAGAACTTTGAGCGCCCGGCACGAAGGCATTATGAGCGCAGAATTTGTGCAGTGCAAGAATATTTTGGTGCGGTGCGATACGAAGATTGGGCTCAGCTCAGAGATATTTAGAATGATAAGCAAATTCAATTCATTAGAGTCAGACTTTCGTTCCAATCGATCGAAGCTGCGCCTTGCAAATACTCAAGGCCGATGCCCCCTGCCGCGGTGATCTATATGATCTCGATCGGGTAGCCTGAAATCTCCCAAGTCGGCAAGAAAAGCGCGCGAAGATGGAGTGCAAAGTCAAATGGGTCGGCCCGGACGGCATGAGCTTTGTCGCTGAAACTGAAAGCGGCCATGCCTTTGTAATGGACGGCGCGCCCGAGGGCGGAGGACGTAACCTGGGGCCGCGACCGATGGAGACCGTGCTCGCGGGAACCGGCGGCTGCACTGCTTACGACGTGGTGTTGATCCTCAGGAAAAGCGGCCAAAGCATATCGGCTTGCGAAGTCCGGCTTACCTCCGAGCGCGCGGAAACCGATCCCAAGGTATTCACCAAGATTCACATGCACTTCGTCGTACGAGGCAAGGATTTGAAGCCCTCGATGGTCGAAAACGCGATCAAGCTCTCGCACAACAAATATTGCTCGGCTTCGATCATGCTCGGAAAGACCGCGCAGATCTCGCACGATTACGAAATTCTTCCCGATTGAGCCTGCGGCGCTAGATCCAGTGCGATAGCGTCGTCACCAAGCGCGCGGCCATGCGCATGCCGTGTCTGGCAAGGTGAGGCAGATCGCGCGCCCCGAGCCCCTCGGCCGTGCGCCGATGTCCGGCCTCCTCCCGTTGCATGCCCTCGATCACCGCGAGTGTCTTGGCGTCGCGGCCTCCGAGCCGGTCGATATGTCCTTGCAAGTGCTGCTCGACCTGGCGCTCGGTCTCGGCGAGAAATCCGAGATTCCAGCGCTCTCCCAGCCGCCCCGCGGCATAGCCGAGAGCGAGCGAACCCGCGTACCACAGGGGGTTGAGCAGGCTCAGTCGGCCGCCGAGCTCGCGCACACGTTGGGCGCTCCAGGCGAGATGATCGGCCTCTTCGCTCGCCGCCCTGGCAAGCGCGCTCTTGATGTCTTCGTTCGAAGACCCAAGGGCCTGGCCCCGGTAGAGCGCCTGGGCGCAAACCTCGCCACAGTGATTGACGCGCATCAAAGCGGCCGCACGGCGGCGCAAGTCGTCGTCGAGACTGTCTTCAGGGACTGTCTCGGCCGGGCTGGGCCGGCGCGCGACAGGCTCCCCTGACAGGGTCCGCAATGCCCTGTCGAACTCAAGGATGCCGCGATCCAGATCGAGGCGCGTGGGGTTCGAGATTTCCATTGAAAAACGGTCTCCGGAGTCCGGGATGATACCTCGGGATCGCCCGGTTCCTTCAAGGCGGGAAATCGCGCGCGAAAAAAAAGGCGCCCGAAGGCGCCTTTGATCTTGTAGCTGTCTATCAGAACGTGTGCTGTATCCCGAGCCCGATGGTGGTCACGTCCGAGCCGGCAACCAGACCGCCGCTCGTGCCATTGCCTGAATTCGCTGCCGGGCCGGCGATGTAGTAGTAGCTTGTGCCTACGTTAGCGGTACCCACGACTTTGAGCCCGTTGTCGATCTTGTTGTAGGCGAAGTACATCTTGGTGCGCTTGGACATGATGTAGTCGTAGCCAAGAGTCATCATCTTCGCTTCGACGCCGCACGCTGAGCTGCCGATCACAAGCGCGGCGTTGCTGCAGCTCTTGCCGCCCGATGTCTTGCTGTAGCTCGCCCACACCGCACCGGGGCCCGCGCTCACCCTGCCGTCCACAACGAAGGCCGGCACATCCATCTTGGTGCTCGCCTGGCCGGTGCCGGCGTTATCGCCATAAGCCAGCTTCTCGTATCCCGCACCCACTTCGCCGATGCCGAAATTCCATTTGCCGCCGACTTGGAACGCGGTGTCTTTCGGATTGACGTTACCTGACACTATGGTCCCGGTGTTTGGCCGAAGTCCCTGGTGGAGGTCATACCCGGCGGCAAGAGACAAAGGTCCGCGCGCCCAAGTGACATTGGCCGACCATTCTTTCGGCTTCGGCAGGCCGCTTCCGAACTGAACATTGCCGGGGGACTGGTAATTGGCCAATGCGGTCATGAGCTTGAACTGCAAGCCGCTGTACACCGGCGACCAGTACTGGACCGAGTTGTTGACCCGGCGCGACCACGCGGTATTGTTGGCCGTCGATTCGGTCACGCACACGCCATTGGCCCCTGTTACTGCGGCACCCGTGGTGTTGTTAATTGTCGATGGCGTGCCGGTGCCGTTGCTTACAATGTTCGAGCACAGCGCGTTGTTCAGGGCACCGGTCGAGTCGCCGTTGCCCATGATGATCCCGGAGGACGCGAACCCGCCCGAGTTGACCACGTTGCCCGTGCCGTACGTCACCTTGTAGGGCGTGTCCCAGATCCCGAGCACGATGTCGCCCAACTCGCTCGATACGCCCAGAGCTGAGTTCCGGCCGCCGAAGTGAGCACCGGTTGACGCCGATGCTTCCAGACGTCCGTCGGGCCAGATCCCCGATTCGAGCTGGAACCACAGGGCCGTGCCGCCGCCCAGGTCTTCTCTGCCGCGAAAGCCGATCGCATTGCCCGGCGAATAGATGTCGCCCTTCTTCACCTCGTTCGTCGTCGTTGTACCTACGGAATTCGAAACCGACGTAAACTTGGAATTCATGATTGTCTCGTCGAGGCGGCCGTAGAGCGTGATGCCGGGGCTGCTGCCGACTTGCGCGACGGCGAGGCCCGGAGCGGTCAGCGCGCTGGCGACTGCCACTGCCATTAGCTTTTTGTTCATCGAGAATGTCTCCTCTTTCATTTTGACTCGAGGGCAGCCGAACAGCGCCACCCGCTCTCACCCCTGAACTGGGCTGTTGCAATTCTGCCAATCGAATCTTTCAACCTCAATAAGAACTGTGAATTTTTTCGCATAAAGAGCCCCGTGCTGTGGCGTTTTTGCAACAGACGATCAATACATTACATTAAATCAATACGTTAAGAACATGCGCGCGAGCTCGCTTCCAGGGTCATCGGCCCGCATGAGGGCCTCCCCAACCAGGAATGCCTGAACGCCCCCTTGCCGCAACCGCGCGACATGCTCGGCGGAAAGAATCCCGCTTTCGCTCACCGCGATCCGCGGTGCGGAAATCCGAGGCGACAATCCGAGGGTCGTTTCGAGTCGGGTCTCGAAGCTGCGCAGGTCGCGGTTGTTGATGCCGATCAGCGGGGTCGCGAGCTCGAGGGCGAGGTCGAGCTCGGCGCGATCGTGCACTTCGGCGAGCACGGCCATCCCGAGCGAGACTGCGACTGCCTCCAGCCCGCGCATTTGCGCCGGCTCGAGCGCCGCGACGATGAGCAGAATGCAATCGGCACCCATGGCGCGCGATTCGTACACCTGGTAGGGGTCTATCATGAAATCCTTGCGCAACGCCGGGAGATCGCAAGCGGCACGCGCAATGGAAAGGTCCTCGGCGCGACCCTGAAAAAAAGGTTCGTCGGTGAGCACCGAGAGGCACGCCGCGCCGTGCCGCGCGTAGGAACGGGCGATCGCGGCCGGGTCGAATCGCTCGCGAAGAACGCCCTTGCTCGGACTCGCCTTCTTGATCTCGGCGATCACCGCCGGCAGGCCGGCGGTGGTTTTCGCGCGCAGGGCGCCGATAAAATCCCGCGGTTTTCCCGCCGCTTCCGCTTGGCGACGCACTGCGGCCGCGCCCAGGGTTTTCTTCGCCTTCGCGATCTCCTCGGCCTTGACCGCGAGGATCCTGTCCAGGATATCAGCCACGCGCGAGTTGCTGGGTGAATTTCACGAATGCATCGAGCTTGGCGCGCGCGGCGCCGCTCTTGATCAGCTCGAACGCCTTTTCCACACCCTCCTCGAGGCTTGCGGCCTTGCCGGCCACGTAGGTTGCGGCTCCGGCATTGAGCGCCACGATGTCACGAGCGGGTCCCGGCTTGTTCTCCAGCGCTGCCACGACCACGTTTCGCGACTCTTCCACCGTCGCCACACGCAGCGCTCTGGGATCATGCACCGGCAAGCCGAATTTTTCGGGGTGAATCATGTACTCGAGAACTTTGCCGTTCCTCAACTCGCCGATCATCGTTTGACCGCTCACCGAGATCTCGTCCAAGCCTTCCAGGCCGTAGACGGTCATCGCGTGGCGCCCCCCGAGCCGCTGCAGCACCCGGACCTGGATCCCCACAAGGTCGGGATGAAAAACTCCCATCAGCTGCGTCGGCGCGCCAGCCGGATTGGTAAGCGGTCCGAGAATGTTGAAGAGGGTGCGCACGCCGAGCTCGCGCCTCACCGCGGCGGCGTGTTTCATCGCCGCGTGGTGCGCCGGCGCAAACATGAAGCCGACCCCTACCTCGTCGATGCAACGGCCCACTTGCTCGGGCTTCAGGTTGATGTTCGCACCCAGGGCCTCGAGCACGTCCGCGCTGCCCGACTGCGAAGACACGGCCCGGTTGCCGTGCTTGGCGACCCGGCCCCCCGCAGCGGCGCAAACGAACATGGAAGCGGTCGAGATATTGAAGGTGTGCGCGCCGTCCCCGCCGGTGCCGACGATGTCCACCAGGTTGTCCGGATCCTTCACCGCTACCCGGGTCGCGAGTTCGCGCATCACCTGAGCCGCTGCGGTGATCTCGCCGATCGTCTCTTTCTTCACTCGCAACCCCACGATGATGGCGGCGATCATGACGGGCGAGACTTGCCCGCTCATGATCTGCCGCATCAGGTCGAGCATCTCGTCGTGAAATATCTCGCGGTGCTCGATGGTCCGCGTCAGCGCTTCCTGGACCGTGATGCTCATGCTGCCTCCCCTCGCAGGAAATTTTTCAAGAGCTCGTGCCCGTGTTCGGTAAGAAAGGACTCGGGGTGGAACTGCACGCCCTCCACGGCGAGCTCGCGGTGGCGCACGCCCATGATCTCGCCGTCCTCGGATTCCGCGGTGACCTCGAGGCACTCGGGCAGGGTCGCGCGCCTAATCGCCAGCGAATGGTAACGCGTCGCCACGAAGGGGCTCGGCAGTCCGCGGAACACGCCGAGGCCGGAATGGCTGATCGTCGAGGTTTTCCCGTGGACGACCTTGCCCGCATGCACGACCTCGCCGCCGAAGGCCTGGCCGATCGCCTGATGACCGAGGCACACGCCCAGTATCGGGATCCGGCCGGCAAACTCGCGTACCGCGGTGAGCGATATGCCCGCTTCGGTGGGAGTGCAGGGTCC
>Ga0137403_10003363_pt1 | contig 19221 bp, 14 predicted proteins | sample CZOMad2_1_16fung_FD_122057 | JGI IMG/M metagenome (GOLD analysis project Ga0137403, IMG submission 122057) | Vadose zone soil fungal communities from Angelo Coast Range Reserve, California, USA - CZOMad2_1_16fungal (Hybrid Assembly) | ecosystem: Environmental > Terrestrial > Soil > Vadose zone...
GACGATGGCCTTGTCGCCCATCGGCGCCAGCGCTTCTTTGGCGTCCCACCCCAGGTTGCCCTGGTGGCAGAACGACAGGTCGGCTTCTTCCAGGGCCCACGGCAACTGGGCTTTCATCGTGCCCAGTTTCATGGTGTTGGAGCGCGGTTCGAGCACAGCCAGGATGCGCTGCATGCCGACCTTGCGGCGCAAGCCGTTGACGGTGCTGCGGATGGCCGTGGGGTGGTGCGCGAAATCGTCGTAGACCTTCACGCCGCCGGCTTCGCCGCGCAGCTCCAGTCGACGGCGCACGTTTTGGAACGTCGCCAAGGCGCGTGCGGCGACTTCAGGGTCCACACCCACATGCTCGGCCGCAGCGATCGCAGCCAAGGCATTGAGCTGGTTGTGCTCGCCGAGCAAGGGCCAGTCGACGCGTGCGATCTTCAGGCTGCCGCGCAGCACGTCGAAGGCATGCGGTTCGCCGCGTGCACGCAGTGCGCCGGGAGTTTCCTTGCGGGTGCCGAAGCGAACCACTTCGCTCCAGCAACCCAAAGCAATGACACGCTGCAGCGATTCTTCGCGTGCATTGACCACCAGGCGTCCGTTGGCGGGTACGGTGCGCACGAGGTGATGGAACTGGGTTTCGATGGCGGCCAGGTCCGCAAAGATATCGGCGTGGTCGTACTCGAGGTTGTTCAGGATGGCGGTGCGCGGCCGGTAGTGGACGAACTTGCTGCGCTTGTCGAAGAAGGCGGTGTCGTATTCGTCGGCTTCGATGACGAAAGTGGCGCCGCCGCCCAAACGTGCCGAGACGCCGAAGTTCTGCGGTACGCCACCGACCAGAAAGCCAGGGGTCAGGCCGGCCTGGTCGAGCATCCATGCCAGCATGGACGTGGTGGTGGTCTTGCCATGCGTGCCGGCCACGGCCAGCACATGGCGGCCTTGCAGCACGTTCTCGGCCAGCCACTGCGGGCCGCTGGTGTAAGGCAAGCCGGCGTTCAGGAGGGCTTCCATCAGCGGGTTGCCGCGCGAGACCACGTTGCCGACGACGAACAGGTCGGGCTTGAGCTCGAGCTGCTCGGCGCCCCAGCCTTCGGTGAGCTCGATGCCGAGCGCACGCAGCTGGTCGCTCATCGGGGGGTAGACACCGCTATCGCAGCCGGTGACTTGGTGGCCGGCCTCGCGTGCCAGCGCGGCCACGCCGCCCATGAAGGTGCCGCAGATGCCGAGGATGTGGATGTGCATGGGAAGTGATTCTGATCGCGCCGCAAGTCAGCGCGGATGAGCGCTCAGCGAAGCACGTTTCGGGCCGCAGCGACCGTGTCCGCGATGTCCTGGGCACTGTGTGCGGCGCTGACGAAACCGGCTTCGTACAACGCCGGTGCCAGATAGACGCCGCGTTCCAGCAAGCCATGGAAAAAGCGGTTGAACTGCTCTTTGTCGGTCGCCATCACGGCGGGATAGTTCTGTGGCAGGCCGGCGTCGGCCGAGCGCGGAAAGAAGAAGCCGAACATGCCGCCTTCGCAGTCGCCCAGCATGGGAACGCCGGCGTCGCGTGCGGCGCCCAGCAGACCGTCCAGCAGGGTTTGGGTGCGGGCCGACAGGGCGTCAAAAAAACCGGGCCGTTGAATTTCTTTCAAGGTCGCCAAACCGCAGGCCGTGGCGACCGGGTTGCCGGACAGGGTGCCGGCCTGATAGACGGGGCCCAGCGGAGCCAGCTGCGCCATGACCTCGCGCCTGGCGCCGAAAGCCGCCAGCGGCATGCCGCCGCCGATCACCTTGCCGAACACGCTCATGTCCGGCATGAAGCCGGGGATCGCCTTGGCGTACAGGCTCTGGGCACCGCCCAAGGCCACGCGAAAGCCGGTCATGACCTCGTCGAACACCAGCAGCGACCCATGCTGAGTGCACAACTCGCGCAGGCGCTTGATGAACGGCACGCCGGCACGCACGAAGTTCATGTTGCCGGCGATCGGCTCGATCATCACGCAAGCCAGGTCGCGGCCATGCAGCGCAAAGGCCTCTTCCAGCTGGAGCAGGTTGTTGTATTCGAGCACGAGCGTGTGCTGGACGACTTCCAGAGGCACACCGGCGCTGGTCGGGTGGCCATAGGTCGCCAGGCCGGAGCCGGCCTTGACCAGCAAGGCGTCCGCGTGCCCGTGGTAGCAGCCTTCGAACTTGATGATCTTGCTGCGCCCGGTTGCACCGCGCGCCAGCCGGATCGCGCTCATCGCAGCCTCGGTGCCCGAACTGACCAAACGAAGCTGGTCGATGCTGGGCACCAGCTTCAGGATTTCTTCAGCGAGTTCGATCTCGCGCTCGGTCGGCGCACCGAACGAGAAGCCGTCGAGCGCAGCCGTTTGCACCGCTTGCAGCACGGCCGGGTGTCCGTGACCGAGGATCATCGGACCCCAGGAACCGATGTAGTCGATGTAGCGGCGGCCTTCGGCGTCGACCATGTAGGCGCCTTGTGCCGAGGCGATGAAGCGCGGTGTTCCGCCGACCGCGCGAAATGCGCGCACGGGGGAGTTGACACCGCCGGGGATGACGCGCTGGGCGCGTTCGAACAGTTGTTCGTTGGTGAGTTTCGCGCGGCCAGCAGAGCTTGCGTCGGTGGCCTCAGTGGACATGCCGCGGGTCCTTGGGCGTGCCGTCGTCGACGGCGGGGTCTTCGCCAGGTTCGCCCTCTTCACCCGGAGGCAGCGCCCAGAAGAAGCGATCCGGAATCACATTGCCCATGCCGGGACGAAAGCCCGCGTCCAGCGCCTGGTCGAGAAAGGCCAGCGATTCGCCGACGGCCGTGTGCAGTTCGCTGCCTGAGGCCAGCAGCGCCGCGAGCGAGGCCGACAAGGTGTCGCCGGCACCGACGAAGCTGACCTCGAAACGCTCGAACTTCTCACCCGTGATGGCACCCTGCGGCGACGCCAGCACGTTGTCCATGAACTGGTCGGGCAGCGGCACGCTGGTGACGAGCACGAAGCGTGCGCCATGCTGAGCGGCGGCGACGGCCAGTTCGCGCGGCGAGGCGGGACGCTCGCTGTTCCAGTCGGGCAGCAGAAAGTCGGTCAGCGTCTGGTGGCTGCCGACCAGCACCTCGGTCTGCGGCAGCACCAGTTCACGGAAGGCATCGAGATAGGCCTGCTGCTCGTCCTCTTCCACCCACGACAGATTGGGCATGTACGACACCAGCGGTACGTCAGGATAGTCAGACAACACTTCGGCCACGGCGCTCACGCCTTCGGCCGAGCCCAGAAACCCGACTTTCCAGGCGGCGATGGTCACGTCTTCAAGAATGCTGCGGGCCTGCTCGACCACCACGTCGGCGTCGATCGCGCTGTGGTCGAACACCTCGGCGGTGTCGCGCAAGACCACGGAGGTGACCACCGGCAGCGCGTGCGCGCCCATGGCGGCGATGGTTGCGACGTCACCCGCCAAACCGCCGGCGCCGCTCGGATCGCTGGCATTGAAGGTCATCACGCAGGCCGGAGCCGGGGCTTCGTGGATAGCATCGCCAGCCGGGTCGGAGGGAAGGACATCTGTTGTCATGGGGGTGTCCGTGAGAAGTTGCCTGGTGAGCAGCAACTTCTAGAAAATTGTGAGGAATGTGGCGTATGTGCCTACAAACTATCGTGTTTTTGATATTTTGCGTCGCTACAATCTTTGCTCATTGTAGTGAAGCCTAAAGACCGAACGTGAGCAAAGACGCTAGCAAGTTGCGGACATGGATGTGCCTGATTTGCGGTTGGACATACGACGAGGCTGCAGGTGACCCGGAGCACGGCATCAAGCCGGGTACGCGTTGGGACGAAGTCCCGATGAACTGGGTCTGTCCTGAATGCGGTGCCCGAAAAGAAGATTTTGAAATGGTGCAGATCTGATCCCGGTTCGACATGACGAACTTGGCCGACCGACAGTCGTTGAGGAGATAGCCGGTGAGCAATGAAGCCGTCGCGAGCATCAAGGTGCTGGTCATAGACGACAGCAACACCATTCGTCGCAGTGCCGAGATCTTCCTCAAGCAGGGCGGTTACCAGGTCTTGTTGGCCGAAGACGGCTTTGATGCTTTGTCCAAGGTCAACGACCATGATCCGGACCTGATTTTTTGCGACATCCTGATGCCTCGCCTCGACGGATATCAAACCTGCGCCATCATCAAGCGCAACCCCAAATTTGCCGCTGTGCCGGTCATCATGCTGTCCTCCAAGGACGGCCTGTTCGACAAGGCGCGTGGACGCATGGTGGGCTCGGAAGCGTATCTGACCAAGCCTTTTACGAAAGACCAGTTGCTCCAAGTGGTGGAGCAGCATCGACGACCGAACTGATTCATTGAATGGAACGACCCAAGGCACGGTCCTGATCGGCTGTGTCAGGTAGATGGAGGAAGTGACAATGGCGATCAAAAAGATACTGTTGGTGGACGACTCGAAGACCGAATTGCACTATCTGTCCGAGCTGCTGACCAAGCGCGGCTACTCGGTGCGCACCGCCGAGGACGGCGAAGACGCCATGCGCCGGTTGGGCGAAGACAAGCCCGACCTCATCCTGATGGATGTGGTGATGCCGGGGCAGAACGGCTTTCAATTGACCCGGGCCATCACGCGCGACCCGCGCTTCGTCGATGTGCCTGTGATCATGTGCACCAGCAAGAACCAGGAAACGGACAAGGTCTGGGGCATGCGCCAAGGCGCCCGTGACTACATCGTCAAGCCGGTCGATGCCGATGAACTGGTGGCAAAGATCAAGGCGTTCGATTGACGAACCCCCAGACGCGACGAAGGCTTTCCCGCGTCATGCAGGCACACATGAATGGCCAATAAAGCAGCACTGCGCGAGCTCCAAACCCGCCTGGCCGAACGGCTGCAGGCCGCGCGTTCGCAAGAGCGCGGCAGGTCATGGCTGGCCGTCGAATGCGGGGGCCACGGGTTTCTTTTCCCGCTGCAAGAGGCGGGCGAGATCTTTCCCTATGCGCCGACGATGCCGGTGCCCTATACCCACCGGTGGTTTCTGGGCGTGGCCAACCTTCGGGGTCGTTTGCATGGCGTGGTGGACCTGTCCGGATTTTTGAGCATCCGCGGCAACGAGCCGGGGCGCGACCAATCCTGGTTCGTCGCATTCAATTCGGCCCTCAACATCAACACCGCCGTGATGGTGGACAAGTTGGCCGGATTGCGCAGCGTCGACCAGTTGAATCTGCAGGCTGACGATGGTCAGCCGCGGCCACCGTTTGTCGGCGGCCACTATCGTGACGAAGGCAACAGGCTGTGGCAGGAGCTCAGTCTGACGGCCTTGGCAAATGAAGCGGCATTTTTGAAAATCGCGGGCTGAAGCGCGGGTCTGCGCTCGGCTTTCTGATGACATTGAAGACACGACGGACGAGGAACATATGAGCTTCCTGGACAAAATCAAAGGCATGGGCAAAGGTCGCGACGACTCGCATGCGATGGACCTGGGCAACCCCGCATTGGCGCTGGACGATGTGATCGCTCTGGATCTGCCCGCCGAGGACGACATCGCGCCTTCCGCTGCGCGCACGGTGCACATGGACTCCTCCATCATCACCGAGGCTGCGCCTTCGGAAATCGCCGATTTCTCTGAAACCCGTCTGCCGTCTTCGGGCAAGGAGACCGCGACGTCGGGTACCGGTCTGCCGCTGATCGGCCACCAACCGGTCGCGATTCAGCAGCGCGTCTTGGGCGCCATGGTGTTGTTGGGCCTGATCGGCTTGGTCGCCATGACGATTTCTTCGCTCAACGCGGCCAACCGCGGTGCCGCCCAAGTGGGCGCCAGCGGCCAGGCGCTGATGCAGTCGCAGCGTTTGGCGAAGTCGGTATCGCAGGCCCTGATCGGCAGCGCGCAGGCCTTCCCGGAAGTGAAGGAAAGTACCGAGGTGCTGGCGCGCAACGTGCGCGGGCTGGCCAAGGGCGAAAACGGCCTGGACGTGGCACCCCCGCCAGTGCAGGAATCGCTTGCGCCGCTGCTGCCGCTGGTCGACCGCGCCGAGAAGAACGCGACGACCGTGATGGCGCAGCAGAAGATCCTGACCCAGGTGGGCAAGGCGCTGCGTTCGATCAACCGCCAGTCGTCCGACCTGCTTGAAACCGCCGAGACCGTGTCCTCGCTGAAGCTGCAGCAAGAAGCGCCGGCCGCCGAGCTGTCGGCCGTGGGCCAGTTGGTGATGCTGACACAGCGCATCGGCAAGTCGGCCAACGAGTTCCTGACCATGGAGGGCGTGAGCCCCGAAGCCGTGTTTCTGCTCGGCAAGGACTTGAACTCGTTCCGCGAAATCGCCGACGGCCTGCTCAATGGCAACCAGGAACTGCGTCTGCCCGGCACCAAGGACCCCCAAACGCGTGAGCGCCTGACGGCGCTGCTGAAGCAATATGAAGAAACGCGCGCCGAGGCGAGCGCGATTCTGGGCAATCTGCAGGGTCTGGTGTCTGCGCGTGAAGCGCAGTCGTCCATCATTGCCGACTCCGAACCGCTGCGCAAAGGCCTGGAAGTCGTGCAGGAGCGCCTGGGCGCTGAAACCGGCTTCAGCCGGGTCAGCCTGATTCTGCTGATCTTGTTCGCCGCGGTGATGGCCGCGGGCGGTGCCGGTTTTCTGAAGCTGTACGTGAGCGATCAGGCTCAGCGCGCCGCGCTGGCGGAATCGCAGCGGCTCGAAGCCGAACGCCAGGAGCAAGAGGCCAAGCGCGTCAACGACGCGAACCAGGCCGCCATTTTGCGACTGATGAACGAACTGCAAACAGTGGCTGAAGGCGATTTGACGCAACAAGCCACGGTGACGGAAGACATCACGGGTGCCATCGCCGACTCGGTGAACTACACCGTGGAAGAGCTGCGCACGCTGGTGTCTCAGGTGCAAGGCACGGTGGGCCGGGTGACCGAAACCACACAGCAGGTGGAAGCCACGTCGACCGAACTGCTGGCCGCATCCGACGAACAGCTGCGCGAGATTCGCGAAACCGGCGAGTCGGTGCTGCAGATGGCGGGCCGAATCAACGAGGTGTCTGCACAAGCTCAGCAAACGGCCCAGGTGGCGCGCCAATCGCTGCAGGCTGCCGAGTCCGGCCTGACCGCGGTGCAGAACACCATCGGCGGCATGAACTCGATCCGCGACCAGATTCAGGAAACCTCGAAACGGATCAAGCGACTGGGCGAGTCGTCGCAGGAGATCGGTGAAATCACCGAACTGATTTCAGACATTACCGAACAAACCAACGTGCTGGCACTCAACGCCGCCATCCAGGCCGCATCGGCCGGTGAAGCCGGTCGAGGCTTCTCGGTGGTTGCCGAAGAAGTGCAGCGGCTGGCTGAACGTTCAGGCGATGCGACGCGGCAGATCGCGGCGCTGGTGAAGACCATTCAGACCGACACGCAAGATGCGGTGGGCGCCATGGAACGTTCGACGCAGGGCGTGGTGGAAGGAACCCGGCTGTCCGACGCGGCAGGTAACGCGCTCGGCGACATCGACCGTGTGTCACGCCAGCTTGCCGACCTGATCGGCCAGATTTCGACACAGGCTTTGCGAGAAGCCGAATCCGCCAACGTGGTGGCGGCGAACATTCAGCACATTTTTGCCGTCACCGAGCAGACCGGCGAAGGTACGCGTTCGACCGCTCAAATGGTGCGCGAATTGTCTAGAACGGCTGAAGAATTGAAGCAATCAGTGGCCCGGTTCAAGATCGGATGATCGGCTAACACGAGAGTGCCTCGGCAAACAAGCCGCAGCCCCTGACTCGACACAAGGCATCGGATGGACAGCCACGCGACGATGAGCGACACGATGAGCGAGACCACGAGCGATCTCAGCGCTTTGGCGTGGGTCCACGAGGAACTTCGCCGTTCCCTTGATGCGGCCCACAAGGCCTTGCGCCGATTCGTGAAAGAAGCCGAATTGGCCAGCGGGTCCGACCTGGACGCGGTAGATCCAGCGATGCTGCGCAGCGCGCGCCAGCAGATTCACCAAGGCGTCGGCGCGCTTGAGCTGGTCGGTTTGCCGGCCGTGGCCACGGTGCTGCGTGCGAGCGAGGCGGCTGTGCAGCGGTTTGTGTCCAAGCCGACCAAGTTGTCGAACGCCGATGTCGACGTGATCGAGCAGGCCTCGTTTGCGCTGCTGGACTATCTGCAGCGCCTGCTGGCCGGCAAGTCCATTTCGCCGCTGGCTTTGTTTCCACGCTATGAGGCGGTTCAATCTTTGGCGGGTTCGGAGCGAGTGCATCCGGCTGACCTGTGGAGCGTCGATTGGCGCTGGCGCGAGTTGCCTGTGGAACTCGGGGTGACCGGACGTGCGCCGGACGGACCCGTGCGTGCCGTGCTGGAGCAGCAGCTGCTGCTCATGATGCGCGGCAACAACCCTGAGGCTGCCGTGCGCATGAGCGACATCTGCGCCAGCCTCGGTGCCGGAGCCCCCGACCTTGCTGCGTCCACGTTGTGGAAGCTCGCGTCAGCCTTCTTCGAAAGCCAGGCGCATGGTTTGTTGAAGAGCGATGTGTTCAGCAAGCGTGTCGCGTCGCGTCTGTTGGCGCAGTTCAGGGTTTTCGAGCGTGGTGAAACCGAAGTGTCCGAGCGTCTGGCGCAGGACCTGCTGTTCTTCTGCGCGCAGAGCGACTCACCGGGAGCCGGCCGCAGCATGCCGCGTCTGATGGCCGTGCGTCAGGCCTATGGCCTGGCCCAGCATGTGCCGATTGACTATCAGGTCAACCGTCTTGGTCGCTTCGATCCGACCTGGATCACCCAAGCGCGCAAACGCGTGTCGAGCGCCAAGGATTCGTGGTCCGCGGTGGCCGGCGGCGAAATCCACCGCATGAGCGGACTGACAGAACAGTTTTCTCTGGTGGGCGACTCGCTGAAGCGCCTGTACCCGGGCGGCGAGTTGCTGGCCGACGAGTTGCAACAGGCGGTGGCGCACACCCAGAACGCAGGTGCTGCGCCGAGCGCAGCCCTGGCCATGGAAGTGGCGACCAGCGTGCTGTATCTGGAAGCTTCGCTGGAAGATGCCGACTTCGATCACCCTGAGCAAGCCAAGCGAGTCACCCGGCTCGCGCAGCGCATCGCCGCAGTGCGTTCCGGACGCACTCCCGATCCGCTCGAAGCCTGGATGGAAGAGCTCTATCGCCGCATCTCCGACCGGCAGACCATGGGCAGCGTGGTGCAGGAATTGCGCGCGGCCTTGTCTGAGGCCGAAAAACTGATCGATCAGTTTTTCCGCAATCCGGCCTCGAGAGAGACGCTGCTTCCGGTCCCCGGCCAATTGGCGACGATGCGCGGCGTCTTGTCCGTGCTGGGCATGGATCAAGCCGCGCACGCCGTGCTGCGCATGCGTGACGATGTCGACGGCCTGATCGGTACCGAGGTCGATCCCCTGCTGGTGGTTCAGTCCGGCACTTTCGACCGCCTGGCGAGCAACCTCGGCGCACTCGGCTTCCTGATCGACATGCTCAGCGTGCAGCCGCAAATGGCCAAATCGCTGTTTGTGTTCGACGCACAGGCCGGTACGCTGAGTCCGTTGATGGGCCGCAACCCGACGGCCCGGAGCGCAACACAGCTCATGCCCCCGCAGGTCGCGGCGGTTGAACCGCGCCTGATCGAGCAAGCGCAACAGCTGTCCGTCACGGCCGGCAGCGGGCTGGTGCCGCTGGACGAAGTGTCGCGCGACCTCGATCGCTTGTCCGAGCAAGCCGTCATGGCAGACCAGCTTGGCCTGCTTGCCACCGTGACGCAGGCGCGCACCGCGATTGAACAGGCCACTGACCTGGCGGACGTGACGGCGGCCCGTGAGCAGCTGTCGGAAGCGCTGTCCGATTTCGTCTCGACAGCCAGCGATCCGGTCGGCCTGGAACCCGAAGTGCGGGCCCCTGCGCCTCCACAGGCGCCACTCTCGCCAACCCCCACGAGCCTGGCGACGGATCTGGGCGACGACCCCGAGATGCGCGAGATCTTCCTGGAAGAAGCGCGCGAAGTGGTTGAGAACGCCGGAATTGCGCTGAATCAACTGGTCCATGCACCGGCCAACCTCGATCAGCTCACCACCGTGCGGCGCGCGTTCCATACGCTCAAGGGCAGTTCGCGCATGGTCGGGCTGAAAGAATTCGGCGAAGCCGCATGGGCCTGCGAGCAGGTCTACAACACCTGGATGGCCGAACAAAAGGCCGCGGAGCCGGCGCTGCTCGATTTCTCCAAACAGACGCTGGATTACCTGAGCGATTGGGTGGAGGCTATCTCCACAGAGCGCGCGAATCCGTTCAGCGCTGCTCCCGTGAAAGCCGCTGCGATCGCTGTCGGCCGAGGTGAAGCCATTCCTCCCATCAAGCTGCCTGCTGCCGAGCAGAGCGGCTTGCCGATGATGTCACTGTCGTTTCCGGCGGATCTCCCCAGTGCACAAGATTTGGAACTGCCGGTGGTACCCGTTGTCGCGGCGAATGCACCTGCCGTCGCAGCGGCGTCAGACGAACCGCTGCCTGCGATCACGTTCGATTTGGACCTCGGGTCATTTGAAGAGTCCGCTTTGCCTGACGCCGCGACCTTGCCGGAACTGAGCGAGCCGCTCAGCGTCGATGCGAAGGTCGATGCGCTGCTGCAGGCGTTCGACGAAGCTGCGGCACACGACGCGCCGCAGGCCGCTGCTGCCGCAAACCTTCCGGTCATCGATGATCTCGATCTCGATGCCTCGGCTCTCCAGCCCGAAGCCGTCGAGATGACCGAACTGGTGTTGGACGAAAAACTGTTCGAGGCCGCCACTGTCGTTGAACCCCATGCTTCTTCGACACCGGAAGCGGCCGTCGAGCTGCCTGTTGCGCAGGTCATTGAAGTGGCCGAACCTGCACCCGAAATCGAATTGCCTGAACCGGTTGCGTTCCAGGAGGACGAGCAGGTCAAGGTGGTCGGCGATTTGCGCATCAGCATTCCGCTGTTCAACATCTATCTGAACGAGGCCGACGAGCTGTCGCGCCGCTTGACCACCGAGGTTGCCGAGTGGGCCATGGAATTGCACAGGCCGGTGGGCGAAAACCCGGTCGCGCTGGCGCATTCTTTGGCGGGCAGTTCGGCCACGGTGGGCTTTTCAGACCTGTCGCATCTCGCGCGCTTGCTCGAGCATGCACTGATGCGGGCTCAGGCCATCGGGCACGGCACGGTTGAAGAAGGCCGTTTGTTCGTCGACGCTGCCGAAGAAATCCGTCGGCTGCTGCATCAGTTCGCCGCCGGTTTCCTGAAGATCGCCTCGCCCGAATTGCTGGCACGCCTGGCCGAGCACGAAATCAGTTCGGCGCGGCGGCTCGAAGCCGCCAATGCGGCTGAGGCAACGCCCTCCGGCCATGCGCCGCTGGCAGCTGTGGACATCGAGATTGGTGACGAACCTTTCGAGCCGGTGGCCGACAGCGCAAACCATGACGACGAGGTGCCGGAGGTAGAGCCCGAACCGGCTGCCGCACCGGCCAGGACCCGGCCCGCAGTTCTCAGTTCCAACTCCGAGGCACTGGCCGCGGCGGTGGACACGGGGTTCGGCGCGCTGCTCGGACAGGCCGAATTCAAGGCCCTGACTCCCCTGTCCACAGACCAACCACGCTCTGCACCGATTCGCTCCGATGCGCTGGACAGCGACGACGATATCGATGCCGTGGACGCGGTGGACGCCGAGCTGTTCCCGATCTTCGAGGAAGAAGCCGAGGAACTGTTGCCCCAACTCGCAGGCAAGTTGCGCGAGTGGGCGCGCCGACCTACCGACAACGGCCCGGCTGCATCCTGCATGCGCACGCTGCACACCTTGAAAGGCGGCGCTCGCCTGGCAGGCGCCATGCGTCTGGGGGAAATGGCGCACCGGCTTGAAACCCTGATCGAACACCTGTTGGCACAAAGCTCTGCCAGCGCAGCCGACGTTGAAACCTTGCAGGGCCGATCCGACGCCATTGCCGCCACGTTTGAAGCCCTGCGCTCCAACGATGCCGCTGCGTACGCCGAAGCCGTGAGTGCCTTGCATGTCGAGCCCGCGATGCTGGCGCCGGTGCCGGTTGCCCCCGTCGCTCCGGCCCCGGTTCTGGCGCCACCGGCTGAGCTTGCCACTCAGGCGGTCAACCCGCCCGCGTCCACTCAGCCAGCGTCTGCTGCCGCCGAAATCGATTGGTCTCGCTTCTCTTCTTCAGGGTCGGCCGCGCCGCTACCGGCGATCGACCAGAACATCGGGGCTTCGAATTCCGCCGTGCGGGTGCGCGGTTCCTTGCTGGAGCGCCTGGTCAATCATGCGGGCGAGGTCAGTATCACGCGTTCGCGGATCGAGGCGGAAGTCGGCAACATTCGCGGCTCGTTGACCGACCTGACCGACAACCTGGAACGTCTGCGTCTGCACTTGCGCGACATTGAGTTTCAGGCTGAAACCCAGATGTCGTCGCGCTTGGAAGCGGCCAAGGCGGCGCACCAGACCTTCGACCCGCTGGAGTCCGACCGTTTCACGCGTTTCCAGGAGCTCACGCGCATGATGGCCGAGTCGGTGAACGACGTGGCCACCGTGCAGCGCAGCCTGACGCGCACCCTGGAAACGGCAGAAGACGAACTCGCCGCACAAGCACGCCTGACGCGCGACCTGCAAGACGACTTGCTGCGCACCCGCATGGTCGAATTCGAAGGGCAGTCGGACCGCTTGTATCGCGTGGTCCGGCAGGCCGCCAAAGAGACCGGCAAACAGGTGCGGCTCGACATCGTCGGGGGCTCGATTGAAATCGACCGCGGCGTGCTCGACCGCATGACGCCTGCATTCGAACACCTGCTGCGCAATTGCGTGACGCACGGCATCGAGGCGCCCGAAGTGCGCGCCAAGGCGGGCAAGGAAGCGACCGGCAGCATTGTCGTGCTGCTGCGCCAAGAGGGCAACGAAGTGGGCGTCGAGTTCCGCGACGACGGCGCCGGCCTCGATCTGCAGCGCATTCGCGACAAGGGCGTGGCCATGGGTCTGCTCTCGGCGTCGGACACGCAGACCGATGCCGATCTGGCCAATCTCATCTTCACACCCGGCTTTACGACCGCCGAGATCGTCACCGAGCTGTCCGGCCGAGGCGTCGGCATGGACGTCGTTCGCTCCGAGGTCAACGCCATGGGCGGACGAATCGAGACCGCAACGGCCCAGGGCCAGGGCACCAGTTTCAAACTGGTGTTGCCGTTGACCACCGCGGTGACGCAGGTGGTGATGGTGCGCTGTGGCCAGACCATGGTGGCCATCCCATCGACCCTGATCGAAATCGTGCGCCGCGCCACCGCCAAGGAGCTGGATGAATCCTATGCCAGCGGGCAGTACCCGCTGGGCGATCGCGCATTGCTGTTCTTCTGGTTCGGTGCGCTGTTGCAAGAGGCGCCCCGCAGCCAGGAAACCGTCGGTCGCACGCGTCCGATCGTGGTGGTGCGCAGCGCGCAACAACGCATTGCCTTGCACGTGGACGAAGTGCTGGGCGCCCAGGAAGTGGTGGTCAAGAACCTCGGCCCCCAGTTGTCGCGACTGCCCGGCCTGGCCGGCATGACACTGCTGGCGTCGGGCGCGGTCGCGCTGATCTACAACCCGGTGGCTCTGGCCACGCTGTATGGCGAGACGGCGCGAGCCGCTACACAGGCTGCCTATCTGTCGCCCGTGCCATTGCAGCAAATGCAAACAGCTGTGGCGAACGCCGTCAAGGCAGCACCGCTGGTGCTGGTCGTCGACGACTCGCTCACCGTGCGCCGTGTCACGCAACGTCTGCTGGTGCGCGAAGGTTACCGCGTGGTGCTGGCCAAAGACGGCATCGAAGCGCTGGAACGTCTGACCGAAGAACGGCCAGAAGTGGTGCTGAGCGACATTGAAATGCCCCGCATGGACGGCTTCGATCTGGTGCGCAATATCCGGGCCGATTCGGCACTGCGTGGCCTTCCGGTGATAATGATCACGTCGCGCATTGCCCAGAAGCATCGGGACTATGCCGCCGAGTTGGGTGTGGACCACTATCTCGGCAAGCCATACTCAGAAGAAGATTTGCTTGCGTTGATAGGACGATACGTTGTGACAGCTGACACCACAGGCTGATCTGTCGCCGGTCGTTTCGTACCCTCACAGAACCATGTCTGAAATCGTCGACCACCTTGCCGATCTGACCGGTTTTCGCGATCGTGACATTCTCGATGTCACACTGGTCGGAGCGCTGAAGGATTTTCTGCGTCCCCAGTCGGTCACGATTTATCGCTCCGTGGGCGAGGTGGGGGCCGAGCGCTGGATCACCCGGGCGCGCCTGGGTGAGCATGATGCGGTCGCCAAGGCAGATCCGGTCTGGGCCGATGTCGAAACCTTGCCGCATCTGCACGAGTTTCCGGCTCGGCTGCAAGCGATGAATGGCCAATCGGTGGTGATTGTGCCGGGCACGCCGCACCTCAGCATCTTTCCCGTGACCACCGACCGGGAAGTCGTGGGTGTCATCGAAGTCGAAACGCAGGCGCCGTTGAGCGACGAGTCCGAGCGCATGGTGGGCAGCATTTTGCGCATCTATCGCAACTTCCAGGCGCTGCTCGACTACAGCGAGCGCGACACGCTGACCGGCCTGCTCAACCGCAAGACTTTCGACGAGAGTTTCCTCAAGGCCACCAGCGGCCTGATCGGCGCAGAGGGCAATCCCGATGCCACGATCTCCGAAAGCCGCCGTCAGTCGGCCCCCTCCCACCGTTATTGGTTGGGGCTGATCGACATCGACCATTTCAAGTCGGTCAACGACACCTATGGCCACCTGATTGGCGACGAAGTGCTGCTGCTGCTTGCGCGCCTGATGCGCAGCAGCTTTCGCTTTCACGACCGGCTCTATCGCTTTGGCGGCGAGGAGTTCGTGGTGTTGATGCGCTGCACGTCCGAGCAGGATGCTGCGCTGGCGCTGGAACGGATGCGCAGCAACACCATCAACTACCCCTTTCCACAGGTGGGGCAGATCACCATCAGCATCGGCTTCACCGAAGTGAAGCTGGGCGACACGCCCAGCGGCGCCTTTGAACGTTCAGACAAGGCGGTGTACTACGCCAAGGGCAACGGCCGCAACCAGGTCCAGAGCCACGCCGTGCTGGTGGCCCGGGGCGACCTCGAAGACGAGTCCAAGACGGGCGACGTGGAGTTGTTCTAGCCTCGCAGGGGCATCCTCAGTTCTGCGCGTGCTCTTTCTTGTAGGTTGCAATTGCCGCCTTCGGATCGCGGCGCGCTAAATCGGAGTCCAAAGCCTTTTCCGTCGATTCAGTGTGCCGCAGGAATAAAATGCCGCTCATGCCGTCGACACCCATCAACCTGACCAATCAGTTCCTGATCGCCATGCCGGGCATGATGGACGACACTTTTTCAGGCGCCGTGATCTACCTCTGCGAGCACAACGACAAGGGCGCGCTGGGACTGGTGATCAACAAGCCTATCGACATCAAGCTGAAAAACCTGTTCGAGAAAGTGGAGTTGAGCCTGGACCGCGAGGACCTGGCCGAGACGCCGGTTTACTTCGGCGGCCCGGTGCAGACCGAGCGTGGTTTCGTGCTGCATGAACGTCTTGGCGAAGGTGACGGCGATGGCGGCCACTACAACTCGTCGCTGCAGATTCCCGGTGGGCTGGAGATGACCACCAGCAAGGATGTGCTGGAAGCGCTGTCCAATGGCGCCGGCCCCAAGAAGATCCTGGTGACGCTGGGCTACAGCGGCTGGGGCGCCGGCCAGCTCGAAGAAGAACTCGGCCGCAATGGCTGGATCAACGTCAACGCCGAGCCCGGCATCATCTTCGATACCCCGGTCGAACAGCGCTACGACAAGGCGCTGTCGCTGCTTGGCATCGACCCGCGCATGCTCAGCCAAGAGGCCGGACACGCATGACGGTCATGGGTGCCTCGCCCAAGTCCGTTGCCACCGTCCGTTCCTTTCTTGCTTTCGACTACGGCACCCGGCGTGTCGGCGTCGCCAGCGGCAACGCGATCACCCGTACGGCCACGCCGCTGCGCACGGTGGCGGCCGAAGGCGATGCGCGCTTCGCGGCGCTGGGCGCGCTGATCGCCGAATGGCAGCCCGATGCGCTGGTGGTCGGCGTGCCATTTCACCCGGACGGCGCTTCGCACGACAATACCGCCCGCGCACAACGCTTTGCGCGGCAGCTCGAGGGACGTTTCAAGCTGCCGGTGCATCAGGTGGATGAGCGTTACACGACGACCGAAGCGCTGGCAGCAGGCGCCCGCGACGTCGATGCCGCCTCGGCGGCGATCATTCTTGAGCAGTTTTTGAGAGCGTTGTCATGAGCAGCTTGCACCTGGATGCCGAGGCCTTGTATGTCGACCTGTTGTCCGGCGTGCGAGCTTTGCTGCAAGCTCAAACCGTGCTGGTCGGTATCTGGTCGGGCGGTGCTTGGCTGGCCGAACGCCTGCAACGCGACCTGCAACTGGCCGGTGAGCACGGCGTCATTTCCAGCGCTTTGCACCGCGATGACTTCTCGTCCAAGGGACTGGCCAGTGCCGATCCCACCAAGCTGCCTTTCGAGATCGAAGGCCGGCCCATCATGCTGATCGATGACGTGCTTTACACCGGGCGCACGACGCGCGCGGTCATCAACGAGTTGTTCGACTTTGGTCGCCCGGCCAGCGTCACGCTGGCGGTGCTGGTCGATCGCGGCGGGCGCGAGCTGCCCATCCACCCGGCCTACTCGGCGGCGCGCATCGCCTTGCCGCGCGAACACAAGCTCAGGTTGGCCAGGAGCGAGCAGGGCCGGTTCAGTTTTGACATTCAGGAGCGCACGACATGAGCCCCGATGTTTGCAGCTTCGCCGCGGCACTGCTGCCTGGCGGTGTTCCCAACTCCCGTGGGACGGCCCGGCGGGAGGCCCCTTGATGCAGCGCAATCCCCAGCTCAACAAGCACGGTGAACTGATTCACCTGTTGTCCATCGAAGGTCTGCCGCGTGCGCTGTTGCACCAGATCCTCGATACCGCCGGCACGTTTCTCAGCGTCAACGATCGCGACGTCAAGAAGGTGCCCTTGCTGCGCGGCAAGAGCGTGTTCAATTTGTTCTTCGAGAACAGTACCCGGACCCGGACCACCTTCGAGATCGCCGCCAAGCGCCTGAGCGCCGACGTCATCAACCTCGATATTGCGCGTTCGTCGGCTGCCAAAGGCGAGAGCCTGCTCGACACCATCGCCAACCTGAGCGCCATGCACGCCGACATGTTCGTCGTGCGCCACAGCGAAAGCGGTGCGCCCTACCTGATCGCGCAGCACTGCGCACCGCACGTGCACGTGGTCAATGCCGGCGACGGGCGCCATGCGCACCCGACGCAGGGTTTGCTGGACATGTACACGATCCGGCACTTCAAGCAAGACTTCACCCAGCTCACGGTCGCGATCGTCGGCGACATCGTGCACTCGCGCGTGGCGCGCTCCGACATCCATGCGTTGACCACGCTGGGCGTGCCCGAGATCCGCGCGGTCGGCCCCAAGACGCTGGTGCCGGGCGACCTGCGCGAGATGGGCGTGCGCGTGTGCCACGACATGGCCGAAGGCGTGCGCGGGGCCGACGTGGTCATCATGCTGCGCCTGCAGAACGAACGCATGAGCGGCGCGATGCTGCCGAGCGCCGGCGAGTTTTTCAAGAACTACGGGCTGACGCAGGAGAAACTCGCGCTGGCCAAACCGGACGCCATCGTGATGCACCCCGGCCCCATCAACCGCGGGGTGGAAATCGAATCGTCCGTGGCCGACGGCAAGCAGAGCGTGATCCTGCCGCAAGTCACCTTCGGCATTGCCGTGCGCATGGCCGTCATGTCCACCATCGCCGGCAACAACGCATGATGAATCTGCTGATCAAAAATGGCCGCCTGGTCGACCCTGCCACCGGCCGCGACGGGCCGGGCGACGTGGCCATCGCCGCCGGCCGCGTGGTGTCTGTCGGCAGCGTCAGCCCCGACTTCCGCCCCGACCGCAGCATCGATGCGAGCGGCCTGGTGGTCGCGCCGGGTCTCGTCGACCTGGCCGTTCGCTTGCGTGAGCCGGGCCACGAGCACGAGGGCATGCTCGAGTCGGAGATGGCCGCTGCGGTGGCCGGCGGTGTCACCAGCGTCGTCTGCCCGCCCGACACCGACCCGCCGCTCGACGAGCCGGGCCTGGTGGAGATGCTGAAGTTCCGCGCGCGCAACCTGAACCAGGCGCATCTTTATCCACTGGGCGCACTCACGCGGGGCCTGGCCGGCGAGGTGCTGACCGAGATGGCCGAACTGGCCGAGGCTGGCTGCGTCGGTTTTTCGCAGGCCGACGCCACCTTGGGCGACACGCTGATCATGCAGCGTGCGATGCAATACGCATCCACCTTCGGCTACACCGTGTGGCTGCGCCCGCAAGACGCCTACCTCGGCAAAGGCGTGGCCGCCAGCGGCGCACTGGCGACGCGGCTCGGTCTGACCGGGGTGCCGGTGATTGCCGAAACGATTGCGCTGCACACCATTTTCGAGCTGGTGCGCGCCACCGGTGCGCGCGTGCATCTGTGCCGTTTGAGCAGCGCGGCAGGCGTCGGGCTGGTGCGCAGCGCCAAGGCCGAAGGCCTGCCGGTGAGCTGCGATGTCAGCGTCAACCAGTTGCACCTGACCGACATGGACATCGGTTATTTCAACGCCGCGATGCGGCTGACGCCGCCGTTGCGCCAGCAGCGCGATCGCGATGCGATTCGCGCCGCGTTGGCCGATGGCACCATCGACGCGCTGGTCAGCGACCACACACCGGTCGACGAAGACGCGAAGAACCTGCCATTCGCCGAAGCCGAGCCGGGTGCCACCGGGCTGGAGCTGCTGCTCAGCCTGGCGCTGAAGTGGGGCACGGAACAAGGCCTGAGCCTGGCCAAAGCGCTTTCCACCGTCACCTGCGAACCGGTGCGTGTACTCGGCGATACGCTGGCCTCGCTGGCGTCGAGTGCCGGCCGGCTGGTGGAGGGCGGCGTGGCCGACATCTGCCTGTTCGACCCGCAGGCGCGCTGGACGGTGCAGCCCACCGCCTTCAAGAGCCAAGGCAAACATTCGCCATTCGCCGGGCTCGAACTTCCCGGCAAGGTGCGCTGCACGCTGGTGGCAGGCCACGTGGCCTACGAGGCCGACTGATCACCTTGGTGCGCCGCCTGAGAGCCTGCTGGCGTCTGCTGGCGTGCGTCGCGCACATTGCGCGCGGCGCCTTCATTTGCGCTGTCATCTTCCCGCACCGAACGGCAGCGCAGCGCATGCAGCACGTGGGCCGGTGGTCGGTGAGCCT
>Ga0137403_10003364_pt1 | contig 19219 bp, 21 predicted proteins | sample CZOMad2_1_16fung_FD_122057 | JGI IMG/M metagenome (GOLD analysis project Ga0137403, IMG submission 122057) | Vadose zone soil fungal communities from Angelo Coast Range Reserve, California, USA - CZOMad2_1_16fungal (Hybrid Assembly) | ecosystem: Environmental > Terrestrial > Soil > Vadose zone...
AGCACCGGGGGGAACCTGAAGCCGGTGAGCGCGAAGGGTGCTGTGGCTGGTTCCGCGACAGCGGCTGCGAACGCAGGCGAGATAGAGATCCTCTTCCGCCCCGACCCCAACATCCTCGATGGGCGCTTTGCCAACAACGGATGGCTGCAGGAGCTGCCCAAGCCGATCACCATGCTGACGTGGGAGAACGCGGCGCTGGTGAGCTTCACGCTGGCGGAGCGGCTCAAGATCGTCAGCGGCGATCAGGTCGACATCGAGTCGAATGGGCGAAAGCTGACCCTTCCCATCTGGATCACGGCGGGGTTGCCGGAAAATTCGGTAGTCCTATATACCGGTTACGGACACACGAAATACGGCCGCAACGGCAGCAATGCAGGCTGGGACACTTACTCAATACGCACAAGCAACGCTCCCGACATCGCAAGCGGAAAGATCTCGAAGTCGGATAAGTCGTCGCACTTGTTCGGCGCGGTGCACATCCACCACAACATCGAAGGCCGCGGGCTAGTCCGCAAGGCAACGGTCGAAGAGTTCCTGAAGAACCCCGGTTACGCGCACAACGCGGAAGAGTACGGCGAAGAGCCCAAGCGCAACGAGACGTTCTTCATCCACGCGCAAGAGAACGAGCATAAGTACATTCCGAATCCCGAGACCAACACGCTGGGCTACGCGTGGGGCATGTCCATCGACATGAACTCATGCATCGGCTGCAACACCTGCATGGTGGCCTGCCAGGCGGAAAACAATATCCCAGTGGTCGGGCGCGAAGAGGTGATTCGCGGGCGCGAGATGCACTGGATCCGCGTGGACAACTACTTCGAAGGCGATGGTGAGAACTTCAAGGCGCACTACCAGCCGGTGCCGTGCATGCAGTGCGAGAACGCTCCCTGCGAGCTGGTGTGTCCGGTGGCGGCGACCACCCACTCGACCGAGGGCCTGAACGACATGGTCTACAACCGCTGCGTGGGCACGCGGTACTGCTCGAACAACTGTCCTTATAAGGTGCGGCGCTTCAACTTCTTCCTGTTCGCGGATTACGAGACGCCGCAGTTCAAGCTGATGAACAATCCAGACGTGACGGTGCGCAGCCGCGGCGTGATGGAGAAGTGCACCTACTGCGTGCAGCGCATCAACCGCCGGCGCATAGAGACTGAAGAAGACGAGACCGGCAAGACGCGCATCGGCGATGAGCTCAAGACCGCGTGCCAGCAGGCGTGCCCGGCGGATGCGATCGTCTTCGGCGACATCAACAATCCGAACAGCCGCGTGAGCAAGCTGAAGGCGCAGCAGCGCAACTTCTCGCTACTGGCAGACCTGAACACACGTCCGCGTACAACGTACCTGGCGACGGTGGTGAACCCGAACCCGGCGCTGGAAGCGAAGAGTACGGGAGAGCTGAGCAGAGCCGTGGAGCATAAGCAATCATGACGCCGCCCAAAGGCACAGTCGACTACGAACTCGACGAGAAGCGCGTAGACAAACTGGTCTCCGTCGAAAAGGCTCCGGTCATCGAGCCCGGGCACAGCTTTGGTTCGGTGACCGACAAGATCACCTCCATCGTGCTGCGGCGCGGGACGCCATTATGGTGGCTGGGCGGCATCGCCATCACCTTCGGCATGTTGCAGCTTCTACTACTCGCGTGCACGCTGCTCTTCGCAAAGGGTGTAGGCGAATGGGGAATCAACATTCCCGTCGGCTGGGGATTCGCCATTATCAACTTTGTGTGGTGGATCGGTATCGGCCATGCCGGCACGCTGATCTCCGCCATCTTGGCGCTGCTGAAGCAGAGCTGGCGCAACTCCATCAATCGATTTGCCGAAGCCATGACGCTGTTCGCCGTAATGTGCGCCGGCTTGTTCCCGGTGCTGCACACAGGGCGCCCGTGGCTGGCGTATTGGCTGCTGCCATACCCGAACACCATGGGAGTATGGCCGCAATTCCGCAGCCCGCTGGTGTGGGACGTCTTCGCGGTCTCAACCTACGCGACCGTCTCGGCGCTGTTCTGGTATGTAGGACTGGTTCCTGACTTGGCCACCATGCGCGACACGGCGCGGCATCCGGTTCCGCGTTTCATCTACGGAATGTTGGCCATGGGATGGCGCGGATCGGCGCGTCACTGGAAGCGCTACGAGACGGCGTACATCCTGCTCGCAGGACTTTCGACGCCGCTGGTGCTCTCGGTACACACCGTCGTGAGCTTCGACTTCGCAATCTCCATCCTGCCGGGATGGCATACAACGATCTTCCCGCCTTATTTCGTTGCCGGCGCGATCTATTGTGGCTTCGCCATGGTGCTGTTCCTTGCGATCCCCATCCGCGCGCTGTACGGATTGGAAGACCTGATCACCATGCGCCACCTGGTGAATGCTGCCAAGGTGATGCTCGCTACCGGATTGATCGTGGCCTACGGTTACGGCATGGAAGCCTTCGCCGCTTTCTACAGCGGCAACAAGTACGAACAGTTCATGTGGCTGAACCGCGCGTGGATCGGGCCGTACTGGTGGTCGTACTGGGCGTTGCTCGCGACCAACATCTTTACTCCGCAGATCCTATGGTTCCGCCGGGTGCGGCAGAGTCCACCCATGCTGTTCATCATCTCGACCATCATCCTGGTCGGCATGTGGCTGGAGCGCTTTGTGATCGTCGTCACCAGCTTGCACCGCGACTTCCTGCCCTCGTCGTGGGGCTATTACAAGCCGACATCGATCGACTGGGCGACGTACGTTGGAACCCTGGGGTTGTTCTTCACCCTGATGTTCCTCTTCCTGCGCGTGCTGCCGGCCATCTCGATCTTTGAAGTCAGGACGTTGCTGCCCGAGGCGAAAGTTTCCAAGCATGGAGATGCACACCTGATGTCGGGGGCTGACCTGTGAAACACCCTTCGATGTACGGGATGTTGGCTGAATTCGATGGTCCGATCGAGCTGACGGAGGCCGCGGAGAAGGCTTACGCCGCGGGGTTCCGGCACATGGACGCTTACTCGCCATTTCCAATCGAGGAAGTGTCGGAGGCGATCGGATTTCACCGCAGCAAGCTGCCGATCATCGTGCTGGCGGGCGGACTGTTGGGCATGCTGGGCGGCTTCGCGTTGGAATATTGGGTGTCGGCCCTCGAGTACCCGTTGAATATCGCGGGACGGCCACTGGCTTCCTGGCCGGCATTCATTGTGCCGGCTTACGAGTGCACCATCCTGGCCGCGTCCATTTCGGCGGTGGTGGGCATGTTCGCGCTGAACGGATTGCCGCAGCCCTACCATCCGCTTTTCAACATCATGGAGTTCGAGAACGCGTCGCGCGACAAGTTCTACCTGTGTCTGGAGAGCGTCGACGAGCAGTTCGATCCCGCGAATACGCGAAAGTTTCTGGAAGAGATGCGGCCGAACAATGTGTGGGAGGTGCCGTATTAATCCTCTGCGCACAGTAGCGGCATTGGCGCTCTCGGCTGCGGCACTGGCAATCGCAGGCTGCCGGCAGGACATGCACGACCAGCCCAAGTACATCCCGTTGCGTCCATCGAGTTTCTTTGCCGACGGCCGCAGCGAGCGGACGCCGGTCGAGGGAACGGTGCCGCACAATCTTCCCAACCGCGATGCCGATCCTTATCTCTACACTGGCAAGATCAACGGACAGGATGGAACGGTGTTCCCGTTCCCCATCACGGAAAAAGACCTGAAGCGCGGGCAACTGCGCTTCACGGTGTACTGCACGCCGTGTCACTCGCGTATGGGCGATGGCAACGGAATGATCGTGCGCCGCGGATACAAGCCGCCGCCGAATTGGCACGACGATAAATACCGCAACATGCCGATCGGACATTTCTTTGACGTGATGACCAACGGCTTTGGCGCCATGCCCGATTATTCAGCGCAAGTCCCGGTGGAAGACCGCTGGAAGATCGCAGCCTATATCCGCGCGCTGCAATTGAGCCAGCACGCGACCATCGCGGAAGTGCCGAAGGGCGAGAAAATCTATGGTCCCAAGGAAGAATTCGAGCCGACCGGAGCTGAATCCGGGAGTCACATCCCGCAGGCGGGCAGCAGGAACGCGCCGGTGGGAGAAGTGCCGGAGAAGGCCGCTCCCGGGCAGCAGAGCACGCCGCATTATCCAGGCGAGCCGCAGAAGCAACCGAAGAAGTAGGAGAGTTCTGAAGACGAATGGCTGACTTCACAAATCTCGACCGCAAGTCGCTGATGGCGCCGCCGATCACGGCGGCCATCCAGATGCGCTCGCTCATCATTGGCGCGATCGGCGCGGTCATCTGCCTGGTCGGATTGTTCATGCCCGGAGGCGCGGAGCACCTGCTGCGTTCGTGGCTCGTCGCTTTCATGTTCTGGCTGGGACTCTCGCTGGGATGCATGGGCCTGCTGATGCTCACTTACATGGTGGGCGGATGGTGGGGATTCATACCGAGGCGCATCTTCCTGGCGGCAGGGCAGAACGTTTTCTTGATGGCCATCTTCTTTCTGCCCATCCTGATCTTCAGCAAGGCCTTATATGAGTGGATGACGCCCGAGTTCTTGAATGGGCTGTCGGATAGCGAAAGGCATCTGTGGAAGTTTTCCAGCTACCTGACGACACCGCGGTTCGTCATCGCGTCCATCATCTATTTCGCGGTCTGGATGGGAATGGTGTATCTGCTGGCGCGATGGGCGGCCGAGCGTAATAGCTCGCCGGGCAACGACCGCCAATGGCGGCTCAAGTTCCAGAAGCTGAGCGCTCCGGGGCTGATCCTTTATTGCCTGACCATGACGTTCGCGTCGTTCGATTGGGTGATGTCGCTCGATCCGCACTGGTACTCCACCATTTACGGCATGATCTTCCTCTCCGCGCAGGCGCTTTCGGCGCTCTCGTTCACGGCAGCGATCTGCATCCTGCTTTCGAAGTACGAGCCAATGGCATGGTTCTTCAAGAAAGACATCATGCACGATATCGGGAAGCTGATGCTGGCGTTTACGATGTTCTGGGCGTACGTTTCATTCTCGCAGTTCCTGATCATCTGGGCGGGCAATCTTCCGGAAGAGATCAACTGGTTCCTGACGCGGCTCGACCATGGGTGGCAGTTCGTGGCCATCGCCATTATCCTGTTCCACTTCGTGATGCCGTTCTCGCTGCTGCTGTCGAAAGATGTAAAGAAGAACCGTTTTGGGCTGACGGTCACCGCCCTGTTGATCATGTTCATGCGCTACGTGGACCTGTACTGGTACATCAAGCCCAATTTTCACGGCGGCGGAAATTTCAAGTTCGCATGGCTCGACATCGCAGCGGTGGCGACCATTGGCGGCTTCTGGATGGCGGCGTTCCTGTGGAACCTGCGCAAGCGCCCGCTGTTCCCGGTGAATGATCCATTGATGGACACCGCCCTCGAACACCTGGGCGATAAACAGTTCCAGCATCAGCACTAAGACTATGGCAAACCACGACCAACACGACGAGAGCTACAACTCGAACCCGGGTGTGATGTACGAGAGTTCGGACGCGAACGCACGCGCCATCTACACGTTCGGCATCTGGCTGGTGGTGCTGGCTGGAATTTGTGCCCTCGCAACCTGGGGAGGGCTGCGCGCGATGGAAGCTTATGAAGCGCACCAGGACAAGGCGCGCATGGCCGAGTATCCGATGGTCCCTGAGGCGCGCATGAAGATGACGCCGGAGCAGGTAGCGCATCAGTTTCCATCCGGTAATACGACACCACAGTTGCAGGTGAACGACACGGCGGATATGAATCAAGAAGTCCAGGAAGAGAATGCAAAGCTCAGCCATTATCAGTGGGTAGACCAGGGTCAGGGCGTAGTGCGGATCCCCATCGATAAAGCGATGCAGCTGGTGCTGCAGCGCGGATTGCCTGCGCGAGCAGCGGGAGCCAATGCGGTAGCGGCTCCGGCAGCAGCTAAACCCGCGGCGAGGTCAGCGGCAAAGAAGCCGGTTGCGAACGCTCCGGGAAAGCCGGCGTCGCAGCAAGTCAGGTGAATTTGTAATTTGTGATTTGAGAAACAAAGTGATTAGTGATTGGTGATTTGAAAAACAAAGTCCAATTCGGAATCCTGGTTTCGGTGTTGCTGCTCTGTGCGAGCGCGTCGGCGCAGCTGTATAGCGAGCCGGTGGCGAAGCCGCCGCAGGGGCTCGATCCCATTCTGACCAACGTCGGAGTGGACCAGAAGCTGAACAATCAGGTCCCGCTGGAAGCGAAGTTCCGCGATGAGAATGGGCAGCCGGTCGAGCTGAAGAAGTATTTCGACAAGCCGGTGATCCTGACATTGGTCTATTACACCTGTCCCATGTTGTGCAGCGAAGTTTTGAACGGCACGGCATCGTCGCTGAAGCCGGTGAAGTTCGATGTGGGCAAAGAATTCAACGTGGTCACCATCAGCATCGACCCGAAGGACACGCCGGGAACGGCGATGGGCAAGAAAAAGCTGATGGTCTCCAAGTACGGCCGCCACGGGGCCGACCAGGGCTGGCACTTCCTGACCGGCGACAAAGAGAACATCGACGCGGTGGCAAACGCGGTGGGATGGCGCTACGCCTACGATCCGAAGTCGGGCCAATACGCGCACGCCAGCGCCATCATGCTGCTGACGCCTGAGGGAAAAGTCTCGCGCTACTTCTACGGCATCGAGTATGCGGCGAAAGACATTCAGTTCGGCATCATGGACGCGTCGCAGAACAAGATCGGCAGCCTGACTGACCAGATCGCGCTCTACTGCTATCACTATGATCCGGCGAAGGGAAAATATGGTCTAGCCATCATGCGGCTGGTGCGGCTGGCGGGCCTGGTGACGATCGCGCTGATCGGCGGCTTCATCATCGTGGCGGTGCGCCGGGAAGGCAATAAAAAAGTTTAAGACATGCTGAATCTTCCTTTATTCCCGGAGCAAGCTTCCACGATGGCAAAGCACGTGGACGCACTTTATTTCTTCATCACGGCGGTAGTAGTGTTCTTCACCCTGCTGGTCGTGACCCTGGTGGCGATCTTTGCGGTGAAGTATCGCCGCGAGAAGCATCCAGTGGCGGTGCCGATCCACGGCAATATCCCGCTGGAGATTGCCTGGAGCTTGATCCCGTTGGCCATCGCCATGGTGATGTTTGTGTGGGGCGGGTGGCTCTATTTCAAGCTGAGCACTCCGCCGGCGGGTTCGATGGAGATCTACGCCATCGGCAAGCAATGGATGTGGAAGTTCGAGCACCCCAACGGCACGCGTGAGATCAACGAACTGCACGTCCCGGTGGGACGCGACGTCAAGATGATCATGACCTCGCAGGACGTGATCCACAGTTTCTTCGTTCCTGCGTTCCGCGTGAAGAACGACGTGATCCCCGGCAACGAACGCTATAGCGTGGCTTGGTTCAACGCCAGCAAAGCCGGAGAATACCATTTGTTCTGCGCCGAATATTGCGGCACGCTGCACTCGGGAATGATCGGGAAGGTCGTAGCCATGGAGCCGGCTGACTTCGAGCGCTGGCAGAGCGGTGGCGGCGGCGAGGGCTCGATGGCCGCGAGCGGCGAGAAACTTTTCCAGCAATTGGGCTGCATCACTTGTCATCGCGGCGATGCGGGAGCGCGCGGGCCGAATCTGGCTGGTGTCTACGGCTCGACAGTGCAGCTGTCCGATGGCCGGAAGATCGTGGCTGACGACGGATACATCCGCGAGTCTATCCAGAATCCGCCGGCAAAGATCGTCGCAGGATTCCAGCCCATCATGCCGTCGTTCCAGGGGCAGATCAGCGAAGAAGGCATTCTGCAGCTGCTGGAATACGTCAAGCACTTGAAATCGCAGACGCCGGGCGGTCCGGAGACGGTTGCACCGAATTCGAATGCGGTGCCGGGAGCGACCAATCTGCCCAATCAGCAGGCGCCGCTCACAGCCGCGCCGGCCAAGAAGAAGTAGGCGAAAAAAAGTATGGCAACTGTCGCACAAGTCGAACCGCAGTTCACGATGCCGGAAGAGCATTATGTGAATGAGGATTACGGCATCCGCTCGTGGCTGCTGACCAAGGACCACAAGCGCATCGCGATCCTTTATCTCATCTCTATCACGTTCTTCTTCGCGGTCGGCGGGCTTATGGCCACCATGATCCGCGTCCACCTGCTCACGCCGACGGGCAATCTGGTCTCGCCCGATAATTACAACAAGTTGTTCACCATGCACGGCGTGATGATGGTGTTCTTCTTCCTGGTGCCATCGATCCCGGCGACGCTCGGCAACTTTCTGATGCCGCTGATGGTCGGCGCTAAGGACCTTGCGTTCCCCAAGATCAACCTGGCGAGCTGGTACATCTTCATGATCGGCGGCGCGATCACGCTGTATGCCCTAGTCGCGGGCGGCGTGGATACGGGGTGGACGTTCTACACGCCGTTCAGCACGGTGTACTCGAATACGCACGTGGTCACGGCGGTGATCGGCATCTTCTTCGCTGGATTCTCGTCCATTCTGACCGGGCTCAACTTCATCGTGACTGTCCACCGCATGCGCGCACCCGGCTTGACCTGGTTCCGGCTGCCGCTATTCGTGTGGTCCATGTACGCGACCAGCATCATCATGATGTTGGGAACGCCGGTGATCGCGATCACGCTCAGCCTGGTAGGGCTGGAGCGCGTATTCCACCTCGGCATCTTCAACCCCGCGCTGGGCGGCGATCCGGTGCTGTTCCAGCACATGTTCTGGTTCTACTCGCATCCGGCGGTGTACATCATGATCCTGCCGGGCATGGGCGCGATCAGCGAGATCGTTTCCACCTTTTCGCGCAAGCCGGTGTTCGGATACAAGTTTGTCGCCTTCTCCAGCCTGGCGATCGCGGTCTTCGGCTTCCTGGTCTGGGGACATCACCTGTTCACCGCGGGCATGTCGATCTACGCGGCGCTGCTTTTCTCGCTGATCAGCTTCCTGGTCGCCATTCCTTCGGCCATCAAGACATTCGCCTGGACGGCGACGATGTACAAAGGGTCGATCTCGTATAAGACGCCGATGCTCTACGTATTCGGCTTCCTGGGACTATTCTGCATCGGCGGCCTGACCGGATTGTTTCTGGCGGCGGTAGGACTCGACATCCACATGCAGGACACCTACTTCGTGGTCGCCCACTTCCACTACATCATGGTGGGTGGCATGGTGATGGCCTACTTGGGCGGCTTGCATTACTGGTGGCCCAAGATGACCGGACGCATGTATCCGGAAGCGTGGGCGAAACTTTCAGCGCTGATCGTATTCGTGGGGTTCAACCTGACGTTCTTCCCGCAATTCATCCTGGGCTATATGGGAATGCCGCGGCGCTACGCAACGTATCCGCCAGAGTTCCAGGTGCTGCATGTGCTATCAACGGCCGGCGCGTCCATCTTGGCGCTGGGATATCTGTTGCCGATGGTCTACTTCATCTGGTCGCTGCGCTATGGGCAGGTGGCCGGGCCGAATCCGTGGGGAGCGACCGGCCTCGAGTGGAAGACGACCTCTCCGCCGCACAAGCATAATTTCGACGAGACTCCGGTGGTGACCGAAGAGCCATACAACTACACTCCGGAACTGGAACGTGAGGCAAGGTTTGTCTGAGACCATTATCAGCCCCGACAGCCGAGATGAAGCCCTCCATAGCGGGCACCATCCTGACCTCCAGCACCACTTCGACGACATGGAGCAGCAGAAGGAAGCTTCTTCGCTCGGCATGTGGGTCTTCCTGGCGCAGGAGATCATGTTCTTCGGTGGGCTCTTCCTGCTGTACCTGATCTATCGGATGAATTACTACCCCGTCTTCGCGATGGCGAGCAGCTCCATCGACGTGAAGTGGGGCGCCATCAACACTGTGGTGCTGATCGGAAGCTCGGTCACCATGGCGATGGCGGTGCACTCCGCGCAGTTGGGCCATCGCAAGCTGCTGGTGCTGTTCCTGGTCGGGACGATCATCCTGGGCGGAACGTTCTTGGGCATCAAAGCGATCGAGTACAAGGCAAAGTACGACGAACATCATGTGCCGGGAATGGAGAATTTCCATTTTGAGCCGGAGGCGGGCTTGAATGGGGTCACCCCCGAGGTATCGGAAGCTCTTTCGCGCAACGAAGGCTTTCAACGTACGGCGCGGATCTTCTTCAGCTTGTACTTTGTGATGACGGGAACGCACGCGCTGCACATGATCGTGGGTATCGGGATACTGATCCCGATGGTGGTGCTGGCATGGAAGGGCCGCTATGACTCCAGTTATTACACGCCCATCGAAAACTTCGGATTGTATTGGCACTTCGTTGATATCGTGTGGATCTTCCTGTTCCCGTTGCTGTACCTGATCAACCGGACGCCGCACATAGGATAGGTGAAGGAATGTCGGATCACGTAGTCCCAGTTCGAATCTATCTTCTGGTTTTTGCCGCGCTGATGGTGGGGACCATCACCACGTACTTCGCCGCACAGGTGGACATGGAAGCCATGTTCCACACCACTTTCCCGCTGAACTCGCTGGTGGCGCTGACCATCGCCGTGACCAAGGCGGTGCTGGTGATCCTGTTCTTCATGCACGTGAAGTACAGCACCCGGCTGACAAAAGTGGTAGTGGTCGCCGGATTCTTCTGGCTCGGGATCATGCTCACTATCACCATGAGCGACTACCTCTTCCGCGCTCTGGGCAGCCCGATCGGAGTGGGCGGGCCAAAATAGAAAAACTTGCGGCACGAAAAAGCCCGGCGCTGGCCGGGCTTCTTGCTGCTCACGAAACATGTCCTAGGCAGCGTTAGTGAATTCGTTAGGGTTTTTTTCGAATTTATCTTTGCATTCCGCGGAGCAGAAATAGGTGGTCTGCCCGCCTGCGGTGGACATGAACTCGCTGCTCTCGTCGACTTCCATTCCACAAACCGGATCGATGCTCATAGCTCCTCCTTCGAACGATGAAAGATTGGATAGCGGGATAGGGTTGCGGGGATGGCCGAGACCTTAACCCCCGATGGCTTGCTTCAAATCCGCGAGCAGGTCGTCGGGATGTTCGAGACCGATGGAGAGCCGCAGCAGGTCTTGCGGCGTCCGCGATGTTGGGCCTTCGCTCGATGCACGATGCTCGATCAGGCTTTCAGTCCCGCCGAGCGAGGTCGCCCGCGTGAACAGCTTGACGCGGGAGACGACCTTCATGGCGGCATCGCGTCCGCCCTTCACGCGCAGCGACATCATGCCGCCGAAGCCGGACATCTGTTTTTTTGCGATGGCGTGGCCGGGATCGCTCTTCAAGCCGGGATAATGGATGTGCGAAAGCGCTGTGTTGCCTTCAAGGCCGGCGGCAACCGCCATTCCGTTCTCGCTGTGCACGCGCATGCGACAGGCAAGGGTACGGATGCCGCGCATCACCAGCCAGGAGTTGAATGGGGACGGAACCGGTCCCATAACGTGGCGTGCGTGCTTACAGGCTTCGTAGGCAGCGTTCTTTTTCTTGAAGATGAGCGCGCCGCCCATCACGTCGCTATGCCCTCCGAAATATTTGGTGGTGGAGTGCAGGGCAATATCCGCGCCCAGCTCGAGCGGCCGCTGCAGCGCAGGTGTAGCCCAGGTGTTGTCGAGCATGGTGGTGGCTTCCGCCTTGCGAGCGATCTCGCAGATGGCGGCGATATCCACAACCTTCACCAGAGGATTCGAAGGGGTCTCCATCCAGATCAACTTCGTTTTAGACGTCAGTGCGCCTCGAATGCTGGCGATGTCCGACATGTCGACGATCGAGGTGGAATATCCCCAGCGTGAGAAAAAATCTTCAAATGCGGTGCGGTAAGTGTAATAGGCATCGTCGGGCAGAATGACGTGAGACCCCGGCGGAAGGGACTGGATCACGGTCACGCCGGCGGCCATCCCGCTGGCAAAAGCGAGGGCGGCCTCGCCACCTTCCAGAGGGGCAAGTGCATTCTCCAGCTGGGTCTGGGTAGGATTCGATTCGCGGATATAGGTGTCCGCGCCGAGGGGTTCAGAGGCAGGATCGCGCTCGAAGGTAGTGGAAAGATGGATAGGTGGCGCGACGGCGCCGGTCTGGTCGGTGCGCAGGCCGGCGTGCACGACTTTCGTCTCAAATCTCATGGGGAACAATGTAGCAGAAGGCAAAGGCATCACACGAAGGTCACCAAGGTTCACGAAGGTCGTTCCTGGAACGGGGCACTCTGAAGATGCCGTTGGAACTTTCTGGGCCAGAATCCATCCAATCCTCATCCGAACCGGTATTTATAATGAGGACATCATGACCGAAAAAGCTACGTTTGGCGCGGGCTGCTTCTGGGGCGTGGAGCAGACTTTCCGCGAGACCCCCGGGGTGCTCGACGCGGTTTCAGGTTACCTGGGCGGCAAGTTGAAGAACCCAACCTATGAGGACGTTTGTACTGACACCACCGGCCACGCCGAAGTGGTGGAAGTGACGTTCGATCCGTCACGCGTAAGCTACGACAAATTGCTCGATGCATTCTGGAAGATGCATAATCCCACGACGCTTAACAGCCAGGGACCGGACGTCGGCGCGCAATATCGTTCGGCGATCTTCTTCCATTCGCCGGAGCAGCAGAAGGTGGCGATCGCGTCGAAGGGAAAGGCGCAGGCGATGTTTGCCAAGCCCATCGTGACCGAGATCACGCCCGCATCGGAGTTCTACCGCGCTGAGGAGTATCACCAGCAGTATCTGGCGAAACGCGGCATCAAGTCGTGCCACATTTAAACTCGATGGAACCCGGCGCGCGGGGAACGTGCGCGCTTACCTACTTCCTATCCAACTTGAGCGACGCGGAGTTCATGCAGTAGCGCATGCCGGTGGGCTTGGGGCCGTCGGGGAAGACGTGGCCGAGGTGAGCATCGCAACGGCTGCAAAGGACCTCGGTACGGCGCATGCCGAATTTGTCGTCGAATTCTTCTTCGACGTTCTCTTTCTTGATGGGCTGCGTAAAGCTCGGCCAGCCGGTGCCGGAGTCGAATTTCGTGGACGAGTCGAATAGCTCCTGTCCGCAACAGACGCAGGTATAAACTCCTTTCTCCTTACTTTGGCTGTATTCGCCCGTGAACGGGCGCTCGGTGCCCTTTTCGCGCGCCACGCTATATTGCTGGGGCGTGAGCTGCGCGCGCCATTCGGCCTCACTTTTTTTGACCTTTTCCATGTTTCCTCGATTTTCACTATTATAAGGATTAAAATCGAACCGAAAGCAGTGCAAGCCGCTGAATCTCTCTGGCCGAGACGATTTAATCTGTTGGGTGAGTACAATCTGCATCTAATAGTCCAACCTTGAAGACATCAGAGATATTTCGCTCCTGGGGCATGCTGCTTTCCGGCAAGAAGCCCGCGCTGTCCATTGAGATCACCAAGGAATGTCCTTTGCGGTGCCCGGGGTGCTACGCCTATGGCGAGACCCACTTAGGCGAAGGCGCAAGCACCCTGCGCCAGCTCTCCGATTTTAAGGGAGCTGAGTTGGTGAGCCGCTTTATGGAAGTAGTGGATGAGCATAAGCCTATCCATTTATCCATCGTCGGCGGTGACCCGCTGGTGCGCTATCGCGAATTGAACGAGATCCTGCCGCAGCTCGATCAGCGGGGGATCCATGTGCAGCTGGTCACCAGCGCCTTTCGCGAACTGCCTGCGGAGTGGGCAAAGCTGAAGTTTGTCTACACCGTGGTGTCGATCGACGGGCTTGCACCTGAGCACGATAAGCGCCGGGCGCCGGCGACCTACGAGCGCATCTTGAAGAACATCAAGGGCCACAGCATCACGGTGCATTGCACCATCACTTCGCAGATGATGAAGCGCGAGGGGTATTTGGAGCAGTTTCTTGCTTTTTGGGATGCAGTCCCAGAAACACAACGCATCTGGATGAGCATGTACACGCCCCAGATCGGCGAGCGCTCAGAAGAAATACTCTCTCCCGAGGAGCGGCAGCACGCGATCAGCGATTTACTGCGTGTGCGAAAGTTGTATCCCAAGCTGGAGATGAACGATCCGACCATCCGGGCGTTTGGTCATCCCCCCAACACGCCAGCTGAATGCATCTTTGCCCAGACAACGCACAGCATCTCTGCCGACCTGAAGACACAGATCGGGCCGTGCCAATTCGGCGGCAACCCTGATTGCAAGCAGTGTGGGTGTATCGCATCCATGGGCCTGGAGGCGTTGGGCCGCCATCGCACACGCGTAGGTATTCAGGTAAAAGATTTCTTCCGCGCGACCGGGATCATCGGGAATGTAGTAAGTCGTACGCGCCGCAAGAAGGATGTTTCCCGGGATCTGCTCCCCATCCTGCCGACGGTTCGCGTCCCGATCGAGCAGAGTGCCGCCACGCCAGTTGACGAACCGAGGGCCTAAGGCCCGATGTAAAGCTATGCTGCGGACCGGACTTCGGTCCCCTGCTGGGCGACGGGCCTGAGCACAGCCTTCTCTTCAAATGCGAGCAGCACCGCTGCCTTAGCGGCTTCCAGCTCAAGCGGCGGGATGATGGTGATCCCGCCAACGATCGAAGCGAGATTCTTGTAAGCGCCACGGCACTCGCGCATGAAGTCGACGGGATACTCAGGCTTGCGCGCCCGCGCTGCTTCGGGATCGGCATCGAGCAGATATGCAACGTCGGGACGTGGCACCATCCAGTTCACAAATCTCACGTAGGCGCGGGTCAATGGCGACGACAGCGGCAAATTGGCCAACTCGTCGTAGATATAGCGATCGAGGATGACCACGCTGGCACCGGAGCGGCGGGCTGAACCCACCACGAAGCGCAGGTTCACGGCATCAACGAAGTACAAGAGATGGCGGGCGAGCGTGAGATACCAGCGTCGCACGTTCTTATCGCGACGCTCGACCGGCCTTCCCGGCGCACCGATGCCGCGCTGACTCTTATAAGCCTTATGAACAAATCCCTCGCGATAGCGAGTGCCGACGACGACGTTGTCCCAAAAGGCAAGCTGCTTGGTGCGATAGCCGCTGTCGTGCAGCGCGCGCACCAGGTTAGAGATCTGCGTGCTCTTACCGGAGCCGTCGAGGCCGGAGAATGAGATAAGCAAGGTTTTCCTCGCGTTGGTCATAAGTTATTAGACTTCGATGCACGATTCCGGGACTACTTTGCTCCTGGAGGAGTGCTGGAAGTTCCACGGGTCAGCGCATAAACCGTTCCCAGAGCGATACCGGCACCGGCGATCGCCCCCAGCTTGATCAGGAACGAGCGCATCTGCCTTTGCTTGGCAGGAGCGATCGCTGCACCGGCAGGCTTTGATGCTGCTCCGCCCAACGTGGGAGCGGTTTCGGCGGTGGCTGCACCTTGCGGATCAATGGGGCGATGTCCCGAGGGAACCGCCGGTGCATTGCCGGCTGGGGCAGTCTGAACGGTGGTCGGCTGCTGCGGCGGCTGCGAAGCGCTCGGCGAATCGGGCAGCGGAGCGGGAGCCACCGGCTCAAGTGGTCCCTGCGTGGGATCGACCTGGGTGTTGCCGGGAACCGGAGTCTGCGTGGGCTGCTGCGGCGCCGTCTGATCGGCCTGCGGGATCGGCGTGGGCGCAACATTCGGGCTAGCGGCGGGCTGAGTCTGCTGCGCCAAAGCCGACGGCACGCCGGTGAGCATTGCCACTAAGACCAGTATTAGCGTCGCGCGCGCAAGAATTGTGAATCTGCTTTCCATGGGGAACCTCCAACATCATTTGCGGAACCAGGGGCCGACGGCGCGGGTGGTGCGCCGGTCTCGCGCACGAGGCGGTCAACGTCAGCCTCACGGTCGTGCACGTTGCGAACTCTGTTAATGAGATAGCGCCAGAGACTCGGAAGGTTGGTACGGTACCAGCAACATTCCGTCATGCGGGGCGAGAGCCCGCAGTAGAAATCGAGCGCCGCGAGGCGCTGTTGGGAGTCCAGCAAGGCGGCGGTCACACGATGGTTGCCCTCGAGCACGACGAGCGGCTCCAAGGCGTTAGCGCCGATAATCAGGACCGGGCCGCTGCTGCCCTTCTGAGCGATCGAGCCGCGAATGCTCTGGATCTTCTGCACAAAGGGCTCGACCCGCTCGGGATACCGGCGATTGCGGATTCGGTCCACGATGTTCTCGACGCTGAAGTCGCCGCCGCTGATGGAGAACCAGTGAGCCCGCGGGAAGATGCGCAAGCGATGGATGTCGCCCGCATCAAGTTGCACTCGCCACCACTGTGTATCGCGGGGCAGTTCGCGCCACATGTGTCCGCGGCGGCGGAAGAGTAGAGCGCGGCGCAGAGCGTTCTGTTGCGGGTCCTTCAAATCAGGATGGCTAACCAGGCCCTCGAATCGCGAACGATCGAGTTCGTAGTCAGGTTGAAAAAACTCGTTCCGCAAGAAGCCCGCGATGACCTCGGCTTCGCTCACTGGATGCAGCTTGTTCATGCTGCCTCCTGCGCGGCAGGGCTGACGCGTCGCGCGTGGGCGCGAAGGAACGGTAGCGAAACCGCGAGCAGCAACGCACTCATCAGCGTGATGAGCACAACGATGACCTGATGCAAGCTGTGGTGAAAGAGAGCGATGCCGGTGATCAGAAGACAGGCAAAGACGATCTGCAGCCAGCCGGTGTTCGCGATCTTGTGCGCCATCTCATAGGCCATCAGCACCACGGCGATCGCATAAGCCGCGGTTCCAGCCGCGTACAACGCAAGCAGCGGTTCGGCTTGCGCGAAGCCAGGGCCAAACAGGGTCTTCATCACCATGCCAGGTGCTATGGAAAGTACGACCAGGAAGCCAAGGAAGATGGATCCGACCAATGCCAGCGGAACTGCGAGCACAGCACGGCTGGGCTTACCCTCGCCATTCTGCGCGGCGATGGGGAACATGGCATGAATCACCGCCCATGACGCATAGAACAACACTCGTCCGACAAGCGCGACTGCTGCATACTGGCCCGCTTCGTGGCTGGGGAAGTAATGCTTCACCAGAACCAGGTCGATGTTCATGATGATGGCTTGGCCGACAAAAAAGACGATAGCCTGAACGCCCTCGCGTGAATTGGCGCGGACAAAGTCTGTCCCTGGCTGGCGCAACATGGGATCGACACGAGGGAAGGCGAAGGCCGCAACTTCTGAGGCTGCAATAGCTACTACGGCGCCAATGGCGCCGAATTTCCACACCAGCGCGAAGGCAAGGATCAGCTTCACCGCCGACTCCAACGTAAAGTTGGTCGCGAGCAATGGGAACGAGCAGGTCCCCTGGAAGCCGCCACGTTTGACGCCAACAGGGATGTAAAAGGCGATAGCGACCGCCATGAGAACCACGATCCAAGCCGAAGGAAAGTGCAGGAAACGCGTCAGAGGCTTACTGAGTAGCACAAGTCCCAGGCCGACGAGGATGCTTACCTTCCAGGCGCGAGACATCAAGGCGTGAAACACCCCGGCTTTCGCGGATGATGTTTCATTCCGCGCCACGAACTTCGCGCACACGATCTGGAAGGAGAGCATTACCGAAGTCGAGAGAAGCAGCAGCGTGAGCGCGGTGGCGACATGGCCGAATTCCGAAGGGCCGAGCTTCTGGGCGACGTGGACGTTGTACATAAAATTCATCCCCGCCGAGAGCACAGTGCTCACCAGCATGATCAACCCGCCACTCAGGATGCGGCGGTGCGCACTACGGGGCACGGCCAGCGAATGGCCGGGCTCCGCTGTGGCATCCAGCGAAGCTGTGATGGGGGTGTTCAAGCGGCTGTGCGCTCCTCTTCCGTCGGCCGGCGCGGAATCTGATTGCGGACGAAGTTGGGCAAGAAGCTGGTAAAGCTTCGGGCTGCGTCGGTGGAAGTCTCGAAGATCTCGAACAGACGCGCGGTGCGGGTGATCTCGAGGATGATCGCGCTCTCGGGAGAGAGCGCTGCCAGCTTAAGGTCGCCGTCGCGACGCACGGCTTCCGTCATGCAATGCAGCAGAACGTCAACGCCGGAGGAATCGAGCTGCTTGACCTGTGAGAGGTCAAAGACGAGCTGGGGCCGGTCGGACTTCAGAAACGGCTGCACCTCACGCAGGAATTCTCGCGCCGACTGTTGATCGACGCGACTGGGCATGCGCTTAACGACTACGGGCCTACTGGTTTCCATATCTCCTCATCACTGCAACGTTGTTGGGATATTCGATGGGCTGACCGTTGATGGCGACGTGCTGCAATTCATTACCCGTAGGCACATCCGGCTCGGGGTCGGTTGCGATCTGTGGCGGAAGTTCAGGCGCGGGAGTCGGCGACGGCGCTCGATCTGGGCCCCATCCCCGACGCAGAAATTCCATGGCTGCCGCGGTCATGCCCGCGACCCGCCACGCCGCAGCTTTGGGTACGGGAGCGAGCAGGCGACGATCGTGCACTTCGATCTCGATTTCACGGTTGAGGTGAGCGATGCGTCGAAAGCCGACCACAACGTGCGAGACATCGAGGCCCGCGCCGATATAGCTTGACGGCAACACCGTCGCATTCTCAACCACGGTGCCACAGTCCACGAATGCGCAACGCTCAACGTTGCTGCAACGGGTGACGACTGCAGACTTACAGACCTTGGCCTCGGCGCCGATGTAAGCCGGTGCGACGATGCGGGCCCCTCGTTCAATCCGCGCACCGGCGCCTGTCCAGATGCCGGGGCGGAGCTGCCGGCCTACAGGGCGAATCGAATTCGCCTCGGCGAAGGCGTCTACGATCAACCGGCGGAAGTCAGCGGCATTGCGCAGCCGGTTGACGTAGCCGCGAGTCAGATACGGCACGCTGGTGGTGCGGCACGACTGCAAGTTGTGGCGGAACAGATATGCGGCATCATTGCGGCGCGATGCGCTGATGGCGAAGGCACCGACCAACCCATCATCGTCGCTGACGCAAGTGACGCGGTTCTGCGATTCCAGGTGGAACTGGATCAATCCTTCATAATCGATCTCGGCGTATGCACCTGCCTGGACCACCAGGATGACCTCAGCGCCGGCGTGAGCGTACTCGGCGAATTTTCCTTCCGCGGCGCGGACCAAGGAGGCGCCGGAATAATTCGTCCAGGAGAGTCCAAGGCGCTCGACCACCCGTTGCGAATACGCCGCGGACGCGGGACGCAAATTGCTCAAAACCGAGATGTCGCCCGCTCCGAGTCCTGCCTGCCTCAGACGCTCGATCACATAATGGAGCGCGGGGCGGCCAAGCGCATCGAGAAGCGTGAAGGGCACCTCTGCGAAGCCTTCGCACTTGGACTCGCCCAGGTTGCCCGTCAATAGGATGACCTTTACGTCCATTGGGTCCTCCGGTTTCCGTCGGGGAAGAACAATGAACGTGACGGCAGCCAGTTGGGTAAA
>Ga0137403_10003365_pt1 | contig 19218 bp, 13 predicted proteins | sample CZOMad2_1_16fung_FD_122057 | JGI IMG/M metagenome (GOLD analysis project Ga0137403, IMG submission 122057) | Vadose zone soil fungal communities from Angelo Coast Range Reserve, California, USA - CZOMad2_1_16fungal (Hybrid Assembly) | ecosystem: Environmental > Terrestrial > Soil > Vadose zone...
AGGACACCGGTCATCCCGTTCAGCAGATGGCGCGTCTCATAGATGCCGAACGGCGAGAAGCGGTTGAGCAGCGCCGCGATCGTGTCGAACGCCGCGCCGTAATTGTAGAGGTTAAGCCAGTGGAGGCAGCGGGCATCCGTGAACAGCGAGAGGTAGTAGTCGAGGACAAAGACGCCGTACCAATTGTGCACGTCCTCGTCCCAGGTCACCCCGTAATCCGAAAAGGTGATGAGGACGACGAGCACGACTGCCAGCAAAACGAGAATGAGGATTGGTCTGAGTGTTTTCTTCATCCGATGTGGCGGGGTTATGTTCGAGGCCACACTGAATCGTGAAGGAGAGAACCCTCTTCCCTTTCAGTCTTGGTCCGAGCGGCCGACGTGACCGGTATCGGATAGTCGTTCGTGTAGCACGCAGTGCAGTGGCGGTTGCCCAACGGATCGCCGCAGGCGCGAAGCAATCCTTCGAGGCTCAAGTACCCGAGGCTGTCCGCATCAATATGCCGAGCGATGTCCTCGACGTTGAGGTTGGCGCCGATAAGTTCTTCGCGAGTCGGAGTGTCAACTCCATAAAAGCACGGCGCTATTGTCGGCGGACAGCTTATGCGCACGTGAACTTCTCTGGCGCCGGCCTGCCTTACCATCTGCACTATCTTCTTTGAAGTCGTTCCGCGCACGATCGAGTCATCGATCAAAACGACGCTCAACCCTTCGATCAGATCGCGAACGGGATTGAGCTTTACTTTCACCCCGAAGTGGCGAATCGATTGTTTGGGTTCGATAAACGTGCGGCCAACGTAGTGATTGCGCACTAACCCGAAGCGGAACTTCAACCCGGACTCCGAGGCATACCCGATCGCCGCAGCTACGCCAGAGTCCGGCACCGGTACAACGATGTCGGCGTCGGCAGGATGCTCGCGCGCGAGTTGCTGCCCCATCTTGTGACGGCTCTTGTTCACCGAGCGCCCAAACACAATCGAGTCGGGCCGAGAGAAATAGACGTGCTCGAAGATACAGTGGGCAGGCTTGACCTTGGGAAGCGAGAACGATGAGTGAAGCCCGTCTCGGTCAATCACCAGAATCTCACCCGGTTGCACATCCCGCAGGTAGGTGGCATCTATCAGGTCAAACGCGCAGGTCTCAGAAGCGATCACGTAAGCATCGCCTAGTTGCCCAAGGCACAGCGGGCGAAAACCGCGTTGGTCGCGCACGGCGATCAAGTTGTCTTTGGTGAGGAACACCATCGAGTACGCGCCTTCAATCTCGGTGAAGGTGTCGACGATGGCGCCTATCAGGTCGATGGCCCGGGAGCGGGCGATCTTGTGGAGCACGACTTCGGTGTCCGAGGTCGAGGAGAATATTGCGCCGCTCAACTCGAGCTCTTCGCGGACCTGATTTGCATAAGGCAGGTTGCCGTTATGACAAAGCGCAAGCTGCCCGCGATAACCATCGACCAGGAAGGGCTGAGCCTCACGGAGCGAAATACTGCCGGCCGTCGAGTAGCGCACGTGGCCTATGCAGGCGCGGCCTGGCAGGTGGGACAGTTCTTCCTGCTTGAATATTTCGCTGACATAGCCCATGCCGCGATACGCGTGCAAGCGCAGTCCATCGGACGAAACCATCCCGGCCGATTCCTGCCCGCGGTGCTGCAAAGCGTACAGCCCGAGATAGGTGAGCCGCGCGGCATCCTCATGGTTGAAGATACCAAATACGCCACACTCGTCTTTGAACTTATCCAGCATCTTGTGGTGTCGTGCGGAGGGACAATTCTACGCCCATCTCATTCGAGTGGCAATCAGGAAAAAGGATTTCAGGGAAAGAGATTCGCCGCGTGGTATTCATTGTGGAAGGCGAAGCCACTTGTTCGCCCTTGTCAGTCATAGGGTGAGCCAACCGAACTGAACGTTCAAGGCTCGGCGAGCTGAACAACGTCCGCGCGCTGGCGAGCGGAGGTAAGCCAGCGGTCTATCTCAGCGTTGATCTTCTCTTGCTTCAGCAGCGCGACGATCCCCTCACGAAGCTTCTCGTCTGAAATGGCCGGCGGGACCTGACCGTGCGCGCGCAGCTGAGGTACCAGGATCTCGTCGTAGTAACGCTTTATCTCCTGGTCGGTGACGAGCACAAACGAACGGAATCTAAAATCAGCAAACCTGTCGATCAAGATCCGCTGACGGATCAACTCGTCAATCTTCTGCGGGGTGAGCCCGACTGAACCTGCTCGCTCTCGAAACTGCGCTTCGGATTTGAAACTCTTGATTAGCTCCGTACGCTTCTTGTTAATCTCGTCCTGAGTGATTTCAGCCGTCGGAACGCGCGCGGCCTCCTGTGCGATCAGACGCTCATCGATCATCACGTCGAGCTTCTGGCGTAGCAAGTCGGAGCCGACTGGACCGACGGGACTAGGCGCCTTCGGGTCAATCGCAATGCTCCACAACAAGTCAATTCGCGTAATTACGTCGTCGTTGACCAGCGTGAGTATCTGATCGACGATTTGCTGACCGCAAACTGACGGCGTCAGCAAAACGATCATGCAACCTAGAGCGAATAGACTGTGGATCAACCCGATTGGACGGATCTTCATCGATTTGATCCGCGCAAATCCGTCCAATCGGTGGCCTATTGTTACTCGTGATCCCATCTCAGAATGTTTGCCCAATCGTGAAGTGCTTATGCGAACGGGATACACCGGCCGGCTTGTTCACGACCAGAAAGCCTATGTCGAACTTCACCGGTCCGACTGGCGTCTTTAGCCTCAACCCAAAGCCGACCGTTTCGGTGATGTTCCCGGGCTTCATGTCGCGCACCCTTGCGAACACATTGCCCGTGTCGGAAAAAATCGCGCCGCCGATCGGGCCCCATAGCGGAAATCTCAGCTCATTGTTTATCACCAGCAGGCCGTTTCCACCCAGCGGGCTCAGGACCAGAATCGGGTTTCCATTCGCGTCATTTACCACATTGTTGTCTATATCGCGCTTTCGTACTACTATCTGCGGACCCGCCTCTTCAAACCCGAAGCCTCGGAGGTCGCGGGCGCCTCCGCCGAAAAATCTCTCCGAGATCGGTAGAGAGTCCTTGCCGCCAAATGGCGCCGCGAGCCCAACGCGCGCTGCGAAAGAGAACACGGTGTCGCGGAAGCGGCGAATAGGGTAAAACCGGTCGTGCTCGATGTACAACTTGACGAACTGCTCATTGCCTCCGAGCGCTGTGGCGGCAATGAAAAAACTGCCCAGAGTCTGAGTTCCAGTCGTCGGATCGAACTTGTTGTCGCGCTTGTCGCGAATAAAGCTCGGACCGATTCTGCTGAGCCTTATTGGTTGCGAGTTACGTTGAATCTCCGCGACGCTGAAATCCGACGGGAGATCGAATATGCTGATGCGCTCGAAGTAGTAGCTGAAATACGCGATGAAATCGATCGAGTAGCGCTTCTCAACCTGAAAGTTCGCCGTGTAGCGATCAGTGCGGAAATCTTTTTCACCAAGCCGGCGCGCGAAAATTGAAATCAGCGCTGGCAGGTGCATGCCGAACGGACGCGGATTCTGAAACGATATCTGGCCAAATAGTTCGTTTTGGCTAACGCGCAACTGGGTGCTTCCGGTATATAACTTCCCGAGCAGGTTCGAATAGGTTAACTGTGTCAACCCCCGGACGCCGCCCAGGAAGCTGAGCCCGGGAATCGTCTTTGTGTTCGCGGTGTTCGTCTGGTAACCGAGCCCGTAGACCACATCCCGGCGCTTTGACTCGAGCAAGTTCACCGTGACATCGCGCTCTTCGATCCCGTTTACGGTTTGACCGGCCGCGTCTGAGTTAATAGTTACCGAGTTGAAAGCGTTGGTCTCGTAGAGCTGGCGCTCGGTCTCCTGGAGTTGGTCCGTCCGAAGCCAGTCACCCGTCTTGAAAAGGTAGAAGTCGCGCGTGAGCCGGGCGGTGTCGGTGACCGCCGCGCCGCGTGTCGTTACCCCGTGGATGCGAATCCGATTCCCTTCGGTAATGTTGAAGATCAAACGCACGCGGTCCTGGCCGTCTAGGCTGCCCAGGTCAACCGCGTCATAGACGACTTCGGCCGTAGCGAAGCCGGGGCCGGTGTAAGCCGCGAGCAGTTGATCGGAATCGTGGGTGACGACGCTTTCAACCAGCGGGTCGCCGGCCTTGATTGTTAGCCGTTTGCTCAACTCGGCGGTGGTCATCAACTCGTTGCCGCGCATCCCGATCTCTTCAACATAGGTGCGAGGCCCCTGGTCAACGTCGAACGTGATGAGCAACTTATCACCCTTCAGCGATACACCGCGTCTCACATCAACGTGTGCTCTGCGGTAGCCAAGTGACCGTAATCGCTTGGAGACCAGGTTCGCGTCCTGCCGAAGCATATCGTCGCTGGTGACGCCCCGGCTCCCGAAAAACGGGATCGAAGTAGACATCTTCGACTTCATCTGTTCTTCGAGCGTGCGGTGCGGTATCGCATCCACTCCGTGAATCTCGATATTGTCGAGTTTGTACCGGCCGCCCGGGACGACCGTATAAGTCAGTTTCACGGAAGGACTCGAGAGATCGGGAGCATCGGGCCGCGTCACCTCGGCAAAGAAGTAGCCCTGCCGCTGCGCATAATCCATCAGGCTGCGCCGTCCCTCTTCAAGAGTGAAATCGTCGATCCCGCCCTGAGTGTAGAAGGGCAGCACTTTGTTTCTCTGCTTCACATCGATCGCCAGACCGTCGACTACTATCTCGACTCGCGGGCCTGATTCGACGTTGATTGCGACGGCCACCTGGTTGGTGTTCGCGTCCGGCGAGGTGTTGGCGGTAACCTTCACAGCAAGGTAGTCCTGTTTGAGATATGCCTCTTTTATGTGCTCCATCGCGTCCTGCACGAGCGCCTGATTGAAGGGCTGTCCTTCGACTATCGTTGGCTTCACTTTCGACAGATCGATTTCGCTACCCTTGACTGTGCGCTTGTAGCTAGACACACGCGCTTGCTCGCCGGGCGTGATGTTGTAGACGACCACGGCACGAGTGCTCGAAGGATCGAGGCGGACGTCGTAGGCGATTTTCGCTTGATAGTAGCCGCGAGCGGAGTAGTACGCAGTGAGGTCACCGAGCCCGCGCGTCACGGCGCCAACCGAGAGCCGCTCTCCGGGATCGAGTTGATTCAACCTCGCTCGAAGTTCTGCTGCCGGAAAGGTGGGCGAGCCTTCGAAGACAACGTTCTCAATCCGAGCCTGCGGCTTGACGATGAAGCGCACCACAACACCGTTCGCGCCATCATTCGCACCCTCGACTCGCGCGCCCGAAATCAACCCTGAGCGATAGAGTCTCAACAGCGACTCGTGAATGCGAACCGGCGAGTAGTCCTGGCCCGCCGCAACATCGACGAGCGATCTCATCTCGGTGACGTTTGCGGTGGGCGCGCCTTCGATGACCACGTCAACCCTCGTCACTCGCCGCCCCAGAAAATCTCCGACGTCGCTGGCCAGCGCGGAAGGCACAAGGCAGAAGGCAAAGAGCAAAGAGCAAAGGGCGAAGCGCAAAGAGAGAATGGAAACCGTCCCCGGGTCTGCTATGCGATAGATAGGCTTTGCGAACATTGGAGTCCTACAGATGCTCATACCGTGGTGGGTTCCCTTTGCTCTTTGCTCTCTGCCCTTTGCTAGAACTTTTTCCTCAACCGAACGTCGAAGCCCAACTCGCCGCGCTCGTTGCGAATCCCGACTACTGAGAAGCGATTGCTCAATCGATACTCAACCAGCACGACGCGATCTATTCCAGACACGCCCGACGTGAGGTTCTGCGAATAAGTGACCGTCAGGTCTTTTGCGATGCGTTGACCGATCGTGATTCTGGCGGTTGGGTCATTGCCGCGGCCGACCAACAACGGGTCGATCGAGAAGCGACTCAAGCCGAACAACCGCTGGGTGCCCCGCTCAAGTTGCTCGGACAACGAAGCCGACAGAATCGACTGAGCCAAACCCAACCCCGTTTGCCCCAGCGATGCAATTGTCGAGCGATCGCCAGAAATGCTCCCGGTCAATATCAACGATATGATGTCGGGCTCGGGCAACTCTGGGTCGGACCTCACGCTCGTCTGAAGCTTGGCGATCGTCCCGTTGAAGTTGATTGAGATGTGATAGCCTCGGATATCGGACTCGGCTTGAAAGTCGACGGTAGGCTCAGCGCCGCGGCGGCCAGGTATGGTTATCAATGCGCGCGTCAAATCGTATCGACCGTTTCTGAAGTTCAGCGTGCCTCGCGTCAACAGTATGCGTCCGGATGCCTGGGGCTCATCGAGCGATCCGCGCAGATTTATGTAGGCGCTCCCGACGGCGTCCGCCAGATTGTTCTTCACGATCAGCGTATTGTCGGCTGTGATGTGAAGGTCGATCACAGTGGGCAGGCCTGCCGGACCGCCTGAACCGCCGGGCCCTGCTTCCAGAAAATCGGGCTGGAATGGCCCGCCCGTAGTGATCAGCTCCTCCATCGTTATGTCTCTCGTGTACGAAGCGCGCCGGACTTGCGCGTTGCCGCTCAGCACTTGCAGCTTGCGATTGCCCTCGAGCGTGACCTGCGCGTCAACCACCGTCTGGGTGTCCTTCGGATACTCGGCGCCCATCTGATCCGCTCTTGCTTCCAGGCGCCACTGAACCGGTACAAGGCCAGAGAGAGCAGCGCCGCCGTCTATCGAGATGGTCCCGCCCCCCGGAGTCGACCCGACGAAGTTTTCAATCACAGCCTGGTTAGAGTTAAACCTGATTTGCCCATTGCCTCGCGCCATCGATATCGGAAAATCGACTATGCGAATCCCGATATCACGAAGAGTCGCCACGCCCCGCAACTCCGGCGACTCAAGCTTGCCAACGATGTAGACTTGCACTTGCGCGATTCCGGTCGTAAAGATCGTGGTTGTAAATGACGACAGCAGTCGTAGGTCGATTTCGCCATTGACCGTGAGGTTCGACTTCGAAGCGTCGCGAGAGAGCGTGCCTTCGAGTGTGACGCTCGTGCCTTCACCGGTGAACATCACCCGGTTGAGCGTGACCTCGCGCGGCGTCGCAGTCAATAGGATATCTCCCTGATTGACTATCTTGTAGGTCTGCCGCTCGGAGATCGCCCCGCCCAGTTCAAGTTTCGTTAACGTCGCCACGGCCTGAATGCGGTCTGGCTCGCTCAGCGGACCTGAAAGCTTGATCGTGCCAGTCGCTTTGCCTTTGATGTCCGACAACTCAGGCGCGATCAATCCGAGATACGGACCTATGTCGGCGTCAGTGAACTCTATGCCTGCATTTACAGGATAGTGATCCCGGTCACGCAGATCGATGGTCGCTTCCAGCGTACGCTGCTGATCCAACAGCTTGCCGGATGCTTCGACTTTCAAGATGCCGTTGTCGGTGAACGCAACTACCTTCGCGTCCCCGAAGTCGCGCCCCTCAAAGGCTACATTATGTCCTTGAATAGTCGCGTTGAAATTGACTCCGGACCAGTCTTCGGCCTTACCCCATCGGCCCTGCCCAACAATGGTCACGTCTGCTTTTCCGGTTAACTTCGCGGTCTCGGCCGCGTCGGAGACTTGGCCGAGGTCGATGTTCTTACCGTTCGCGTTGATCGAGTATTCGTAGGTGTCCAGATTGTAGCTTCCCTGCCCTGTGATGTCGCTGTCGCCAACTGTCATTCGCAGGTTCTGAACACTGATCACCCTGTTGGAGAGCGTAAGGTCTCCGGTGAACTCAGGCACTGAAATCTTCTTGGCCTCCTGCCCCTCTTCAGAAGACGGCGGACTAATCTCGACCGCGGCAAGCGCTAGCTTCGCGGTTCCTTCCAGCGTGCGCGGTCCAGGCAAGCCTTTCAGATCCAGCGTGCCGTTCATCACACCCCGGGTAACCATCGCTCCCAAAACTCCCTCGTGCCCGCCGGGTAAGACCGCATGCGCGATCGCCGCAAGATCGAAGTTCTGCACATTGGCCTTGATCGCGACATTGTCCTTAATTGGAAGCGGCGCATTCAGGCTGAAGTCGGCGCGCGAACCGTCCGGCCGCACGATGGAGGCATTGTCGATTCGTACCAGCGCTGGTGTGTAAGCGATGTCGCCTGAGAACGAGCCGGTCTCCGCGTCGTGTGATTTGATACTAGCGAGCTTGATATGTCCTGACACGCTTGGCGCAGACAACCTCCCGTCCACATTGCCCTTGAATTCGCCCTCACCCTCGAGCGCCATCTCGTAGTCGTCTTTCACGGAGTTCGGTATCAATCCGAAGGCATCGATCGCGCGTTGGACCTCGGACATGTCCGAGGATTTGAAATTGACGTTCAACGACGCGGCGCCGTCCCAACCAATCGCGCCGGTCACGGTCAGATCGCTCTGCTTCGAGCGGACATACGCGCGCTCGATGTTGAACCCGCGACCAGTCGCAACCAGGCTGATCTCTCCTTTGGCAGGAGCGCCCTCTCCTTCCTGTTCCGGCGGCAAGACTGCTGCATCGAACGTCGCATCTATCTTGCCGGTAGCGGCTTTGTAGTCGAGACGCGGGAATGTCAGTTGCGCACTTCCGTTGGCGGTGCCTCGCACTTTGACGTCCTTCGCCGATGCGAGTGTGGCAGCTTGATCGAGGTCGATCGACTTGAACCCGACCTCGACGTGCGATGAGCCGCCGGCGTAGGCCACCGTCGCAGAACCAGAGACGCTCCCACCGAGAGCTTCAGCCGTAAACTGAGACAGGCTCACTTTGTTGCGATCCATCGACAGCGTGCCCTTGATTCCCTTGACTGTGACCTCCCCGCTCTTGAGCGCCGCGAGGTTCAACGCTCCGGTCACGTCGAAGTTGAGTTCCTTACCTTTTATTGCGTCGTTAAAACTGATTGAACCGGTCGTAAAGCCCCCTCCGCTGACGCTCGACGACAACAGACTTACCTTTCCTTTGTACTCGTCACCCCGACCCCCGACTTCGGTCTTGACTCGAAGGCCCGCAACGGAAAAGCCGCCTACCGAAATCGCTTTCAATTCCTTCGCCTGGATGGCGCCATATGCGTGATAGTCTGCACCACTCCCCCCGACCTTACCGCTGAAGACGACCCCGCCATTCATTTTCGTCGCAGGTGCGAACACCCGCGCGATTTGATCGAGCCTGGCCTCGACACTGACATCGGGAAGAACGTATTTGAGAGGCTTGAAGCTCTCGACCTTGCCGTTCACCTTGATGATGCCAAGGTCGGACGAAATCTTGAACCCGGGCTCTTTGAACCCGGGCTCGCGGTCGGCCATTTCCAGTATCTCTGCGTCGTTGTCCGTGATTCGGGCCAGGATGTCCGCCCTGATGTTTTCGATCGACCGGCCATCGACTGTGACCTTTGCCCCGGTGAACCCAAGCTCGAGCCGGTGATTGAGCTCGTTTACAAGTAAGTTCTTATCGCGCGGGACAAAGTGAATGGCAAGATCCTTCACCTCCGCGCTGGTATTGTTTTTGAGATCGATGAAGTTTATCTCACCCTGCGTAACCCTGAAATCACCGGCTAAGAAAACTACAGCATCTTCCTTGGCCTCTTTGGCTCCCCTGGGAGGCGCGTGCAGCGAGTCCAGATTGAAGCCACCCTGCTTGTCCACCTCAATCCATGCGCTGGGATGGACGATTTCGACGTTTGTGATTTTGATTCGCTGTTTCAGGTACGAGAGCACCGAAAACTGGGCGGTGAGACTGTCAATCGTGCCGACCCGATTTTTCCCATTGGCCGCCGACAGCTTGATGTCATTCAGAGTGACTCGATATCCGCCAAGGTCCAGATGCGCCTTGCCAATCTCAGCGGTGATTCCAACATCGGCGAACGCCTCGACTACCTTCTCCCGGAGATAATTGTCGAGCCGGCCACTACGAAGGTAGATAAAGACACCGATGACGAGGAGCAGGATCAGGGTTAGAACCGAGAGGGCGCCGATCAAAAGTTTTCTGCGCATAGTTCTCAGTGCGGATGCGTGAACTGTGATCCGTGAAGCGTGATGCGTGAATTGTGACCAGTGAATCGGTCACCCTGTGATTGCAGATGCGCGATCTGCTCTCACGCATCACGCATCACTCCTAAACCTTAGTGAGCAGATGCCCGAGTTTGTCCTTCCTCGCACGCAATACTTTTTCGTTCGACTCGTTAGGGTCAATCTCGATCGGAATGCGGTCGGTTATTTCGAGCCCGAATCCTTCGATGGCCGCGCGTTTCACGGGATGATTCGTTATCAATCGCATCCTGCGCACACCCAGATCATGAAGAATTTGCGCGCCGATGCCGTAGTCGCGGGGATCCATCTTGTGAAGCCCAACCACTGCCGCGTCGGCTTCAACGGCATCCTTGTCCTGCTCATCCATAAGCCGATAAGCCTTGAGTTGATTCACCAGCCCGACGCCCCGGCCTTCCTGCTTGAGATACAGCAGCACGCCGCGACCTTCCTCCGCGATTACCTCAAGGGAACGATGAAGCTGCCAACCGGTGTCGTCCCGCAGCGAGCCGAACACGTCGCCAAGCACGCACTGTGAATGCACGCGGACGGGCATACTCACGTCCGGATCGATCTCGCCCATCACCAGCGCCAGGTGAGTGTCCTGATTGATGTCGTTCGTAAAGGCGATCGCTCGAAACTCGCCGTACACGCTTGGCACCCGCGCTTCCCCTGCGCGGTGCACGAGCACTTCATTGGCCATTCGATAGCTGACAAGATCGGCGACTGAGATGATTTTGAGGCCGTGCTGAAGAGCAAACCTGCGAAGCTCGGGCAATCGAGCCATCGTCCCGTCGTCGTTCATAACTTCGCAGATCACGCCCGCCGGGGTCAGCCCGGCGATGCGAGCCAGGTCAACTACTGCCTATGTTTGACCGGGCCGCACAAGCACACCGCCGTGGCGCGCGCGAAGCGGAGAGATGTGCCCGGGGCGCGCGAGATCCGAAGGCCTGGTTCGCGGATCAACCGCGACTTGAATTGTCGTCGCTCTGTCGGCTGCTGATATTCCCGTGGTCACGCCTCGCCTCGCTTCTATAGTGACGCAAAATGCAGTGCCGCGGGTTGCCGTGTTGTCGGACTCGGAAACTTGCAACGGGATCTGAAGTTCATCCAGCCGCGCTTCTGTCAGCGAGAGACAGATGAGTCCGCGCCCGTAGCGCGCCATGAAATTGATGATATCGGGCGTGACCTTTTCGGCGGGGCAGGCGAGGTCGCCCTCGTTTTCACGGTCTTCATCATCGACAATGATGACCAGACGTCCTGCGCGGAATTCTTCGATGGCTTGTTCTATGGTTGCGAATGGCATACTTGCTCCATCGTGAAGAATGATGCGTGAACCGTGACACGTGATGCGTGATTCGTGAACAAGATTCAGATGTCACGTTTCACGCATCACGTTTCACGCATCACCTCTAGTATCCCTGTTCTATCAAGTACTCAACCGTCAATTCGGTCTGTGCCGCGGGCGCTTGTTCATTCAGCATCAATCGCTCAACGTACTTTGCAAGCACGTCCACTTCAAGATTCACGCGGCCTCCGCTCTTCAAATCCGACAAGCTCGTTTCGCGCCACGTGTGCGGGATGATTGCCACTTCGAACCAATCGTCGCCTAGCCCCGCGACAGTCAAGCTGATGCCGTCAACCGTTATCGATCCCTTCATTGCGATGTAGCGTCCAAGCTCGCGTGTGAACCTGAAACGCATGCGATACGCGTTGCCCTCCGGCGCGACCGACACGAACTCGCCCGTGCCGTCCACGTGTCCTTGAACCATGTGCCCGCCCAATCGTTCGCCCACCGCAAGCGCTCGCTCGAGGTTCACTCTGTTCCCAACGCGGAACTCGCCCAACGTCGAGCGCTTCAGCGTCTCGAGCGAAGCGTCGGCGCTGAAGGAGTCGGCGCTCATCTCGATCACCGTAAGATCGACGCCGTTTATCGAAATCGAATCACCAATGCGCGTCCCTTCCAGAACCTTCCTGGCTTCGATCACCAGGTAAGCGCCGTCGTCGCGCCGCCTGATCTGGCGCACTCGGCCTACTTCAATTATGAGTCCGGTAAAGATTCCCATCTGTAGATTCAGGATGCGAGGTGAGTGCTCGATCCGTCAACCCCGGGACCGCTCGAAGGCCGGGTGAGGTGCAGGAGATCTGCTATCAAGTTGTTTCCGCCGCGAGAACAATCCCAAAGCGTCCCCAAAGCGTCCATTGATGCACGATCAAGTCTAGCTTCGAGTTCTTGCGATTTCAAGCGCGCGCTCGATCACCGCGTCCAGGGGCAAATCTGAAGTGTCGATAAAGACAGCGTCGGGAGCCTTCACGAGTGGCGTAGCCGTACGCTCGCGGTCACGGCGGTCGCGCTCTTCAAGCTCGGCTCTGATCTGCGCGACAGTCGCATCGCGGCCGCGCTCTCGTTCCTCATCGCATCGCCTGCGCGCTCGCACCTCGAGCGAGGCGTCGAGAAACAGTTTCAGTTGAGCGTCGGGAAATACTTTCGTTCCGATGTCCCGGCCGTCCATCACAACGCCGCCGGCCTGAGCCATCTCGCGAAGTTTTTCAACCACTGCTTCCCTGACTTCCGGGATCGTTGCGACGACTGAAGAAGCGTGGCTCGCACCTGGCAGCCGTATCTGCTCGCTTACGTCGCGGCCGTCGAGAAAGACCTGCAGGTGGTCGGGCTCGCCTTCGAGTTTGATCTTTGATTTGAGAGCGAGGCCGGCAACTGCGGCGGTATCGTCTAGTGGGGTATTGGTTTGAAGAGCCTTTAAGCCGACCGCTCGATAGACCGCACCGGAATCGATGTAAAGGTAACCGAGCCGTTGGGCGACCGCTTTGCCAACCGTGCTCTTGCCCGACCCTGAAGGCCCGTCGATTGCGATTATGAGTCTGTCCATTGATGATCGTTAAGAATAGGCAGCAAGAATAGACCGCGGATGACAATGATGCGACCGATTAGCACGGATCAAATCTGTGACAATCCGTCGCATCAGTGTCATCCGCGGTCTATTCTTGAAGCGCCTCACGAATGGCTCCCAGAGCCGTTCCGCAGTCGCTCCGTGAAACGTCCTTATGCGTCACCATCCGCATCTCGCGAGCGTTGATCCCGTTCGCCAGCACACCGTGTTGTTTAAGCCTCGCCGAGAATTCCGCAGTCGTCTGCCCCGTGCCGGCAATATCAAACACGAGGATGTTTGTTCGGACTCTCTCGGGATCGATCTTTACACGCTGCATTTCCGCCAGACCCTTCGCAAGCAACTGCGCGTTCGAGTGGTCCTCTTCCAGGCGCGCTGGCATCTTCTCGAGGGCGACAACGCCCGCCGCGGCCAACACACCCACTTGACGCATGCCTCCGCCCAGCATTCGGCGAACGGCCACCGCTCGCTCGATGAATTCGCGTGAGCCTACAATCATCGAGCCAACCGGGGCACCAAGCCCCTTCGACAAGCAGAACATCACCGAATCAAAAAGCGAGGCAATTTCGGCTACATCACGCTTCAGTACGATCGCGGCGTTGAAAATTCGAGCGCCGTCGAGATGAACGGGCAATGCCTTCTCGTGAGCGCGTTCGGCGATTTCTTCCATTCGCTCAAATGACATCACGGTGCCGCCGGCGTGATTCTGAGTGTTCTCGACCGCAACAAGGCCGGTCTGCGCGAAGTAAGAGCTGCGGGGCCGGATGGCGGCTTCTATGGAGTCCCAGTCCATCATTCCGTCGGGACAGCGAATGGGATGCGCAAGGGCGCCGCTGATCACGGCCATCCCCGCCATCTCCATGTTGAACATGTGGCTGCGCTCTTCGATGATGACTTCCTGGCCCGGTTGAGTATGAAGCCTCACCGCAATCTGGTTGCCCATCGTGCCAGAGGGCACGAACAGCGCAGCGTCCTTGCCGAGCATCTCGGCGGCTCGTTCCTGAAGGCGCCGAGCGGTCGGATCTTCGCCGTAGACATCATCGCCGACATCGGCGCGGGCCATTGCCTCACGCATCTCGTCGGTTGGCTTTGTGACCGTGTCGCTTCGGAGATCGATGTAATTCACTCATTCACTTCCCTGGTGAGTTAAGCGATCGGTAGTCGAAGAGGATAAGCTATCTGAGCCAATCCTCAAGATGCAAGCGGACCAGTCCCACCCCAATGCCGTGGGCGCGACTGGCGCGAGACATTTTCCTGATCGTACCGCTCTTAATCACACCCGCGGGATGGCGACGTGCTCCATAGTTTGCAATAGACCTGCGCGTTGTAGATAATCAGCCCGGTCGAACGCGCCGCGTCACACCAGAACTCCAACTTTGAGAATCACCAGCTATGATCAATCTATCTCCGCAAGTCTTCCAGGAAGCCAAGGCGCGAGTTGCTCCTCACGTCTATCACACGCCTCTTCTTACATCGCGGCTGTTGAGTGAAAAGAGCGGCTTCGACATCCGCCTCAAAGCCGAGGTCTTTCAGCGAACCGGGTCCTACAAGATTCGCGGACCGCTCAACAAGTTCGCGCACCTTTCAGAGGATCAGCGGCGGCGCGGGGTGATTTGCTCATCTGCGGGCAATCACGCTCAAGGAGTTGCGCTTGCGGCGAAGCTGAACGGCATGCGCGCAGTCGTTGTTATGGCTGAGAACGCGACCCCTTCAAAGATCGAAGCGACTCGCGCCTACGGTGCGGAAGTCGTGTTGCACGGCACGATTTGGGACGAAGCCAACGAGAAGGCAAAGCATCTTTGCGAGGAACGGGGCCTGACTTACATTCATCCTTTTGACGATCCGGACTTGATAGCCGGGCAAGGCACACTCGGGCTGGAAATCTACGAAGACTTTCCCGAAGCTGAAGTAGTCGTTGTTCCCATCGGCGGGGGCGGGTTGATCTCCGGAATTTCGATGGCGCTCAAGGGTTTGAACCCAAAGATAAAGATCATCGGCGTCGAATCCACCGGGGCGCCGGCAATGAAGCTGAGCGTCGAGAAAGGTCATCTGGTCACGCTCGAGACCGTCGACTGTATCATCGACGGGCTCAAAGTGAAGCGCGTCGGCGAATACACTTTTGACGCAGTGCGGCAGTTTGTCGACGAGGTTGTTGCGCTGCCCGATTCAGAGATATTCGACGCGCTCATCTGGATCATGTCGCGTTGCAAGCTGGTCGTCGAAGGCGCAGCCGCCGCATCGGTCGCCGCTGTGTTGAACGGACTTGTCAAAGTGCCTCGTAATTCTAAAGTCGTGTGCGTGCTGAGCGGCGGAAACGTGAATCTGCAACAGCTCAAGGGATTGAAATGGAATTGATGAGCGTTCGTGTGTTGTTTGACTCTCTCCGCGTCCATCCCTTATAGTCGCAGCCGCAGTCAATCGAGTGCCGCGAGCCGCCTCTATGACCCAGCCCGCGAAGTTCGTTGTTATACATCCAAAGCCCATCATCGCTGCAACCCTCGCGATCACCATCGGATGTCTGGCGATCATTTTCGTCCGCGGCATTGGCTTCAACGGTTCACCCGAGACGCTCGCTCGCAAGGACGACACCTATCGCTTCTACAACGAAACGCGCACCATCTTTGGCGACGACCGGGTGATCATAGTCGCAGTCACGACCACCGATGTGTTCACCGCAACGTTTCTCGAGAGGCTCAACCGCCTGACCAACCGGCTCGCCGCGGTTGCGGGTGTCGATGAAGCGCTTAGCCTCTCCAATATCAAAGCCATTAAGCGCGAGGACGGCGGGGTCAGGGTAGGACGTTTGATCGACGCTCGCACCCTCGGTCAAGCGGACCCGGCGGAGTTTGCCAGGCTGAAGGAAGAAGTCACAAACGATCCGCTGTACTTGCGTCACTACGTTTCGGCTGACGGCAAAACCGCTTCGGTAGATATTTTCCTCAAGCCGCTCGGAGAAGCCGAGACTCGCGCTGTAGCTGAACAGGTCGAACGGGTCGCGAAGTCCGAAGCCAACGGCGATGAGGTCTTCGTCGCAGGCGTCCCCATCGTAGACGCGCGGGGCATACGAAGCATGTTCCGCGACACGCTGGTGCTGTCACCGATTGGGGCACTCCTCTGCTTCGGCGTTTTTCTTTTCGCGTTTCGCAGCTTCTGGGGAGCCGTGCTGCCGATGTGCGCGCTGATCATCGGGCTCATCTGGACGATTGGATTGATGAGTCTGCTGGGCCGGCCAATCACGCTCGCGACGCTTTCGCTGCCCACAACCTTGATGGCGGTCGGCAGCTCGTACATCTTTCACGTTCTGAATCAGTATCGTGTCTCGATGTCAACGCTTAGCGCGCACCACGACGCCCAAAGCGAGCAGACGGCATGGCTCGAAGGTCTGACTTTCATAAGCCCCGCCGTGATCGTTTCGGCGACAGCTACGATGGCGGGCTTTGGCGCGCTGGCGTCGAGCGCCGTCCCGACCGCGCGCGACATGGGAATCTTCGAAGCGCTCGGCGTGTTGGGGCTGCTCCTTCTGACTGTAGGTTTTATTCCCGCAGCTCTTTCCCTGCTCCCGCGCCACGCATTGGGCAAAGCCGGTCCCGAGCAGCAAGACTACGCGACCTGGTTAAACAGCATGCTCGTGAATCTCACCGCGCTGATTCTGTTTCGAAGACGGGGCGTCTTGCTGTTCACTCTAGCCGCCACACTCGCTATTGGCTCCGGGGCGATGTGGCTTCAAGTCAATACCAACTACCTTCACATTTTTCCGCGTCAAAGCGAGACCGTCCAGGACGCCGAGAGGCTTCACCAACGGTTGGCAGGCGCCGCCACCGTTCAGTTGGTTGTCACGGGCGCCCCGGGGTCAATCACCGACCCTGGCTTCTTGCGGGCGGCTTCGGAGCTCGAGCAGTTCGTGCTTAAGCAGCCTGGAGTCGACGCGGGCATTTCAGCGGTGGACATTATCAAGCGTATCGACAGCGTATTGCCTCGCCCGCCCGACTTGGGCGACCCCTCGAGCCACAAGGGCACCATCAAGGTGGTGAACGGCGGCGAGATTCCCGATGACCCGGGAAGACTCTCGCTAATATTCCGCGACTATCTTTCGCAGGATGAGTCGCTTTCTCGTCTCGTAAGCGCGGACCGTTCGCGACTGGTGATCATCCTCAGGGCAAATCTTTTTAGCTCGAACGAGCTCAGGGAGCTGACCCGGCAAATCGACGAGTGGTCAGTAGTCAATCTCCCGCCGGGAATCACGCAGCGCGCGACCGGCTCAATCATTCTTCTCAACGACGCTTCGGATGCGGTAGCAGCTTCTCAGTCATCGAGCCTGGCGATAGCGCTGGTCACGATTTACTTGATGATGGTTGTGTTATTCCGCTCGTTTTCGACTGGCCTGCTCGCGTTGATTCCGAATCTGCTTCCGATCGTTTGCTACTTTGGCTTTCTGGGATGGAGCGGAACCGCGCTCGACATAACCACGAGCCTTGTTGCGAGCGCGGTGCTTGGCCTGGCTGTCGATAACGCGGTACACATGATTCGGCGCTATCGCCAGTGTGTGGCCGAGCGCAGGCCGACGGCCGGCGGGATTGCTGTGCCGGCAGCGCTCTCGGCAACCGATGAGGGATGGGCGATGTGGCTGACGATGTTGCGCACGGGCAAGCCGATGGTCCTCGCAAATCTCATGCTGATCGCTGCGTTTCTGGTTTTCGTGCTATCTTCGTTTGTGCCGGTGCGAATAGCCGGGATTCTGTGGGCGCTGGGGATCGGGACGTGCCTTCTGGCAGATCTCATATTCCTGCCAGTGTTGATGAAGTCAAAACTGTTTACGCGGGCGGCGCTGGGAGAGAAAGGGTAACGTTGAGGATCGCGTATTCCGATGCCTTCGACGGCAACGAGTGCGAATCGAGCGACATCCGTTACACGCAGTCGAAAGTCCTTGAGTTGCATACGCTATGAACGAACACATGAATAAACGGGACGATCGACGAATTGGGCGGGCAAAGCCGGCGTCGTTCCTGGCGATCATCGGAATCGCGCTGCTGTTGCTCCTGGGTGCTTGTGGCAGGAAGCTCGAAGGAACCGTCACGGTCGATAACGGAAACAATAGATCGGCAGCGCCTTCGACAACGATCGATGCTGGCCCCATAGTCGAGCGGTATCGGAATCTTGACGACAGCCACGACAGCATTTTCAGAATTCGGGCGTTGATCAGCAATGCCGACTCAGGGACCGAGCTTAATGCGCCTCGGCAGGTCCAGTTCACGATGTATCGCAAGCACCATCCAGACGGACGACAGTTGATCCTGATCGAATTCACGGCTCCGGCTGAGGAGCGCGATCGTGACGGGCTGATAACAGTCTTCCCTGACGGGCAGATCGAAGGTGTTCGTTATGTGCAGAGTACGGATAGCTACATCGTCACCCGTGACCTGATGAGTGAAGACGCACTGTTTGGATTGACTTTGCAAGAGCTTGCCGAAGGACAGCCCGAAAAGTACGCTTTCACGGTTGCCGGGGAAGAAACGGTCGCGGGAACGCCAGTCTATCGCGTCGAAGGAAAACTCAAACAAGGTTCTGAGTCGAAGTTTCCTCGGGTGGTGCTGCTGATCTCGAAAGAAAACTTTGCGTCAGTGCAGGCGCAGTTCTACGACAATCACGCTGAGCTAGCCCGCGACCTCACCGTGAGTAAGACAGAGCAGGTCGCCGGACGTTGGACTCGGATGCGCTGGACCATCGACAATCGCGCTCGGCGAAAGAAGATCGATTTTGAAGCGGTCGATGTGAGTTACGATCAGAACCTGAGCGACTTGATCTTCACCCGCGAGCATTTGAAGAAGATTGCGTCGAGGTAGATGGACAGCGGTGGAGCAGAGGAGCAAGGAAGCGGGGGTGCAGAGGTGCCGAGAAGCGGAGGACCGGAGGTGCAGAGGAGCAGAAGTGCCGAGGAGCAGAGGCGCCGGGGAGCAGAGGAGCAGTGGTGCCGGAGAGCAGAGGAGCAGTGGTGCAGAAGAGCAGAAGTGTCGAGGAGCAGAAGTTCGGGTATGGAGGCGGTAACGCCGCTTTCCTCTGCTCCTCCGCCCCTCTGCTCCTCCGCCCTCTGTTCCTCCGCCCCCTGTTCCTCCCACCTCTGTTCCTCCGCCCCTCTTCTCCTCCGCCCCTCTTCTTCTCCTCTCCTCTGTCCCTCTGCTCCTCCGCTCTTGCGCTCCCCTGTACCTGTTTCCTTACTAAGCCCCAACGACTATGCCTACCGATGATCTTCTTGCGGTAGTCGGCCGCGCCGATGAACTGTACCGCAATCGCGCGGAACCCGGCGCGGTCAGAGAATCCGTGATGGTGCTTTCAGGCGCGCACGGCGGCATCGATC